>WNFX01000787.1_pt1 | contig 44179 bp, 44 predicted proteins | sample 5400111 | NCBI WGS metagenome assembly WNFX01 (sample SAMN13153363, study PRJNA577476) | soil metagenome | isolation source: 40 cm soil or saprolite under grassland replicate 1 | place: USA:California | collected 2016-06-15
GAGTAACGCCATTTCGCCAAAGAAATCGCCGCGGTCCAATTCCGTTAACGTCACCTCGCGTCCATCCGTGGCTTGCACGCAAATCCGGACTTTCCCACGCTCGATTATATACATCGCGTCTCCCTCGTCACCAGAGCGGACCAAGAATGTCTCAGCTTTGCAATCGCGGGTCTCCAGCAATTCGCATAGTTGCCGGGCCGCCTCGTCATCGAGCGACTCAAACAACGGCACATGTCGCAGCGTGTCGATGGTCATCCGCCGTCAGATAATAGCGATAAGACGCGTCTGCGAGAAGCGCCAATTATGACGAGAATGACGAAATCCTAATGACGAATGTCGAAGGAATGACAAAGTACGAATGGCAAAAACCCCAAAGCGCGCTTTTGCCCGTTAGTCATCTGTCATTCGTCATTTCTTTTACATCGCTTCCGATCGGCAATTTTGCTATTGCTACGGGTTGAATTTCCAAATCGTAGAAGTTACAACGAACGTATGCTTCACCTCATTTGGTATATCTTCGTCGGCTTCCTCGTAGGTTGTGTCGCCAAGGCGCTCATGCATACGCATCTGTCGATCACGTGGACGGTCGTACTCGGTATTGTCGGCTCGATCATCGGCGGTGCTGTGACTCACCTGTTTTATCCGCCCGGTGCAGGGGGCAAATTTCATCTCGGAGGATTAATTGTATCCATCATTGGAGCGATTCTCGTTTTGTACATTTGGCACAGGTTCAGATTGCAATTACCTCGCGGATAGAACGACTAGGGAACGACGGCTGGGGAGCCGTCATTCCGTGTAAGGCTCAAATTGACTTGGACCGGTTCGATTCTAGGTTGGGATTGCGCTCGCTCGCGCTTTCCGAATTGTGAAAAGCGTCCTCTTTGTCTGTACGGGTAATATCTGCCGCAGCCCGGTTGCGGAAGGGCTTTTTCGCCGCATGCTTGGGAACCGAAAAGACATCGAAGTTGTTTCGGCCGGTGTGCACGCAGTGCGCGGCCAACCACCAAGTCTTTATGCGGTCGAAGTCTGCGCAGAAGCGGGGGTCGACATTAGCAATCTGCGCAGTCAGCCTCTTACCGCGGTGCTGGTCGATCGAGCGACACATATTTTTGCCATGACTGGCGCGCATCTTGAGACAATCCAGACATTGTTTCCTCACGGCGCTGAAAAATCGTTTTTGCTTCGCGAATTTGAAGAGCCGGGAACCACGGTGTGGCGCGATGTGCCGGACCCGATCGGGCTTGGCCGCGAAGTGTACGAGCATTGCGCTCGCATTATAAACAATGCCCTGCCAAGCGTGCTCGCATTCGTCGAACAGGGTGAGCTGGTGCGGCCTGGTGCGACGCGCGCCCGCGAGCTATCTTCTTATCCGATGGATCACCTTCCTCACCGCATCGAGATCGGGTTGGCGGGATCAAAAGCTCAACCCCGTTACGGTGACGCTTTGCGCAGAGTCGATCCGGAAATCTTCGATGCCGTCATGGCCGAGGAAAGGCGCCAGCACGAAAACATCGAATTGATTGCGTCTGAAAATTTCACCAGTCGGGCAGTCATGGAAGCCCAGGGCAGTGTGCTGACCAACAAATATGCCGAGGGCTACCCGCGAAAGCGCTGGTACGGCGGCTGCGAGAACGTCGATATCGCCGAGCAGCTGGCCATTGATCGCGCGAAACGATTGTTCGGCTGCGAACATGTGAATGTGCAGCCGCACAGCGGCGCCCAAGCGAATATGGCCGTCTACTTCGCGATGCTCAAACCGGGTGACAAGATTCTGGCCATGAATCTGGCGCACGGGGGACACCTGACGCACGGGCACCCCGCGAATTTCTCTGGCAAATTTTACGCTGTCTCGCAGTACGGCGTCAGCGAGAAGACAGAGCAAATCGATTACGATGCGTTGCAGAAGCAGGCTGAAGAGGTTCGCCCAGTGATGATCACCGCCGGCGCCTCAGCTTATCCGCGTATTATCGATTTTCCGCGACTGCGTCAAATCGCGGATTCGGTTGGCGCAGTTTTGTTCATCGACATGGCGCATATCGCAGGTCTTGTAGCAGGTGGTCAGCATCCCAGTCCGATCCCGCACGCACAATTTGTCACGACCACCACGCATAAGAGTCTGCGTGGGCCGCGTGGCGGCATCGTCATGTGCGAAGAGAAATTCGCCAAACAGATCGACGCGACCGTTTTCCCCGGTGTGCAGGGCGGCCCGCTTATGCATGTGATCGCAGCGAAAGCCGTTTGCTTTCATGAAGCGCTCCAGCCGCAGTTCTGCGAATATCAACGGCAGGTTGTCCTGAATGCCAAAGCGCTTGCGGCCGGCTTAGCCAAACATGGTTATCGCATCGTCTCCGGCAGTACCGATAATCACTTGATGCTCGTCGATCTTCGGCCGAAGGAAATTAACGGCAAAGAAGCGCAGGAAGTTCTCGATCGGGCCGGCATCACAGTAAACAAAAACGGCATCCCATTCGATACCTATCCAATCTTCAAGCCGGGCGGTATCCGAATCGGGACCCCTGCCGTCACAACGCGCGGCATGAAAGAAGAGGAAATGTTGGAGATCGCGGACTTGGTTGCTGAAGCGCTCGCCAATCGCACCGACGCCGAAGCACTGGAGAAAGTGCATCGAAAAGTCCTCGACTTAACGAGAAGATTTCCGTTGCCGATTTAAAAACAAATCCCAACACCACCAATATGAAGAGACCGGAACCCTCGCTCGCGCTGTCATCCTGAGCGAAGCGAAGCGAAGTCGAAGGATCCCGCAGTATCACCTTTGACGTCGCTGCAAGGGAGTCCTCGACTTCACTCGGAATGACGCTGTTGTCTGGCCAATGAATCTCCTTAGTGAACAACCGCAGCCGAACCCGTTGCGCGAAGGCTTGTCTCCGCGCGCCGTGCCGCAGCCATGCACGATTGTGATCTTCGGTGCCACAGGCGACCTCACCCATCGCAAACTTGTCCCCGCATTGTTTAACCTCGCTGCCGATGGTGATCTTCCGCCAGCCGTGGCGATTGTCGGCTTCGCGCGCCGGCCAAAAACTGACGAAGAATTCCGGCGCGATCTTGAAGAGGCGACCCGCAAATTTTCGCGACAGAACGTGCGGGATGAAATCTGGAAGAATTTTGCGCAATCGATCTTCTATCACCAGAGCGAATTCGGAGACGAATCTGGTTACAAAGCCCTGGCGAAGCGCCTTGATGAAATCGACAAAAATCATGGCACCCGCGGCAACCGGCTTTTTTACTTTGCGGCTTCTCCCGATCAGTTTGAGCCGATTCTCAAGAACCTGAAAGCTGCCGGCTTGAACCAGACCTGCAAAGGGAGCTGGGCTCGAGTAATCGTCGAAAAACCTTTCGGGACGGATCTCGCCTCAGCGCGAGACCTCAATCGCATCATTCACAATTCCTTTAGCGAAGAACAGACCTACCGAATCGATCACTTTCTGGGCAAGGAAACAGCGCAGAACATTCTTGTGCTGCGCTTTGCAAACGCGATCTTCGCGCCGCTCTGGAACACACATTACATCGATCATGTGCAAATCACGGCGGCAGAGACGCTCGGCGTCGAAGCTCGCGCCGGCTTTTACGAACGCGCGGGCGCGCTGCGCGACATGGTGCAAAATCATTTGCTGCAGCTCCTTTGCTTGACGGCAATGGAGCCACCCACGGACTTGAGCGCCGACAGTATTCGCGATGAAAAAGTCAAGGTAGTGCGATCGCTGCATCGTTGGTCGCGCAACGAGATCGCAGCCAACGTCGTCCGCGGTCAATACGCCAAAGGCGCTATTAACGGTCAGCCGGTGGTGGGTTATCGGCAGGAGAAAAACGTCAACCCGGATTCACAAACAGAGACGTTCGTAGCGTTGCGGCTTTACATCGACACCTGGCGCTGGGCGGAGGTGCCGATTTACATGCGCGTCGGGAAACGGCTCCCCAAATCGGCAACGGAGATTTCCATTCATTTCAAAAAAGCACCGGCCGTCCTCTTTAACAAAGATTTGCATGACCTGAATGTGCTGGTGATTCGGATTCAACCGGATGAAGGAATTTCGCTGCGCATCCATGCCAAGGTGCCGGGCACGAGCTTTCGCATTGAGCCGGTAAAAATGGATTTTCATTACGGAACCTCTTTTGGGAAAGCGAGCCCTGAAGCGTACGAACGTTTGCTGCTGGATGCGATGAGCGGCGATGCCACACTCTTTGCGCGCCGCGACGAAGTCGAGGAAGCATGGGCTTTCATCGATCCTATCGAAGAGGCGTGGCACGCGAAGAAGGATGCGCCCGAGTTGTTCTTTTATCCCGCCGGATCGTGGGGACCGGAAGCGGCGGATGATTTGCTCGCTGGTGACGGCCGGGCCTGGAGACGACTCTAACGATGCCTGCTATCGCTGAAACATACTCGTTAGGCCTCCCGGTCGAGGTCAGTAAGATCGACCAGGAACTCAAAAAACTTTGGCAGGAAAGCGAAGATGCAGCGACCCGCGCCTCACTCATCAATCTTGCCGTTTACAGCGAAGACGCGGATTCGCTGAGCAAGAACACGCAGTTGATGGCAAACATTACTGAGAACCACGCCTGTCGGGCAATCGTCATCGAAGCTGATTGCAACGCAAAAGAAGACCGTGTGGAAGCCTGGATCAGCGCGCACTGTCACGTTAGCGGAGCCGGGAACAAGCAGGTTTGTTCAGAACAAATTTCATTTCTGCTCAAAGGCGGCTGTACGACCTTGCTGCCAAGCATAGTTTTTTCGCACCTGGATTCCGACCTGCCGTTTTACCTCTGGTGGCAACAGGAGTTCCGTGAACCGATGGATCCGCAACTTTGGACATGGGTCGATCGAGTCATCTATGACAGTCGGGACTGGGAAGATTTTCGCGCCCAAATGCGCCTGTTAGAATCCGCGGAACAGGAAGCCAATCAACGGATCGTGCTTTGCGACCTAAATTGGACGCGACTGGACAATGTCCGTTTCGCACTCGCGCAATTCTTCGATCATCCAGCCTCACATCATCATTTTGCCAAGATTAACAGCGTGCGAATTGATTTCGCGCCCGGGTTTCGATCGACGGCCATCCTTTTTGCAGGCTGGCTTGCAGCCCAACTAAACTGGCGCAGTGAGAGAACAAATGCGGCGAACAAGTTTTCATTCGTTAGTTCCTCTGCCGGAAAGATCGAGGTCGAACTGCGCGAACGGCCTGGAGAACCAATCGGCGAAGTTGCCGTGGCAACGCCCGAGGTGGAATTCCTGGTGGCTCACGCCAAATGCGGCGATCTTTTGGAAGTTTCACGTGGGAAACCCAGTGAAAAACGCATGCCGCAGTTGATGCCCGCAGGCAAAAACGATCCAGTGAGCTTGATGAGCGAAGAACTGATGCGCGGCGGACCGCACCATGTTTACCTGCACGCAGTCAATCGCGTCCGGGATCTACTGTAGCAGCAGCTGTGTCAGCCGCTGGAAAGCAGTGCACACAACTCGCGCACGTTCTTCTCAATCGAAAAGAGCTTTTGCGCGCGCTCGTAACCGGCCCGGCCAAGTGTTTGCCCTAGCGATCGGTCGTTAGTCACCTTTTCAATCGCTCCAGCGAGCGCGACTGCATCCTCCGGTTGCACCAGAAAACCTGTCTGGTTATCAATGACCATCTCTGGAATCCCGCCGACCCTGGTTGAAACGACCGGCAGTCCGGTCGCCATCGCTTCCATGATGACTGTGGGCAAATTGTCCATGCCACCCTCAGGCTCGGGTACGCTCGGCAGCACAAAGACGCTCGCGTTGGCGAGACGTGCCCTTAGTTCATGCTGCGGTTTCGGGCCCGGTAGCTGAACAAACTCCTGCAAACGTAACTGCTCTATCTGCGCGCGTAACTGATTCTCGAGCGGGCCCTCACCGACGATCTCGCATCGAAACGATTTTCCACGTTCAACGAGCAGCGCGCACGCACGAATCAAATTGGCAAAGCCTTTTTTGACGATCACACGACCAATCGCGACGATCGACGGTGGATCGGAGGAAAAAGTCGCGCGTCGAAATTCGGCAAGGTTCAAGCCATTGTAAACGCGATGGATTCGGTCGGCGCATTCTGGAAAACGCTCCCGTAGGAATTTCTCCGCGTAATCCGTTTCAGTAACGACTACGCGCGCTGCCCCAACAAGTTTGTCCAAACCAATCTCAAACTTCCTTGGCGCAAAAATGTCGTTGGCATGCGCGGTAAAGCTAAAAGTGATTGGAAAAAATTTGCCGATCCAGAAAGCTGTACGCGCTGCCATGCCAGCGAAGTGCGCATGAACATGGCTGATCCCCGCCTCTTGCAGGCGTAATCCGACATAAACAGCCTGATAAAGGCGAAGAAAATCGGTCCGCCGGCCCCACCCATCGAGAGCAGCGACAATTTCTGGAGCGAGTTTTCCTTTTTTCGAAGCCCGGCGGACGTCATCCAGTAGCTCCATTTCCTCAGGCAGATAATGCACACGCTGCACGATGCGCGCGTCCCAATCCTGTACGGGCTCATCTTTCGGATTCCGGATTGAGAAAATCGGAACTGCAACACCTTGTCGATAAAGCTCTGCAACCTCGCGATAGCAAAACGTTTGTCCGAAAGAGGGAAACCGCTCAAAGAGATAAGCGAAGGGCGCCATTAATCAGAGTGATTCGGAATCCTGCGACTAGTCACCATCGCGTTTCACCGGAATCGGTTTCCCGGACTCATCGACTGCAACAAGAGTGAAGACGCCGTGCGTGACGCGAAGCTCCTCGCCGGTCATGTAACGTGTTACCCATACCTCTACCGGAATAGTCATCGACGTTCGCCCGATCCTTTCTACTCGCGCAAAACACCTAACGGTGTCCCCTACCCGTACCGGCTGGAGAAACGACATCCCCTCCTCGCAACAGTAACAACGCGCGCTTTCGCGGTTTTCGCAGCAAGAATTCCGCTTCCCAAGTCCATTTGCGAGGTTAGCCATCCACCGAAAATGTCGCCGTTGGGATTCGTGTCCGCAGGCATCGCAATCGTCTGAATAACCAATTCGCCTCTGGGTTGCTCGGGCATTTGGAGCGGATAATAGCACAATCTGCGACCTCGCAATCTTCCTCTTCCTCTGGTTCTGCTTCTTTATGTCGGTGGAAGAAGATTCAAAAGAAGCGGAAGCGGAAGAGCTACAAGATCAGCATGCAATCGCCGTAGCTGTAAAAACGGTAACGTTCGCGAATTGCCTCCTGATAGGCACGAAGTAAAAACTCGCGCCCAGCAAACGCGCTTGCCAGCATAAGCAAAGTCGAACGCGGCAAATGGAAATTGGTTAGCAGAACATCAACGGCGTGAAACCGATATGGCGGATAAATGAAAATATCTGTGGTACCTTCCTGTACCCTCAGCTTTCCATCTTCGCGCCTGGCCGCTTCCAACACCCGCACCACGGTCGTACCCACGGCTACGATTCGCTCGGCCTCATTGATCCTGTCGGCAGCAGAATGCGAAATCGAAAAGCGCTCGGCATGCATGCGATGCTCGGCAATATTCTCCGAGCGTACAGGCAAAAACGTTCCAGTTCCGACGTGCAACGTCACGAATGAGTGCGGAATCTCGCTTAAAATCTTTGGAGTAAAGTGAAGACCTGCAGTTGGCGCTGCCAATGCACCAGGCGTATGGGCAAAAACAGTCTGGTAACGCGTTGCATCGTCGGTGTCGCTTTCGCGTCGGACGTAAGGGGGGAACGGCAGCGATCCGCCAGAATAAAGATCGACATCTTCGTTTAACACCACGATGCGTTCCCCATCAGAGGTGATTTCCTCTACACACAACGCCGCACCCTCGATCATTGCAGAAGCGCCCACGCGCATTTTGCGGCCCGGATTGACCAGACATTTCCATCGCCTGGGGCCAAGCCGTTCTAGAAACAAGAACTCAATTGCGCCATCGCTGGAGAGTCGCCGGGCGGGCAGCACTTGGGTATCGTTCAAAACAAGAAGATCACCCTCCCGCAAAAATGTCTTCAGTTCGCGGAACTGTCGATGCTCAATCGCCTGCGAATCACGGTGCAACACCATCATTCGTGAGTCGTCACGATGCTCGGGCGGCCGCTGTGCGATCAACTCCCTTGGCAAATCGTAATCGTAATCGATCAGCCACACGCTCATCTGGTGGCTTGAAGTTACTGTAACGCTCGGTCCTTTGCACGAGAGTGATCCCTTCGCTCCGATCCGGGCGAACCTTACCGCGATGACAACTCGTCCCCATAGTTTCGCTTTTTTTACTCATAAGGAGGCGCATATTTTCTGCGATGGACTCAACGAACCGCGATGCGGTTAACGAACTGCTTCAGACGTACGGGGAAACAGGCGGCATCAACTATCTCGCTGCAGCCGCCTCCCTTCCGTCCCGTCTCGCTATCGAGGCTGCTTGTGCTGAATTGATGAGCCTGATGTTTCCCGGCTTTCGCAGCGAAGCGCTCGTGAGCTCGGAAGATCTGGCCGATAGAACTCGCACTCGCATAAGAAATTTGCACGCACGATTGAAAACAGAAATTTGCAGGAGCCTCGGCAAAATTCCTCCGGATGAAGCAACAGAAGCAAAAGCGGAAGAGGTGTTGACTGCATTTCTAAGGGACCTGCCCTCTGTGCGCCGACTTCTTTGGACAGACATCGATGCTGCATATGAAGGAGACCCAGCTGCGAGAAGTTATGAAGAAATCATACTCGCTTATCCCTCGCTCGAGGCCATCGCCATTCATCGAATGGCGCACCTGCTTTACAACAAGGTGCCGCTGATTCCGCGCATCATGACCGAATGGGCGCACAGCCGGACTGGGATCGACATTCATCCTGGGGCGGAAATCGGCTCGTACTTTTTTATCGATCACGGCACCGGCGTGGTAATCGGCGAGACCACCGAGATTGGTTCCCGTGTGAAACTTTATCACGGTGTCACACTCGGCGCGCGCAGCTTTCAGAAAGACGAGCACGGCAAAATCAAAAAGGGCGGTAAACGACACCCCACAGTGGAGGATGATGTTACCATCTATCCGAATTCGACCGTCCTTGGGGGTGAAACCGTGATCGGTGCAAGATCGACAATTGGTGGCAACGTTTTCCTGGTCCAAAGCGTGCCCCCGGATTCACTCGTGTATTACGAAGAGAAACAATTACGAATCGTACCGAAACGAAAACACAAACCAGTTACAACACGCGATGAATTTCGCGAATGAATGGTAGGGCGCGAATCCACGATTACGAGCAAGAGGAAGATTAAGAGGAAGACTGAATGATTTACCTCGACTACAACGCAACGACGCCGCTGTGTGACGCGGCGCGTGAGGCAATGCTGCCGTATCTCGACCGGCTCTTCGGAAATCCATCCAGCGTGCATGCAGCTGGGCGAGAGGCGCGCGCGGCCATCGATAACGCGCGTGACAAGCTGGCCGGGCTGCTGCGCGTAAAACCGCACGAACTGATTTTCACAGGTGGTGGAACCGAATCGTGCAATCTCGCCGTGCTCGGGCTCGCCCGTCGTCCATCCCCTTCCGGCGGTCACATCATCTCGAACAAAGCGGAGCATCACGCCGTCCTGAACGCGCTGGAATATTTGGAAAAGCGCGAAGGCTTTGAAGTGACGTGGCTGAATGTTTCGCGTGATGGAATCGTCGACGTTGATCAACTTGCCGGTGCGATTCGGCCTGAGACCAGACTCGTTTCGATCATGACCGCCAACAACGAGACAGGCGTAATTCAGCCGATGCGCGAAATTTCGAGAATATGTCGCGAGCGCGGGGTCCTGCTTCACAGCGACATGGTGCAATCGTTTGGCAAAATGCCACTCGTCATTCCGCGCGAAGTCGAGGAATCCCGCCATGCAGCCTCAAAGGTAACGCCACGGGATCTTTCGACTTCGCTGCACTCCGCTCAGGATGACATCGGATCGTTAGTCGATGCGGGCAGTTTCGCAGCGCACAAATTCTACGGACCAAAAGGCGTCGGATTTCTTTTCTTGCGCAGTGGTCTGTCGATCCAGCCGATCATGTTCGGTGGCGCTCACGAGAACGAGCGACGACCGGGGACAGAAAATGTTGCAGCAATTGTGGGAATGGCCGCGGCGGCAGAATGTGCATTGCGTGGTTGTGAGAAAGAACAGGAGCGCGAAGCTCGATTACGCGATGAATTGTGGGCGCGAATTGCGCAGAACGTAGCGGATGCGAAACAAAACGGCGCGAACACGCCGCGTCTGGCAAATACGCTGAACGTGAGTCTGCTCGGGATCGATTCTGAAATGCTGCTTATCGCGCTGGATTTGGAAGGCGTCTGCGCCTCCAGTGGCTCCGCCTGCATGGTGGGATCGGTCGTTGCGTCGCACGTTTTGCTCGCCATGGGTCTGCCGATGGAGCGCGCGCGTTCCGCAGTTCGGTTCTCCCTCGGTAAGTGCACTACGGCCGACGAGATCAAGACGACTGGAGACGCGGTGCGGAAAATTGTTGATCGCCTGAACACGCGAAAGAGCGCGTATGCCGTTGCTTAGGCAGCTCGAATTCGCGTTCCGTAGCACAGGCATCTTGCATGTGGGGCTGCCGGGCGTCTCGCCTGGCGAATTGGTAATCGGACCGGCAGGCGAGACGCCCGCCGCCTGTCCCACAGCCACAGCCACAGCCGAGACGGCCGTGCTACTGCAAACCGCGCGCGACCTATTGGACGCGAACGGCGCGACTCAAATCGCGAACGAGCTTCGGGTCGAATGGAATCCACGTCTCAAAACAGCTGCCGGACGCGCTGATTACCGCCAGAAACTCATTTCGCTAAATCCGCGGCTAGTCGAGCATCCCGCGGAAATTTACCGGACTTTACGGCATGAGTTAGCGCATATTCTCGCGCAATTTCGCGCGGGACGACGGAAGGCTTCACCTCACGGTGACGAGTGGCGGCAGGCCTGTATCGACCTGGGAATCGCCGACGAGAAGCGCTGTCACAATCTGCCGTTTCCTGCGCGAACTTACGCAGCGCGGTTCGTCTATCGCTGTCCGAATTGTCTTCAGGAGTTTCCGCGAGTTCGCCGCGTGCGTCGCGCAGTAGCTTGTCTTGCTTGTTGCCGCAAACACAACGGCGGCGAGTTCGATCTGCGATTTCGGCTACGGCTTGTCACCTGTACCGGCGGTCTGCGACCGCCGACGAAGTAATTCCGGCGCTCATAGAGCGCCGCTACAGGTCATTCCCCTCGTCTTTGGCCGCTTTCTCGCCGCGCAATTTCGCTTGCATAAACATGTCGATGTCGCCATCCATCACGGCTTGCACATTGCTTGTTTCTGCGCCGGTGCGGTGATCTTTCACCATTTGATACGGCTGAAAGACGTAGGAGCGAATTTGGCTGCCCCACGCGATATCGCCTTTCTCTCCATATTGCCGGTCGATTTCCGCGCGCTTTTTATCCTGCTCGATTTCGTAAAGCTTGGCTTTCAACATTTTTATCGCCAACTCGCGATTGCGTCCCTGGCTGCGCTCGGCCTGACAGGCGACCACGATTCCGCTCGGCTTGTGCAAAATCCGCACGGCAGTTTCGACCTTGTTGACGTTCTGCCCGCCTTTTCCGCCGCTGCGAAACGTGTCGATTTCAAGGTCCGCAGGATTAATTTCTATCGGAGCGGTATCAGCAATTTCAGGAACAACATCAACACTCGCGAACGAAGTATGACGCCGTTTGTTTGCGTCGAACGGCGAGATGCGCACCAGGCGGTGCACGCCGCGCTCGGTCTGCAGATGTCCGTACGCGTACTCGCCGGTCACGACCAGAGTAACGGATTTGATGCCGACTTCTTCGCCCTGTTGAATGTCCACGGTCTGAGATTTAAAACCACTTCGCTCAATCCAGCGCTGATACATCCGCAACAGCATGTCGGCCCAATCGCATGACTCCGTGCCGCCCGCGCCAGAATGAATCGTGAGAAATGCATTCGCGCGATCGTTTTCGCCTGAAAGAAACTGGCGCAACTCGAATTCATCGAGCTTATGAACCAGGCGATCATGTTCGGTCGCGACTTCTTTTTCCGCATGAGCTCGCGCGGTGGGTTCGCTTTCTTCCGCAGCCAGCTCATGTAACGCGCCGAAATCCTCGATCTCGCGTTCCAGCTCTTGAAACGGATTGATCAGCGAGCGCAGCCGCGAAACTTCCTCGACATCCGCCTGGGCGCGCTCGCGATTCGACCAGAAATCGGGCGCGGCCATGCGCCCTTCGATTGCAGCTAGATCTTTTTGGAGCTTTTCGACGTCAAAGAAACCTCCGCAATTCGCGGGCACGCGATTTCAAATCCTCGGCATCGGGGATGGAGACTTCAGTTGGCATGCCCAAAAAATAATTCAATTCCCCGCGAATCGCAAAGGGCGTGACCCTTATCTGTGCGAGTTGCCAGGTTTTGGTTTCGCGGCGCGTGCAGGCTCGAGACGGAAAATTGTCTCGCCATCTTTCATCAGATCGAGACGATCGCGCGCAACCGTTTCCAAATAGATTGAGTCAGTCTTGAGCAGATTGATCTCGCGGGTCTGATGTGCGAGCAGATTTTGTTGCTCGTTTACCTGTTGTTGCAGATTATCGATCTCCGCACGGCTCTGCGTTAGTTTCTTGTACGGCGGGACGAACAAGCTCACAATCGGCGTAAGTCTGATCCACTTAGCGCATTGTAGCGCCGTACACCGCTTTGTCACCAAGTTCTTCTTCAATTCGCAAGAGCTGATTGTACTTCGCGATCCGATCGCTGCGAGAAAGCGATCCGGTTTTGATCTGACCGGCGTTGGTCGCCACCGCGATGTCGGCGATCGTGGCGTCTTCCGTTTCGCCGGAGCGATGACTGATCACGGTTGTATAGTGATTTTTCTTTGCTAAATCGATCGTCGCCAGCGTTTCGGTCAACGTGCCGATCTGATTCACCTTGATCAAAATCGAATTCGCCACGTGCTCGGCAATTCCTTTCCGGAGAAATTCGACATTCGTGACAAAGAGATCGTCGCCTACCAGTTGGATCTTCTCACCCAACTTTGCAGTAAGTTTTTTCCAGCCGGCCCAATCATTTTCGGCGCAACCGTCCTCGATCGAGACAATCGGAAAGCGGGCGCAAAGTTCGGCATAGTACTCGATCAGTTCATCGGCAGTTTTCTTTGAACCGTCTGATTTTTTGAAAACATAAACGTTATTTTTGCTATCGTAGAATTCGGAGGCAGCCGGATCGAGCGCGATAAATATTTGTTCACCCAGCTTGTAACCCGCCCTCTCGACAGCTGTCGAAATCGATTCGAGAGCGTCCTCGGCAGAACTGAGTTGGGGCGCAAAGCCACCTTCATCGCCAACTGCAGTGGAAAGGCCTCGGTCTTTCAGGACAGATTTGAGCGCATGGAAAACCTCGGCGCCATAACGCAGCGCTTCCGAAAAACTTGGAGCGCCGCGTGGCATAATCATGAATTCCTGAAAATCGATCGGCGCATCAGAGTGCACACCTCCATTCAAGATGTTCATCATCGGCACGGGCAAGACTCGCGCCTCAGGTCCGCCGAGATACCGGAATAGCGGCAGATCTTCCGCGGCGGCGGCGGCGTGCGCAACTGCCAGCGAGACCCCGAGCAGCGCGTTTGCGCCCAGGTTGTTTTTGTTAGGCGTGCCGTCGAGTTCAATCAGCTTTTTGTCAATCGTCGCCTGATCCAGCGCGTCCCATCCTTTGAGCGCCGGCGCGATCTTCTCGTTAACGTTGGCCACCGCTTTCTTAACACCTTTGCCACCGAACCGATTCTTGTTCCCGTCGCGCAATTCCCATGCTTCATGTTCGCCCGTGCTCGCTCCGCTCGGTATCGCCGCGCGTCCAAGTACACCGCTTTCAAGGCGCACATCAACTTCAATGGTCGGATTGCCCCGTGAATCCAAAATTTCGCGCGCATGAATTCGGCTAATGCTTGTACGTGCCATAGTCTCTGCGCGGACTAGAACAGCTTTGTCCGGATCAGGCAAATCACGTTCGATCCAACGCTGCCGTTACGTATGTAAAACAACTCACCAGGACGAGGGGCAAAAGAGGGCCCAAGCAGCCTTGATCAAGGCGTGCGAGATTCATATTGGCAATTTCGCTGGGACACGCATAATCTCAGCGATGATTCGTTTAGCCAGATTAAGCGCGATTGTGTTGGCGGGCGGTATCCTAGTCACTGCTGGCACGGAGACCGGGCGCCTTGCCGTCGACCAACTGGCAAAAGCTGCTAGAAGCGATTCGATCAGTATTCCTACGCCCGGTGAACTTTTCGCAGCGCTCGAAAAACCAGGCAAAACAAACTGGGCGGGTCAGTATCGTGGCCCAATTCCGATGACCTATCGCAATCGCGCGCAGATCGCCCTTAACCTCGGCGGTTTGATTGCCGATGGCTTTATCGCCGTGGAAGCAAAGGATGGTCAACAGGTCAAGAATATTGGGTCAGATATCATCAAACTGGCAAAAGCACTCGGGGTCAGCGAAAAGCTGCTTAGCCGCGGCAATAGCATCAACGAATTTGCCGAGAACAACGAATGGGACACGCTTCAGGAAGAACTGGAAGCGACGCAGAACGAAGTAAAATCCTCGATGCAATCGCACGCCGACCAGGACCTGGTAATTTTGGTAACGCTCGGTGGTTGGATTCGAGGCACGCAGGTAGTCACCTCGACGGTCATGCAGAACTATGACGAACGCAGCGCGAAGGTTCTGCGCCAGCCGGCGCTCGTTCATTTCATGCAGTCGAAAGTCAACGAAATGTCTCCTGAATTGCGCAATGAGCCGCTGGTCAAAGATGTCAGTAACGAGCTCAGCAAAATTGAAAAGCTGGTTTCTTTCCCTCCAGGCAAGACACCTGATATTGAAGAAGTGCGCAAGGTTAACGAAGCGGTCGGCAAGATGATGGAGGAAATAGAAAACAAAGAAGCGCCAAAATGAAACGCGTTTTGCTGATTCCATTATCGCTTCTTATGCTGGCTGTCAGCGTCACCGCGCGCGGAGACACAGATGCCGAGGTACAGGCGCGCAAAGACGCCCTCGACGTTGCCGCGGCATTTTCAAACGACGGTTTCAAGATCCGAGACGGACATTGGTGTGGGATTGTCAAACGGCATGATCATTCACTGGTCGCAGTGAACCTTTACGCGGGAAACCAGTATTGGTTCTCCGTCGGCGCGACGGAACCGGCAAAGAAAATTGCTGTCAGCGTCTATGATGAGACGGGAAAACAGGTGACCACGGAAAGTTACGACAATGGGGAAAAAGCTGCGGCCGGTTTTGCGCCATCGAGCAGCGGTCAATACTTTGTTTCGGTCGATCTGCTCGAAGGCGAGGAGAGCAGCTTTTGCCTCGTTTATTCGTACAAGTGAACCGATCACGCGTGTTCGTACGCGCTGCGTCTGGCATCAAGTAATAAACATCAGCAGCTCCACAGCAGGCCGATGATTTCGCTCCAGGTTTTCTATGATGGGAATGTTCAGGGCGTCGGGTTTCGCTGGACCGTGCTTCATGCGGCCAAGGGCTTTGACGTAACCGGCTGGGTTCGCAACCTGCCGGATGGGCGCGTGGAACTTCAGGTTACCGGAGAGGAAGATGAAGTGCGCGCGTTGCTGGACTGCATCGCGCGAGGCGAGCTTCACTCGCTAATTCATAAGCAAACGGAAAACAAATTGGAGAAACCGGTTACCGCCCGCGGCTTTGAAATTCGCTATGACTGACTCGCCGCGCCGTAGCCGCACGGAGGCGGATCCAGCAGTCGCGGTTCACGGACTAACGAAAACATATCCTGTTCCTTTGCATCCCGCTCGCGGGATTGTCGCCGTGAAGGACCTCAACCTTCGCATCGAGCTGGGTGAAGTGTACGGGTTGCTTGGGCCGAATGGTTCCGGCAAAAGCACAACGCTCAAAATAATTCTCGGGTTGGTTTCCCCAACGCGCGGGCGAACGGAAATTTTTGGGCGCGACAGCCGTCTCGTGGAAAGTCGGGAAGCGGTCGGTTTTCTGCCTGAAAATCCGTACTTCTACAAGTATCTTACCGGAGAAGAAACGCTGCGTTTCTTTGGGCGTCTTTGCGGGCTGCGGGGCGCTCCACTAAAGGAACGCATTGACGAATTGCTAGACCTAGTCGGTTTGACGAAAGCGCGTAAACGACGACTGGCCACTTATTCCAAGGGCATGCTGCAACGCATTGGGCTTGCACAGGCATTGATTCATGATCCCAGACTGGTAGTGCTGGATGAACCGACGGCAGGTGTCGATCCGGCAGGCTCACGCGAGATTCGCGATTTGATTCTCGATCTGAAACGCCGCGGAATCACCGTGTTGCTCTCCTCGCATTTGCTCGCGCAGGCACAAGAAATTTGTGACCGCGTTGGCATTCTCGCCGATGGCGTGCTGGTACGTGAAGGACATCTGCAGGAATTGATCGCAATTGAAAATCAAACCGAGCTCGTCATTGCCGACGCGTCCGCTCAGCTCGTCGACGAAATCGAATCGGTCATCAACCGGTCAAACGCAAGGCTGATCGAACGCCGAAAATCGACGACCACACTGGAGAGGTTGTTCCTGGAGGCGACAAGCAAAAGGGACGAAGCACCAATGTCGAAGGACGAAGGAATGGGGAAACCGAAATGACGAAAGGAAGCGGGATGAACTCTATCTCGATTCATGCTTCGTCATTCGGACTTCTTTCCTCATTCGTCATTCGGATCTCGGCATTGGTCGCTGAGTTGTGTCGCCAATGAAAAGTCGGTACCGCAGTTTCTCTCTTGCTCGCATCGGCGCGATTACCGCCAATACGCTCACCGAACTGACGCGTCTGAGAGTCTTTTATGTCCTGCTTGTGTTTGCCCTCCTTTTGATCGGCAGCTCGATCTTCATGGCGCAGTTCTCTTTTCAGCAGGAATTCCAGATCCTGAAAGATATTTCGCTCGGCGCGATCTCGATCTTTACGTCGCTGTTGGCAATCGTTGCGACTGCGGGACTGCTTCCCCAGGACCTCGAAGACCGCACGGTTTACACGATCCTTGCCAAGCCCGTGCCCCGCTTCGAATATGTGCTCGGGAAAATTGCGGGAGTTCTTCTACTGCTGGCAATCAGCACACTGGTGATGAGCGCAGCGTTTCTGCTGGTTTTGTATTCGCGCGAACAAGCGGTGATCCACGCCACGTTGCGACAAATGTCCGGCGCACCGCCTGAACAAATCGCCGATGCGCTCCGGGCAATCCGATCTTCAGCCCTTAACATCGATATCTTTCCCGGAATCATCATCATCTATCTGAAAGCATGTTTGCTTGCCGCGCTTACACTCTTCGTTTCTACATTCGCCACCACAAACATTTTCACGATTGTGGTAATGGCTTTCATTTATTTCATTGGCCATTTGCAGGCCACTGCGCGCGAGTATTGGCTGCAGGAACACAGCAGTGGCCTGCTTACCCGGGTCTTTCTCGCAATCGTCGCCTTGCTGTTTCCGGACTTACAGGCGTTCAATCTGGTGGATGATATCGTCGCCGGCACGGCCATTTCATTGGCGCTCTTCACCAAGACTGCACTGCTCGGCGTTTTCTATACGACGATCTACACGCTGCTGGCGGCGTTCGTGTTTTACGGGAAAGAATTATGATCCGGGTTCTTGTCGTGCTGGCGATTTTGGTTGCGCTCGGCGCGCTCAAATTGCCGATTGAGCGCGACCTGGCGGCGCTGCATCGCCATGAACATTTTCGTGGCGTCGAATTTAACCTCGATCTTCGCGAAAAACTTGGGCAACTCGGTTTCATCGCCGCCTTGAGCGGCTTTCGGGCGATTGTCGCTGACGCGCTTTTTATTCAGGCACACGTCGCATGGGAACGCACAGAATGGGGCCGGATATTGTTATTGTTCCGGCACATCACAACACTACAACCCCGGATGCTCCTGTTTTGGGACACGGCGGCGTGGCACATGGCTTGGAACGCGAGCGTGGCAGCGATGAACGACAGGACCCAGCCGCGGCTTGCGCTGCGAGTCAAAGCGCAGCGCGAATATTTCGCGCTGGGAAAGGATTTCCTTGAACGTGGAATCCAAAACAACCCCGACCGCCCTCAGCTCTATGAAGCGCTGGCCCGCCTTTACAAGGAGAAGTACAAGGATCACGAGCGCGCTTCGGAGTTTTACGCCAAGGCAGCGGCATTGCCCGATGCCGCGACGTTCGACCGGCGTTTCTCAGCCTACGAGCTTTCCTACTGCGAAGGACGCGAGCGGGAAGCCTATGAGCGTCTACGCGGGCTTTATGACGAGGGCGAGCAGGAACGGCTGCCGACTTTGATCACGCGGCTGAAATTTCTCGAAGACAAACTCAACATCCCGCAGGATCAGCGAATTCCAGATAAAAAAGGCCCTATCGTCAAGTAGTCAAAACACTGAGCGATTTGAAGTGTTAAAAGATCGGAGCGTTAAATCTTTCGAGCGTCGGAGCGATTTCGTTGTAAGGTTGTGACTTTTTAACAACTGACAAGGGGTCTATGCGGTTCGCAATTTTCAGCGATGTACACGCAAATCTCGAGGCATTAGAAGCCGTGCTGGCTGACGCACGCGCGCGCAAATGCGCGCGTTTCGTATGCCTGGGCGACGTGGTCGGCTACAACGCCAACCCGGGAGAATGCGTGGAACGCGTTCGCGAGCTGGATTGCCCGATCGTGAAAGGCAATCACGATGAGGCGGCGTCGCGTCTCTCACCTCCTGGCGATTTTAATGAAATCGCAGAGCGTGCCATCGCGTGGACCCGTGACCACTTGAGTGATCAGGACAAGGAGTGGCTGCGCGGGTTACCGCTGCAGACGCGCGTGCACGATTTCACCATCGTGCACGCCACGCTCGATACACCGGAGCAGTGGGGCTATGTTTTTAACAACCTCGATGCGGCCGCGAGCTTTACCTATCAACGCACCAACGTTTGTTTCTTTGGACACACACATGTGCCCATGGTTTTTGTTCGAGATGAAAGCGTCAGGCGGGAAAGGGTTGAGCACGTTCACATCGAGCCGGCTAAAAAGTATTTCATCAACATGGGCAGTGTGGGCCAACCGCGTGATGGAAACTGGCGCGCAGCGTACTGTATTTACGATACGGAGAACAATCTGGTCCAACAGTTTCGCGTAAAATATGATCTGGCAGCTGTGCAAAGGAAGATTGCCGAAGCGGGTTTGCCGCGGCTCCTGGCTGAGCGGCTTGCAATTGGAAGATAGAATCGGTGCCGGAAAGCTATGTTTGGTTGGGGAACGCGTTGAGGAGTCGCCGCGGCGGCGACCGTTCCATCTCTGTGTTTTCCAAACGTGGATCGGCTTCTCCGAAAATGCCAGTCCGGCTCGGACCGATGCCAAAAGAATCGCCGCAGGCGCGGTATCTTGACCGCCGACTTTGAACCCCAAATCGATCCTAATCATCAGGCCGGGCTCGCTCGGTGACATCGTTCATATGCTTCCAGCGGTTGCGCTGCTTCGTGAAGCGCATCCCCACGCGGAGATTACCTGGGTCATTGACGCTGAGCTCGCTCCACTTCTCCGCGGAAATCCTGACGTTAATCATGTTCACTTCCTTCCACGCGGGAAGCTTCGAGCCCTCGGCGCACCGACGAGTTTGCTTCCGTGGTTAAAAAAGAGCGGGCAGATCCACCCCGATCTTGCGCTCGATTTCCAGGGATCGTTACGCAGCGTTCTCATCGCAAAAATCAGCGGCGCAAAAGAAATTTACGGAATGAGAAATTCGCTCGCAGGGAAGACCTGGTTCTGCAACCGCATCGCCCAAGTCAATCGCCGCAGTCATCCTGTTGAGCGCTATCTAAAATTGGTAGAATGCGCCGGCGCTGCGGTCGGCGAAACGCTTCGATGCTCGGTTCCAAGTGGCGATCCGCTGCCGCGCTTCGATGCGCATCCGCCGTTTGTTCTTCTTCACCCTTTCGCTCGCGGGCAGGACAAATCGCTTTCAAACGCAGTGATCGCGGAGTTTTGCCAAGCGCTCGCGCCGACTCGCGTGGTGGTGGTGGGACAAACGCGCAACAGAATTAACGCACCAGAAAATTGCGTTGATCTGACCAGGCAAACTTCACTGCTTCAGTTAATCTGGCTTATTCGGGTCGCGCGATTTGTCGTAAGCGTGGAGAGCGGCCCCATGCACATTGCGGCCGCTGTGACAGCCAACTTGTTGTCGATCCATACCTGGACTGATCCGCGCCGCATCGGCCCTTATAATCCCGACGCCTGGGTGTGGAAACACGGTCAACTCTTCCGCGTCGACGAACTTGAAACTGCGAAGATTCGAAAACACGGCCGTCGTTTCAGACGCAAAGATGTCGCATCCGTAGTCGAGTTGATTCGTCCGCTTGTGCCTATCGATCCGATGGTTGCTTAGCTTTCACCGCGCCGACGGGCGTGCAGCTCAACTCGCGACAACCCGGATTCGTTGCGCTAGAACAAATTCGGCAAGCGCTAAATCCCGCGGATAAGTGATTTTGAAATTTAATTCTTGGTTTGGAACCAGAATAACCTTGCGACCGAGGCGTTCGACCGCTGAGACCTCGTCGGTAACCGAAGCGTTCTCTGTGTAGACAGCTTGATACGCATCCTCAATCAACTGCCGCTCAAAAACCTGCGGTGTCTGCATGGCATAGAGCTGATGTCGATCTAGAGGACCGGCGACGAAAAATTCGGTGTCAGCATATTTGAGTGTGTCACTGATCGGCTCAGCCAGGCTGGCAGCGGCGTGCAATCGGCATTGCTCGAAGACGCGCTCGATCTGTTCCGGCGTGATCAATGGGCGAGCAGCATCGTGAACAGCCACGTAGTTCGCACCACCCTCGAGATGATCCAGACCGGCGCGAACGGAATCCTGACGATGTTTGCCGCCGGGAATGATCGACCGAACTTTTTTGAAATTTTCATCGCCAACGATTGCTTTGATCTCATCAAGTCGATCTTTGCGTGCGACAACAATGATCTCGCCGACACAGTCGGCCCGCTCGAATGCGTGGATGGTATGCGCAATGGCCGGTCTGCCGGCGATCGTCGCAAACAGTTTATCGAAACCCATGCGGCGACTGTCACCGGCCGCGACGATGATGGCAGTTAGCATTACCGACGCGTTGAAGCGTTGAAGGGTTGGACTGTTGAAGCGAGGAAGACCGTTTTAACGCTTAAACGCTTCATCGCTTTAACGCGTCACGACAACTGTCGTGCCACTTCGGTGCTCAGGGCTTTGCCGTCAACGCGGCCGGCTACTTTCGCCTGCAACGCTTTCATCACCGCGCCCATTTGTGCTCGCGAGGTTGCGTCTGCTTCGGCAATCGTTTCACGCACAACTTTCGAAATTTCATCGGCGCTCATCGGCTGCGGCAAATATCCGTTTAAGATCGAAAGTTCCTTTTTCTCTTTTTCTGCCAATTCGGTCCGGCCGCCTTTCTCGAAACTCTCGATGGAATCCTGGCGTTGCTTGGCCTGCTTGCGGATGACTTGCGCGGCCTCAGCGTCGTTCAGCTCGGCTTCGGCGCCTGATTTAGCAATGGCGGCGTATTTCAAGGCGGATTTAAGCATTCGTAAGACGCCAAGCTTTGTCGTGTCCTTGGCGCGCATCGCGTCTTTCAGATCCGAATCCACACGTTCTTGCAGTGTCATTCCTTAAAGTTATGGCGACAAAACGCAGTTGTCGACGTCGTAGCCGCGGCGCTGTAACTATGTCTAGCGCCAAAGGCGCCATGTCACTTTGAGCGTGGGGCAACGCCCCAGGGATTCGTGAAAACCCCAAAATGCAAGCGCTGAAAGCGCGAATCACGCCAGTTAGCCGTCAAAGCCCATTGAAGCGCGCCTTCAGCGCTTTGTATCCGGGCCAATCAAATTCCTGGGGCGATGCCCCAGGCTCAAGATTGAATCACGCACGCTTGGCGATAGAGACGAGACGGTTTTTAGCCGTCGAGCGGATCGACCTCCAAACTCCTCGACACCCCATTCGCATAGCTTCGGCGCGGCGGCAGCTACCGAAGCGGCTGCAGCGCCTCTGCGCACTTACGTACGGAGTCTGCATCGGAGACCGATACTACATCGACGTCTCTGCGAGTACGCCGCAACAATCCTGCCAGTACGCCGCCCGGCCCCAGTTCGATAAGGAAATCGCAACCGAGTTTCGCCAGCCGCTCGATGCAATCGAGCCAGCGCACCGTGCCCGTAACCTGGTCTCGAAGCGTGCGACGAATTTCTATCGGGGTCCGCACTTCCGCACCGGTAACATTGCTGATGACGGGAAAACGCGGGGGTTGCATCGGAACGTGTTGAAGCGCCGCGCCAAGTTGTTCATAAGCGCTTTCCATCAAACGCGAATGGTACGCGCCCGCCACGTTGAGCAATGTTGCGCGACGGATTCCGTATTCTCTGGCAACCCCGACCGCTGCTTCTACTTTCGCACGTTCGCCCGAAATGACGATCTGCCCAGGTGCGTTAATGTTTGCAACATCGACATCCTCATCAGCCGCGAGTTGGCGCACTTCATTTTCGGCGCCACCGATCATCGCCGCCATCGTGCCGTTGGTCATAGCGCAGGCTTCATCCATCAATTCGCCCCGCCTTTGCACAAGTTTGAGTCCGGTCGCAAAATCGAATGTGCCCGCCGCGGCGTGTGCGGTCATTTCGCCTAACGATAAGCCGGCCGCGCCACCAATGGGGAATTCTCCAGCCAATTCACGAAATGTCGATAAACATGCCAGTCCATGAACAAAAAGCGCAGGCTGACAATTCGATGTCTTGGTCAGGTCTTCAATGGGGCCATTCCATGCAATCTCGCTTAACTTTCGGCGGAGAATTTCATCTGCTTTCTGAAATAGGTCGGCTGCCGTAGGAAATTGTTCAGCGAGGTCGCGTCCCATTCCGACGACTTGCGCGCCCTGGCCAGCAAAAAGCAGCGCGACTTTTTTCATGATCACTTTCACCATCGTTGCCGGGTTCACGCGATTCAAACGTGAAATCGCACGCATGGAGTCCCATCTCGGCGCGCCCGGCGGTCGCGCTCTACCACTGTCGCTCCGAAATTTCTTGCGCGCGGTGGTTCACTCGCCAGCGTAAATGTGATTGTCAATCGTATGCCTTTTACGACGCGCGAAATTGAATCGCCCGATCCCGTAACGCGAGTGGTGGCGGCTGATGCAGAACTGCATCACACCGACGACGATATCGGCGAAAAAATGGTCCTCAATATGGGCCCGTCGCATCCGGCCACGCATGGCGTATTGCGACTCGTGCTCGAACTCGACGGCGAGATCATTACCAAAGCGACACCGGACATCGGCTTCCTGCATCGCGGCGACGAAAAAATCGCCGAGAACATGCAATACAACCAGTTCGTACCTTACACCGATCGGCTCGATTATCTTGCGCCGCTTTCGAACAATGTTGCTTACGCCCTAGCCGTCGAAAAATTGATGGACTGGGACATCCCGCCGCGCGGGAAAGCCATTCGCACTATTTGTTGCGAAACGTCGCGCATCTCGTCGCACTTGCTAGGTCTGGGCGCCATGGCTCTCGATCTGGGCGCAATGACGGTCTTTTTGTACACGTTCACCGAGCGCGAAAAACTTTATGACCTTTTCGAGCTGTTGACCGGAGCGCGTTTTACTACGTCTTACACGCGGGTGGGCGGACAGATACGGGATCTTCCGGAGAGCTTCATCCCGCAGCTCAAGAAATTCCTCGATGAATTCATTCCGAGCCTGGACGAATGCGACAAATTACTCACGCGTAATCGCATTTTTGTCGATCGAACAAGAGACGTCGGAGTGATCTCAAAAGAGCGAGCCATTGCGTACGCGCTTTCGGGTCCAAACCTGCGTGGCAGCGGCATCGAGCACGATTTGCGGCGCAAACATCCATACCTCGATTACGAGCAGTACGATTTTGACGTGGTGATCGGCAGTGCCGGGGACTGTTACGATCGGTATTTGGTGCGAATCGAGGAGATGCGCCAAAGCGTTCGCATCCTGCGTCAGGTAATAGATAAATTGCCGAGCGGCCCCATCAACGTAGCCGATTGGAAAAATATGGTGCCACCCAAATCGCGGGTCATGACCAAGATGGAAGAGTTAATCCACCATTTTATTGTGGTGACGGAGGGGCTCGACGCGCCGCCAGGCGAGATTTACTTCGCGGCAGAGAATCCAAAGGGCGAGCTAGGCTTTTACATCAACAGCAGGGGTGGCGGCGTACCTTATCGCTTAAAGATTCGCGCGCCATCATTTGTGAACCTAAGCATCCTTCCGGATCTTTTGCCGGGTTGCATGATCAGCGACGTGCCGGCTGTGCTGGGGAGTCTGGACTTCGTCATGGGAGAATGCGACAGATGAATATGCTGCGATCCATATCTCGATTTTTGCTCGTCCTCCTGCTCGCGCTTGGAGTTTCGTGTACTCCAGGCAAACGCATCACGAAGGCGAACGTGGAGGAGGTCGAAGAGGGAATGTCGAAGAAGCAGGTGGAATCAATTCTGGGGCGCCCGACTTCTATCGCCAATGAAGATCTCGTTATCATGAAAAAAACGACCTACGTTTACCGGCAGGGCAAAGACTCGGTGACAATCGTTTTCCAAGACGACAAGGTGCAATCCAAGGAGAGCACATTGTCCAATTAATCTCGCGCTATCGTGGACTCGACGAACACTCGTGTTCCCGCCGAGTTGGAGCGGAAAATGGATGCGGCAATCGCGCGATACCCGCACGATCACCAGCGGAGCGCGGCGATGCCGCTGCTCCATTTATGGCAGGAACATTTCGGTTTCATCAGCGATGACGCGGTAATCTGGATCGCCGCGAAGCTGGGCCTCGAGCCGATTAACATTCTCGAGCTGGTCACCTTTTACCCGATGTTTCGGCAGGAACCCGCGGGCAAGACGCACATCCGCGTCTGCCGCACGCTCAGTTGCGCAATGGCCGGCGGCTTTCAATTAATGGAAAATCTATGCGCGGCGACTGGAATTAACCGCGAACGACAAGGCGAGGGAATGCATAATCCCATTTCCGTTAGTGCCGATGGCAATTACAGCGTCGAGTTCGTTGAATGCCTCGCGAGCTGCGGCACGGCGCCCGTTTGCATGGTGAATGAGCAGCTGCACGAAAACGTAAATCCCGACTCCGTGACGGAGCTTATCCGAAATCAAACCCGAAGAATTGGGCATCGAACATCTCCGCATCCCCTGGAGCGTCGATTGATTTTTAAAAACATCGGCGGCGAAGATTGGACAACTGACATCGATTGTTACCTGCGCGCCGGCGGCTACGAGCAATTGAAACAAACGCTAACGATGTCGCGCGCGGAGATTGTCAATAAAGTCAAGAACTCGGGATTGCGCGGTCGCGGTGGCGCAGGTTTTTCCTGCGGCTTGAAGTGGAGTTTCATCAAACCGGACGAAAAACGACCGGTGTATTTAATCTGTAATGCCGACGAATCCGAGCCAGGCACGTTCAAGGACCGCTACATCATTCACGAAGATCCACATCAGCTACTGGAAGGAATTCTGATCTCCTGTTTCGCGTTGAATGCACACGCGGCCTACATTTATATCAGAGGTGAATTCCCGGAAGGCGCAAAAATCCTTGAACGCGCCATCGAAGAAGCGCGGGAACACAACTTCCTTGGAAAAAATATTCTCGGCTCCGGATTCGATGCCGAGATTTACATCCACCGCGGAGCAGGCGCTTATATCTGTGGTGAGGAGACTGGCCTGATCGAATCGTTGGAAGGCAAACGCGGCTATCCACGAATCAAGCCGCCGTATTTTCCGGCCGTGCTGGGTCTCTACATGTGCCCAACAATCGTGAACAACGTGGAAACGCTTTGCCATGTGAAACACATCATCGCCATGGGCGGCGCGGAGTATGCCCGGCTAGGCCGGCCTAATAACACCGGCACAAGAATCGTCTGCGTGAGCGGCGACGTGCAGAGGCCCGGTTATTTCGAAATTGAAGTGGGCACAGTGACCATGGGTCAGCTTATTTATGAAATGGCCGGCGGATTGAGACCGGCCCGAAAACTCAAGGCGGTCATTCCGGGTGGTAGCTCTGCGAAGGTCCTTCGGGCCGATGAGCGATTCAAACTGAAACAGCGCCAGCCTGACGGATCAATGATCGAACGCGAGATATCGATTGACGAGATCGCGATGGATTTCGATTCGCTAACCGCAGCCGGTTCAATGGCCGGTTCCGGCGGTGTCATCGTGCTGGATGACTCCCGCGACATGGTTTGGGTGCTCAATAACATCAACGAGTTCTATGCACACGAAAGCTGCGGTCAGTGCACACCTTGCCGTGAGGGCTCGCTTTGGATGAAGAAAATCACCGACCGCATGTTGCGCGGCGGCGGTGTAACAGAAGATCCAAACACGCTAAAGAGCATTGGCGATAATATCGCCGGACGTACCATCTGCGCATTTGGCGAAGCTTGCGCCTGGCCAACGCAAAGCTTTGTCCAGAAATTTCCCGAAGAATTCGCCGCTCGCGCCCAAAAGCCAATGCCGCCGCCGCTACCGCCCGAATATACGCCGGAGGAGCTCATCGAAGAGGAGTCGATTCCCACAGTTCCCATGGCCCATGATCCGGGCTGGGAAAAAGCGGGAGCCGCGGGCACGATTTAGTTTTTAGTCTTTCTCATGCTCATGCTCATGCTCTAATTTGAAAAATGAAAGCGTATTTTGATCACGAAAAGCTGAACGTTTATCAAGTTTCACTCGCCTTTAACGAGTGGGTCGGCGAACTCCTCCCATCAATCGAAGCAAAGGCCGCCGCGAAAGACCAACTCGATCGTGCTGCAACGAGCATTCCGCTGAACATAGCGGAGGGGAATGGAAAGTTTTCGAGAAGGGATCGCGCTCGATTTTTCGATGTCGCCCGAGGGTCGACACTCGAGTCAGCAGCGAGTCTTGACGTATTGGCCTCACGCAAGCTGATAACAACGGAGCAGGTTGACGCCGGAAAGGAAAAGCTAGTTCAGATCGTGAATATGCTTATGGGGCTATTGAAGGGGTTAGGCTATGAGTTCGAATCTGGAACTGCGGTAGTGCGCGATGAGGCTCATTCTTCATTCAGCTTTGAGCAAGAGCAGGAGCAAGAGAAAGAGTAGGAAATGAGTGGCACAACGGAATCGGTTCCGCTCCTTAACGTCCAGATTGATGGCGTGTGGCATCAATTTCCAAAGGGCACGCGCGTAATTGAAGCATGCGAACAGGCCGGCAGCTACGTGCCGCGCTATTGTTATCACAAAAAGCTCAGCTCACCGGGCAATTGCCGGATGTGCTTGATCGAGATGGGATTTCCAAGACTCGGACCCGACCGCAAACCTGAGCTTGGTCCGGACAACAAACCAATGATCAATTGGATGCTCCGGCCGCAAATCTCGTGCGCGCAAGATGTTTCCGAAGGAATGGGCGTGAGGACCAATTCTCCTTTGGTGAAGGAATGCCAGCGCGGCGTGATGGAGTTTCTACTCATCAATCATCCACTCGATTGTCCGATCTGCGATCAAGCGGGGGAATGCCGGTTACAGGAGTTCAGCGTCGATTTCGGCACGAGCAAATCGCGGTTTCTCGAAAACAAAGTCAAGAAACCGAAAAACGTCGTCCTCGGGTCCCGCGTTACGCTCGATGATGAACGCTGCATTCTCTGTTCGCGCTGCATTCGTTTTTGTCAGGAGATCGCGCACGATGACGTGCTCGGGTTTGTTGATCGCGGCAGCTATACGGTGCTGACCGCGCATCCCGGGAAGCGGCTGGAAAATAATTATTCGCTTAACACGGTCGATATTTGTCCGGTCGGTGCGCTCACCTCCACCGATTTCCGCTTTAAGATGCGTGTCTGGTTCCTGAAGGAAACCAAAAGCATCTGCACCAGTTGCGCCACGGGTTGCAACACCGTCATCGGCAGCCGTGAGGATGTGATCTACCGACAAACGCCGCGTGAGAACGATCACGTCAATTCATGTTGGATGTGTGATTACGGACGGCTGAACTTTAAATATCTCGAAGCTGAAAACCGTTTGCTCGAACCGCAGATTCGTTTCGGAGAAAAACTCATACCCACTGACTGGCCCACCGCAATCGCGCAAGCTGCACTTCAGCTAAAAGGGTTCTCCGGTCCGGAAATTGCCATCATTACTTCTGGTCGCATGACGAACGAAGAGCTTTGGCTAACATCGCAGTTGGCGAAGTCGTTAGGTACGCAGCGAATCGACATTGTCCCGCGCCGCGAGCCCGGTGATAACATCCTGCTCAGCGAAGACCGTAATCCAAATACAAATGGCGCGCGGCTCATTCTTGGATCGCAATCTGAACCGGGCACGAACCTGCTTGCAATCGCCGACGCCGTGAAAACCGGAAAAATCAAGGCGCTGGTGATTCTGAAAGAAAACACAATGCATTTGGGCATACCCGTTGAACAACTCGCGCAACTCCCTGTGTTGATCATGATGAATGTCCTGCCGAATGAGGCGACCGAAAAAGCGACAGTGCTTCTCCCTGGGTGCAGTTTCGCCGAAAAACGCGGTTCGATGGTCAATGGCAAAGGCCGATTGCAACGATTAAATCGCGCGGTGCGGCCGCCCGTTAACGCGCGCGACGATTGGGAAATTTTACGGGACTTGCTCCAGGCAGTCGGCGGAGGAGACTCTCTTCTCTCCATCGACGACGTTTTTCGCCGAATCAGCGAGACGGTCCCGCAATTCACCGGGTTGACGTTGAGTAAAATCGGCGACCTCGGCGTGCACGTCTTGCAAATGGAAGAATTGCCGCCGGCTCATCCCAGCGACGAAGAAAAAATCGAGCAAGCCGTCGCAATGCAGGCAAGACGCCGCGCCGTCCCCCCAAGATCGCCATGACTCCGGAATCCTTTTTCATCATCACTTCCCTGTTCAAGATCATCGGGATTCTTTTTATCGTGATCCTACCAATGGTTTCCTATGCGGTTTACGCCGAGCGGAAGGTCAGCGCGGCAATCCAGGATCGGCTGGGACCGAATCGTGTCGGACCGGCCGGCCTTCTTCAGCCAATTGCCGATATGTTCAAATTGCTGCTGAAAGAAGATTTCACCCCGCGCGCCGCAAACACATTTTATTACTGGCTCGCGCCCTGTCTGGCGGTGATGCCGGCCCTCATCACCATCGCCGTTGTTCCTTTTGGTAGCACGCTGTTCGGAGTCCCGATGGTAATCGCCGATGTAAACGTCGGAATTCTGTTTGTATTCGCCATCGCTTCGCTTGGCGTTTACGGGATCGTCATTGGCGGTTGGGCGTCGAATTCCAAGTATCCGTTTCTCGGAGGAATTCGTTCCAGTGCACAAATGCTCTCCTACGAGCTGTCGCTCGGTCTTGCTGTCATTCCCGTTTTTCTGCTGGTGGGCAATTTGCGTCTGACCAGTGTGGTGCGTTACCAGATTGAGCACGGCTGGTTCATCGCACCGTTCATCGGCGACTGGGCAAACCCATGGAAATGGTTGCTCGCCATTCCGATGATCATTTCATTCGTCGTTTTCATGATCGCAATTTTTGCCGAGACAAACCGGCTGCCATTTGATCTTCCCGAGGCCGAGCAGGAGCTGGCCGGCGGTTATAACACCGAATACAGCTCGATGAAGTTCTCTCTTTACTTCCTGGGCGAATACGCCGCCATGATCACTGGATCCTCTGTGATCGTGACTTTATTTTTTGGCGGCTGGCATCTGCCGGGAATTCCCGATGGGTCGCACGGATGGATCTTCGGTCTGATCAACATTGCAGTCTTCTTCGCAAAGGTCGCCATCATCATTTTCTTTTTTATGTGGGTGCGATGGACCCTGCCCCGATTTCGCTATGACCAACTCATGCGTCTCGGCTGGCTCTTCTTCTTCGAGATCGCGCTGGTTAACATTTTCATTGTCGCAGGGATAATTGCCTTTCTGCCCGGATAATGACGAAATACGAATGACAAATGACGAAACAAATCCGAATGGCGAAATCCGAAACGTAAGTTACGGATCCAGATATAATCGTCATTTGAGCTTCGTTATTAATTCGTCATTCGGCATTCGGCATTCGGCATTCTAATCATGGCTATCACTGTTTCACGACCAAAGCTTAACTGGCGCGAACGATTGTATTTGCCTGCCATCGTTGCTGGGCTGGCTATCACGTTTAAGCATTTCAAAAATATGCTGCTAGGACGCACCAAGGTTACGATGCAGTACCCCGAACAAACATGGGACAGCAACTTACCGGACTATTATCGCGGCGCGCCGGCGCTTGTCCGCGATGAAGATGGGCGCGTGCGTTGCGTGGCATGCCAGCTCTGCGAATTCATTTGTCCGCCACGCGCGATTAAAATTATTCCGGGCGAAATCCCCTCGAACGATCGGTTCGCCAAAGTCGAGAAATACCCTGAGGCGTTCGATATCGACATGATCCGCTGCATTTTTTGCGGAATGTGCGAAGAGGTTTGCCCCGAGCAGGCAATTTTTCTGCGCAAGGACTACGCCATCACCGGTTTTACGCGCGCGGACATGGTGCATCACAAGGAAAAGCTCCTCGAGATTGGTGGAGTAATGCACGGCGTCATACTGAAATGGAACAAGAAGAAATGAGCAGAACCGGGTTAATGGAGCGTTGGAGTAGTGGGGTGCTGGTCGGGGACAGGAATTCATCTCTCCATTACTCCACTACTCCATTACTCCACTAACCGATGTCGCCGTTCCTGTTTTGGATCTTTGCTTTGCTGACATTGATCTTCGGTGCAGCGGTCGTCATCAACCGCAATCCCGTGGCGAGCGCCCTGAGCTTGGTGGTGTCATTTCTGGGTCTCGCGGCGCTATTCATGTCGCTCAACGCCTATTTCATCGGGATCATTCAAGTGCTGGTTTACGCCGGCGCGGTGATGGTGCTTTTCCTTTTCATCATCATGCTCCTGGATCTTCGCGCGGAAGAAGCACGCCGGATCAATTGGCTGGCGTCAGCGGGCGGACTTGCCGTTGCTCTGATTCTGTTGAGTCAGATTTTTTCTGTAATCAGCCATCTTAAGTTCGCGCAAAATCCCTTTCCGCCATTGGCTGGATCGACAATCGACGACGTTCGGAATATCGGCGCAGTCCTCTTTGGGAATTACAATCTGCCATTTCAAATTGTCGGCGTTCTCGTCTTGGTGGCGACGATTGGTGTGGTGCTTTTGAGCAAACGCGAGCCTCGCTAGTATGATTACACTCGGCGATTACCTCTTCGTGAGCGGCAGTCTCTTCGCGATCGGGTTCGCCGGAGTGATGCTGCGCCGCAATCTCATCATCATTCTCATGTCGCTTGAGCTCATGTTGAACGCCGCAAATCTATCGCTCGTCGCGTTTTCACGATTCCGCGTCAATTCAATCGGCTTGCCCGACTATAACGCGCAGGTGTTCGTCTTCTTTATTATTACCGTCGCCGCAGCTGAGGTGGCGGTCGGGCTGGCAATTCTCGTTGCACTCTACCGGGCGCGCCAGACAACGGACGTCAAAGATATCAGCAGCCTGAAATTCTGATTATCCGCCAAATACGCCAAATGACACCAAAGAAACTAGCTCCAGATTTCATATTTAAGGACGAATGCTATGCCATTATCGGAGCATGCTTTGAGGTCTACAAGGATAAGGGGTGCGGGTTTCATGAACCGGTCTATCAGGAATGTCTCGGTATCGAATTCGAGCATTCGCACATTCCCGTAATTGCCCTACCAGGGTTGGCTCTCGAATATCGAGGTCGGATCCTCAACCAGAAATACTTTCCAGATTTTGTCTGCTACGAGAAAATCATCGTCGAGCTGAAAGCTGTCAGTGAGCTATCTGACGACCATCGCGCTCAGGTCCTAAACTATTTGAAGGCCGGCCGCTTGGAGCTTGGTCTCCTCGTTAATTTTGGTCATTACCCAAAATTGCAGTACGAACGCATCGCCAAGACGCGTAGTAAAATTGATTCCGACGACGCACCCATTTTCCTGTAAGAGATGAATCGCCAAATGACACCAAATTTCCCTCAGACTGTCCGCGTCAGTTCTAAAGTTTTGGCGTCATTTGGCGTATTTGGCGGATAATTCTTATGAGCCTTCTTCCGTGGGTCATTCTACTCGCTCCGCTGGTTAGCGCGGGCGTTATAACGCTTTTCACACTGCGATGGAAAGCGGTGAGCAGTTTTATCTCGATTGCGGCAGTGCTCGTCAGTTTTACGTGCAGTTGTTTGATCTTCACGCAGTCCGGCATCGCCGCGGCTGAGTTCGCTTGGATCGATATTGGCGGCGCCCTCAAGGTGCCGCTCGGCTTTACCTTGGATCAACTAAGCAAGACGATGCTCGTTCTGGTTTCCGGGGTCGGAGCAACCATTCATATCTATTCGCTGGGTTATATGCGGAACGACGAAGGTAAATCCCGTTATTTCGCGGCGCTTTCGCTTTTCATGTTCGCGATGCTTGGAATCGTCCTCGCGAACAATTTCGTCATGCTCTTCATTTTTTGGGAATTAGTCGGCTTTACGTCTTACGTTCTGATCGGCCACTGGTTCTATCGTGACGCCGCCGCGGATGCAGGCAACAAGGCATTCATCACCACTCGTATAGGTGATTTTGGATTCATGATCGGAATCCTAATGGTTTGGATGGCGACCGGCTCAGTCGTTTTCGCCGAGATCGCGCCACGCATGCCGACCCTGGCAGGTCACCCGGCATTTGTCGCAATCGCCGCGCTTTTGATTTTCTGCGGAGCGGTGGGCAAGTCGGCCCAGTTTCCGCTGCACGTCTGGTTGCCAGACGCGATGGAAGGTCCGACGCCAATTTCTGCTTTGATCCATGCCGCGACGATGGTCGCTGCCGGCGTTTACATGCTGGTCCGTGTCGCGTTCGTCATTCAAGCGTCACAAACTGCGCTTTTGGTTGTTGCGTGGATCGGCACGATCACCGCGGCGATGGCCGCGTTGATCGCAACACAGCAGAACGACATTAAACGCATCCTAGCTTACTCAACGCTCTCGCAACTTGGTTACATGATGATGGCAGTCGGTCTCGCCTCGAACGACGCCGCGATGTTTCACCTGTTCACCCATGCGTTTTTCAAAGCGCTTCTCTTTCTGGGCGCCGGCTCAATCATCGTAATGCTTCATCACGAGCAGAACATCTGGAAAATGGGAGGGCTTTCTCGGAAACTCCCAGTCACGTTTGTCACTTTCACTGTTGGCGCGCTGGCGTTGATAGGTTGTCCACCTTTCAGCGGATTTTTCAGCAAGGACGCAATCCTCGCGCTCGCTTACGAACGCAACCTGCCGATCTTCATCGTAGGGCTGTTCACAGCGTTTCTAACAGCCTTCTACGTTGTGCGTTTACTCGTCATCGTGTTCTTTGGGGACACACGCAGCGAAGTCGCACGCCAAAGCAAGGAATCACCGCTCGTGATGACAGGACCGCTGATCGTGCTCGCAATTCTCGCCGCGGTGGGCGGGTTTGGATTTTTCGCGCGAAACTTTCTCGCGCTTCCGATAGAGAAGGGAGTCGCTTTGTTTGTTGCCGCCCTGGCGTTCGGTGCACTGATCGTGGGGAGCGGGCTGGCGATTGCCATTTACCGCAACCGAACGGGCGAACCAATCGATGTCGAGGTTCTACGCCACAAGTTTTATTTCGACGAGTTTTACGCCTGGCTGATCAACTGGACACAGGAACTGCTCGCGCGCGTCTCGGCTTTCTTTGATCGATGGATCATTGATACTGGCGTAGTCGATGGCAGCAGTCGCGGAACCTGGGGAATCGGGGCACTCCTTCGACTCATTCAGGTGGGGAATCTGCAAGCTTACGTGTTTCTGTTCGGGCTAGGTGTTGTCGCCGTCATCTACTTCACCGTTTTCCGTTCCTGAAATTTTAGCCCACGAAACACACGCAAAGACAATGACGAATGGCGAAAAAAAGTTCACGGCGCGGCTGGAAGAGTTCGTCATTCGACTGTCGTCATTCGTTCGTCATTCGTCATTCAAGCTTCGTCATTTTTACTGATGGTCTTATTTATCATTTTCTGTCCAATCGTCGCCGCCATTTTGATCATGATTGGCGCGCCGGCGCGTAAGACTGCGTTAGCCGCATCGGTCTTGGCGTTTGCGGCGGCGTTGTTTCTCCTCGTGTCTTTCCACCAAGACCAACACGATTTTCAGCACGTTACCTCGTTTACGATATCTCCGGAATGGCATCTGGCCTTCACGACGGGAATCGATGGATTGAGTCTCGTAATGATTTTGCTCGCCACGATCGTCACGCTGGCTGCCGTATGGTTTACCGGCACGATTGCGAAGTATGAAAATGCGTTCTATGCGTGCCTCTTGTTCATTTCAGGCGGCGCTATCGGCGCATTTGCCTCGATCGATTTATTTTTCTTTTATGCGTTTCATGAGCTCGCGCTGATCCCCACATTTTTGTTGATCGGGATTTGGGGCAGCGGAAATCGTGTCGCGGCAGCGTGGAAGATCACTATCTACCTGGCAATTGGCAGCTTCATTCTGCTGCTCGGCCTGATTCTCCTTTATCAAAGCTTTCCTGTCACAGCACGCAGCTTTGACATTCGCGCATTAAACGCCGCCGCCAGCCTCGGTCAGATCTCGGCGGACGCGCAACGTCATGTTTACCTGCTGTTGCTTATTGGTTTTGGAATTCTTGTTTCGCTTTTTCCATTTCACACGTGGGCGCCGGAAGCGTACGCGTCGGCACCAGCGCCTGCGGCAATGCTGCATGCCGGAGTACTAAAAAAATTTGGCTTGTACGGCCTGTTGCGCTTGTCGATTCCCCTACTCCCCGAAGGCACACATCACTGGGCCAATCTGCTGGTGGTGTTGCTGCTCGGCAACATCATCTACGTTGGTCTCGTCACCATCGCGCAGAAGCGGCTGGACTGGATGTTGGGCTACTCGAGCGTGATGCACATGGGTTACATTTTCCTGGGAATTGCCAGCGCCACTATTCTCTCCACAACGGGCGCCGTTGTTCTGATATTTGCTCATGGCCTTTCGATTGCCCTGCTGTTTGGCTTGGCAGGAGAACTGCGCAAGCAAACGGGCACGTTGGTTTTCGATGAGCTGGGCGGCCTTGGCAAAGTGATACCCTTTGCCAGCCTCGCGTTTGGCTTCGGCGTATTTGCTGCGATCGGCCTGCCTGGTCTTGCGAACTTTGCCGGCGAAATCATGATCTTTTTTGGTGCGTTCAAGAACGGCTGGGAGATGGCTCGCTTTCACATCTTCCAAATCGCGACGGTGCTTGCGCTTTGGGGAGTGGTGATCTCCACGGTTTATATGCTACGGGCCTATCGCAAGACATTCATGGGCACGATGAGCGAGCGATGGAAAGAGATTGTCGATCTTCGTCCCGCACTGCGAGTCCCTGTCGCATTAGTTGTTGGAGGACTTCTTTGCTTTGGATTTTTTCCGCAATCCCTTGTGCGAATGGTAACACCCGTCCTGCACACTTATCTTACCATCGACCGCCATCTCAAAGATATGGAGTGCTGTAGCCACGGCGCTGTGTCGCCGTGCTTCACGGAGCAACATCGCCCGAGCGCCTCGACGCAGCGAGGCGCCCACAACGTTTGGCAGATCGCTCGGAAATGAGCATGATCACCGCGCCAGAACTTGAGATCGCAGTGCTGGTACTTGGAATGGCGATCCTGTTAGTAGAAGCGTTTGCCACGAAAATTGATAAACGAGTCCTGGCATTCGTGGCAATTGCCGGTCTCGCACTGGTTCTTGTGGCGAGCTTCTTCGTAGCCCCTAGTGCGTCTACGAGCCAAGCAACTGGCTTCTGGAGTTTTTACACGGCAGACCGACTGTCGATGTTCTTCAAGCAATTTTCACTGCTCACCACAATCTTCGTGTTGATCCTGATGATCGACTACGCGCCGGTGGTACGCAGTTCCTTTCCTGGCACCACACCGCTGGCAGGTCTTGGCGAATTCTTCGCGCTGCCCATTTTCACATGCGTCGGCCTGATGTATCTGGTGTCAGCGATCGATTTCGTCTTCATCTTTGTTTCGCTGGAGCTGGTGACGATCTCTTTTTACGTGCTGGTCAGTTTCACGAGGCGCAATCCGATCACTCTCGAGGCGGGAACAAAATATCTCGTGCTAAGCGCGCTTTCGACAGGTTTTCTCGTGTACGGGATCGCGTGGATTTTTGGCGCGACCGGGCAGACAAATCTCCAGCAAATCGCAGACGTCTTAGCGAATCCAACGACTGACCGTAACGCAGCGCTGTTAGGCATGGTACTTGTCTTGGTGGCGCTCGGTTTCAAGATCGCGGCGGTGCCCTTCCAGATCTGGGTGCCGGATGTTTACCAAGGCGCACCTACACCGGTGACTGCGTATCTTTCCGTCGGTTCGAAGGCGGTCGGATTCGTCGTGCTGCTTCGGGTATTGCAGCCATTCCTGGCGCTGCCTCAGACGCAGCGGCTGATTGTTCTCATCGCGCTACTCACATTGATCTACGGGAATCTCGCGGCTTTACCGCAGACGAACCTGAAACGACTCCTTGCGTACTCGAGCATCGCGCACGCCGGTTATCTGCTGATCGGTGTAGCGTGTTTCGACGCGTCAGCGATCGGCTTTTATCTCGCTGCTTACCTGCTCATGACCTTGTTAAGCTTCGCGGTTTTGATAATCGTAGCTCAGCAAACCGGCGAGCAGATTGCGGATTTCGATGGCTTGGCTAAACGCTCGCCGTTTCTCGCATTCGCGATGTTGATTGGAATGGTCTCCTTAGCAGGGGTCCCGTTCACGGCAGGATTCTTGGGAAAATTTTTTATCTTCTATGCGGCCATTGCGCAGCATCAAACAGCGCTGGTGGTCGTCGGAGTGATCACCGTCGGCTGCGGCTTTTACTATTATCTTAAAGTCGTTCGCGCGATGTATTGGCAGTCTGCGAACAAAACAGACAAGATTCCTGTTAATGGGCTTTCACGTCTGGCGATAAGCGTGTTGATCGTCGCCACGATCTGGTTGGGCGTTTATCCGCAGCCGATTTTGGATGCGTTGAAGCGATAAAGCGTTGGACCGATGAAGCGGCGGATCCGCTGTAACGATTCAACTCTTCAACGAGTCACGGTCGAACTGAGCGACGCTCAGTCGCTCAACTCGACATTCCAGTACGCGAGATCGACAAAGTGCTTCCAGAGGTCGTGTTGCGGCGCGGAAAATGTAACATGGACGAACGGCCGCCATTTTGGCCGCTTTGGTTTCCGGATCAGGCTCATGTGCGCTTCACGCGGGAGCCGGTTGCCTTTGCGTGTATTGCAAGGAATGCACGAGCAAACCACATTTTCCCAGGTTGTTGTTCCACCGCGATCGCGCGGCACGACATGATCGAGATTTAGCTCGCTGCGGTCAAAAACGTCGCCGCAGTACTGGCAGGTGTTCTTGTCCCGCTCGAACACGTTGTGCCGGGTAAATTTCACTTCCTTCTTTGGAAGCCGATCAAAAAACAGAAGCACAATCACCCGCGGGATACGAATTTTGAACGAAATCGTCGTGACTACTTCGTGATCCGGAGCGTTTGCCGACAAGTCGCGCCAGCTTTCGAAATCGTGCGTCATGAAATTGTTCGCATCGTCTGATGAAACAATTTGGGCATGACCCGCGTACACCAGCGCGAAGGCGCGACGCGCCGAGCAGATGTTCACCGCCTGCCAGAGGCGGTTAAGCACCAAGACCTGACTGTTTAACACAGTATGCACATCTCTACGGGCACCGCTTTTTGCGGACTTCCACGTAAATTCGCGCGACGGTAACATTCGGGTTTTTCGCTGTCAACGGGAGCGGCATCCGTAGAGAGTGCGATCTTCAAAGCTAACCGTGAGCACAGATTCCATGGGAAATTGAGACCGATGTGGTTGATGCGACGTATTTCTGCAAATCAGCTTGTTGATTTTGCATCTGGTCATAACGTCGGGAGCATGGCAGGCCAAGGTTCAGCCGGCAATGTTCTCGCGGCGCTTTGCAGTTTCTTTATTCCGGGCCTCGGGCAATTGCTCCAGGGTCGGTTACTGATGGCGATTGTCCAGTTTTGTCTGGCGGCGATTCTTTGGTTTTTCTTGCTGGGATGGGTCATCCATCTCTGGTCCATCCTCGACGCTGCACTTTTTAAGCCGCGCTAATAGGTCAACCACTAATTAACACCCCCCTTCTCCCGGTTAGGGTTCTTCGTTCGCGGTTAAATGAAAGCGCAATTTCCAGACGAGCAGACCAAGTCCGGCGAATTCCAGCGGCAGCCAGACGCGTTTCGCAAATGGGTCTCTAACGACGGATCTACCTCCTACCCCGCTGCGGCAGATCGGTATCATCTTTATGTTTCGCTGGCCTGTCCGTGGGCTAGCCGCACGGTCATTTTCCGGAAATTAAAAGGACTGGAGGGAGCAATCGGTATGACCATTGTCGATCCAATTCGCGACGAGGAGGGCTGGGCGTTTCGCGATCAAAGCGGCAAAATTCCACCCGGTGTGCCGTTTGAATCCACTGATTCGATCAATGGTTTCCAGTTTCTGAGCGAAGCGTACAAGGCAACCAATCCAGATTACGACGAGCGCGTCACTGTGCCCGTGCTCTGGGACAAACAAACAAAGAAGATTGTGAACAATTGCGAGGACGACATCTGCCGCATGTTCAACGATCGGTTCAATGACTTTGCCCCTAACAAAGACGTCGATTTTTTCCCGCAAGAGATCGAAAACGAGCACGCGAAGCTTTCTAGTTTTCTACACGACAACGTGAACAACGGCGTCTACAAAGCCGGTTTCGCCACGCGTCAGCGGCCATACGAAATTGCTTGCCGAAAATTATTTGAAGCGCTCGATGACCTGGAAGAGCGCTTATCCAAAAGTCGATATCTGTTCGGTAATCGCATTGTCGAAGCGGACTGGCGACTTTTTTGCACGCTGATCCGGTTCGACGTGGTTTATCACGGCCATTTTAAGTGCAATCTGCGACGCATTATCGATTACCCGAATCTTCAGGGTTACCTAATGGATTTATATCAGCAGCCAGGCATCACAGACACCGTCAATTTCGACCACATCAAGCGCCACTACTATATGACGCACACTCAAATCAATCCGACTCGCATCGTTCCCATCGGCCCGGTGCTTGACCTGGGGAAACCGCATGATCGCGAGCGATTGAGCTAGGAAATTCGGGTCGCCGCTTGGCGCACACCGTGCCTTGCTCTCCAGAAGGCTTCGATCTGTTCCAACGTGCGCCCCTTCGTTTCTGGAACAAAATAATAGGCGAAGAGCCACGAAGCCACTGAGGCAAACGCGTAGAGAAGGAATGTTGAGCTCGCACCAAGTTTCTCGACCAATGTCAGAAAGGTAAGCGAGATGATCAGGTTCGAAGCCCAGTTGAACGTGGCCGCCGTGCCTTCGGCGAGCCCACGAATTTTTAATGGATAAATCTCGGCGATCAAGAGCCAGAAGATCGGCCCGAGGCTGATTGCAAATGAAGCCACGTAGCCCATCAGACAAATCACAGCGATCCAGGCGAGTTGTCCTGATGGATTTGCGATGCGGAAACTCAGGCCGAGCACGCCAAGCGTGATGATCATTCCGGCGATACCGACGAGCAACAAAGGCCGGCGCCCGGCGCGGTCAACCAAAGACATTGCGAGAATCGTCATGGCAACATTTACAATGCCCACGCCCACGGTCGCCAGAATCGCGCCGGAAGCGGAATTGAACCCGGCGGTCTGAAGAATTTTCGGTGCATAATAGATCACCGTGTTGATGCCCGTAATTTGTTGGAAGACGGCGAGACCTAATCCAACGACAAGAGCTGGACGCACTTGCCGGCGCAGCAAATCGGTCCAGTGTCCGCTTTCAGCTTGTTGCGCCAAGCTCGCCTTGATTTCTTCGATCTCGACGTTGACGTCGGCAAGCTCGCGGATGCGGATGAGAACGCGGTGCGCGACTTCATGGTGCCCGCCACGGATGAGCCAGCGCGGAGTTTCTGGCAGAAAAAACATGCCGGTTCCGAAGACTAACGCCGGAGCGACTGCCAGACCGAGCATCCATCTCCAACCTTCAACACCGGCGAAAGCGTAATCGGTCAGATACGCAAGGACGATGCCGACAGTGACGGCGAGTTGAAACAGCGATACGACCCAGCCCCGGGCGTGGGGAGGCGCGACTTCCGACAGATAAACTGGAACGTCTGTTGAGGCGAGACCAATAGCCAAACCGAGAACAATACGGCTGACGATTAGAATCGCGGGTGATGGCGCCACTGCGCTGGCGAGCGCGCCAATGCCGAAGATTGCCGCGGTCACGAGCAAGACTCTTCGTCTGCCAAAAAGATCGGCGGCTTTGCCACCGACGATCGCGCCAATTGTCGCTCCCAATAAAACGCCACTGACGACAATTTCCTCGGCGGTAGTCGTTAGGCCAAACTCGCGCTTGATAAAAATGAGCGCGCCCGAGATGACGCCTGTATCGTAGCCGAACAGGAGACCGCCCAATGCAGCGAACAATGCTGCAATGTAAACGAACTTCGTGCCACGCAGTGCATCCCCTAACGCGGCAATCTCCTTGTCGGGCATAGCTGTCGATCTTACTCAGTCATACGACCGCGAGAAGTCTGACAACCGATCCATGATTTCTCAAAGAAATTGGACGGCGTGGCGATTCCGGTGTACGGGTTCCCCGCGCGACGGCGAAGATGAACGGGGATCGAACGAGAGATTCATATTCCGGTAAAAGCTTGCGTATTCTGGTCGTCGAAGATCACGACGACACACTGCAAGCCTTGTCCCGTCTCCTCACACATTTCGGACACGAAATTTCCATGGCCGATGATGCGGAGAGTGCACGGGAGATTATCCGTTCAAAAGAGTTCGATGTCGTTCTGGCCGATATCGCCCTGCCCGACGGCAGCGGCTATGATCTGGTTGCCGAGGCCAAGCGAAAACGACCCGTTAAAGCCGTAGCGCTGACAGGATTTGGAACACCTGACGATATTGAGCGTGGCAAAGAAGCTGGTTTTGATTTTCATTTGACGAAACCAGTCGACTTTCACGAACTGCGCGCCGTTCTCGGCCAGATCGCCGCATAGGAAGCGTCGGCGAGAGCGGCGTTCCGCGGAGATGTCATTACGGAGTGCGCTTAGCCCCGCCGACACAAATTTTCTTCCGAATCCTGAGCCTTCTGATTTCAAACGCATCCGCATTGCACTACCCGTTGATTGCGACTTCGACTCGTGCCTGCTGAATCGCTGATGACCAAGAAGGCACGGCTCGCACCGAAAGAATCAGCCAGTCGGCGGGCCTTGGAAATAGAACAAAACGAAACGACTCGCGTCGAAGAGTCCGTGTCCGATGATCACCGCCCAAAGATTGCGCCCTGACGCAAGAACGATTAGTCCCATTAACACGCCCAGTGTGCCGGTAATCGCGATGCCGAGAGGATTCTGGTAAGCGTGCGCTGCCCCGAAAAGCGCGCCTTGTAAGATACATGCGGCGATCCACGCAACGCGGCTTGCACCGAGCAACATGGCGAGGCCCTGCATAAGAAATCCGCGAAACATGAATTCCTCATAAAACCCCGCCCCGATAAATGCATACAAAACGCCAAGAAGTGCGAGCTCCACATTTCCCTGCACATCCTTGAACTTACTTAGGTCACGGCGAAACCGCGACCTTTTCCGAAAGATACATGGCGATGAAAACAATTGCGGCCAGCCCGATTCCGAGGATGAATATCCGCGTCCAACTCGCCGGGCGCTTCAGGCCGATGTCGGCCAACCTCTCACCACGCAACCGGATCAATCCCCACGCAACTCCGACCAGCAGCATTTTCCCGATCGCGTCGAAGACAAATCCTTTCTCCAAACTGATCGGCACACGAATAAAAGCACCGAGAAGGGCGTCGAGAAAAAACGTCACCGCCATGAGTACAACGATGTCGATCAAATAGCGCCATCGACGAGGTCTGCGACTTCCTTCCATAGCCTCAACTTGGGTTTCCGTCATTCACAAGAAGTAATGATCTCGGCGCAGGACGGAAGAAAAATTGCATGTACCGAACGTTCTCAGCAAGAATGGAGCCGACGGGAGTCATGCGACATGGGCGAAGGCGGTCAGGGTGAGCGAGCGGGAGCGAGCGAATCAATCGAAGCGCAGACGTGAGACGTTCCCAAAGAGTCTCAGACTCGGAAAATCACACAGACCGTTCCCGGCGGGAATCGAACCCACATCTAAGGTTTAGGAAACCCTTGTTCTATCCGTTGAACTACGGGAACGATAATCGGGAAATAATAAACGGATCGAATGGAGATGGGCAAGATAGTGTTGCGGTGCGCAACGATTTCCCCGAGGGCGAGCTTTGCTTTCGACCGTCGGCGGTCTAAACTGAGAGTATCTTGTGGCGGGGATTTCCATATAAGTCTATATGTCCGCCGAGGTCAAAAAAGAAATCGAGCTGGAGATCGCGCATGTTTTGCTAATCGACGTGGTCGGTTATTCGAGGTTACTGGTTAATGAGCAGATTGAGCTGCTCCAGCAACTGAATCGAATCGTGCGGAGCACCGAATGTTTTCGAGCGGCGGAAAGCACGGGCAAACTCACTCGAGTGCCGACCGGTGATGGGATGGCGCTGCTTTTTTTCCGCAGCCCGGAGCAGCCAGCGCAATGCGCGCTGGAGATTAGCCAAGCGTTGAAGGATTACCCGCACATCGAATTACGGATGGGAGTTCACAGCGGGCCGGTCAATCAGGTTACCGATGTTAACGACAGGCCGAACATCGCCGGAGCGGGAATCAACGTGGCGCAGCGGGTGATGGATTGCGGCGATGCCGGTCACATCCTTTTGTCGAAACATTTGGCCAATGACTTAGCGGAGTACCGACACTGGCGGCCTTATCTGCACGATCTAGGCGAATGTGAAGTGAAGTACGGGTTGCGGTTGCACCTGGTCAATCTGCACAAAGACAATCTCGGCAATCCACATCTTCCCGAAAAACTCAAGCGCGGAAGAAGATGGAAGCACGCATCGACTGGTGCGATCCGTCCGGTCAATGCACCTCGTTGGCCCAAGTTCGCGCTTATCGCTACTTTGCTTATGTCGGCTATAGCCTTCGCGACCGGTTTTTCAATTCTTTTCCGTCGAGGTTCGCCGCCGATCGCACAGAGCGCTTCCGGGGGAATTGCTGGCGCTGCGTTTATTCCTGAAAAGAGCATCGCGGTGCTTCCATTCGAAAACCGGAGCGAAGACAAAGCCAACGCGTATTTTGCCGACGGCATCCAGGACGAAATCCTGACGCGCTTATCCAAGATTGCCGATCTAAAAGTGATCTCGCGCACGTCGACTCAACATTACAAAAGCACACCTGAAAATCTTCGCGAAATCGCGAAGCAACTTGGCGTTGCGCACATTGTTGAAGGCAGTGTGCAGAAAAGCGGCAACGCCGTGCGCGTGAACGTCCAGCTAATCAAAGCAGCAAATGATTCCCATCTTTGGGCCGATACCTTTGATCGTAAACTCACCGACATCTTTTCGGTTGAGAGTGACATCGCAAAAGCCATCGCCGATCAATTGCGAGCGAAACTCACCGGTCGTGAAGAACAGGTCATCGTGGCCAAGCCGACGAACAATCCCGAGGCCTATGATGCCTATCTGCGCGGGCTTGCTTACACACTGAAAACTCTCCCGACGCCCGTGAACGCCGTTGGCGCACAAAAATATCTCAGGGAAGCAGTGAGGTTGGATCCGAAGTTCGCCCTTAGTTGGGCGCTGCTGTCAATCGTTGATTCGCGCAACTACCTTACCCAGAGTCTTCAACCAACGGCCGCTCTTCGTGAAGAGGCGCGACAGGCAGCCGAAACTGCGCTCACCCTTCAGCCCAATCTTGGCGAGGCCGTGTTGGCCAAGGGCACTTATCACTATTCCTGTCTAAGAGATTACGATACCGCCGTGCGTTACTTCGAGCAAGCACATCAGCTATTACCGAATAGCAGCTCGATTCCTGAATGGCTGGCTTATGTTGCACGTAGGGAAGGTCATTGGGATCGGAGCGAAGCTTACTTTATCGAAGCCGAGCGGCTCGACCCGAGGAATGTTAGTCTCCTCATCCAGCACGCGATTAACGATATCTGTCATCGTCATTTCCGGAAAGCGCAGCAAAAGTTTGATAAAGCTCTCGATATTACGCCAGATGACT
>WNFX01001643.1_pt1 | contig 44144 bp, 40 predicted proteins | sample 5400111 | NCBI WGS metagenome assembly WNFX01 (sample SAMN13153363, study PRJNA577476) | soil metagenome | isolation source: 40 cm soil or saprolite under grassland replicate 1 | place: USA:California | collected 2016-06-15
GAAGTGAAGAAGGCGCACCAACTCTCGGCGGCCGGACATGCGGACGGGAAGATTATTTTGCGGCCTTAAACTGAGCTCCAAGTTAGACGATCTACCCAACGGAGTGGCAGTGTCTAAAAGCTACGAACGTCGGCAGCCGCTAGAGCACTTGAATTCTCCTACCTTCTTTCATCCATCGTAAGCGGCCTACGATGGATAATTGGTGCAATGATTCTTCAGGAGAGCTTCAGCTTTTGCGGTTGCTTGGAGGCCGCCACGGCTTGCCTCGATTCCCGATCTCGGTGCCCGGTCTCCCTCCCAGGTGTGTCCCCGTCCAGCCGTAAAGTTCGCCCTAACGAACGCGACCTCCGCATTTGACGATTTTAGCCGGCCGCGGTACGAGAAGGTATGGCGCATAAGTGTACTTCGCGTGGTTGTGAGTTTTCTCTTCCGGATACCTATCCTCTGCCTAAATGCCCATGGCATACGGTACCTGGTCGCGGGCCAGTAAAAATTGCAGCGGCACTGGCCGTTGCCGCCGCTGGTTTAGGTGGTGGTCTTGCCTATAAAAAGTACAAGACCTATTTGCACGAAAAGCAGCTGCGTAAAGAACGCAAGGAACGTCGTCAGCGCGATGCGGCCGCTTCCGAACAGGAACAGAAACTCCGTGCTGGTCGTAATGGAGCTGCTCCAAAGTCTCGGAAACCGCCACGCAAACGAAAGACAGCCGCGACGAAGTCGAAGCCGGCAGCGTAAGATCGGCAATCGGTGATTCGGGGGACACCGAACGCACCGCGCAGCTCTCGCCGCCTCCAAGCCCTGACACCAAGAGCCGCGTCACTCATCCATCATAAGCGGCTTATGATGGGGCAGAAGAGGCAACGTGAGGTTAGCATTCAGCGAAGTTCGTTTTGGCAAGGCGCCAAACAAAGTCGTCACGGCGACCGCTCCTGTCGTGGCCCAGCGACATCTGCTTTCCGGTTTCGAAAAGGGATTGTCGGGGTCGAAGAGAAATCAGAGATCAGAGGTACCGAAGTCAGAAGCCAGAATGGTAAGTTCGTTTTCGCGAGGACACGAAAACCAACACGCGAGACGCGTGTACTACCCAGTCTTCTTGCGATAACGCGCTGATTTTTCGCGAACGACAGCGGCGCGTTTGGAATTCCGCTTCGCCGGATACGCAAATTTTGTTTTCATCACTGATCCCTTCGATCGCGGATTGATCACACGCGCCTTCGTCACCTCAAAGTAATCGAGCACCTCTTCGCCCCCATCGAATTTGTCTTCGAGATTCTTCGCCGTCGTCGGCTCAGCCTGCGATTTCTTCATACGTGTCGATCTCGTTTGGAGTAGATTTCCTTACAGTAATAATCCGAATCGTCGCTCCGGGATAGGTGCGCGTTCTTTATTCCATTTGAGCCGGGCGCCGTCTTTGATAACAAGCGGTTAAACGCATTCGATTGTCGAAACACGCTTTGCGGTACGTCGACGGACGCGGTTTTACTGTTAGCGAGGTTGAAGAAGCGATTCGCACCGCATCTTGGCAACCGGCTGAGCTTGGACGACTCGAGTTCCGAAAAGATTTTGCTTACGGGGAAGAATGGAACGGCAGAATTTATGCGACGAAACAGGTCCGGCCCGTGTTCGTGGAGGAATCCGGAGAAATAGTTGTGGCAACCGTCTATACCTATTATTTTTGAATGCCCATGAAAATCAGCTACGACCCGGAAGTGGACGCGTTGAGCATCACGTTCCGCGAAACCACGGTCACGACCAAACATCTGGCCGAAGGCATCGCGGCTGATTACGACAGCGAAGGCCGACTCGCCGGTTTAGAAATTTTGGACGCGCAAAAACGCTTTGGCGGCACAGAAACCATGCGCCGGGTTGAATTGGAAGGCGTTGGCACATAAATCTGCGGCTGACCCATTCGACAAGCTCAGGCAGGCTCCGCCGCGCGTACAGGAAGATTCTGAAGATGAAACGAGGAAATCCGACGATTGAAATTTGCCCAGGCATCACGCGCCGGACGGTCGCAAACGGCGAGCCAAGGAAGTCAACGCCGCGCCGCAGCTTTGGCCCGAAGTTTTTTAGCCCAGCCAGCGCGCAAGAGTTTCATCTCCGCTTTGAGTCCGCGCATGCGGGGGGCGACGCCTTTATATTTTTTCGTGGTCCCGGTGATCGTTCGATTGACCGCGCCCTGACCGACCAGGCCCTGAAGCTTTTCATAAACGCGCAAGCGCAGCATCTCTTCCCCGCCGCTGGCAGCGTTTCGTTCCCGAAAAAGTTAACGGAAGAAGGAAAAATTAAGAAGTCGGAAGTCAGATTTCAGGATTTTCGGCGAGGGCGAACCAGACCGCCATTGCATGTGCGACGGATGCGCGAGCACCGACACGGCAGGAACATATTGTTCACCTCACGTCGTGCGATAACGAACCGCCACATCGACGCCGTTGCCGTTAATGTATCGTAAGGGACTTACGATACCGTCAAAATTGCATCGGGAACCCCAAGTTCGCTTCAGCGAGACGCCGAAGCCAGGTCGCCGCGGCGACCGCTCCCCAGTTCTCCGCCGTTACCACGTCGTGATAGCCGAAAGTGTGGTCGACTTCCATCGGCCTCGGATCCTATTTGAATTGACCTAAAACGTCAGCCGATTTGTCTAACGCGTTCTTGTAGCGCCCGGGGATGGCGTCTTCCGTGAAAAATCGCGAGAATCCAAATTTCGTTTTCCCGGATTACATAATATATCCCGTAAAATTTGAAGCGATGGATCGGCTTTCGACGAACATCGGCGGAACGAATTCTGTGGTGCAAGCCATCGTCAGCAAGCGCTTGTACTGCACGATCGACCTCGTTTAGAAAATCGTCGCCCAACCCGACCTGCCGCCCTTCATACCAGATCGCCGCTTCGAGCGCGTCTTCTTCAGCGGGCCGGAGTTTTTTGACTACGAAACTCATGAAGCCGGGCGCGGACGCGTTCGATGGTGCCATCCCACGGCTCCAGCAATTCCGGATGAGCTATCGCCTGATCCCGGCGGCGCAAGATTTCCGCCTCATGTGCCTCGCTCAATTCATCGCCGTCATAACCGAGCAACTCTCGGCGATGTTCTTCGAACCAAACGGCCAAACGTTGTCGTTGTTCCGGAGTCAGCTCAAGGATCGCCGACTCCAATTGTTCCAAGCTCACATGGTTATTTTAGCAAAAGTGCGCTTTGTCGCGAACAGGAAAGTGGCGCTGTAAGATGTGTTAGACTCTGGGGTTCGTTAATGACTTCATCCAACGGCTTCACTCGACCGGCCTTGATGTCATCCTTCAATTCAGCGAGCAGGTGATCGAGCTTGCCCGCGTTCGAATCGCGTTGCACCTGCTTTTCCCATTCATCCAGATTGTTCGCTTCTTCAGCAGCGACACGATCCCAAAGCTCCTCGCGCTCTCGCGAGGACAAGCTCTTAACTTCCTTGAGAATTTTTTCTACAGTTGCGCTCACAGCTCCATTGTCGGCACGGAGGAAACTGAAGGCAAGTCGTAGCTAGAGCACTTCTATTTCTTGCCGGGCTGGCACTCCGAAAACATTCGCGAGCAGGCAGCCGCCGCTACAGTAAGATTCTGAAGATGAAACGAGAAAATCCGACAATTGAAATTTGTCCTGACATCACGCGCCGGACAGTCGCAAACGGCAGAACGATGTATCAGATGATCGCCACGCTGGCACGTTCGAATTGCCTAGCACAACTAAGCTCGACGAGATCGTGGCCGTGTCCCGAGGCGCCAAGCACGAAGTCACGCTCAAAAACCCTAAACCCACAGCAAATGTCATTGTGCTGCGATAAGGGACGTAACCAACCGATGAAGCCACCGGACCCTTGGCGAAGCAATTACAGTGAGCTTGCCACCGACCCCACCCGTGGCTTATCTCTTTCTAGTTAGCCCGACTATGGAGTGTTTAATGAAAACCAAACGAATTATTGCGATCTTCATGCTAGTCCTTCCGCTCTTTTGCAGGAGCAGCATTTGCGGTGCAGACGGCTTTGATTCGGTTCGCTGTGGATTTGACGTTGGAAAAGCTCTCCTCGGCCGCAAGATGTCAAATGAGAAGGCGGTTGCCATTGAAGAGAGGCACAAGGACCTAGGGCTTAAAGATCTAGGGGGTACAGAGATCTCAGACCGTTTATTCTTAATATCCTGGCGAATCTGTGGAGAGGAGTACGTCCTTCTCGAAGACCAAGGTGTCGTGCGAGACGTGCTGAAATTTCCGAAACATTCAAAGGACTCACCCCAATTCATTGGTTCGTGTCAATTAAATGGCCACGATGTCCTGGACGCAGCGATTGGTGTGCTTAAGAATGAACATGGTGTTGAAATTCTTCCAGCAGTGATCGCATGGAAGATTGACGACAAGCAGATCAAATTCGTCAAGCTTCAGACAGAAGGACTTCGTTGCTCCCGTGATGGAATAATTACTACCGACGGTGGGCTTTGAACCGTCATCTATACGTCGGCCTAACCAACGGCTGCACGCGACGCTCGCTGACTGCCGCGTTCAGCGAGTTTTTTCTGCGTGAGGTGCGGCGTCAGTAAAAACTCCATGAGCGTGCCAGCCGTGATGGTCGTTGCTTGTATCGTCGCTCTGATTTGGGCGCGGTAGGGCTCGCCGATGGCCGCTGCGCCGAACGCACGCGCCTGGCGACCTCGGAATCGATTTCCAGCCCGCAGCCCGGAGAAAACATGACGCGCACCTCAGCGGATTGACCAGCAAAGGTCACCGGCTCCGGCTGTGTGTGGATCGCGCCCGTGTTCTCGAAGTTTTCTTTTTCCCAAAGCTGTTCGAAATCTTCGGCGTAATAATTGGCTAACGGCAAAGAATCCATCTCGACAACATTGTTTTCCATGGAGACAAAACCATCGTCCGTCAGGTTGGTCGAGCCGGTCCAAACGGATTGCCCATCGCGCAGGATGAATTTGCTGTGCATCAGTTTCATTCCGGCAATGCGGTGCCACGGGTAGCCTAACGATTGGATAAAGGCGCCCGTGCCCGATGGGGCCGGGTCCTGACCGGCGGCGGCATTCGGCGGAGGCGGTTTGTCGCCGTCGTAGCAAAAACGGATTTTTACGCCTGCTTCCGCGCGCTCGCGCAAAGCGGAACTCAGTGAAGCTTTAAGCGGATCACTGAACCGCATGTCGTAAACGGCAAAATCCAGACTTTGCCTGGCAGCACGTATAAACGTGGTTAGCCGCGCCATGACCTCATCACCCGATTGTTCGCCTTGAGCGAGAAAGAACACCGAAAGATTATCCATTGATGAGATGCTCAGCCAGTTAGCAAAGGCTGACAACGCTATCAGCGCGACGCATAGTACGTGGAAATGCTTGATCCTTCTGCTGACGAAATACGCGATTGGGGCAATTCCGTCATCCAACTTATGGCCGATTATCTCGGCAATCTCCGCGATCGCAAAGTGTATCGTCACATGTCTTCACGCGAGATTCGCGACCGACTCGACCCCACGATTCCGACCAAAGGAATCGATCTCAACGGCCTGCTGAAGGTTTTTCGCGAGACCGTTATCCCCTTTAGCCGGCAGAACGCGCACCCGCGCATGTTTGGCTACGTGCAATCGCCTGGGACTCCCCTCGCGGCGTTCGCCGATTTACTCGCTTCGACCTTAAACGCGAATCTCACAGTCTGGCGTTCCGCGCCGGCGCCGGTGGAACTCGAGCGCTTAACGATCGATTGGATCCGGCAAATTCTTGGATTCAATGCTGAAGCCGGCGGACTCTTTGTCAGCGGTGGATCGATGGCCAATCTCGCCGCGATCGCCGCGGCGCGGCAGGCGAAAGATTATTCGTCAGATCGCTTGCGCATCTACGCGTCGAGCGAGACGCATTTTTCGGTCGCCAAGGCAGCAGCGCTTTTGGGAATCGGGCGGGAGAATGTGCGCCACGTCGCCGTCGACGAGCACCTCAGAATGCGGGCGGACGATCTAGTTGCAAAAATCACTGGTGATTTGGAGGAGGGCTATGTTCCATTCTGCGTCGTTGCGAATGCCGGAACCGTGAACACTGGCGCAGTCGACCCGTTAGCGGAGATCCGTGACGTTGCGGACCGCTTCCAACTTTGGATGCATGTCGATGGCAGTTACGGCGCCTTCGCCGTCCTCGCGAAATCCGCGCGTGGATTGTTCGCGGGAATTGAGCGGGCGGATTCGATCGCCCTCGATCCTCACAAATGGCTTTACCTCCCGGTGGACGTTGGCTGCGTGATTTACCGCGCGCCACAGATCGCGCGAGCCGCGTTTGCGCACGAGGCCGAATACACTCGCATTATTGGGGAGGAGGCGGACGAGGCCTTCGCATTTTGGGACTACGGGCCGGAGCTGTCGCGGCGTTTCCGGGCTCTTAAAATATGGATGTTGTTAAAAGGAGTCGGCCTCCATTCCTTGGGCGAGGCAATTGAAAGCAATCTTGCCTGTGCGCGCTACTTAGAGTCGATGGTCCGCGCCAGCGACGACTTCGAGATGGTCGCGCCGGTCGACCTGTCGATCTTCTGCTTTCGTCATGTGCCGGTGCAGCTCAGGAACGAATCGGCCGAAGCAATCGATGCCTTCAATGAACGCCTGCTGATCGCTCTGCAACGCGATGGCAGTTCGTATCTCTCCAATGCCGCACTCGGCGGTCGCTTCGCCCTGCGCGGTTGCGTGCTGAACTATCGGACCACTTTGCGCGACATGGAGATCCTGCTCGACGATTTGCGACGCGTAGCAAGATCGTTATGACTTCTGCCTAGCCGTAGATCAGTACAGATTTGGCGTGTAGATCAGCGATGAGTATGGAAACGAACGGACTACCCAAGCTAGACAATGTCATCTTTGGCGAAATCCAAGTGCTCCTCGCTGAGAAACGAACTGCGCTGGCTTCCCTGCGGACCGGTATCGCCGTCTTCGCTTTGCCTCTGTCTGTCCTGAGCGTGCTCATCGCGACCTCACGCTATTACAATGTTGGGACCGTGATGCCACTGTTGGTGCCGCTGCTGCTCCTGAACTTTGGTCTGGTCGTGCTCGGCTCCTGGCTGATCTACCGTTCGATCCGCCGCATTCACCACTACGAGCTCCGCATCCGAGAGCTCAGCCAGAAATATCGGTCGATCGCGGAGTTTATAGAGTAGCGCCAACGAATCTGCTGTACCTTCAAGTATGGCGAGCGAAGGACGCTTCGCAACGCAGCTTCAGCATCGAAACGAGTATTGGCCGAAACGCTGCGAGGTGTCACCGATGAAGGATGAATTAGGAAGGACGAAATGGAGAACCAGCAAACGCGCAAAATGAAACGAGAAAATCCGACAATTGAAATTTGTCCCGGCATCACACGCCGGACGGTCGCAAACGGCAAGACGATGTATCAGATGCTTGCCACGCTGGCGGCGGGGAGTCGCATGCCTGCGCACTCGCACCCACAGGAGCAGATCGTTCACATTCTCGAGGGTCAGATGCGACTCATCGTTGACGGCGTGCCGCACGAGCTTTCAACCGGCGATTCGTTCTATCTCGCCAGCAATATTCCGCATGGTGTGGAAACGATATTACCGACACGCGTGCTCGATACTTTCAGTCCGCCGCGCGATGATTACCTGGCGATCGACGAAAAAGCTCGCCAGGCCACGGCATCGTAGTTCTTCGAACCGAGATCAGCGCGGCCGCGTTCGCGTTGCCCGTGACCTGCAGGCGAGATACGTTCGGCTGTGAAGTCGTTTCCTCGATCAATTTTCCTTCTGATCGCTGGGATCATCGCAAGCGCCGCTGTTGTTCGAGCAGATTTGGCTTCCGAGTTACGCGAGCGAAAGGTGGATGTCGGCGGAGGCGTGTCGCTGCGCGTAATCGAAGCGGGCCAGGCGGGCTCGAGGCCGACTTTGGTTTTTATTCCCGGTTGGAGTACTGCCGGAGATATTTGGCGACAACAGATTGATCGCTTCGCTCAAACTTACCGCGTGATCGCTTTCGATCCGCGCTCGCAGGGGCAATCGACGATAACAACGAGCGGCAACACGCCGGAGATGCGCGCACAGGATCTGCACAATGTGCTCGAACGATTGGACGCGCGGCGGCCGGTGTTGATCGGTTGGTCGCAAGGAGTGCAGGATCTCGCCGCTTACGTCGAGCGTTACGGCACGCATGATCTCGCCGGGCTTGTGCTGGTGGACGCGGCAGTCGCTGATGGCGTGGATGGAATCAGAGCGCGCCCAGAAGAGGTGGCGGCGCAGTTCAAAATGTTCGCAATCTATCAAGCGCATCAGGAAGAATATTTGCGCGGCATGATGAGCGCCATTATCAGCAAGCCGCAGCCTGAAGGGGCGATTGATGGGCTCGTCGCCACTGGCATGAAAACGCCGCCCAGCCTGGGCGTCGCCATGCTGGTAGCGGATCTTTTCGGAGTGAACCGGATGGCCGCTCTGAAAAAGATTGATTGTCCGACTCTGATCATCGCATCTGCAAAATCGGACGAGCTGGCTCGCCAGCAGGCGGGCGCGAGCCAGATTGCGCACGCGCGTTTTGAAAAGATCGAAGACGCTGCGCACGCCGTCTTCCTCGATCAGCCGGAGCGCTTTGCCGAATTGCTCGAGAGATTCGTGAAAGACCTAACGACACCTTCGAAGAGTTCGACGCCATAAACGGCGATTCAGGGAATACTGACTATTCCTCTCAGCCTCTGTGGGAGATTTTACTTCCTCGCATCGACAAAGATTTGCCAACGCTCGATGCTCTTCAGTTTTAGAATGCCGTGCGTAAACCAGGGATCGTTTTTCAGCTTGTCTCTCACTTCTTTTTCATCTTCGGCGTTGACGATTAAAAGGGCGCCATGCGGCATTCCCCTTTCATCGACCAAAGGACCGCCCATCAAAATGTAGCCTTCCTCGACGAGCTGATCTATGAAGGCAGCGTGTTCGTCCCAAAAGGGCTGCTCCCGCGTGCCCTTCGACGAATCACGATTCGGACCGGCCGAAGAAATTGCCAGAAATCTATTTTTCATTACAGTCGAAACCTCGAACGTCCACATGTTGCGTCAACTTTTCGGGTCGTCTGCGACCCGAAGCACAACCTTTCCGCGTGTGTGATGCGTCGCGGCCTGCTCTTGCGCCGCAATCGCGTTACTCAACGGCAGAACTTGCGTCACGATTGGTTTGATGTTCCCCGCGTCGATCAGGCGCGCGATCTCTGCGAGGTCTGCGGCATCCGGGTGAACGGAGATGTCGGCACCGCGAATTCCGCGTTTCTGAAACTCGGCTGGATCGGGGCGCGCGACCAGCGACATCACGATGCCGCCTTTCTTAACGACACCGTAAGAACGCGCGAGCGTTTCTTTACCCACCGGATCGAGAACGGCGTCCACATCCTTAACAACGTCTTCAAACCTGGTCTTTGTATAATCGATCGCTGCGTCTGCCCCGAGCTGTTTGAGAAGATCTTGGTTTGCCGTCGATGCGGTGGCGATGACGCGGGCCCCACGCGCTTTTGCGATCTGCACGGCGAAGCTACCGACCCCACCTGAGCCACCGTGGATGAGAATGGTTTGGCCCGGATGTAGATGCGCTGTGTCCACCAACGCCTGCCAAGCGGTCAAGGCGCCCATCGGCACGGCTGCAGCCTCCACAAAGTTGAGAGACTTTGGTTTCGCAGCCACTTCGTATTCCTTAACGGTGACGTAATCGGCCCAGCCGCCGCCGAAAGTGGGATAACCGTAAACCGCTTCGCCAATTTTCAGTTTCGTGATGTTTGCGCCTGTCTTCTCCACTATGCCAGCGATGTCGTAGCCCGGGATCAGTGGCAGATGCGTGCCGAATTCGCGCGCATATTTGCCGCTGAGGGTGAGCGGGTCGGCGGGATTAACGCCGCTCGCGATCACCCGCACGAGCGCTTCATTTTCTTTCGGCTCGGGCCGCGGTATTTCTTCAAATTTCAGCACTTCAGGTGCGCCGTATTGGTGGGCGACGACCGCCTTCATCATCGGCGTCTCGTCGGCGCGTACGACGTCACAGAAGAGAGCTGCGAAAATCGCGAGACTTACGAACGCAAGTTTGCGGAGAAACATTTGCATTATGCTCAGCTTGCACCGCGATTATCTGAAGCGCGAATCCGAAACTTTATTACGCGTGCCGCGACTTTGCTCCAAACTTGTTCTTCATCGCAGACTGGACCTTTGATTACTCGACGTCGATTTCGCGCACGCGTTTCTGCGCGCGGATCAGTTCGACTTGGTTGCGGATTTTGTCGCCCAGCGCCACAGCGCATGGAATCGCCTTCACTAGCACGAACGGCGACGTAACGTCGGAGGTATTTATCTGCACGTTTTCAATTCTGACGAGCCGATACAAGAACGGCTGGCGCGTCTCCAGGTCTTTCACTCGATATAGTTCGAGCGTGTCAGTTACCTTGCCGAAAACGCCTTCGGTTGTTTTGAGTCGTTCCGTGGTCAGTTCGTAGACTTTGCTTTTTGTTTCGAGATAGCGCCCCAACGCCATCAAGATCGGCACCACGAGGAGCAGCAAAACGTACAGGCTGACGTTGCTCAGTTGCGGCGAGTCGCTGTTCCGAAGCGTCGCAAAAACCACGATAACGACGATGCCTAAAACGGCGCTCAACAAATATCGGCCGAAATTTTTCAATTGCGACGATGTGCCGCGCCAGACGGTTTGTTCAGACATGTAGAAGTGTTAGCGCGACCGCTGCTATGGCACAAGCATTCCCAGTCGGCGATTGCCCCTCGCGGTTGCGAAAGTTCGTAACCCGACCACACTAGAAAGCGTGGACCTGAAGCTTCTGGAGCGACCACTGTTTTACGTCGGAGGCCACTACATCACGATTCTGGGACTGATCGCGTTCGCTGCGCTTTTCGCCGCAGGCGTCATTATCGCGCGAACCCTCCAGAGCGATTTCGTGCGCCGGCTTTTCAGCCGCCTCACGATCGACAATAATTTTATCGCGATCGTTACGACGATCCTGAGTCTATCGGCACTCGTGTTCTTCACCGTCAGCGCGATCAATGCGGTCGGGGTACCGCTTTACTGGAACGCGCCTCTGCCAGGAGTGAGGCTGAGCCTTTTACAAATTTTTCTCCTCATCGGGCTGCTCATTGCGGTTTTCTGGCTCTCGTCGCGGACAAGACGTTTCCTCCGCGATCGATTCCTGGTCAGAAGCGGGCTCGATCGTGCCCTGCAACACGCGATTGCACAAGTCGTCGGTTACGCGGTCTTGGTCATCGGGATCGTGATCGTTTTGGACAATGCCGGCATCCATCTCGGGGCGCTGACGGTGTTCGCCGGTGCCGTGGGCGTGGGCGTCGGTTTCGGTCTGCAAAACATCGCCAGCAATTTCATCAGCGGTCTGGTCATTCTGGCCGAGCGACCGATCACGATCGGAGATCGTGTCGAGGTGGCGGGAATCGCCGGTCAAGTGGAACGAATTCGCGCACGCAGCACGGTGATTCGCACGAACGACAACATCATGATGATTGTGCCAAACACGAAATTCATCGATTCGCCGGTGACGAACTGGACTTATAGCGACCGGCGGGTGCGCTTTCGCCTGCCGGTGGGGGTAGCTTACGGCAGCGACGTTAAGCAAGTTCGCGAGGCGCTCATCGCGGCAGCACGCGAGCATCCAGCCACGCTGAGTGAGCCGGGGCCGGATGCCTTCCTTGAGAAATTTGGGGAGAGCTCGATCGACTTCCAGCTCATCGTTTGGAGCGAGGAGATGAGCCGCCGGCCCAGCCGGTTCAAAAGCGATCTGAATTATTTGATTTGCAAACATCTGGACGCCGCTGAAATCGAACTTCCAAATCCGCAGCGCGACCTTCACATCCGCAGCGGCGTGCTGAAGGTGCAAAATGTGTCAGATGGAGAACGTGCGAAAGACCCGAGCGGTAGGACCACTCAGTAGAAGCCGTCGCACTTTGGTAAACGACGGCGCTGTTAGCTTCTTTTGTTAGGCCACAGATGGCCTGAGCTTAGATTGTTTGTGCAGGAGCGGCAAAACTTTTTCCACGAGTGCGTCGGCTGTAATGCCGTGTTTGCTGCGCAGGATCGGAACTGCGCCGTGCTCAATAAAATGATCTGGCCAACCAATCCTCACGACCGGCGTGTTGATCATCTGCGAGTGAAGATGTTCCATCACCGCGCAGCCAAAGCCGTTGTAGAGCACATGGTCTTCAATCGTGCAGACGACTTCGACGCTGCGCGCGAAGAATTCCAGCGTGCCAGTGTCCATCGGCTTGATCCACCGCGGATTGATGAGCGCAATAGAAATTCCTTTCTCTTCCAGCTTGCGCGCGGCTTCCTCGGCCACTTCAAACATGTTACCCAACCCGAAGATCGCTACGTCGCGCCCGTGTTGCACCACCTCCGCTTTCCCGATTTCGAGAAGCTTCGGTTCCGATTTGATCTTTGCACCCGGGCCTGAGCCTCGCGGATAACGGATGGCGATTGGACCAGAGTTGTAGTGCAACATCGTCCAAAGCATATCAACAAATTCGTCCTCGTCCTTCGGCTGCATGTGCACCCAGTTCGGGATGTGTCGCAGGTAACCGATATCGAACAAGCCGTGATGAGTCGGGCCGTCGTCTCCGCTTAAGCCAGCGCGGTCCATGCACAGCTTCACATTCAGGTTTTGAATGGCGATATCGTGGATCGCCATATCGTAGGCGCGCTGGAAGAACGTAGAGTAAATGGCAAGAAACGGTTGCAACCCCTGTGTAGCCAACCCGCAGGCGAAAAGCGTGGCGTGCTCTTCCGCGATGCCGACATCGAAGTAGCGGCTCGGGTGCGCCTTGGCAAAATGCGAAAGGCCGGTCCCGCTCGGCATCGCCGCGGTGATCGCAACAATCTTTTGATTTGTCTCTGCAAATTTCGCCAGCGTTTTGCCGATGATTTCCGAATACGTCGGCGTTGGCGTTGGTGCGGTCTCGCCGGTCTCCAGTTTATATTTGCCGAGGCCATGAAATTTATCGGGTTGCTTGAGCGCCGGCGCGTATCCCTTTCCTTTTTGAGTGAGGATGTGCAAGAGAACCGGTTCTTCCTGCGTTTTCAAAAACTCGAATGTCCGGATGAGGAGCGGGATATCGTGTCCATCGATCGGCCCGTAGTAACGCAATCCGAGTTCCTCAAAGATGACGCTGGGCACCAACAAGCCCTTGACGCTTTCCTCAACTTTATGCGCGAACTCCGCCACTGACTTTCCAGCAATCGCTTGCACGAAGCGGCGCGCTTTGTCGTGCAAATGCGCGTACGTAGGATTCGTCACGATGCTGTTTAGATAGTTTGCGATCGCGCCGACATTTTTTGCGATTGACCATTCGTTGTCATTGAGCACGACGATGAAGCGCTTGGTGTGCGCATTCACGTTGTTGAGCGCTTCGTAGCTGATTCCGCAGGTGAATGCGGCGTCGCCCGCCACCACGACGATATTCTCGTTACCACCGCGCAAGTCACGTCCGACTGCCATACCAAGAGCAGCGGAAAGCGCCGTCCCAGCGTGGCCAGCGCCGTAGCAATCGTGCTCGCTTTCCGTGCGCAAAAGAAAACCGTTGAGACCGCCGTATTGCCGCATCGTGTGAAAACGATCGAGGCGTCCGGTAAACATTTTATGCACGTAACCTTGGTGACTCACATCCATGACGAAGCGGTCACGCGGCGTGTCGAATACGCGATGCAAGGCAATCGTCAATTCGACGACGCCGAGATTCGGTCCGAGATGGCCCCCTGTTTGGGAAAGAACCTTGATCAGCTCATCGCGTACCTCCTGTGCAAGTTGCGGCAGGTCTTGTTCGCGCAGCGCTTTGATATCCACAGGCGAACGGATCCCTTCGAGCAGACGCGTGGGCGCGGCTGTCGCCTGGGAAGTCTCAGAAGAGTTTGATTTCGTCATTTGTGCTTGCGGGTTCGTCGGCCACGTGCGCCGGTGTCTCCTGCTCCTGCGTTGGCTCGAACTCTTTAACTACGGTTTTGCCCGCGCTGTTGCGGGCAATGATTTCGATCTTTTGCTCAGCGTTGGCCAGTCGTTCCTGGCAAATTTTTACCAAATTCATTCCTTCCTCATAGCGAACGATCAGATCTTCCAGCGGCAGTTTGCCAGACTCCATTTGCTCGACAATTTTTTCAAGCCGATCCATTGCGCCTTCAAAATCAAGCTCTGCCTCGCGCTGCTTCGGTTTGCTGCTCATGGGGAGAACGGGGAATTAAGCACATGTTAGCCAAGAGAAAAGAGCGACTTCTGACCCAACATTTGACCGCGGATTACGCGGATTAAACGGATTGGGGAGCCACGCGCCTTCATTGAATGTGCGATGCGAGACATTCCTCAACGGTTGAAGTGACATGCCGCGTTGAAGTGATGCGATCAAACTGTTCCTGCAAGACAGAGTAACTGTGGTTGCGGAAGCTGCTTGTAAAAGGCGGACTCTTTGGATCGAGCATGATCCAAACTCGCTTCTGATTTGCTGCTGGAGCGCAGAGAATATGATAGCCAGCGCATTCGGAAAACTCGAGATCTGAGATCGGTTTGTCCCGACCACTGGTGTTTGTCACCGAAAACTCTCACGACCGTCGGTTGCGTACGTGTAGTGAAAATAAAGGCCTGCAAGCACTGCCGAGAAAAGGGCAATCGGAAGGACAGATAAAAGGAGCAGTCGCGCGTTAGGTGTCACTGTGGTCAAGCGTAACTAAGCGAGCGTGCCAGAGGTGCGGAAAAACACGGCCTTTTCGCAGCCTAATCCAGCTCACAATTAATCCTGTTGTTCCTAATAGCGGCGACGTCAGCTAATCTGTTTCCGATACGCTTCCGCGTCTTTCAGCTGTTTGAGATCGTCAGCGTTGTCGATCTTGAGAACGAAAATCCAGCCCTGGCCGTAGGGTTCGCGATTGATCAGGCCCGGGTCGGCTTCAAGCGCTTTGTTTACTTCGATAACAGTTCCTCTCACCGGCGCGTAAATGTCGCTCGCCGCTTTTACAGATTCGACAACCGCGATCGCTTCTTTTGCGTTCGCTTGCCGGTCCATCTTCGGCAGCTCGACGTAAACCACGTCGGTTAATTCCGATTGCGCGTGATCGGTGATGCCGACCCGGACTTTGTCGCCTTCGCGCCTAGCCCATTCGTGGGTCTCCGTGTAAAGCAAATCGTCGGGGACATTCATGATTTTTTGTAAAGCGGTTTCTTTTCGATGGTAGCGGGAAATGTTCGGCCGCGAATTTCGATGTCGATCTGCGCGCCGATCTTGGCGTGCGCCGCCGAGACATACGCCATCCCGATGCCCCAGTTCAAGCTTGGAGAAAGCGTGCCGCTGGTCACTTCGCCAACACGTTCGCCGTTTTGGAAAACGGCGTAGTGCGGTCGCGGCGGCGGGCCCTTCTCCTTCATCCGAAACTGGACGAGTTTCTCGGGCGGACCATTTTCTTTTGTTTTCAACAGAGCGTCGCGCCCGATGAAGTGTGGCTTCGTAAGATCGACAAAGACTCCGAGCCCAGCTTCGATCGGATTGCGTTCCGGCGACAAATCGGAGCCGTTGAGTGGATAGCACATTTCCAGGCGCAGCGTGTCGCGCGCGCCGAGACCGCAAGGTTTAATTCCGAAAGCTTTGCCTTTTTCGAGCGCGGCATTCCAAAACTTCACCGCGTCGCTCGCACGAAAGAAAACTTCAATGCCGTCCTCGCCGGTGTAACCGGTTCGCGCGACGGAAACCTTTGTTCCATCGAACGGAGGATCGATGATCGCGTTTCGCGGCGGAAGATCGACATCTTTGCCGAACAGCGCATGAAACAATTCCGCGATACCCGGCCCTTGAATGGCGACTCCGCCAAAATCTGCGCTGCGGTTTACGATTGCCGTGGTATCGGCATCCTGCCGATAATTTTCACGAGCACCGGCTGCAGGCCGACGCCACTTTTTCAACCACACGAAATCTTCGTCCGTGCGAGCGGCGTTTACCACGAGCAGAAATCTCTGCTCGCCGATTCGGTATGCGATCAAGTCGTCAATAATTCCGCCGCGCTCGTTCAAGAGAAACGTGTATTGCCCCTGGCCGACATCCAACTTGTCGATGTTGTTAGTCAGCATCACGTTGAGCCATTCGCGCGCGCCGCTTCCTTCGACAATCAATTGCCCCATGTGCGAAATGTCGAAGATACCCACCTTGTTTCGCACAGTCTGATTTTCCTCCACGATGCTGGTGTATTGCACCGGCATCAGCCAGCCGGCGAATGGGACCATTTTCGCGCCGAGCCGCACGTGCTCCTCGTAAAGCGGCGTTTTCTTCGGCGCATTTTCAGTCACGCGCCAAACTAGACTTCCGAACTAGAGTGTGCAATGCGCGGCGCAGGTAGGGCAATTTGGCCTCAATCGCCCGGGCGGTTCGGGCCCGCCACGCCGTAGCCAAGCGAAGGCGGGTGAACTACCCCTACCTTGAAAACAAAACGCGTGAACCTTACGCTGCCGCAGCTCATGACTTGGGTGGATAAACTTGAACGGCGCCTCGGATTTCTTGGCATCCCAGGATTGATCCGCATCGTCGTCGGCCTCAATGCGCTCGTATTCATGCTCGTGCGGTTGAATCCGGACTTTCGTTTCGCGCTCGATCTCGATCCTGGACGGATTAGCCACGGCGAAATCTGGCGGCTCGTCACCTATATTTTTCTCCCGCAAACCTCCAGTTTCTTGTGGATCATTCTTCTCCTTTGGTTCCTTTGGTTCATCGGCGAGGGCCTTGAACAAGCATGGGGAGCGTTTCGGTTAAGCCTTTATTTCTTTGTCGGGATGGTTGGTACCACAGCGGCCGCGTTTTTTTTCGGCGCGCGTTTTTCCAACTCGATGTTGTACGCGTCGTTGTTTTTCGCCTTCGCGCGGTTTTATCCCGATCAGGTGATTTATTTGTTTTTCATTTTGCCGGTGAAGATCAAATGGGTTGCCTGGGTTTCAGCGGCGTTCTTGCTGCTTGGATTTGTCCTGAACTCGAATTCCTACCGCATGGCGCTGGTCGCTGCTTTAAGCAATTATCTAATCTTTTTCGGCCCGGAAATTATTTACCAGGCGCGGCATCGCGGTGAAGTCTCGGCGCGGCGGAGGCGTTATGCGCGAAGTGCGCGCAGCGAGGCCGAGCCCCTCCACAAATGCGCCGTTTGCGGCGCAACCGAACTGAGCGATCCGGATCTCGACTTTCGCGTCTCGCGCGACGGCGAGGAATATTGCACGGCGCATTTGCCGAAAGCAGAAACGCCTGCACGTTAGGTCGGGGCGGTTCACCCGAACCGCCCGGTCGATTGAGAGCCTGCCCTGAGCGAAGCGAAATGGGTCAATCGACCCTACTTTCTTGAACTTTAGATGGCGCAGCGGAGACTAGCGCGATGACTGACAAGAACACTATGCTTGTTCCTGAGGAAGGCTGGCACTGTTTGCACCTTTTTTACCGGATCGAGTATGGTCAATGGCAATTGCTCAGCCGTGAAGAGAAGAACGCTGCCAAGACGAATCTCTCGTCGCTTGTGCAGGAAGTGCGCGCAATGGATTCGACGCAATTGCTGACGCTCAGCATGGTCACGCCGAAGGCCGACATCGGCTTCATGTTGATCACGCCTGATCTGCACAGCGCCAATAGAATCGAGAAGCGGCTTTCGCTCTCGTTAGGCGCTGATGTGCTTACGCCGGTCTACAGTTATCTCTCGCTTAGCGAAGAAAGCGAATACATCACGACCGAGGAAGAGTACGCGGAGATTCTTGAGAAGGAGCAAAACATCACGCCGAATTTGGAGAAGTTTACCGAAGCGATGCAATCGTTCCGCGAGCGGATGAAGCATTATCGGCAGGAGCGCGTCTACCCTACGCTGCCCGATTGGCCGGTGGTTTGCTTTTATAACATGAGCAAGCGTCGCGGCGAGCAGCGAAATTGGTATGCGCTCCCGTATGATGAACGCCGGCAGCTAATGAAAGGGCATGCCGCCATCGGGCGCGAGTTCGCCGGCAAAGTGAAACAGCTCATCACCGGTTCGACAGGTCTGGACGATGCGGAGTGGGGCGTGACCTTGTTTGCGCGCGACACGTTTCAGATCAAAGCCATCGTTTACAAAATGCGGTTCGATCCTGTCAGCGCAGAGTACGCGGATTTCGGCGAATTTTACATTGGCATCCAATTGCCGCTCGACGAATTGTTCCGACGATTACACCTTTAGCTTCTAATTGTGGTCGTAATCGATTCGAGCCACGCACGATTACGATTATGAGCACGAGCAGGAATCAAAAAACGGATGGGTGACAGAGTGGTTGATTGTGCACGCCTGGAGAGCGTGTGTGCCGAGAGGCACCGGGGGTTCGAATCCCCCCCCATCCGCCAGTGTGTTACCTCTACTGCTCGCGCTCGAGGACGTTTCATCGCGCCGGCGACATCGGCGGCGACATGCAGATTATAATCGTTCCCCAGCAGCCGCCGTAGCTCATCGCGCGTGTGCTTCTCGCCCTCAACGATGAGGATGGTTGGCTGAAGATTCATTGGGCGATGCTGGAAGCCTCGCCAACCTCCCAAGCCAAGGTGCAGGAAAGCTCGAAGCGCCGCTGTGTATGAGTCTCGAGCACTCGATGTCGATTACATCGACATCGACGAATACGTCGGTGCAACACCAAAATCATCCGGCTCCGCAAGCGCATTCTCGATGCGACCGCACGAAAACGCGCTGCCGCAGTCGCCTGAGTCGAAGGCTGCTATCACAGCAGCATCCGAGACAACATTGGACCCAAATAAACAAAAAACTAAGAACTGCTTGACACTTGTGTAGCCGTTTCGCACTCTGACCCTCCCAAATTCAATTCAAAATTGAATCCGTAATTGACAGCTAAAATTTATGAAAACTCCTGGCCGGTTTGATCGTCAAAATCGTGTTCTATCACCTCTGCGTATCGCAATCGCGGTTACCCTAATGTCCGCGGCGGCCGCACTGGCTTTCGTCGCCGAAACGCGCGTCAACGTCGGCAGCCCAACGAGCCCGTTCTCGCGGAACAAGCAGAACGAGCCGGCAATCGCCGTGGACGCCAACCACCCGAACATACTCGTTGCGGGCGCGAACGACAACATCGACCTGGAGGCGTGCAACGCCGGCGACGACACGACCTGCCCGTTTACGACGGGTGTAGGCACCTCAGGTGTTTACTTCTCGTTCAACTCCGGCACCACCTGGATACAGCCTACGTACACCGGCTGGAGCGCGCGCAACTGCTTGGGCGTCGTGGGCAACAATGATCCACCTTGTCAGCCACAAGTCGGACCGATTGGCACTCTGCCCTGGTACTACGAAGCGGGGCTAGTGACTGATGGCGACCCGGCCGTGGCGTTCGGCCCGCGACCCGGAGCTAATGGCAAATTCTCCTGGGCCAACGGATCACGGTTATACTACGCCACCCTCGTCTCGAACCTAAGCGCGAAGAGGAACGACACGTTCAAGGGCTACGAGGCGGTCACCGTCTCGCGCTTGGACACACCGTCCACTGGTCTCACAGCTGTGATCGCCTCCAACAAGGCGAACTGGAAACGTCCAGTAATCGTAACGAAGCAGAACGGGGCACTCTTCTCGGATAAGGAGCAGATCTGGGCCGACAACGCGGCGTCCAGCCCGTTCTTTGGAGATGTCTATGTCTGCAGCTCCGCGTTCGAAGGCACCAGCGGAGGTGTGCCCCTGGTGGTGTCGGTGTCGCGGGACGGCGGCAACACCTGGACCTCGCAAGAGGTCACCAAGGCCATCAGCAACGCGCCGCACGGCTATCGGACCGGGTGCACCATCCGCAGCGATAGCCACGGCGTGGTGTACCTGGCGGTTACGCATTTCGCGACCCCCACGGCGGCGAAAACATTTCCTTTCGCGGCGACGCCGGGCATCGGGTCGCATGATCTGCTCAAGTCGTTCGACGGTGGTCATACTTGGACCAAACCGGTCGCGATCTTCAAAATGAACGACGCCTGTTACCACATCGACCCCGTCTTTAACGAATGCACCGAGGATGGCATCGCCGGCGCACGGAGCGACCTGGCGCCCTCGCCGTCGCTCGATATCGCCAACGGCGCGCCGACTGGCGCCGGCGCTACCAACGAGATCGTCGACGCCTGGGTGGACGGTCGCTTTGGTCTCAACAGTGAAAAGGTGCTGCTCAGCTATTCCAAAAATGGCGGTAGCACTTGGTCTAGTCCGATAGTGGTAAGTACAAGTACCCCTGTGAACGACCGTGGCTTCTACGCGGCACCGGCTCTTTCGCCCAATGGACGTGACCTCTACGTCGTTTACAACGCTTTCACGACGCCGTTCCGCAACGACACAACAAGCCCCCGAGGTCTGGTCGGCGTGCTGAAGCACGCGGACATCAACATCGCCACCGGCATGCCGGGCGCTTTCTCGACACTCCACCGCGGCGCGGTCGGTGATCCGCGCGGATCGAGCGCGAACAGCCTGGTAGCAGAGTTCCTCGGCGATTACGTGTACGCAATCGCGACCAACACGTACGGGGCGGGCGTGTGGAACGACGTCCGCAACGCCGCTGTCTGTCCGGCCATTGATGCGTATCGACTGTCGGTTCAAATCGGCGGCAGCGTTCCGACGCCAGCGCCGCAGCAGAACTGCCCGGCCACGTTCGGCAACAGCGACATCTTCGGCGGCTCGTACGCCGATCCGACGCCCTAGGATCTCCACTCAGCTCGATTGACGCTGTATTCGCTCCTCCTGCCGATGTAACAATCTGTAGGAGGAGTGAGCGAAAGTCGCTCGGATCGGCAACCGCATTCTGGGTGCGACTGCACGAAAGCGTGTAGCTCCAGCTGCGGCGCAGCCAGTCATGGACCCCGGCACGCGGACCGCGCTCGCCGACTGGAACACGCGTATCAGCAAGCTGACACCGTAACAGCGTTGGTTTCTCAAATGGACGGGATAGCGAAACCTATCCCGCCCATTTTTTTGATGTCGACGTCTTTTAATTACCCGCGGCCATCGGCGATGCGGGGGCGCTTTCATTGCAAACTCTAGCGATTCTTATTGCGCGAAAAAGTATTGACAGTTCGTTGGCCACCATCGAGGTTCGCCAACTTTCACCTATCAAAATCTATGAAAAAACTCCTCGCAGTATCTTTAGTACTGTCTTCCGTTGCCCTCACCATTGTCGCTCTCGCGGCGCCGGCGGCGCGATCGACGCTCAAAGGGAGCAAACCGAGTTGGGCTAATTCGGCGAATTACGTCGGAGCAGCCAATTCAAATGCACAGCTAGGATTCCGCGTTTATCTCGGCTGGAACAACGCCAGTGCTGCTGAATCGCTGGCACGCGCTGTTTCGGATCCACGCAGCACGTCGTACCGTCATTATTTGACGCCTGCGCAATTCCGGCAGCAGTTTGCGCCAACTGCCAATCAGGTAGCGCAAGTCCAGAACTGGTTAACGAGCCAGGGATTCACTCTGGTCTACACGCCACAGAACAATCATTACGTCTCGGCGAAAGGAACCGTCGCGCAGGCACAAGCGGCATTCGGATATTCTTTCCCGGCAGGCTTTACAGATAACCCCGATAATCTGACGTCTGTGCCGTGGACAATTAAGGGACATACTCCTCAGGACGTCAAGGGCGCCTATCGTATCTCGGGATATGACGGCACCGGTCAGACCGTCGCAATCATTGACGCCTACGCCTCGCCAACAATCCTCGACGATGCCAATACATGGTCAGACCACCGCGGGATTCCGCGATTCGGGACGACCGGCGGCGGCACCTTCACGCAAGTGGTACCGCCGGGTGTCTACAACATCCCGGAAAATCCGGTGCAGGACCCGCAAGGTTGGTACGGCGAGGAGACGCTTGACGTCGAATCTGTACACGGCATGGCACCGAACGCCCACGTCGTTTACGTTGCCGGACCTAACAATTACCAGGACTTGGACGCGGCGATGAATCACATCCTCGATAACCACCTCGCGCAGATCGTGAGTAACTCGTACGGTTTCCTCGGCGAGAATTTGCCGCCGGGTTACATCATTCCCTTTAATGACACCCTCATCCAGGCAGCGGCGGAAGGGATCGGCGTCTATTTCTCGTCTGGAGATTTTGGCGATGAGACGTCGGTGCTCGGGTATGCATCAACGGATTGGCCCGCTTCCAGCCCGTGGGTCACAGCAGTTGGGGGTACCAGCTTAGCCGTGGATCAAAATCATAATCTCGATTTTGAAACCGGTTGGGGCGTAAGCAGCTATAACTGCAAGCCGAACGTGCCGTCCTGTACCCGGGCTGGATGGCAAGCCGGCGCTGGCGGTGGATTCAGTGCAATCTTCCCCCAACCTGATTACCAGGCGAATTACGGCCGCAACCTAGCAGGTAAAACCGGCCGCGGCGTGCCAGACGTAGCCGCGCTCGCCGACGCTCAGACCGGGTATCTCGTCGGTCAAACACAGACTTTTCAATCGTGCCACGGGAGTGTGACGATGTATGACGAATATCGCCTCGGTGGGACGAGTTTAGCATGCCCGATCTTCGCCGGGATTATGGCGCTATCGGATCAGAAAGCCAACTCTCCACACGGATTCGCTAATCCATTCTTCTATCAAAACGCCAGCAAGTTCAGGGACATCACAGCTATTAACACTGCGGTAGCACGCCGGAACTTTGTGAATAGTATTGACGACTGCAATGGCACGGTGGACCGGCTCCGTACCTTCAACGATTATTCCGGTTCACCGACGCAGTTCACTGCTACGGGCTGGGATGACGTGACGGGTCTGGGCGTGCCGAACAGCATTCCGTAATCGTAAGGTCGTAAGATAGTTCCACGAGCAGGGACGCGGATAAGACCGCGTCCCTGTTTTTTAGAACATCTCTTAAGGTGTAGCCACAGCGCTCTGCGCCGTGTTTAGGAGCGCCTCGACAGAGCGAGGCGACTACAGCATTTGTTGCATCGCGTTTCCAATTGCCAACAAGATCGACAACTCTGTATCGTAGCAGCTAGAATGCAGCCTCGATGCCGAATCCACAAACGTTCACTGGAGGAATCTACTTTTTGCAGATCTTCGCGTCTGCGTTTCTCGCCATTCTTTTTCTGCAATCGGGAATCGATAAAGTGGTCGATCGGCGCGGCAATCTGGAATGGTTGAAAGGGCATTTCGCCAAAAGCCCGCTGGCGGGGATTGTTCCTGCGCTTTTGACCGTGATCACCATCATCGAGACTGCAGCCGGCGCGCTCAGCGCGCTTGGATGCGTCGTAATAATCTTCTCGCGCGATTCGATGGTTGCATTCTACGGCGCGGTCGTTTCCGCCATCGCAATCATCGCCCTGTTCTTCGGGCAACGGATGGCAAAAGATTACGCAGGCGCAGCTGTCCTCGTTCCCTATTTTCTGCTGGCGCTAAGCGCAATTTATCTACTCGCGCCACGGTGAATCTTGCGGAAGCTCTGTCGATTCGCCGCCGGCTCCTTCTTTGATAGGCGCCTTTTCAACCGAGCCCATAGAGAACTTCTGTAAAACATAGTTATCCATTTCACGGGCGGCTAAATTCACTGGAGAAGAAAGGCAGTTGTGCTTGAGTCTAGGTTTTAGATTAGACATCCGCGGTCCAAATGGAAACGGCCGATACGAGATCTGATCGAACTTGAAATGGACGAAAGTTTTCTCACCCTGCACACGACGCTCGCGCCCGAGGCGCTGAAGGAAAAGCTCCGACATTGGGAACCATGGGCTCATCGAATTGACTTCGATAACGGCGTTTCGACAAAAGACCTCAAACGCCGCATCCCATTTTCCGAACAGCCATTGAATAAGTTGCGTATGGTGGAAACTGCCATTCCGTTCGAAGATATCTCGGGCGGGAGACTGCTCGATATCGGTTGCAACGCTGGTTACAACTCGATCTACGCGGCTATGAAGTATCGGTTTTCCACGACAGGAGTGGATAATAGTCCGCGCCACATCGAAGGTTCAAAGTTTCTGGCCAGTCTGAGCGACGTATCTTGCGAGTTCCACTGTGAAAGTGCGGAGACTTTCAGTCGCCCAAGTGAGTTCGACGTCGTTCTCCACTTCGGGACGCTATACCATCTGCCGAATCCGTTGCTCTCACTTCAGCGAAGCTTCGACAACCTGAAACCGGAGGGCTATCTCGCACTGGAGACGCAAGTCTACGATCATCCACAGGACCCAAACATCTGTTACTTCATGCATATGCAAAACAACGATCCAAGTAACTTTTGGGCGCTGAGCACGCCGGTTCTGAAAAAGAATCTCGAGTTAATCGGATTTGCTAACATACGGGAAGTTAAAAGAGTCGTCCTGCAGACACTGGCTGAGCATATGGCCCGCATAATAGTTGTCGCGCGGAAACCAGAAAGACCCGCCTATTCCCGGCCTAACGTTGCGCAGAATATGAATGAGAGATAGCTTTCCGGAGATCGCCAGGTCCACTACTGAGCCGCGGGACACCAGAGTGTGCGCCCAACGTGCGAGTTATGGAGATCATGGGACTCCGACTGTGCCACTGAATGGGAGCCCGATCTGAGACACGTAAGGGGCGCCGGCGCAGAGCACATTATGGAGCTGTTCCTGCGGAACTATCTCGAGTAAGATCGGTGATATTTCGATCCCGCTGGGTAGTTCCGACAGTCGTCCGGGCTTCGCCGGCGAGTTCCTTCACTGATCGCAACCACAATGGATATCTGGGTCATGCACGTAGTTACGCTCTGCAGCTATACTATTGGTGCGCAGTGTTGCAAATGATGCGGTTCTTCCGGAAGTAGAACATCACTGTGGAGAGACTGTTCGTTCGAAACCAACCTTTGATGCATAGAGCCGCGGTTTTTAATCGATGAATAAACTCAGCGTGATAGCTCATCGGACTACGCAGTTATGCGCTATCTGTGTCGGCGCAGTTTTCCTGGTTTCCGGCGTCGCTTACCTTTGTCTGGGGCACTGGCCGGTGACTCATCAGGATTTCTGGAGGATTTACGATGTCTGCTTGAATCACACTTGGCTCGAAAGCGCGTTGCTGAAGCACAATGGCCACTCGATGTTCTTCCCTAGCTTCATTTGGCTGACGGATCTTCGTTTTTTCCACGGTAACCAGCAACTGGTCTTCTATGTCGGGCTCACCCTGCTTTTGATCGCAACAGGACTGCTGCTCATCCCAGTGTGGCGCGATGAGACTGTAACGTTTACTGCAAAAATAATGTCTACTCTCGTCGTAATTGTAGGAACCTTCTGGATGGGCCGTGCAAATATCATGGCATCCGGGGGTTTTAACTGTAACGCTTCTCTCCTTATGGCGGGGGCGGAGGTATCATTTATCTGCCTGCCATCCATGCGCACTCACTCAGCACGGTTTTGGACTGCTACAGTTGCTGTAATCGCCGGAGGGTTTGTCGCCTCTTTTAGCTTTGGCGCCGGTTTGGCAACTTGGCCGACCCTATTGTTGCTAGCGTGGTGCCTTCGTTTGCCCTGGCGCACTTCCGGCCTCATCATCGTTGCTGCCGTAACCGCAGCGGTCATCTTCATTTTGTTGCCTCCTCATGGGTCAACACTCGCGGGCTTGCAGACCCTCGGTTTATCTAGCTCGGGCATAACTACTGATGTGTCCTATTTATGTCGACTGCTGAGCGCACCAATCTTTAATGCGGCAGCACACTGGCGAGCAGGGCCACCTTCTGCCGGGCTGATCGAGTCATCGCTGTTGGGTCTGGCGTTCGGCATGGTCGCTTTGCTAGTTGCGATGGGCGAAATTGTTTACGCGATGGTTCGCCGCGACATCAGTAGAAGCAGTCTCGGACTTATTGGGTTAGCCCTAGTCATTTTTAATCTTATAGCTATGGAAGTCGTCGTTATTGGCCGAGCTGACCATTTTCGAGCGTTGCCAGGCGAACTCGCCGCACCGCGCTATTTTTTTCACAGCACCCTTTTCTGGACAGGTGTGCTCTTAGTGGCGCTCCAGCATGCTGAATCGATACGCTGGGCACGGTGGCCAGTTTATCTGGTAGTCTTTGTTGGCTCGATTTTGGCTTTCCCATCTCACTACGAAGGCGGGCTCAATTGCAGGTGGGCCAGGCGTCTTGCCCAGGCGGGAGCAACAAGCCTGGTTAATGGAGTTCGGGATGACCAACAAATACGTATCCTAGCGCCCGCAGCAGGCATACACTGGGTTTATCGCGTGGCCGAGCAATTGCGACAGCGTCGATTAGACATGTTTGCAGAGGGCGTGCAGGATTGGATTGGCCTTAACGAATCAAACCTATTCAATGGGCGGCATAAGCCGGAACGGCTCCGGGGCCATTGCCGGATTGATACTATAGTCTCCTGCGAAAACGGTAAACCGGCGGCACGAGTCGTTGGCGTGGCATGGATCGATGGAAAGGCAGCTCCGAAGACCCTGGTGATCGTCGATCCCGCTGGAGTCATTTGCGGCGTCGCCTGCTCTTCAGCGGTGGCGCCGTTCACGGACCGGATATTCTACCTAAACAAATTTGCCAGAAATATGGGGTTTCTTGGCTATATAAGAGGCTACGATCCGAAGCTACAATACGCCATTCGTAGCGCAGAGGGGGAAACGCTTTCAGATGAGAAAATCGTCCTGCCACCTGTAACTAGCCTTCCGAGTCCCTAGAATCGGTAACTACGGCGGATCGTAGCCGGGCCTCTATCAAGCTTGGAAGTAAGCCTGCTGCCTAGCATGGTGTGGGACAAAACTGCAGATGGAGTCGATAATGGCTGCTTGTTCGGTGTCAGTGAGCGAGAAGAAGAAGGGCAAGCGTAGCAAGCGGGCGCTCACATCTTCTGCAACTGGACAGTCGCCGTCTTTGCCGCCCCATCGTCGCCCGTATTCCGATAGGTGGAGCGGTAGATAATGAAACACTGCCAGGATTCCACGTGATCGAAGATGGCCGATGAGAGCCTGTCGATCTTGTAGCGACGGCAGTAACAAGTAGAACATGTGATAAGCCTGATCGCAGTAACCGGGGACAAATGGTAGCCCCACTCCTTGTTGGTCAGCCCACGCCTCAAGGCCAGCATAATAGTTTTGCCAAATCCGTCGTCGCCTTGACTGAATTTCTTCCCTCGCCTCTAACTGGGAGAGTAAAAGCGCTGCCAGAATATCTGATGGCAAATAGCTCGAGCCGAGACCTATCCATGAATATTTGTCGACTTCCCCACGGAAAAAGCGACTTCGGTTAGTACCCTTCTCCCTGATCACCTCAGCCTCCTCAATAAACCTTGGTTCATTAATGATAAGTGCGCCACCTTCACCAGAGCTAAAGTTTTTGGTTTCGTGAAAACTTTGGGCAGCAAGGCCCCCAAACGTCCCTAGGTATCGGCCCCGATACTTGGCAAAGAGACCATGAGCATTGTCTTCAATAACTGCTATTCCATGACGTTTGGCGACTTCGAGTAGAACATCCATTTCACATCCCACACCTGCGTAATGGACAACAACGATAGCCTTGGTGCGAGCAGTTATAAGTGATTCGACTTGGCGCTCATCCAAATTCAATGTGTCGCGCCGGATATCCGCGAATACAATGCGTGCACCCCGCAGAGCAAATGCATTGGCCGTAGAGGTAAAGGTGAAGGAAGGCATAATGACCTCATCGCCGGGTTGGAGATGAAGCAGTAATGCGGTCATTTCCAATGCGTGGGTGCACGAAGTGGAAAGGAGCACCTTTGGGACGCCGAGAAGCGACTCCAGAAGCGCGTGGCACCGCTGAGTAAAGGGCCCATCACCAGATTGCTTCCCTGATGAGAGTGCCTCGGCGACGTAGCGGCGGCCCGCCTCGTTGACGAGAGGTTTATTAAAAGGGATTGAAGTATTCATCCCGGGCAGGCTAAAACCAGCGATGGTACCACACCCTGACGCTTTCGGTGCGAAAGCCCGCCCTCTGGTACAGCCGCTGCGCGGCGACGTTGCGCATTTGAGTGACGACAGCAATCTTTTGCGCACCAACGGAGCAAAACCATTGGAGCGCCCCGGAAATGAGGGTCTTGCCCACACCCTTTCCGCGAAACTCGGACGCAACGCCCACCAGACCTATTCGGCCAGTGTTTGAATCCTTACTTAGATTGCATGTGATGTACCCCAGCGGTCCGCTGCTTCCGCGTTCAACCGTAAGGACCTTATCCGCCCAGCCCGCGCAGTCCTTAGCGATCCAAGTCGCGAAAAGGTCTTCAGCCCGCGCTCTTGGGAAATTCGTGTCAAAAAAGAAGCGGCTGTCTTGATGTGCGCCTCGCGCGATTGCCTGCAGAGCAGGGATATCCGGCTCTCGGGCAGTCCGCGCTCTGGATTCTTGAACCTTAGATGCATTGGGCGCACCAATTTCTAAACTCAATTGAACTCTGACATCTACGAATTTGAAATCCAATCTATGCGCCAATCCGGCGGTTTGTGTTGAATTGGGGTCGGCCAGAAGATAAAGACATCGGACCGAATTTGCTTGAGACCATTCTAGCATAGCTCTACCGCTTCCTTCAGACAAGGTCTGACTGGCAGCTTGTGCAATTGGAAACCCAAAAAATGAAGAATCCCATTCCAAGAGAGAGCATTCCGCTGACGTATCTGCTGCCATCAATGAACCGCCTCGATTGTTTCAGCCACCGTGTAGGCGGGACGATCCAAGCTCCGGAAATGAATACGCGCCATATATTCTCCCAGGATTCCTAAGGCAAACAATTGAGCGCCAGAGAAGATTGCGATGATAGACGCCAGAAATGGAAAGCCGGCAACAGTGCTTCCATAGAACATAAAGCGCAACAAAACATACGCGAGCACGGCAAGACCCCCGAAGGAAAGGGCAAATCCGATAATGCTGGCTACCTGTAGAGGCAAGACCGAGAAGCCTGTTATCATGTTTAACGCATGGCGGATAAGTTTCCACACGCTGTAAGTTGATCGGCCTATTCGGCGCGCGTCATGCTTTACGCGCACGGAGCCAAAATTTACAGTTCCCCAAGTCAACAGAACGTCTAAAGAAACGAAGGGGCTTTGAAACGTGCTGAAGGCTCTCCTGAGGTCGGTTTTGAAAGCTCGGAATGCGCTGACGTAACGCGCCGATTCCGCACCCATGGCATTTTGCAATGTGAGCTTGGTCGCGACAGAAGCGAGGTTGCGGAAGAAGCCGTGAGTTCCGCTTTCTGGCGAACCGTAGACTACATCAAATCCCTCGCGTAATTTTTCAACAAGTTTCGGAAGCTCTTCCGGCGGATGCTGCAGATCGTCATCCAAGGTTACCGTCGTAGCGTAGGTCGCAACTCGCAATCCGGCGAGGAGTGCATTGTGCTGACCATAGTTCCGCATCATCGAAATTCCCCGTATGCATGCATGCATCGCCGTCAGGCGGCGGATGGTACTCCAACTGTCGTCGGAGCTACCGTCATTTACAAGGATTACTTCGAAGGGAATATTGAGCGATTTGGCAACGGGTATGATTCTTTCAATGAGACTTGGTAAGATCTCCGAGCTGTTATAGACGGGGACAAGAATAGAAAGGCCAGATGGAAGACTGGTTGTCAAAGCGTCCCCATTTCGAATTTGGGTCTCATCAACCATGGCAGATACCCCAGATGATCACAAGAAACGGGCGGGAGCCTAAGGACTATCCTGTCGGGCCACTAAAGAGTATGTAAGAAATTGGCTCGTACACAGATAAGATTCGCTAAACGATTTGCATTTGGCGTCGTAAACGCCATCCAACAATTATGAGGCGTACATGCCACGAAGGTCAAGTACGCGGTCTGCACCGCCAAATTGGCAGATTTCTGTTGAAGAAAAAGAAAAACTTTCCGCTAATGAGGGGTCGATTTCTGGCCATTTGATCACGGATGAAGTTGGCGTGAATTACGAAGAAAGCTTGCCGCCAGTCCAACCAATCCGATGTAAAAAAGACAACTACGACCGCATATCTGGACGCAGTCGCCGAACCAATTCACACATCATCACGAACAGCAGCACCATCGGGTCCTTGACATCCCATCGTCCCGTAACAGCGGCCATCAACAAGTAGAACAGATTTGGAAACAGTTTCCGGCTTTCGTTGTGCTGCTGGAAAAGATCGGCGAATTGGAGTGTGCCGTGAAAAAACGAAACGATCTGTCCTCCCGGAGTCCACCACTCGTCGCCGTAGGGCACGGAGGACCAGTTCCCCCGTATTATTCGCACAGTCAGAGCGATTGGGGAAAGCCCGACGAGTATCTGGACCAGAAGGCTTCTGACTTTGCGCGAAAAATAAAGCCACTAATCAATTGCCAACGTCGAATCGCCAAGTCACGGAGGCGGAGGAGGTTGGTTCCCACGTGGCTCATGCCAGAAATTGCTGGAGAACAAGCCTGACTGTGCTTGACTAAAAGGTTCGAGATTCGACGTCAGAATGCCTGCGCAGGTTATCAAGATCAGTGGTGCACGCCAGCACAATTTGAAGAACCTCCACCTGGAGATTCCCCGGGAGAAACTGGTTGTCATTACCGGATTGAGTGGCTCCGGGAAATCGTCGCTCGCTTTTGATACGCTCTATGCTGAAGGCCAACGCCGCTATGTGGAAAGTCTCTCGGCATACGCGCGGCAGTTTCTCGATCAGATGGAGAAGCCGAATGTTGATTTTATCGAGGGCCTTTCGCCGGCGATCGCGATCGAGCAACGTGGTGCGGGCACGAATCCCAGATCGACCATCGCGACCACGACTGAAGTCTATGATTATTTGCGGGTGCTCTTTTCGGCAATTGGTCAGCCCTACGATCCCCGCACCGGGCAACCGCTGACCCGGCAAACACCCCAGCAGATCGTCGATCGAATTCTCGCGTACGAACCAGAAACAAGAATTTTCTTGCTGGCTCCTTTGGTCGAGAATCAACTGGGCCAATTCCGGGATGTGATCGAAAAGATCAGGCGCGAAGGTTTTGTCCGCGTCCGGATCGATGGCCAGATCATGGAGCTGGATCGCAACGAGCCTATCCGGCTCCGGAAAAACGAGCGGCACACCATCGAAGCAGTGGTGGATCGACTGTTTGTGCGCGACGGCATCCGAGTTCGCCTTACCGATTCGGTTGAGACTGCACTTAAGTGGGGCGGGAACAGGATTGTTGTGTTGCGTGCAACATCGAACATCGAACGCCGAACATCAAATGCCGAACCTGAACAGTGGGAACAACTGCGCTACTCGACTGATTATGGGAACACGGAGAGCGGGTTCACACTGGGCGAGTTGACCCCGAAACATTTCTCATTCAACAGCCATCTCGGCGCCTGCCCGGCTTGTCACGGTTTGGGGACGCAACTGGTCGTCGATCCGGAGTTGATGATTTCCGATCCAACCAAAACTCTGGCCGAAGGAGCAATCACACCATGGCGACGCGGCACAAAGCGCATGCTTGCCTACTATCGTCATTTGCAGAACGCTCTCGTGAAACATTTCCAAGTTAACGAAGATGTACCCTTCGCCGATTTGCCCAATGAATTCAAGACCGCGCTTTACTTCGGCACAAACAGCCAGCCGATTGAAATCCAGCTCGGCGCCAACGGCGAAAACAAGGTCGCTAAGCCGTTTGAAGGACTGGTGCCGCAAATGCAGCGCCTCTATGAGCAAACGCAGAGCGAGTTCACGCGCAATCGCATTCGCGCGTTCATGACGCGCGAGCCGTGCAAAGTGTGCGGCGGGGCACGACTAAAACCGGAAATCCTGGCCGTTACGATTAAGGATCAGCATGGCCGCGAACTGAACATCCATCAATTCAGCGAACAAACCGTAGAAGGCGCCCTCCGATTTATCGGGGCGCTCGGCCTGACCGCGCAACAGCAAGCGATTGTGACCGACGTGGTGCGCGAAATCCAATCGCGGCTGCAATTTCTTGTTGAGGTCGGGCTAGGCTATCTCACTCTTAATCGCGAGAGCGGCACGCTTTCCGGTGGCGAAGCGCAGCGAATCCGATTGGCGACACAGATTGGCTCGGGTTTGGCAGGGGTTCTTTACATTTTGGATGAACCGAGCATCGGTTTGCATCAGCGCGATAATGCGCGTTTGCTCGGGACGCTGCGACGGCTGCGCGATCTCGGCAATTCGGTCATCATTGTTGAGCATGATGAAGAAACGATCCGCGCTGCGGACTACATTATCGATCTTGGCCCGGGTGCGGGCCCGCGTGGGGGTGAGATTGTTGCCCAGGGAAGTCTGCATGACATCCTGCGCGCGAGGAATTCTCTAACAGGCGATTATCTTTCCAGACGCGCGCGCATTGCGATTCCCAAGCAGCGCGTCCAGCCGCGATCCGACGGCTGGCTGACAGTTGTTGGCGCAACTGAAAACAACCTCAAGAAAATCGATGTTTCTTTTCCTCTTGGCTGTCTCACTTGTGTGACCGGCGTCTCTGGCAGCGGCAAATCGACTCTTGTGGATGACGTTCTGCGGCGCGCGCTCTTCCGGTATTTCTACAATTCCAAAGATAAACCGGGCGCTTACAAGGCAATTCGCGGACTAGATCAGATCGACAAGGCAGTGGTCATTGACCAGAGCGCGATTGGCCGGACGCCGCGCTCAAATCCCGTCACTTACACCGGCGCATTTACACCAATACGCGAACTATTGGCGCAATTGCCGGCGGCGCGCGTGCGCGGGTATGACGCGGGCCGTTTCAGTTTCAATGTCAAAGGCGGCCGTTGCGAAAACTGCGAAGGCGGCGGGTTAATCAAAATCGAGATGCACTTTTTACCCGATGTTTACGTCGAGTGCGAGGTTTGTCGCGGCAAACGCTACAACCGCGAGACACTCGAGATCACTTACAAAGGCAAGAATATTGCCGACGTTCTCGATCTAAACGTGGATGAAGCGGCACGCTTTTTTCGTAGTGTGCCAAGCATTTCCGAAAAGCTAAATTCACTGCTGGACGTTGGCCTCGGCTACTTGCGACTCGGCCAAGCGGGCACGACTCTTTCGGGTGGAGAAGCGCAGCGGGTCAAACTTGCGACGGAGCTTGCTAAAAAGGCCACTGGTCGCACCGTGTACATTCTCGATGAGCCGACAACCGGGTTGCACTTTGCCGATATTGAAAAATTGCTGCAAGTGTTGATGAAACTTCGCAACGCAGGCAACACGATCATTGTGATCGAGCATAATCTGGAGATGATTAAGTGCGCGGACTGGATTATCGATCTAGGACCTGAAGGTGGCGAGCTTGGCGGCAACATAGTGGGAGCGGGTCCGCCGCAAAAAGTTATCGATCTTCCGCAAAGTTATACTGGAAGATATCTGCGGGCCGCACTGGGGGAAACATGAGTCGGATAGGACGTATAGGACTCATGTGTCTCATCGGCATGCTCGCGCCACTTGCGCGCGCGGACATATCCGCCGCGCTGGCGGAGGCAACCAAGCCGTTGCTGGAAGGTGTACCGGAAGTGGCGGTGGTGCGCTTGCGAGTGCTGCTCGACCAGAGCTCCAGCGACGCCGCGTGGTGCGCCATCGCAGAAAAGCTTGCGGAAGCTCAATTCGCAGCGAAGCAGCCTGCGGAGGCGCTGGCGCTTCTTGCAAATCCTCGGCTGCGTGAATTTGAATGGGCAAAGTTTTGGCGGGCCCAGGTCCTTGCGAGCCTGCATCGATCGGCCGACGCGCTTCCGTTCTACGAAGAACTGGCAGCGACACCAACTTCACGGTTCCATTCGGCAGCAACTTTTGGAGCCGCGGAAGCGCTGCGCGCGTTGGAAAGATCGAATGAAGCGCTGGCAAAACTCACCTCTCTCGTTCACGACAAAGAGTGGGGTACGCGGGCGCAGTTTCGTTTGGCTGAATTGTACATCGGCAGAGCCGACGCGACTAACGCACAGCGCGTTCTGAACGACATCAAGCCGCAATCAATGGCAGAACGAAAAGAGCGGCGGCTTTTGCGCGGCCGGGTGGAGCTCATTTTGCGGCGACCGGAAAGGGCGATCAGCGCGTTTCAAGCCGCGGTGCAAAAACCGGAGGATACGCCGCACGAGACGCTCGTCACGGCGCTTGTGGGGATGGCCGACGCGCACCTGCAACTAAGAACGCCCGAATCGGGGGACGACGTCATCGAGCAGTTTATCGATCGCCATCCCGCTGATGCCGGACTGCCTGTTCTCTTTGCAAAATTAGATGAGCTTTACGCGTCCGAGCATAGACCGTCGCGCAGCGAATTGGAGAAATGGGTGCGCAATCCGGAACAACCGCGGCGAACATTTGCGCGGTGGTACCTTGCCCAGCTTGAAGCCCGCGCCGGGCGCCGAGACCGGGCACGGCAATTGTTCACGCAGCTGCGTGGCGGTGAAGTAAGATCCCCGGCGATCGCGCCCGCTCTTGTAGAGTTTGCAGAACTCGAGATGAAAGACCGGCATTTTGACGAGGCGATCGCGATTTTGAATGACGCCCGTTCGCTGCAGCCAGAGGCGTCGCTGCTTGACCGAATCAACCTGCTCGCCGCTCAGGCGCAATATGCCGCGAGGCGATTTGAGGCAGCCACCGCGGCTTTTGAAGAGATCGGGCATTCCGCTTCGCCATGGGCAAGGATTGCGCTGTTTAACGCGTGCACCGGCTGGTTGCAGCTAGCTGATCACGCCCGCTTTGTGGCCGATTACAACGAACTCGAAAAACAGGGCGGTGATGAAGAATCGCGCGCCAGCCTGCGATTGGAGGAAGGTTTGTTGCAAGCGGCCAGGGGCGACAAGAAAGCTGCGGAAACGCTGCAAAAATTTATTCGCGATTTTCCCAAAGACCCCCGCGTGTCCGAGGCTTGGGTTGGATTGGCCGAGTTGGCCTTCCACTCCTCGCCGCCGCGCGTGGCTGAGGCGCAAAAAAATCTCTCGCGTGCAGCCGATTCCAAACCAACTGCTGCGGCGACGGAGCGCGCGGATTATCTCAGGATTTGGATTGACGATTCAACCGATGCGAATGAGACCGAGGTCATCAACATTGCGAAGCGCTTTCTCGAGCAGCACAGCGCTTCGCCGCTCGCGCCGGAGGTTCGAATGAAATTGGCGGAGATTTACTATCGACACCAGGATTTCGCGAATGCGCAAACACAGTTTGAGATTCTGGCGCAACAAAATCCGGATAGTCCGCTCGGGGAAAAGGCTCTTTTTTTCGCGGCGAAATCGGCGATGTCGAGCATGGCTGAGCATTCCCTCGATCGAGCGATCGTCCTGTTTGATGAAGTGGTGCGGCTCAATGGCGCGTTGCGGTGGGCCGCGCGTAACGAACAAGCTGTCATCGAGCGTAAGCTTGGGAAGCCAAAGGACGCCCTCGTCTTATATGATGAAGTGCTGAAAAGCGATGCTGCGCAGTCTGAGAAGCGCGAGGCGCTGTGCGGTAAAGGCGATATTTTTTTCGAAATGGGCGGAAGCGCAAATTACCAGCAAGCCATCGAAATTTATGACCAATTGGCGTCGGAGAAGAACGGATCGATTCACTGGCGCAACCAGGCGCTGTTTAAAAAGGCCCTCTGTCTGGAAAAGAAAAACGACCGCGCCGGCGCGCTCGAGACGTTTTACAAAATCCTGGAGGACGAGGCGCGACCAGATGGGCGACGCGAACTCTTCTGGTACTACAAGGCTGGATTTAATGCCGCGCGACTCTTGGAGGAAGATTCAAAATGGGAGTCTGCGGCCGCGATTTACGAGCGACTGGCTGCCACCGGTGGGAACCGAAGGGAAGAAGCCAAGGCCCGCCTGAACCATCTGCGCTTGGAACACTTTCTTTGGGCGGATTGATATTGGTGCTCCAAAAGCGAGCCCTTGCAGGGGAAGCCGGTAACTTCCCCTGCAGAGCCGACGAGTGTATGGCTCAAAGTGTGGTTTCTTTGTCCTAAAACTGCTCTGAATTAGCTTGCGCAAAATTCGAAGCGGGCTCAGAATCAGGGCATGAAAACAAAAAGCAGGTTCAGTCGCTTGTGCGGCTGGTCGGTTCGATGTGCAATTGGCGCGCTCGCGCTCGCATTTTGTGCATCGGCATTTGCAGATCCACCAACACAGCAGATTACCCACCCAAGGATCATAATCTGCTACGTGAAGACCATCGCTTCTGGAATTCCGCAGCGATGCGATCGGGTGTTCGGCACTTTTTCGACCACCGCCAACCCGGTAGAGATTATCGGGCGCGGCGCAGAAACTGGGCGTTGGGCTGCAGCTGGGCTCGAAGCAACGGAAACGCAAGCGCAACGCGGCGATTAATAATTTCGCCAAGACCCAGTTCGGCGAAAGAGCGCCCTGCCTAGCAGGGCAGGGCCAGCTGTTTTTTGTTTTCTATTTCCAACTCATTAGCCCGCGCAGGCGTGCGCCGACTTTTTCGATTGGGTGCCTTTCAACTTTGCGCAGCAGCTGGGCGCGACGCCGCGCACCGGTTGCCATTTCTCGAATAAATTCGCGCGCAAATTTTCCGGAACGAATGTCGCGCAGCGCAGATCTCATGTGCTTTCGCACGGTTTGATCGATAATCTTTGGACCAATAGTCAACTCGCCCCATTTGGCGGTATCCGAAATCAATCTGCGCATTCCGGCGAGTCCCGTCTCGTGAATGAGATCGACAATGAACTTGAGTTCGTGCAGACATTCGAAGTAGGCGAGCTCGGGCGGATAGCCGGCGCGGACGAGTGTGTCGAAGCCGGCACGAATCAGCGCGCTGGTGCCGCCACACAGCACCGCTTGCTCGCCAAAAAGATCGGTCTCAGTCTCGTCGCGGAAAGTCGTTTCGAGGACGCCGGCACGCGTACAGCCAATTCCTCTTGCCCACGCCAAAGCCGTTCGCTTCGCGTGCCGGCTAGGATTCTGGTGAACCGCAATCAGCCCGGGCGCGCCGCGACCTCGCAGAAATTCCCGGCGCACCATCGGTCCGAGGCCTTTGGGGGCGACCATCACAACATCGACATCTTTGCGCGGAACAATCGTCCGATAGTGAATCCCAAAGCCGTGAGCGAAGACCAGGGTCTGACCGCGACGCAAATTTGGAGCGATCTGTTCTCGGTAAATGGCTGGCATCTGCGAGTCTGAAAGCGCCAGAAAAATAATATCGCCGCGTCGCGCCGCCTCCGGTGTATCTACCACTCGAAGGCCGCTCCGCTTTGCGCTTGCGCGGGACTTGCTCCCAGGATAAAGCCCAACGATTACGTCAATCCCGTTGTCCCGAAGATTGAGAACGTGCGCGCGGCCTTGCGAGCCGAAGCCGATCACCGCGCACGTTTTTCCCTTCAGCCAGCGAAGATCGGCGTCCTTGTCGGTATAAATGCGTGCGGCCAAATTTAGCTGCGTGGCTTGGCCAGGCATGACTTTGCTGCTGCAAGCAGCGCTTTGTCGTCGTTGTCGGTCAGCCCCGCGAGAAAACGGCGAATCCGGCGAAACGACTGGTGCAAAAACAGATCTGCAGCGCTGTGATCGGGCGCTGCGGCGTCGCCATTTCGCCGCGCGAACTGAATTTCGCTGTCCTGCCGGCTGAGGACACAGGTCGAGGCGAAAAGATCCATCGCCGCATTCGCGATCCGCTCCTGAAGGAGCTGCATGTCGAGAATCGGCTCACGATAAGTGATCAACGCGCGGTTGACGGCGAAATTAAAACGCCAGATCAAACGGCCGAGTTGCCGCGCATGCGCGCGCAGCTGCTCGCTTTGCACCGGCACATCAGGCACGCGAATCGTTGCGCCAAGCCGATTCATCCCAGCGGTCCACGCTTTGCTCATCTGATTGCGCGACGGTTTCATCATCGTGTCGTAGATTTCCTTGAACTCCATGCCCGGCCCGCGCATGCCAACGAGCGCGATGAACGAAGTGAGCACTTCATTGGCGCCTTCGCCAATCTGGTTGATGCGCGCATCGCGCAACATTCGCTCCAGTGGAAGATCGACAAAATACGCCGAGCCGCCATAAATCTGAAACGCTTCGTTGATGCACTCCCAGAGCCGTTCGGTCGTGAAGACCTTTAGCATTGCGGTCTCGATCATGTAATCTTCCAGTCCGCGGTCGATGAACGACGCCGTGACCGTTGTCATCGCTTCCATCGCGTACGCGTCTGCCGCGATACGAGCGATTTTCTTTTTAACCAACTCGAATTCGCCGAGCGCTTTGTTGAATTGTTTGCGCGTGTTCGCGTGTCTGACGGCCAGTTGCAAACAAGTTTTAGCCGCACCCGTGCAGCAAGCGCCGAATGTCGTTCGCCCAAAATCGAGCACCGTCAGCGCGACTTTCAGGCCTTTGCCCATCGGGCCAAGAATATTTTCCTTTGGCACTTTGACGTCGCGCATCGCGAATCGCCCGGTAGCGGTCCCGCGGATTCCCATCTTCGGCATCCGCGCTTCGAGGATTTCGAATCCGGGCATGTCAGGCGTGACGAGAAATGCCGTGATGGCGGTCTTTCCCTCTTTACCGGGCACTGGCGTACGCGCCATCACGGTGAGCTCGTGCGCGATCGCCGCGTTCGTGATGTAACGTTTTTCCCCGTTCAAAATAAAGTGCGAGCCGTCCTCGGTTGGCCGCGCCTGCATTTGCACATTTGCCGCATCGGATCCGGCTTCCTTCTCGGTAAGCGCGAACGCGCCCAGCTGCTCGCCGCTTGATAATTTCGGAAGCCATCTCTGCTTTTGCTCGTGCGTGCCAAATAACAGCAACGCCCGAATCCCGATTGAGTGATGCGCATTTACGAAGACCGATGTCGATGCGCAACGACGCCCGATTTCTTCCAGCACTTTGCAATTGGCCATTTGCGAGAACCCGTGTCCGCCGTATTCCTTCGGCGCGGTCATGCCCAACACGCCAATGCGTCCCAGACCATCAATTACGCGGCGCGGAATGTCCGCCTGCCGATCGATCTCCGCAGGATCGAGGTGTTCAACGAGAAATTGCCGAAGTTCGGCGAGCGTGTCATCCAACTCGGTCTGTTGCGCAGCCGGAATACGCGGATACGGCATCACCCAATCCGCTACGAAATGGCCCTGGAAAAGCCCTTTGGCGAACCCGAGCGCCTGCGGACCTGCAAAAAGCAATTCCTCAGCTTGTTGAATCTCTTTTTGTCGCTGCGCGTCGAGTTTATTCATTAAATTCGCCCTGAGAACGGCGGCCACGCATTGTAACTGTTCACCCGCGCCTGTCCAACGGACACCGCGTAAATATGTTTGTGCTGCAGTCGAATATCAGGAGAGCGGGTCGGTACTGCGGACACAACGGTGGATTGCATTCTCGATTGCTTGAAACCAATCGATGTAATCGCCGACCGCATTTCCAACCTCGGCAATTTCCTTGCTGGTCAATTCTCGCTCGAGAACTTCCTTAGCGACCTGCTGCAGATCCTCGACGGATATTTTGTAAACGGTGTCTTCCTTTGCGGTTTTCATGGAGCAAACTAGACGTCATTGACAAAAAATGAATTGGCGATGCCAGCGGATTGAATTGATGTGCGGATAGACTCCCCGCCTCATCGGCAGCCGAATTCCCGTCTGCTGTTTCGTGAGCGCGCGAATCAACTCATAATCTCCCCATCGCCCGAAATCGGATGGAAGATGGGAAACCTTAGATGAAACGGTAATCTTGTAATCATCGAGCAACGAGAACCAACCGACGTCGAACGCCCAATGATGAAAGCGGCACAATGCGATCCCGTTGAAAAGATCGTCCCGACCAAATGAGGCGTGAGGAACAATGTGGGCGGCTTCGACTTCCCAGCACAGATTGTCAGGTGAATTGATCTTCAAGCCGCACACAGCACAACGAAAATCGTAAACTTCAATGACAGCTTGCCGGAAACCACGAAGTCGCACTGCTGTTTCTCTGATCTTCTTTACAAGCTTCCGAGTTCTGTCGAACGGCTGGTAGTTTTCAGGTCTCGTGGCGTCCAAAAGCTTCTTCACAACCTTCTGAACTTCATACGACCTAATCGGCAGCGAGTCCTTTTCTGCAGCGGGGATTTGCGAAATACGCAGCGCTTCGTCGAAACCTTTTTCGGTGAGCATCCATTCTCTTTTGCCCGTTAGGCGAGACGTTTGTGTCGGCCGAGAGACTAGGCCATGGGCCGCAAGTGCATCGGCGGCACGAAAAAGCAGGCGATGCCAGAGAAGCGTTTTCTTAAGGCGGTTTTCTTTTCGATATACCGTCTCAAGAGCAGCGGTGCGCTGAGCCGGATTTAGCCGAAACCGATCCGCAAGTTCGTCGACGATTTCTTCACCCGCTGCGAACTCTTTAACGACTCCTCCATGTTTCAACAGCGTGCGAAGCAAGGCACTCTGAACTTCCGCGCGTCTCGGCATTGCCAACTGCTCGAGCATTCTGCTTTCGTAGCTCATCAGACCAATCACTCCAGATTGGAGAGTCGCTCCTGGAGATTCAAGATGAATTCCGATTCGAGAAGCAAATCGAAGTAGTCGCTCGAGCTTGATTCGGCCGTGCGTCCGAGCCCCGATCAAACTCTTAGCTACAGCCCTGGCTGGTGCCGCACTCGATGCAAACGCCGCATGCGCCTGCGCGGATGACTTTGTCGCTGCCGCATACCGAACAGGTAATGCCCATGAAGATGCTACCAAGCGCGACCATGACGCGGTCCGAATTGCCGCTGCCGTTTCCGGTCTGTCCGGAGGTGGCGGGATCATTGCCCGACTTGTTCGTGATCACGTCGATCACTTCTTTCTCGCCGGTGCGCGCCAAATCCGTGACCGGCCGGTTCACAGCCTTCTTCTCGAGCTCGACAATTTCCTTGAGAGGTAAGTCCGGCTGCGCTCGGTTTGGCGCCGTTGCTTCCTTGTAGCCTTTGATGAATTGGCAAGCGAGCCAGCGGAAAACGTAATCAGTGATACTGGTGGCATGGCGGATATCCGGATTTTTTGTGAACCCGCTCGGCTCGAATCGTTGATACGCGAATTTCTTCACCAGACTCTCGAGTGGCACGCCGTACTGCAGGGCAATCGAGGTGAGCGTGCCCACGGTATCCATCAACCCGCCGATGGTGCTGCCTTCCTTCGACATGGTGATGAAAAGTTCACCCGGTTGACCATCTTCGTACAAACCGACTGTGATGTACCCCTCGTGACCGGCGATTTCGAACCGATGGGTCAACGACGTGCGCGTGTCCGGCATGCGATGCCGAACCGGTTGATCGAGCTGGCTGCGCAGCGTTGCCAATTCTTGTTCGAGTTGGAGAATGCGCTTTTGCAGTGCGTCTACCTCGGGGCCGATGTCGGCTACCGTGCCCATGTCTTTTGTCTTGCGAGTGTTCAAAGGCGCGGAGCGCTTCGAGCCGTCGCGATAAATCGCGATCGATTTCAATCCGAGTTGCCACCCTTCCACGTAAGTGTTCATGATGTCGTCCACTGTGGCTGCCTCAGGCATATTGACCGTTTTCGAGATCGCACCGCTAAGGAACGGTTGCGCAGCTGCCATCATCCGGAGATGCGCCATGTAACTGAGACTGCGTTCACCTCTGAACGGCTTGAACGCGCAATCGAAGATCGACAAGTGCTCCGGCTTTAGCCCTGACGAGATTTTGGATCCATCGGTGTCGGTGACGTCCTCGATCGTATCGAATGCATCGATGTGTGCGATAATGCGCTCGATCTCCTCGGCATTGTAACCGAGTTTCTCCAGCGCGGGCTTAACTGTCTGATTGACAATTTTCAACATGCCGCCACCTGCGAGCAGCTTATATTTTACCAGCGCGATATCCGGTTCGATGCCGGTCGTGTCGCAATCCATCAGGAAACTGATCGTGCCCGTCGGCGCGAGCACCGTGACCTGCGCATTGCGATAACCGTAACGCTTTCCGAGTTCGGCCGCGCTGTCCCAAACTTTGGCGGCTTCCTCTTTCAAATGCGCGAACTCTTTCGCATCCGATATCTCGCGGACCGCGCAGCGATGCAGCTCGATCACTTCCAACATTGACGCGACGTTGTCCTTTTCGACCGGCTTCGGCACGCCGCTGGCACGCGAGTCCTGATAGCCGGGGAAGGGCCCTAGCGCTCGCGCCATGCGTGCGCTTTGTTCGTAAGCTTCGCCGGTCATGATGGCGGTGACCGCACCACAGAGCGCCCGGCCTTCCACGCTGTCGTAACCGTAACCGTAACTCATGATAAGCGAGCCGACATTCGCGTAACCGAGCCCGAGCGTGCGGAAGATATGCGAGTTCTCCGCGATTTCCTTGATCGGATAGCTCGCGTTATCGACAATGATCTCCTGCGCAGTGATGAAAATGCGCACCGCCGCTTTGAATCGCTCGACATCAAAATCGCCGTCGGCGGTCTTGAACTTCATCAAATTAAGCGACGCGAGATTGCAGGCCGTGTTGTCGAGGAAGAGGTACTCACTACATGGGTTGGTAGAATTCTGCCGGCCTGTGCCTTTACAGGTGTGCCATTTGTGGATCGTCGTATCGAATTGCATTCCGGGATCGCCACAGACCCAAGTGCCCTCGGCGATTTTTCGCAGTAACGAACGCGCGTCCTTTTTCTCGCACGGCTGGCTGTCGGTCACTCGGCGTGTCCACCATTCGCGGCCTTCCAACGCTGCTTCCATGAACTCGTCGCTTACCCGCACGCTCACGTTTTCGTTTTGATACATGACCGAGCCGTAGGCGTCGCCGTTGTAGCTGCCGTCATAGCCCTGTTCGATCAGTGCCCACGCTTTCTTTTCTTCCTTTTGTTTCGCGTCGATGAACTCTTCGATGTCTGGATGCCAATCTTTGAGCGTGTTCATCTTCGCGGCGCGGCGTGTTTTCCCGCCGCTCTTCACCACGTTCGCAACTTGATCATACACTTTCAGAAACGAGAGCGGCCCGCTCGGTTTGCCGCCGCCGCTCAATTTTTCTCTTGTCGATCTTAGCGACGAAAGATCGGTGCCGGTGCCGCTGCCGTACTTGAAGAGCATCGCCTCGCTCATGGCCAGTCGCATGATGTCTTCCATCGTGTCGTCCACTCTCTGGATGAAGCAGGCGCTGCCCTGCGGATATTCGTATTGCGAGGGCGCTCGCTCCGATTTGCCCGTCTCGCGATTGTAAAAATAATTGCCGGCACCCGCACCCTTGCCCACGCCGTATTGATGATACAAACCAACGTTGAACCAGACTGGCGAGTTAAACGCGCCGTGCTGGTTCAGGCAAAGCCAGGTCAGTTCATCGTAAAAAATTTCCGCAGCTTCCGCATCCGCGAAGTAACCATCTGCTATTCCCCAATCGGTGATCGTCCGCGTGACCCGATGAATCAGTTGTCGCACCGAAGTTTCTCTTCCGCCTTTGTAAGGATCGGTGCCGTTGGCGATGTCGCCGTAGAAATATTTCGAGACTGCGATTTTGGTCGCGAGCGCGCTCCAACTCTTCGGCACTTCGATGTCCTCCTGTTTGAAGATAACCTTGCCGCTGTCGTCATTGATTTCCGCTGTGCGGCGTTCCCATTCGATTTGATCGAACGGCGCAACGGCAGCGTCGCTGAACATGCGCTCAAAACGCAGGCCGGCATTTTTGGTTTTTTCGGGCTCGATCTTGCGGCGCTCAGTTGGTTTGGGCGATCGTTCGAGCGAGGCAGGCGGAATTCCGGATTTAAGTTGAATCATGGTGGTGACTCCGGTTGAGTTGTCAATTAGATGGGAATACTCGTGAACAGCGGCGCTAACAACCTGTGAACTATCGTCAACAACAAGTTATAGCGTGGCTCTCCAGCAGACACACAATATGCAGCCCTCAGCAGATCGATTGCAAGCCTAAAATTGTAACATTTTTTGGCGACTTTGCAGCCCTAATGTTGGGTATCGATCTCGCCTGGCTAGCCGTCAGTCGAACTTCTGTGGCCAAATGGACCTCAGAGCCGCACCTGAGAATTGCGCATCGCAAAATAAGATCGAGAGTGTCGGCCACTGGGAAGGGTGGCTGAGTCCGGTTTAAGGCACTCGACTCGAAATCGAGCGTGGGGAAACCCACCGTGGGTTCGAATCCCACCCCTTCCGTTTCCCTCGTGGAGAGGCCGACGACAGTCAAACGCATAACGAATTTACATAACAGATGCGCTGAAGACCGCCACCGTCCGCCAACGTTCAACAGTAGCAGCAGCGCCGCCCGTCACCTTTGGATCACCTTGCAAATGTAGTGGCGAGATTGGCAGTAAAGGAGGGACCATCTACTCAGCCTGCGGATGCCAGTGCAATACACGCCGTCACGCCCTCAGATGGGTTTCAATTGGCTAGAACCGGACGTGGCATCTG
>WNFX01000343.1_pt1 | contig 44134 bp, 38 predicted proteins | sample 5400111 | NCBI WGS metagenome assembly WNFX01 (sample SAMN13153363, study PRJNA577476) | soil metagenome | isolation source: 40 cm soil or saprolite under grassland replicate 1 | place: USA:California | collected 2016-06-15
GCTCACGATCAATCCGGTCATACCGAAAGATTGGCCTGGCTTCCGTCTGCGGTACCGCTTCCAGAATACCATTTATCGCATCGCAGTCGAGAATCCAGACCATTGTTCCCGAGGCGTCGCCCTGGTGGAATTGGATAGAGTCGCGGTAGTCGACAAAATCGTGACGTTGCGGGACGATGCACTGCCTCATGAGGTGCGTGTTGTTCTGGGAACCAAACCGTCGGCCTGAGGATCTGCTCGAGGATGTGGCCGTGGTAGACTAAGTTTGCGGCTGAACGTCTGACCTCTAGCACAAACCGGTAAATGTCGGCAAAATCGAAACCCAAACTAGGCGAAGTCTGGCGCGTGTGTGCTAGAACGAGGCGCATTCTACTCACCATTCGCGACCGCGACGATTTCACACGAAAAACCTGTTTTTCCTTTCGTAGAACGTGTTCGCTTTGAACTGAAAAGCGACGCTCTGAAATCGATGATTTCGCAATCCTAAGTCTGGCGCGTCTGCGCCCTTCGGCACGCCGGAACGATTGAAACCGCTTGCGACGCCTTTGCAAGGCTATTGCAAAGCGGCCGTTTTTGGACATTGGACACGCCAAAACGACTCAAATATTTTGCGAATCTACAGCGCGGTTGAGTCAGGCGTTGCTAAACGCTGATGAACCCTGCAGGCGTTGATTAACTGCCTGAAGCTCGGCAATTGTCCCACGCAACTCGGCGGTCCGCTCTCGCACAGCTTCTTCCAACGCAGAGCGCTGATTTTCAAGCAGCACGTGAAGGCGCCGAGTTTCGAGAAGGTTGCGAATGCGCAAAAGTGCCTCGGTTTGACTGACTGGCTTTACTAAAAAGTCAGTCGCTCCGGCTCGCAGCGCGCGAGCTTTGGCCTCCTCACTAACATCGGCGGTCAATACCACGATTGGCAGAAAACTTTCAGGAGCATCCGGACGGAGCGCTTCCAGAATGGCAAACCCATCCATCTCGGGCATTATGAGGTCGAGCAGGATCAGGTCGGGATCAAAAGCGGCACAGGTCGCGAGCGCCTCGCGCGAATTCGCGATCCCCATCACACGGCTGTAACCGTATCTTTGCAGAAGTTGCTCCAATAGGGTGACAGTCATCCGGTCGTCATCGACGACGAGGATCTTCATCCGGTGAAGTAAGGGCTCTGAAATCATTGCGCGCTTTTCAACGGCAGCACGTCTCATTCCGGCGACATGTCGAAATGACCCGAATTTAGTTCCTTATGCCAGTGCTTCGATCCGGCTGAGCAAGTCTTTCTTGCTCGTCATTCCGGTGACTTGATCGCGCAGCTGGCCATTCTTGAAAAAGAGCAGCGAAGGAATCGCGCGGATGTTGTACTTAAACGAAAGGCTTTGGTTCTGGTCCACGTTGACTTTCGCCACCTTTACCGCGTCAGCTCTCTCGCGGGCGATTTCATCGAGCAATGGCGCGATCAGCTTGCACGGCCCGCACCACTCGGCCCAGAAGTCCACCACTACCGGCTTGTCGCTGTTGATTTCGCGATCAAAGTTTGATTCGTCCAGATTGATAGTCCCTGAGTTTTCCATCGCTTAGGAAAGATAATTCCAAATCTGAAGAATCAAAATCGCAGCTGAAGCTGCCAGTAACGCCCAGCAGAGTGGCATCGGTATTTGGTCGATTCGCAACTGCGGTTCCGGCGTCACGGTGACTCTGGTCGAGGGCGTCTCGATTGCGGGCAAATCGATCAACGGCTGCGTTTTTTTCATCTGCACCGCTGGCTTGGTCGGAGGATCGGGCAACACTGTGATCCGCGCCGTCTCTTTTTTCGGAGCGGGCGTTGTCATCGGTGCGGGCATGGCGGCGGCGGCATCTCGCGTCGGCGAAGGCGAATCCGCCGGCGCGGGTGGAGGGTTGGCCGGCGGCCGTGTCGGCAAATGAATTCGAACGGTGTCCCGTGCTTCAGCCGGTGCGGAAGGCGGCGAGCTCGGCTGCGGCGAAACGGTGATGCGCACCGTTTCCTTTTTTGGTTCGATTGAATCGGCCATGCGAGGGTCAGACGTTCAAATACGAGGTTGTCCGACACAGCAGATTTTGTCACTCCCGAATTTGCCCGCGCAGAAAAAATCCTGCGCCTGGGAGCGCAGTTTACGCGAGCAGATCGTAACCGCGTGCGCCCGCGATTCGCCTGGTCACGAATTCACCAACTAGGGCCGGTTTCGTCAAAATAACGCGCGTATCCACGTCAGGCGCGTCCGCTTCGGTTCTTGCAATCAGCGGCTGATCGATCAGCAATTTCAATTCGCGCCCGATCTTCTCCCGCGCCATCTCGTGTGCGATCTTTTGTTGGATCGACATCGCCGCGCGGTAACGCGCGTTTTTAACTTTCATTGAAACTTGTCCTGGCATCTTCGCCGCACGCGAGCCGTCTTCGCGCGAATATTTGAAAATCCCGAGGCGTTCAAATCGGACCCGACCAATAAATTCAAGCAATGACTTGAACTCTTCGTCAGTCTCGCCGGGAAAACCAACGATGAACGTTGTTCGCAGAGCTAAACCGGGAATTCCGGTTCGCAGTCGGTCGATCAAATTTTCAATGTGCTCTCGCGAAGTTTCCCGGCGCATCCGCTGCAACATCGATTCGTGGATGTGCTGAAGTGGGACGTCGATGTAACGAGCGACTTTGCTGCACTCGGCGATCGTTTTGATCAACTCGTCGCTCCAATGCGCGGGGTGCGTGTAGAGCAATCGCACCCAGAATTCACCGTCGATTTCCTGGATTGCGCGCAAGAGAGCGACAAGGGTTGGACCGTGCGCGGAATCGACCGGCTGGCGCGGTCCGGCTTTTTCGGTCCACAAATCCATTCCGTAGTAAGTGGTGTCCTGACTGATCAAATTGATCTCACGCACGCCCTCCGCAACGAGGCTGCGAATTTCCGTGAGCACAGATTCCATTGTCCGGCTGCGATGTTTTCCGCGCATTTGAGGGATGATGCAGAAACTGCAGGGATGATTGCAACCTTCGGCGATTTTTACGTAGACGGAATGCGCCGGTGTCAGCCGAAATCGCGGCGTATCGTAATCGGGAATGTAAGTTGGTCGCGTGTCCGAGAACCCAAGATCGACATCCTTATTCGCCATCACTCGCTCGACAATCGCGCCGAGCTCTTTGACTTCGTCCAGGCCGACAAAGGCATCGACTTCCGGGATTTCGGCGCGCAACTCGCGCGCGAAGCGTTGCGACATGCAGCCGCTCACAATCAATTTCTGGCCGGGACGTTTATTTAAGCCACCCGCCTGATGTGCAGTCAGGATCGCGTCGATTGATTCTTCCTTTGCCGAATCGATGAACGCGCACGTGTTAACCACGAGCACGTCGGCGTCGTCAGCAGACGACGTGATTTCCATGCCGCGCGCCAAAACACTTCCAAGCATGATCTCTGCGTCCACCAAATTTTTGGCGCAACCGAGACTGATCATGCCGACTTTTGTGCTCACTTTCAAAATGCGACCGCCCCGCGGGCTTTACTCGACCGTGACATCTTCGTCACCGCCGGAGACGGGTTTGCCGTTTTTCTTAATTTGAATTGCGTCGCGATCCAAAACGCGGACCGCGATCTTTTGTCCGCGGAATTCAACAGTCCCGTCCGAAGGTGAAATCCACCGTTCGAATGCAGGTTGAAGCGATTCATTGTCCACTACGACTTTGATGTAAGTTTTTTTCAGTGGTTTGATTGCGACCTGGTTTGGTCCTTCTGCTTCCGCAGGTTTCTGAGCGGTCGAAGCGGGCGAAGCTGTCTGAGCTGCGCCTGCCTTCGCCAGATCTTCAGGCCGCACCGGCTCTGCTCGGCGAACCGCCGGTTCTTTCGGCGCGACGCTCGCCTTTGCTGCCGCGTTCGCATTCGCGAAAGCCGGCACAAACGCCTCCGGTAGCGCAATCGACGGCGCTACGGTTGCAACCGGCGGCGCAGCTTTCTTCGGAGCTTCGACCACGGCAGCTGGAGGAGGGGAAGGTGCGCGCGACGGAGCAGGGGCGACCGGAGCCATCGAAGCAACGGGCGATTGCGCCGTCGTCGCTTGCGGAATGCCCACCATTTGATGCGGAGCAATTCGCTGAATGTTCATGATCAAGCGCATGAGAACGAAACCGACAACAATCACCCCAATTGCGATCAGTAACGGAAATGGCGAACGGCGATCTCCACTGGTCCGCTGACGGCGCACGACCGGCGCGCGCGTCGTGCGGACGCGGCGTGGTTTCGGCGCCGGCTGATCCTGCAGATACGAATAACCATCCACCGTTACTTCTCGCGACGTTTCGAACGCATCGAGATACGGCGTTACATCGACATCGAGAAATTTTCCGTAGATCAACAAGAAGCCCTTGGCGTAAGCCAGGCTGGGAAATTGGGAAAAATCGTCAGCTTCGATCTCGGCCAGACGCGACGGACGGATCTTGGTCAGGCGCGCGGCTTCATCGAGTGTGAGGCCGCGGGCCAGTCGCGCATCTTGAAATTTCTTGCCGAGACCTTCAATTGTCATGACGGATTCGTCGGCTAAACGGCGGCATCGAGATCGACCAAAATCTCTCGGGGTCTGGCGCCTTCGCCGGGCCCCAAAATACCGCGCTGCTCCAGAATATCAACGATGCGCGCGGCGCGTGTATAGCCCAATCGTAAGCGTCGTTGCAGGAGTGACGTCGAGGCCCGTTTTTCCTGGCGAATGATCTCCAAGCATTTCTCCACTAACTCTTCGTCTTCCTCGGTTACGTCTTCTGTCGAACTGGCTGCGGCTTCGAGTTTTTCATGCATCGCGGGATCGAAAGCTGGTCTGCCCTGCGCCGAAACAAATTCGACCAGATGCCGAATTTCTTCATCCGTCACCAACACGCCCTGCGCGCGAATCAATCGCGATGCACTTGGCGGCAAATACAACATATCGCCCTGGCCTAACAAACGATCGGCGCCGTTTTCATCGAGAATCACGCGACTGTCGATCTTGCTTGCCACTTGAAACGCGATCCGGCTTGGAATGTTCGCCTTGATCACGCCGGTGATGACATCTGCGCGCGGCGTTTGCGTCGCGACAATCAGGTGGATTCCGGCCGCTCGCGCCATTTGCGTGATCCGCGCGATCGCGCTTTCCACGTCCGCCGGCGCGGTTTGCATCAAATCGGCCAGCTCGTCGATTACCACCACGACGTAGGGAATTTTCTCGGGAATCGGAATTTCGTGTTCGCGCGGAACTTTAATTTCAGTGTCGCTTTCCGGTTCCGCGGCATTTGTCGCAAGATCGACATCGGGCTTTTTCTTCGGTCGTGCGTTGAAGCTGATGATGTTGCGCACGCCGACGCGGGCAAAAATTTTGTAGCGGCGCTCCATCTCCTCGATCAACCAACGCAGCGCGAGCAACACTTTTTTGGGGTCAGTCACCACCGGAAAAGCGAGATGCGGCAGCACATTGTAATGCTGCAGCTCGACCACTTTAGGGTCGATCATGATGAAGCGCAGCTCCTCCGGGGTGAAGCGGAAAAGCATGCTGGCGATGAGCGCGTTGATGCAAACGCTTTTGCCCGCACCAGTGGTACCGGCGACGAGCAAGTGCGGCATTTGCGCCAAATCGGTGATGATCGCTTTGCCGTAAACGTCTTTGCCGAGCGCGAGTGGAATTCGCGCGCGTGTTTTCGCTTCTTCCCAATCCGTCGATTCCAGCAATTCGCGCAATGTCACGGTGACTTTGCGCGTGTTAGCCAGCTCGATGCCGACCGTGTCTTTGCCAGGGATCGGCGCGAGAATGTTGATCCGCTCCGCCCGCGTCGCGCGCGCCAGATCGCGTTCGAGACTCACGATCTTATCCACCCGCACGCCTTTGGCCGGATAAACTTCGTAGCGTGTGATGGTCGGTCCTTTCGTGATGTCGCCTGGCGCGACCGCGATCCCGAATTGCGCGAGCGTGTCGATCAGCGTCTGCTGAACGCGCTGCAATTCACTCGGGTCAGCGCCGCCGCGGCCTTCTGGATCATGCGCGGCCAGCAAATCGAGTCCCGGCAAGGCATAAGTTTTCGGGTCCCAACTCCGACTCGTTGGGCCGGCCGCGGTGGATGTCGATCTTTGTCCGGTGCCGCGCAATTCAGCAAGTGACGGTTTCTTCCGCGCCGCGATCGACTCCTCCGGAAGCGCGGTCGCATCGACAACTTTTGGCGCCGGACGATCGGCCAGTTCTTCTGGTGAAATGAAAGCCGCGCCTGGTTCTGGGACGGGGGCGCCTTTCTTCTTCAGTTGCTTTTCGATTGAGCGCCGCTGCTTCGCCAATTCGCGCCGGCTAATCTCGAGCTGACCTTTGATGTCCGCTTTGCGCAGTTTTCGATGCAAACGCCAATCGTATAGTTTCGCGAACGCGGCGCGTGTGCCGGAAACGGTTTGCTGGACGAGATGGATCGGCCGCAGCCCGGTCATCAGGATCAGACTGGCGACATAAATTGCGCTGAGGAGAATGATCGACCCGATTTTGCCCATCGAAGTGAGGAGCAATGTTTTGCCGAAAACGTAGCCGACCCATCCGCCAGGACCTTGAATGTTGAAAGCCAGCCGCCAGCCTCGAAGGTGACTCGTTTGCAATTGAAGCAAACATGCGCCGGACGCGATGAAGAGAATAATCCACGGCAATCGCGCGATCAGGCGCAAGTTCGCGTGGAATAATTTTGCGGCACCGAAGAAGAGAAGAACTCCCGCGAGCAAATAGGACGCGGCCCCGAGCGTGAGATAACAAAAGCCGGCCAGGATTGCGCCGAACGGACCGATGAAATTCTGGGCTGGCCGATTGGGCGGCGAAAGGTAACTCCACGGCACCCACGAAGGGAGATCTTTCGGATTGTAGGAAATCAATGCGAGGAAGAGCAACGTCCCGACGCCGAGTAGAATAATGGCGACGACTTCGTTCCAGGCGTTGTTCTTTGTGCTGCGGGACACCGGCAATCGATCATACTAATGCTGCAAGCGCGCTGTTTTATCAACCGATCGATCTGATTCTTTGTTTTAATCTTGCTTGCGAGATTCTGACTAAAACTGAGAGGAAGCGGAACCACGCCGGTCGCTGTGAGAAGCGACAACCTTTCATCTTGCGCGGGACGCGCATGCCCGATTACTGTCCGACCGCGTTATGCACTTTGGTGTTCGCCAAGCCGCCGCTCTGATCTCCGCCAGCGCGTTGATTTTTTGCTGCTCGTGCGAAAAACATCATCTCGGAGAAGATCCGGAAGTGCAAAAGGAACATATCGATGCTCCGGCACGGGCCGAAGAAAATTCTGCTGCGACCAAGGAAGCGCCGACATCCCCAACGCCGGTCGAATTTTTCCCGGAAAGCACGCCGCCCTAAGCTGGAGATTCGCTATGGCTAAAGACCAATACCTCACGTCGCCGCCGAAGATCAGCACCATGCCGCCCGGCGTTCCTTACATCATCGGGAACGAAGCCGCCGAGCGCTTCAGCTATTACGGAATGAACTCCATCCTAACCATCTTCATGACCAAGTACTTGTTGGATAAGATGGGCCACTTGAGCGTGATGCAGCCTGCGAACGCCGAAGCGTGGTATCATACGTTTGTATCGGCGCTTTATTTTCTGCCGATCTTTGGCGCAATTCTCGCCGACGCCGTCTTCGGGAAATTCCGGGTCGTCTTGTGGTTATCAATCGTTTACTGCGGCGGTCACTTCACCCTGGCGTTGATGGGATCACCCGTGGCCCACACAATTGAGCCGCGTTATTTGCTCGCCGTCGGTCTGCTCATGATCGCAATGGGCGCGGGGGGAATAAAACCCTGTGTTTCGACCAACGTCGGCGACCAGTTCGGCGAGACAAACAGGCATTTGCTAACGCGCGTATTCAACTGGTTTTATTTCTCGATCAACGCAGGCTCAGCCCTTTCGACGCTTCTGATTCCGTGGTTGCTCGAGCCCTACAAAGCTGCTTCGGATGGCTTCATCGCCAAGCTTTCACCGTCGATCGTGAGTTTTCTTGAAAATCCGCGACTGCATAGCCCGGACATCGCCTTCGGTTTGCCCGGCATCTTCATGGTGATTGCGACGATTTTCTTCTGGGCGGGCCGCCGGAAATTCGTGCACATTCCGCCTGTCGGCGTGCGAACGTATGCGCGTGAAATTTTCAACAAAGAGACGGGCAAAATCCTCTTCAACATTCTAATTCCGGTCCCCTTCGTTGCGATTTTCTGGGCGTTGTGGCAGCAAAATTTCTCCTCGTGGATTGTTCAGGCGGAATCGATGGATCGACATTTATTTGGCATCGAGTGGCTGTCGTCGCAGATCCAAACGGTCAACCCGATTTTCATTTTGGTTATGCTGCCGCTCTTCTCTTACTGGCTGTATCCGGCGGTGGAGAAAGTTGTTCACTTAACCCCTCTGCGAAAAATTGGCGCCGGCTTATTTGTTACCGCGGCATCATTTTTCCTAGTCGCCATGATTCAAACGCGCATCGACGGCGGCGCGCGGCCGAGCATCATCTGGCAGGTTTGGGCGTTCGTGATCTTGACGGCGGGCGAAACCTTGGTTTCGCCGACTCACCTCGAGTTTTCCTACACCCAAGGACCGGTCAAACTCAAATCGCTTGTCATGTGCACGTATTTGCTCGCCGTCTCGCTCGGCAACCAATTCACCGCGGCCGTTAATTTCTTGATCCAAAATCCTGACGGCAGTGTGAAGTTGCAAGGAACCAGTTACTTCATGTTCTTCGTTTGGGTGATGTTGGGAACGGCAGTTTTATTCGCGATCATCACTCCGTTTTACAAAGGCCGAACTTATTTACAGGACCAGACGCAAGTGGCTGGTGACGCCGAACCTGCCCTCGGGTTTGCAGTTCAGCCCGAGGCTTAGACTCAGAACATGAAGAAAATTATTTTCCTGGTAGGACTCTGTCTTTCGTTGTCGTTCAAGGCAGAGGCGAACCCGAAGGACGACGAATTCGAAAAGATCGCTAAGGATTACGTCGAAAATTTCCTCGCCTCTCATCCGGAAAACGCGACTGAGCTGGGCGATCACCGATTCGACGGCGTTCTAAGCGATTATTCGCCGGAGACGCGCACCCGAATGCTGGTCAACGCCAGGCAGGTTCGCCAGGCGCTCAAGAAATTCGACGATCACAAACAGCTCACCGGCGCCAACCAGGTAGACGTGCGGATCCTGCGCGACAATATCGACAGCGAAATTTTCCGATTGGAAGAACTCCGGGAAGCGGAATGGAACCCGCTGGTTTATAACCAGAGTCTCGCTAACAGCCTGTATCTCTTAGTCGCGCGCGATTTCGATTCCGCGGAAAAGCGCATTCCGAATCTGCGCCAGCGGATGGATGGCATTCCAATTGTGATCAAGCAAGCCGAGGCGAATCTTCAGCATCCGCCCCGAGTTCAGACGGAGACGGCGATCGAACAGATCCAGGGAGCGACCAATTTGGTGCGCAACGGTCTCGACCCGTTGCTCAACCAGGCGCCACAGCTAAAAAAAGAGCTCGCCCCGATTCAGGAAAAAACCGCCAAAGCGCTCGAAGATTACAAAAAATGGTTGCAGGACGATCTACTTAAGCGTGCGGATGGCGATTTTCGTCTCGGCGCGGAAAAGTTTCGAAAGAAACTGCACTTCGCTCTCGCCTCCGACTTGTCGATGGAGGAAATCAAAAAACGCGCGGACACCGATTTGCAGCAGACGCAGGCCGCGATCTACGAAACCGCTTTGCCGTTTTACCAAAAATATTTTCCGAAAGCCGATGAGAAGACTTTGTCCGACAAAAAACAAGTCACGGCTGGCGTCCTGAAAAAGCTCTCTGAGCAGCATCCGGACGACAACACCATCGTCAGCTATGCCCAGAAAGTCGTCGCCGAGGCAACCGATTTTGTGAAATCACGCAACCTCGTCGCAGTGCCGAACACGCCGCTCGAAGTGATTGTCATGCCGGAGTTCAAACGCGGTCAGGCGATCGCCTACTGCGATTCATCCGGGCCGCTCGAGAAAAACGGCAAAACATTTTATGCGGTCGCGCCCACGCCTAACGATTGGTCGAAACAGCGTAAAGAATCTTTCTTTCGGGAATACAACAACTTCATGGTTCGTGATCTCACCGTCCACGAAGCGATGCCGGGACATTATTTGCAGCTGTCTCATTCGAACGAGTTTCACGCGCCCACTTTGGTCCGCGCAATTTTCCAGAGCGGTCCGTTCGTTGAAGGATGGGCGGTTTATTGCGAGCAAGTAATGGCTGAGCAGGGCTACGGCGGGCCGGAAGTAAAAATGCAGCAACTCAAGATGCGTTTGCGCGCGATCGCCAACGCCATTCTCGATCAAAGCATTCACGCTGGAAACATGAGCGAGCAGCAGGCGATGGATCTGATGATGAAGGAAACTTTTCAGGAAGAAGGCGAAGCGGTCGCAAAATGGAAACGCGCGCGACTCAGTTCCGCGCAGCTCTCCACCTATTTCGTCGGCATCAGCGAACATCTCGATCTTCGCGCCGCCGCCCAGAAAAAATTGGGCAAGGATTTCGATCTTAGGAAATACAACGACCAAGTAATTTCTTACGGCAGCCCACCGGTAAAATACGTTCGCGAGCTGATGGGGCTGTAGCCACGGCCCTGTGGGCCGTTGGAATCAGCGTGCCGCGGGCGCGTGGCTACATTAAGATCGACATCATGCCCAAACTAGCTACCTGGTTGCGCGAGAAGGACGAAAAATGGTTTCAGCCATTTTTCGCGAAACATCCCAAGCTCGAGATCTGCGACGCGCGCAAAGGCGAGGTCGCGGTTGCGAATGTCGACGGTTTGCTTCTGACGGGCGGTTCAGATATCGGGCCCGAATTCTTGCGTCAACCAGTCCCTGATCCTTCCGTCCTCGAGAAGGATGTCGATCCTGCGCGCGACCGCTGGGAGTTTGCGGCTGTCGATCAGGCGCTCTCGCGCGGTTTACCGATTCTCGCCATTTGCAAAGGTCTCCAGCTACTCAATGTCGCGCTCGGCGGCAAGCTCAAGCTCGACATTCCGGGTCACAAACTTCCCGAACAAAAAGATCAGGACATTCAACCATTGCGTTCCGACGCAAAAGCAACGCACCAGTTTGAAAATGTGAACAGCTCGCATCATCAGGCGCTTGATTTGTTAGGTAAAGGGCTCGTTGTCGAAGCTTGGTGCCCATCTGATGACATTATCGAACAAGTCCGCATGCGGAATCAGCCATTCGTGCTCGGGGTTCAATATCATCCTGAGCGCGGCAAGATTTATGATTCGCTCTTCGAAGATTTTTTCTCGCGTCTGAAGAACAATCGTTAAATTGAATTGCTAAATCGTTAATTGTTTCCCGCGCCCTCCGATTATCGGCCGAACACGCACCTGCGCATGTTGCTCGAGCAAATGGTCGAGGAAATTGCCGATCGCATGGTCGAGCAACGCAAGTCCGCGATCGAAACCGGTACCGTCCGCGCGCCGAAACATTAAGTCGTCGCGCTGACGTTCGCGCGCAGATCCAATGCGCGGTTAAGCGCTTGGGTGAAGCTGGTGGCATCGGCCCCCGGTGATTGTCGATCTTGATAAGCGACCGGCGGCTTTGTCAGATCGCTGATCTCAAATTCCGGTGGAACGTCGCCCATCACTCTTCGGAAAAATTTTGTCTGGGTATCTGAAAACGGGAAACAACGCCAGAGTGCGTACGAGTTCAGCCCATTGTTGAGCGCCGTGCGCGAAACCGTTGAAGAAACCGAATAGACCGCTTCGATTTCGGCGAAGTGTCGCAAGAAATACAAATCCGCAACCTCGCGATCGTCTTCGACGCGAAAGCCCTCAAGACTGAGTTTTCCTGCCTCGCCTTTTTCAAAAGGGTGCGGCCGATAGATGAGATCGCGACCCGGATAATTTTGGCGGATGTAATTGAGACAACGGTTCAAGTGCTCGACATAGACTTCTGGCGCAAGGTTCTTCACCAGAAGGAAAGGCGTCCCAAAAAAAATCACGCGACATTCCCCTGCTCGCGACGACTGTCGGAGTCGATCTTGGGTGCCGGTAAATTGCGGTAATGAGGAGAAGCCCTGCAGCTCGGCGATGCTGGGAAAACGCGAGGGGATGATTTGGTCCTCCGCGCGGGCTGGCAATTCGCCGCCGCTATTACTCATAAAGATTATGACGTCGAAAATTTCATCCGGATCCTTTTGCAAACGTCGCAGACGCACGCCATCACCGCCCGGATTGATCCGCGGCTTGTAATGGATCGTTCTTTCGACACCGGCCAGCGGCTCCACCACGCGATTCTGCAACCATCCCGAAGTCGTAAACCGAAAACGCGTTCGGTCTCCGTGTCGCGTTAATTCGCCGAAAGCTTTTTGCGATACGCACAGGATTTTGAAGACGTCGGGATGCGCCGAGAGCGCGGCGTTACCCAATCCGAGCAGGCCGGCGAGACAAAGCAAGACATCCTTTTCCGGATCGATTGGCAACGCTCCGACGCCGCGCTGTCGATCTACATTTTCTCGATAAAGACGTGGCAAATCTTTCAACCCGCGACACGTTCTGATTTTCGGGAACGCGTGCACTTCGGCAAATTCGCCGACGAATTCCTGCCACTTCGCGTTCTTCCACCATTTCGATTCTTCCCGCAGCAGATGAATTCCGCCCGGGAATCGCTCGCGCAGAGCGTCTGCTGCCACCAGCGCGTTCGGCAATCGGTCCGACCGCGAAATCACAATCCAAAGCTTTGGCTCGTTTGTCACCGCTACACTCCCCGCTGGGTCGGGGTCCAGATAAACTTGTGCATCTGAAGCTGAAAACGGACGTCGAGTTTGTCCGCTAAAATCCATTCCACGATTTGGCGCGGATCGATTCGGCCAAAGATCGGTGAAAACAAAACGGCGCAGCAACGTTTGGTTAAATCAAATTTTCGCACGTTGTCGCGTGACCATTCGTAATCTTGGCGTGAGCCCATCACGAACTTCACTTCATCGCGCTTGGTGAGATGGTCGATGTTGGACCAGAGATTTTTTTCGACTTCACCGCTGCCTGGCGTTTTTAAATCCATGACCCGATGCACGCGCGGGTCGACTTTCGAAATGTCGTGTGCGCCGCTCGTCTCGAGCAAAACAGTATGGCCCGCATCGCACAAGATCGACATCAGCGGGAGCACGTTCTTTTGCAGAAGCGGTTCGCCGCCCGTGATCTCAACCAGCGAACATTGGAAACTCGCGACCTGATCGACGATTTCCGTGAGTGAGATCTTGTTGCCTTCGTGAAACGCGTATTCGGTGTCGCAGTAATTGCAGCGCAGATCGCAGAACGTGAGCCGGACAAAGACACACCGTTCGCCCGCCCAGGTGCTCTCGCCCTGGATCGACTCATAAATCTCGTTGATCGTCAGCGTCTTCTCGTCCATTCGACTCTGCGCTAATTCTATCAGATCATCCGCTGTGATGCACAACCGGATCGATGACTGTTTCGCCCGTCTACGCTCCGAAAGGCGCAAGGGCTTTATTCCCTACATTTGCGCCGGCGATCCAAATTTAGAGAAGACGGCCGAGCTTGGGCTGGCGCTCGAAAAATCTGGCGCCGATCTGCTTGAGCTCGGTTTGCCTTTTTCCGATCCGCTCGCCGACGGAATTGTGAATCAGCTGGCGGCGCAACGTGCACTCTCTGCCGGCACGACAGTGCGCGACGTCTTCAATGGCGTTCGCGAGATTCGACGCCAATCGCAAATTCCAATTGTTCTCTACAGTTACCTCAATCCGATCTTCCAATTCGGCGCCGAGAAATTTCATCGTGAGGCCGAGGAAGCAGGCGTCGATGGATTGCTCATTCTCGATCTTCCGCCGGAAGAGGATGTCGATCTTGGCGTTGGCAATCTCGTGCATATTCGGCTCATTGCGTCGACGACTCCGACTGAACGGATTAAGACAATCACGAAAGGCGCGAAGGGATTTCTTTACTACGTTTCGCGCGAAGGCGTTACCGGCGCGCGCGATTCAATTGCAAGTTCGTTGCCGGAAAAAATCGCGGAGCTAAGAAAGATCTCGGATTTGCCGATCGCGGTCGGATTTGGAATTTCAAATCCCAAGCAAGCTCGCGAAGTCGCGCAACACGCCGACGCCGTTGTGGTCGGCAGCGCGATTGTCGATCTTATCGCGAAGCACGGAGACAAACCGAAGATGGTTGAGAAGGTCAGTGCTTTCGCGCGCGAGCTAGCAGAATCAATTCATCGCTAGCTTAGCAGGGTGTCATCCCGAACGGAGTGAGGGATCTCTCAACGGCTGGTTGATCACGCTACTCAACTTGTGTGACGTTCGCTTCGACTGCGAGATCCCTCGCTTGCGCTCGGGATGACAGGTCAGATCCCGCACTTCTGTCTAGCTTCGGCGAAGTTCGATTCCTTGCGCAGAAGCGAGGCGAGATAAGCATCGACGACTGGAACGTCGTGAATCCGCGTCAGATTCGACGGCGTCTCCAGCCGCGAGAAAATCGCGTTCGCGATCTTGCTTCGCGGAACTTCCTTTTCGCCGTAGCCGTGAGGAATGTTACTCGACCAGAAGCGCACGTACTCACCGTCCGGGTGGTTGACCGTTCCGAGAAAAATCACGGAGTGGCCGCTCTCGCGCCGACCGACGTTTTTGTTCCAAAAAATTTTCATGAAATCACCCGGCTGCGCCAGCGCGAAATCGGTGAAGTTCCGTCCGAGTCCGAGCTCGTGAAATAAACGCGCGGTGCCGGGTCCATTCGCGTTCCAGCGTCCCCAAATGCCTTCGCCATCGTGCTGATCGCGAATCATAAGTTGATTCAACGTCGCGAAATCGAGTTCGAGCTGCCCACTGTCACGCAAAGCTTCGATCGTTTTGATAAACACAATATAAGTCGCACCCGAACAAAAACTCGGATACGGCGCGGTTGGGATGACGAAAAATTTTCCCGACTCAAAATGCGCAGCGGATTGCAATTTGATCTTGGCAAAGTGCGAGACGGAATAGTTGCCACCGCTTGGCATCTTCCGCATTTGCTCGAGGATTAAGCTGTTGAAGCCGGCGGCGGTTGCGGTCTGCGCAATGGCAACGACCCCCAAGACCGCCATTAGCTTCCGCATGGGCCAGAACTAAACGACAAATTCGGACTTGGGCAACGTTGTCATTGAGAAAGCCACCGCTACATTAGATCGACATCATGTTGCGATTCACCAAGATGAACGGCGCGGGCAACGATTTCGTTATGGTCGACAATCGTGCCGGCGAAGTTCGTTTACGCCCCGAGCAAATCGTTCGGATTTGCGATCGCCATCGCGGCATTGGCGCGGACGGGATTCTTTTGCTCGAGAGAGGCTCGAATGGCGCCGATTTTCGGATGCGCTATTACAATCGCGACGGCGGGGAGGCGGAAATGTGCGGAAACGGTGCTCGCTGTTTCGCGCGCTTCGCCAACAAGGTCGCCGGAGCGCCGGACAAAATCTCCTTTCAAACACCAGCCGGTTTGATTCGGGGAGAATTGCATGGCGAGTTGGTCACTCTGCAAATGAGCGAACCGAAAGATTTGCAGCTCAGCGTCGAACTCGTTGCCAACGGCGAAAAGGAGCGCGTGCACTTCATCAACAGCGGCGTGCCGCATGTTGTTGTGCCCGTTTCCAAGGTGGACGATGTCGATGTTCGCCGGAGGGGCGAAGCGATTCGACGCCACGAAATGTTTTCGCCGGCCGGCGCGAATGTGAATTTTATTGAGAAACGCGGCGCGCAGAAAATCCTGGTGCGAACGTTCGAGCGCGGCGTCGAAGACGAAACGCTGGCCTGCGGAACTGGCGTCGTGGCCAGCGCCCTGATTTTTGGTGCGACGGAAAAGGTTGATGGACCAATAAGCGTCGCCGTTCGCAGCGGCAGCGAACTGAGTGTCGGTTTCAAAAGAGCAGGGGACCAGTTTCGCAACGTGACGCTCACTGGCCCCGCGGAGTTTGCATTCGAAGGCACGATAGAAATTTGAGCTTTTCTGTCATTCCGACCGAAGTGGAGGAATCTCTTGCTATTTCTGTAGTCATCGGCTGCTCAGCACTGAAACAGTAAGAGATGTCTCGACTTCGCTCGACATGACAATTGGCTGAACGCCCGCTAAGGTTTGCGAAATGTTTCGCGGCACTTTTACTGCATTAGTCACGCCTTTCTGCAATGGAGATGTCGATCTTGCGACGTTCGAGAAATTAATCGAGGCCCAGATCGCCGCCGGAATCAGTGGAGTTGTGGCTGTCGGCACGACCGGCGAATCTCCAACGTTGACGCACGAAGAAAAGGAGAAGGTCATTCAACGCGCGGTGAAAATCGCGAATGGCCGCTGCCAGGTTCTCGCGGGAACGGGCACGAATTCGACCCGCGACACGATCGCAGCGACAAGGTTCGCCGAGAGAGCCGGCGTCGATGGTGCATTGCTGGTCGCGCCTTACTACAACAAACCAAGCCAGGAAGGATTGTTCCGCCACTTCAAAGCGATCGCGGACGCAACATCGCTGCCGATCATGCTCTACAATATTCCTGGCCGCTGTTCGGTGGATATCGGACCAGATACGGTCGTCGGGCTGGCGGAATCATGTCGCAACATCGTTGCGATCAAAGAAGCGAGCGGCAGCGTCGAGCGCGTGGGCGAATTGTGTCGGCGTTTGCCGAAAGAGTTCACGATCTTGAGCGGCGATGACTCATTGACCTTACCGTTCATGGCAGTTGGCGCAGTTGGAATCGTCAGCGTCGCTTCAAATTTGTTTCCGGCAGAAGTTTGCGCGCTGGTGCGCGCGTGCGAATCGGGCGATTTCAAATCGGCGGAAAGTTTGCACCGCAAAATGTTCTCGGTATTCAAAGATTTGTTTATCGAACCAAACCCGGTGCCGGTAAAAACCGCGCTCGGATGGCGTGGCGCGATCTCGGCCGAAGTTCGTTTGCCCCTTTGCGAAATGGCGGAAGCGAACCAGGCGCGTCTGCGCAGGACACTCGAAGCCTTCGAGAAAGCCAAATGAAATCTCCGCTGCGCGTGACGCTCATCGGGGCGCGCGGTCGAATGGGTCAGACGATTGTCGATCTTGCCAGAAGCGACCCGAAGATCGACATCGTCGCGCGGTGCGATTTAGGCGATGCAATCGGGCCGGCGATCAAGAATTGCAACGTTGCGATCGATTTCAGCAATTCGAGCGCGATCAAAGAAATCTGCGGCGCAGCGTTGCAGCATCGGAAAGCGCTCGTGATTGGGACGACCGGACATTCGGCAGAACAGCGCGCGTTGATCGAAAAGGCCGCAAAGTCGGTGCCAATTGTCTTTGCATCCAACTTCAGCGTCGGAGTGAACGCGCTGTTTGCTTTGACACGCCGCGCGGCTGAAATCTTCGGTTCCGAAGTCGCGCCCCAAATCGTTGAGACCCATCACAAGATGAAAAAAGATGCCCCGAGCGGGACTGCAAAAACGCTCGGCGAGATTTTGAAAGAAGTGCTGAAGACCGAAATTCCGATTGAATCGATCCGCGAAGGCGATGTCGTTGGCGAGCACACCGTCACTTTCGCCGGACCAAGCGAACGTCTCGAGTTAACGCAGCGAGCCGACAGCCGTGAAATTTTCGCTCGCGGCGCGTTGCGAGCGGCGCAGTGGATCGTTGGAAAGCGGGCGGCGCTTTACTCAATGCAAGACGTGCTCGGGATTTCGCCCACGAAATGAGGATCGGCATCGCGCTCGGTTCGAATCTGGGCGATCGACTGGCGAACTTGCGCGCAGCGCGAGAGGCGATCGTTCATCTTACCGCAACCAAGCCGTCCGTTCTGGTGTCGCCGGTTTACGAAACTGAGCCGGCTGGCTGTGAGCCCGGCGCGGGCAAATTCCTCAATGCGGTATTGGAAGTCGAATACGACGGGGATCCAACGGAGCTTTTGCAGAGGCTGATTCGAATCGAAGAATCGCTCGGTCGGGACCGCAATCATGCCCGCAATGTTTCGCGCAAGATCGACATCGACCTTCTCTATGCGGGCGACTTGAATGTCGAGAACGAGCGGTTGGAGTTGCCGCATCCGCGTCTGCATCAGCGAAAGTTCGTTCTTCAACCCCTGGCCGACATTCGACCCGGGTTGGTTTTACCTAACCAGACAAAGACCGTTTGCGAGCTGCTCGCACAGATCGAGGATTCGACTAAAGTGATCTATTTCGCGGAGAAATGGTAATGACGAATCTGGTCGAGAAATATCGTGAAATGAAGAACCGCGGCGAGAAAGTCACCGCGCTGACGGCTTACGATTATCCGACGGCGCGACTTCTCGACGAGAGCGGGATCGACATCATTTTAGTTGGCGATTCGTTAGGCATGGTCGTGCTTGGCTACGAAGATACAACGCTCGTGACACTAGAAGAGATGTTGCATCACACCCGCGCGGTCGCGCGCGGAGTTAAATCCGCGTTGGTGGTCGGTGATATGCCGATCCACACTTTCGAAACACCGGCCCAAGCCGTAGCCACGGCGAGACAATTCATCGGTGCCGGCGCGCAAGCGGTGAAGTTGGAGGGCGGCGTTAGTCACGCCGCGCATATCGAAGCGATAACTGATGCCGGAATTCCGTACATGGCCCACGTCGGAATGCTGCCGCAACACGTGCGCGAGCAAGGCGGCTATAAAGTGAAAGGCAAAACGCAATTGGAAGCTGGAGCGCTGATTGCAGACGCGCGCGCGGTCGAAAAAGCGGGCGCGTTTTCTGTTGTGCTCGAGATCGTGGTGCCGGAGCTAGCGAAACAAATCACAAACGCGATTGCCATTCCGACGATTGGGATCGGTTCGGGCGAACAATGCGACGGTCAGATTTTGGTGACGCACGATTTGATCGGCCTGTTTCCGTGGTTCACTCCGAAATTCGTTTCGCCGGAAGCGCGCGTGGCCGATGAGATTCGCAAGGCGGCGCGTGCTTTTATCGAACGAACGCGCGGAGCACCTCCGATGTCTAAGCAGCCGGAAGTTTGACAACCATTCAGCGCTAACGGTGTTTAACTAAGGAATGAAAAGCGTAACGACGAGAATCTCCGATTTCGATGACATCGACGATATCGAACACGAAGCGCTATTGACCGGCAGCCCGGAGCGAAGCTGGATCTGGTTCGGCTTGATCGTGTCGCTATGCCTGCACATCACGCTCTGCATTTATTTTTATCGGACACGATTTCAATCGGTCGATGCGGTCTTTACCGATCTACAGCAGCCAATGACGTTTAGAGTCAAAAACGTCGATATGAATCAGATCGACACAGCGAGCGGCGATCAAATGAATCCGGCGGCGAAACCGAACCCCGACGATACGAAGGAGCAACAGCCAGACGAAAAGAAATCGTTCGACAAACTTTTGCAGGAAATTCAGGCAACAACCGCGATGCCGGACGATATGAGCAATGTCTTGCCGGACAAACCAAAAGTGGACCAGGCAGACGTTACTTCGGTCATGAACGAGATCGAACGCAGCGCGGCGCAAACTCTTTCCACGAATCCGAACGCGACGCATGAGCAATCGGTCTTGAATGAAAGCTCGGTCTCAGGCCGACCGCAGCCGGCGCTGAGCGGAACTGAGCTCGCGACGAGCACAATCATCAAACGTCCAAACACTTTTACGAGTAAACTTCCGGGTGACAGCGCCGGCCCGAACAAGAAAGGTGCACCCGGCTTTAGCGATCTCGATCAATTGCTCGCGCAAAAAGGTCCGCTCGGTTCGGGAACGAAGATTCGAATGCCGGAGGACCAACTTTTTGGTTTCGACAGCGCTGAATTACAGCCGGGCGACATTTTGCGAAAACTTGTCGACCTTTTGAAACGCAATCCGAAAGCGACGTTCACGATTGAAGGCTACACCGATTCAATCGGCACGTATGAATACAATCTCGACCTGAGCCAGCGCCGCGCCGACAACATGAAGCAATATTTAGTGCAGGCTTTAGGCATTGACCCATCGAACATTGATGCGCGCGGGCGGGGATCGACGAAATTTGTGGTCCCGCCGCGCCCGGTGGCTCCAAGTGCGTCGCAAGCCGAATTCGACGTTGAGATCGAACGCGAACGCTCGAACCGGCGGGTCGAGGTCACGATCAATACCAACGCGCAGTAAGCGAATGGTAGAGGCGGTTCACCGAACCGATCCTAGCCGAATTGACGTTTGCGGGCGGTTGAGGCCACTCGCCCCTACCAGTTCTTAACCCACTGATTTGAATCCACCGAGCTTGCTGTGCTCCAAAGATCAAAGGTTGGATTATAGCCGGACGCTGTCGAAGCACTCGGATTGGCAATGGGATTTTTGGAGGTGGAGTAACCGTAGCTATTACCGAAGGGGTCGCGAATGGACGTGACATTTCCCGTTCCACCACCGGGTGCGAGCATGTTCGGCCTGAACACGAAATAGCCTTTTTGATCAGGAGCGCGGTCCGCATCGGAATCACCGCTTAGTGCCTTGTAAAGTGAAAGGCTAGCCGCGGAATAAGTACCCGGGTCGGTGTTCGTCGCAGTAAGCGAGTTGGTGTTAGCATCAAACGGATAAATTCCATTGTCGGCTTTGTAGCTTTCGAGCGCCGCCGACATGGCGGCGATTTCGGTTTCGGCGCGAGAACGCGCGCCTTTTTTCTGGACGTAACCGACCGTGCTTAGGATCAAACTGGCCAAGATGATAATGATCGCGATGACCACGAGCAGTTCAATGACGGTGAACGCGCGCAGAACAGCGCGTGTTTCGTAACGCACCGTTTTAGTCATTCCGAGCGGAGTAGAGGAATCTCTCGCTATTTCGGAAATATTTAGAGATGTCTCGACTTCGCTCGACATGACAGCGGAATAAAACGCCTCTACACCTTAAATCCTTGCGCTAGGTTTGCTGTTGCAACTCCTGGATGATGCTGATCAACGGCAAGAACAGGGCGATTACAATCGTTCCGACTACGACCGCGAGAAAAACAATCATGATTGGCTCCAGCGCCGCGGTCATGGCTGCGACTGAGTTGTCGACTTCGTCATCGTAAACATCGGCGATCTTCAAAAGCATCTCGGGGAGCTGGCCGGTTTCTTCGCCGACGTCGATCATGCTAACCACCATCGGCGGAAATGCAGCGCTGGCTTCAAGCGGCTGGACAATGGATTCGCCTTCTTTGACGCTCTCGTGGACCTGGCCAATCGCGCGCGCGATGACCATGTTGCCGGCAGTTTCGCGTGTAATGTTGAGCGCTTGCAAGATCGGCACACCGCTAGTGACGAGCGTTCCGAGCGTGCGCGTGAAACGTGATACTGCGGTTTTCCGAATGATATCGCCAAAAAGAGGGAAACGAAGCTTTGCGCCGTCGATTGTCGATTTTCCGCGCGGAGTGCGGTTAGCAAATTTATAACCGGCGACCGCGGCGAAGATCAGCGCGAGGATGACGAGCCAATGACCTTGCACAAATCTGCTGACGGTGATGACGAACGTCGTGATAATGGGCAGCGGTTTGCCGCCGAGCATGTCGTGAAAGATGGCTTCGAATTTTGGCACGATGAAGACGAGCAAAAATCCCATGATCGTGACCGCCATGGTCATGACGATGAGCGGATAGACCATCGCGGCCGCGACTTTGTTTTTAATCTTGGCCGCTTTTTCCTGAAACTCCGCCAGCCGGGTCAGAACGAGCTCGAGCACGCCGCCGACTTCGCCAGCTTTCACCATGTTGACGTAAAGATCGTTAAAGATGATTGGGTATTGCGCGAGACTTTCGGAAAACGTGCTGCCGCCTTGAACTGAGTCGGCCAGTTTGTTAATCGTGTTCTTTAAGACCGGATCGCGCTCCTGTTTCGCGAGAACATTGAGGCTGCGCAAAAGCGGCAACCCGGAATCGATCAGGGTTGCGAGCTGCCTGGTGAAAATCATCAGGATCTTCGGCTTAACTTTTTTGCGCTGAAAAAGAACGATGCCTTTGCGCTCACGCGGTTGCGAGATGCGCGCTGCTTTGGCCGCGCGTTTGGCCGCCTTGCCATCGCGCCCGCCACCTTTGCCTTCCTCGTAGACATTGGTCGGAAAATATCCGGCCTGGCGTAACTGGCCGATCGCTTCGTTAGTCGAACTCGCTTCGACCAGCCCGGTGGATTCCTGCCCGCGGGAATCGAGCGCTATGTAGGTGAAACGCGGCATGCGGATTCGATGTTAGGCTAAACCTCAGGTGTATTTCAATACCTCCTCGATGGTGGTGTCGCCGGCGAAGATGCTGCGCAGCCCGTCTTGTCGCAGCGTCACCATCCCGAGTTCGATCGCTTTTTGCTTGAGAACAACGGTCGGCGCGCGCTCGTTGATCATCTCGCGAAGCGGGTCGGTGATTTTCATCAGTTCATAAATTCCTTTGCGGCCTTTGTAGCCGGTGTTACTGCAAGCGTCGCAGCCTTTGCCGTAAAAGAATTTTCGATCGCCGATGTCGCGGTTGGAGAGCTCAAGTTGAGCAAGGATCGATGCGCTAGGCTGGTAGGACGCGCGGCAATCCGGGCAAATGCTGCGGAGCAATCGCTGACCGAGTACGGCCTCGAGCGTGGCTGAAATCAAAAACGGTTCCACGCCCATGTCGATCAAACGAGTAATGGCGCCGGGCGCGTCGTTGGTGTGGAGCGTTGTGAAAACGAGATGGCCGGTGAGCGATGCTTGAATCGCAATCTGCGCCGTTTCCAGATCGCGCGTTTCGCCGATCATGATTCGATCCGGGTCCTGCCGCAGAAATGCGCGCAAGACCCGAGCGAACGTCAGACCGATGGCTTCGTTGACGGGAACCTGAACGATTCCTTCCAAATCGTATTCGACCGGCTCCTCCGCGGTCAGCAATTTGGAATCGATCGTGTTGATTTTGCGCAAGCAGGAATAAAGTGTGGTCGTTTTTCCGGAACCGGTCGGACCCGTGGCGATGAAAATTCCATTTGGCCGATCGATGATTTCGAGAATGTAATTGTGCACATACTCGGGCATGCCGAGCATCTCGAGATCGAGATTCACAGTCGAGCGGTCGAGCACGCGCAGAACAACGCTTTCGCCGAACTGCGTCGGTAAAGTCGAAACGCGAAGATCGACATGGCGGCCGGCGATATTTTTTTGAATACGTCCGTCTTGCGGCAATCGTCGCTCGGCGATGTTCATATTCGCCATCACTTTGACGCGTGAGATGACCGGGAGCGCGAGATGTCGCGGCGGCGGCGACATTTCATAAAGCGCGCCGTCCACGCGATAACGGATTTTGAATTCGTTCTCGAACGGCTCGAAATGAATGTCGCTGGCGCGGTCCTGGATAGCTTGATACAAAATGAGATCAACAAAGCGGATGATGGGCGTTGCGTTCGCTTCCGCTTCAACGGCCGCGGCAGTTTCGTCGCCGCGAATCTGCAACATCTCGCCGGCTTCGCCGAGCTGCTTGAGCACTTCCTCCATGCTCGAAGTGTCGGCGCCATAATATTCCTTGATCCGATTATCGATTTGCTCGGTCGGCGCGACGACAACATCGACATCTTTGCCCAGAGCGAAGCGAAGATCTTCGGCGGCGCGCGGGTCGAGCGGATCTGCGAGCGCGACGCGCAATGTATTTCCGCTCAAGCCGATTGGCAGTGCGCGATGCAACCGCGCCAATCCGCTCGGAATCAATTTCAAAATCGCCGGTGCGATTTCTTTGTCGTCAAGATCGACATATTCGGCGCCGAGTGCTTCGGCGATGGTGTGATAGAAGCCGCTTTCGTCAACGAAGCCACTGTCCACCATCGCCTGGACGATGGTTTTGCCGTTCAGGTTCGCCTCGTTCAAAACGTCCTCAGCTTGCGAGGGCTGCAAGATCTGTTGCTCGACAAAAAGCTCGGCGACTTGTTTCTCGTTCATCTTAACCAACGTCCCCGATCGTAATTGAGATAACTTCTTCGGCGGTCGTCAGGCCGGCGAGGACTTTGCGCACTCCGTCTTCGCGCAGCGTGCGCATCCCGAGTTCGCGCGCGCGCTGACGAAGCGACAGGGTCGCGCTGCGTTTGTTGATCATGTGACGGACTTCGTCGTCGAGCACAAAGATCTCGAAGATGCCCATGCGACCTTTGTAACCGGTACCGCGACATTGTTCGCAGCCTTTACCGTGCATGACCTGCGCGTCGCGCAATTGACCGGGTTCGATTCGCAAAGCGCGCATTTCGCTCTCGCTCAATTCGGCAGGCTGCCGGCAATTCGAGCAGATTCGGCGGACGAGTCGTTGGGCCATGATGGCGCGCAGCGATGAGGCGACGAGAAACGGTTGGGCGCCGATGTCGATTAAACGCGCGATGGCGGATGGCGCGTCATTGGTGTGAAGCGTGCTGAAAACAAGATGGCCGGTCAGCGAAGCATTCGTTGCGATGCTGGCTGTTTCGAGGTCGCGAATTTCGCCGATCATGATGACGTTGGGCGCCTGCCGCAGAATCGAGCGCAACGCTGCCGGAAACGTCATCCCGATTTCCGGATTCACCTGGACCTGGTTAATGCCGGTCATCTGATATTCGATCGGCTCCTCAACAGTAATGATCTTGCGGTCCGGTTTGTTGATGTAATTGAGACAGGCGTAGAGCGTGCTCGTTTTGCCGGAGCCGGTCGGGCCGGTGACGAGAAGGATTCCATCCGGCAACTGGATTAAACGCTCGAACGTTTCCTGGTCGTCGCTGAAAAAACCAAGCTCGGGCAGCCCAAGTACCAGACTCGATTTGTCGAGGACGCGCATGACAACGCTCTCGCCATGATTGGTCGGAATTGTGGAAACGCGCAGGTCGATCGGCTTCTTTTTGATCTTCACCTGAATACGGCCGTCCTGGGGCAATCGTTTTTCGGCGATGCTCATCGAACCGGTCATGATCTTGAGCCGACTGACAATTGCTGATTGCAAGCGTTTCGGAGGCGCCTGCATTTCCTGCAAGACGCCATCGATCCGAAATCGGACCCGGAATTTCTTATCGAGCGGCTCGAGGTGAATGTCGCTCGCGCCCTCGCGGTGCGCCTCAATGATCAACATCGATACCATGCGTATGATCGGCGCATCGGCTTGGTCAACTTCAGCGATGGCTGCGCCATCACCGATCTCAAGTCCAAGATCTATATCTCTACCGAGTTTTTCTTTGAGGACGTCCGCCGCTTCATCCGCCGTGCCGTAATATTTGATCAGCGCCTCACGAATTTTTTCCGGGCTGGTGCAGACCAATTCGAGCTCACGTTGCAGCAAAAAACTCAGGCTATCAATGGTATCGAAGTCGAGTGGATCACTCACCGCCACGACCAGACCGGTTTCGCCAAATGCGATGGGTATAACTTTGAAACGGCGCGCGTCTTCGGCGCGGATTTGTTTGATGATCGTCGGCGGGATCACCATCGACGACAAATCGATCCAGTCCATGTGCGCCTGCGCCGCGAGCGAACGCGACACATCGGACTCGGTGACAACTCCGCCCTTAATCAGAAGATCGACAATGTTGTTCTGGCCATCCAGGTGCGCGCGCGCTGCATCGATCTGTTTGTGCGAAACCAGTCCGACGTCTTGCAGCACCTTGAGAACGTAATCTTGGTTCTGTTGCACGGCTGAGAAACTCGACTGGGGTAGTTTATCGAAAATCGCCCGGGGGCGTGAACCGCGATTTATTCCTGGTCTTTTTGGTTTATGGCCGCGCTGGGGAAAGCAATAAACTCCGCGAATGTGCCTGATTACTCAACTGTCACGCTTTTGGCGAGGTTGCGCGGTTTATCCACGTCCCGGCCGAGTTCGACGGCAAGATGATAAGCAAGAAGCTGCAATGGAATCACAGTCAGAACCGGGCTGAGACAATCGATTACGTCGGGAACCTCGATAATGTCCGCGGCGAGGTCTTTCAATTGTTTGGCGCCGGCGCCGGAAGTGATGGCGATGATTGGTCCTTTGCGCGCTTTGACTTGCTCGATGTTGTTCAGATTTTTTGAGAAGACGGCGTCGTTCGGCGCGATGAAGATGGAAGGCAAGTCCGGCCTAACGAGCGCGATGATTCCGTGTTTGAGCTCGGCGCTGGGATGACCTTCAGCAAAGAGGTAAGTGATTTCCTTCATCTTGAGCGCGCCTTCAAGCGCGATCGGGTAATTGAATTGCCGTCCGAAGAAAAGCATCCCGCTAACATCGACATATTTCTTGGCGATAGACTTAATTTGGTCGCTCAGCTTCAGCACATCTTCGATCTGGCCCGGCAACGCTTCGAGCGCGTCGATCATTCGTTTTCCTTCGGCGGTCGAGAGCTGGCGCATTCGGCCGAGGAGAAGACCGATCAGGGTTAGAATCACCAGCTGAGAAGTAAACGATTTGGTGGCGGCGACCCCAATTTCGGGTCCGGCGTGCATGTAAACACCACCGTCGCTCTCGCGCGCGATCGTGCTGGCGACATTGTTACAAATTCCAAGCGTCCGGTAACCTTTACGACGGCTTTCGCGTAACGCACCGAGCGTATCGGCAGTTTCGCCGCTCTGGCTGATCGCGAAAACGAGCGTGTGTTCGGTCATCGGCGTATTGCGATGACGAAACTCACTCGCGAATTCGACCTCCACCGGGATACTAGCGAGTCGTTCGATTAAGTATTCGCCGACTCGACCGGCATGCAACGCAGTGCCGCAACCAGTCAATACGACGCGTGCGACGTCGCGCAATTCTGCCGGAGTCATATTCAAACCGCCAAGCTTGGCCGTGCATTCCTCGTAAGTGAGGCGGCCGCGCATCGCGTCGCGCACTGTGTCCGGTTGCTCGCAGATTTCCTTGAGCATGTAGTGCGGGTAATCGCCCTTCTTGATGTCTTCCGCGCTGAACTCAACTTTGCTGACCGCGTGCTGCCCAACCACACCGTTAATCGAGCTGATTTCAAATTTGTCTCGTTCGAGCGCGACGAGGTCGAAATCGTTTAAGTAAACGGCGTCACGGGTGTGAGCGACGATGGCACTGACGTCGCTCGCCAGAAAATTTTCGTCTTTCCCAACGCCGAGCACGAGCGGGCTGCCCCTGCGTGCGCCGACAATAAAATTCGGGATGTCTGCGTGCACGACGGCAATGCCGTATGTGCCAATGACCTGCTTTAGCGCGGCGCGGGTGGCGTTTACGAGACGCGCTTTCGAATCTTTGCCATCGAGTTGATGATAAATACTTCCGATCAAATGCACCAAAACTTCAGTATCGGTGTCGGAGCGGAAATTCTTGTCGCCATTTTGGATGAGTTGTTCTTTGAGCGCCTGATAATTTTCGATGACGCCGTTGTGAACGAGAGCGATCTTGCCGGTGGCGTCGAAATGCGGATGCGCGTTTTCGTCGTTGACCTTTCCGTGCGTCGCCCAGCGAGTGTGGCTGATCCCATAAGATCCGGCGGCCGGTTTTTGAGAAATCAGTTTGGCCAGCGATGCGATTCGTCCGGCGCACTTGCGCGTCTCGACGTGATCGCCGTTGACGATGGCGACGCCGGCGGAATCGTAGCCGCGATATTCGAGGCGACGAAGACCGTCGAGCAAAATGGGCGCCGCCTGCGAACGTCCAACGTAACCGACGATTCCACACATGATAGGAAGTGAAGGTTGCCACTGCCGGAAGGCGCGTGCAACCGGGGTAAATTGAGCAAAAAGGTTGCCGCAACCGGCGAGCACTGAGTTATTGAAGGCGTGCAGACGCAAAATCCCGCGCGCCGCGATTCAGTTTCGCCGTTGTCGACCCCCGCACTTCCGCCAGGGACGACCCAGCGAACGCTTGCCATCATCATGGGTGGCGGCGCGGGCACGCGTTTGTTTCCGTTAACGAAAGATCGTGCGAAGCCAGCGGTGCCGCTCGGCGGGAAATACCGGATCGTCGATATTCCGATCAGCAACTGCCTGAATTCCGGGTTGCGCTCGATTTACGTGCTGACCCAGTTCAATAGCATGTCGCTACATCGACATATTCAGGCCAGCTACAAGTTCGATAATTTTTCGCGCAGCTTTATCGACATCCTGGCGGCGCAACAAACTCCGGAAGGTTCGCAATGGTATCAGGGAACGGCGGACGCCGTGCGGCAGAACATGCGCTATTTCCTCGAGGGCCCGTTCGATTACTACCTCATTCTCAGCGGCGATCAGCTTTACCGGATGGATTTTCGCGCACTGCTCCATCAGCACATTCAATCTGGCGCCGACATCACCCTCGCCACCAAACCGGTCCATCGACAACAGGTCGCTGAATTCGGGATCATGCAAAGCGGCGTCGATCGGCGGATCGTGCGCTTCGACGAAAAACCAAAAGACGCCGTTGTTCTCCAGGAGCTGAAGATGAGTCGTGAACTGCTCCGCGCGGTTGGTTCCAGCGAAGATGAAGAATTATTTCAGGCGTCGATGGGAATCTATGTATTCAATCGCGACGTGCTCGTGAAATGCCTCGACAACGAATTGGAGGACTTTGGCAAACACGTCATTCCGCAGTCAATCAAAGAACGACAAGTGAGTGCGTTTATCTTCCAGGGTTATTGGGAAGATGTTGGCACTATTCGCGCGTTTTACGAAGCGAACCTCGACCTGACCGACCTTGTGCCAGAGTACAGTTTCTTCGACACCGAAGCGCCAATTTATACGCATCCAAGATTTTTGCCCGGCAGCAAAGTCAATGGTGCGACTTTGCAGCAAGCGATCATTTCTGACGGGTGCATCATTTCCGATGCGCACATTGAGCGAAGCGTCATCGGCATCCGCAGCATCATTCAGAGCGGTGCAACAATCCGCAACAGCGTCATCATGGGCGCGGATTACTTCGAGCAAGATCGACCCGGCGCGGTTGACGTGCCGCCGATTGGGATTGGGCGCAATTGCGTGATTGATCGAGCCATCATCGACAAAAACGCGCGCATCGCTGACGGAGTTGTGATCACACCAGAAGGAAAAGCTGCCAACTCGGACGCGGACAGTTACTTTATCCGCGACGGCATCGTGATTGTGCCGAAAAACGCGGTGATCCCGGCCGGGTTTTGGATCTGATCAAGCTGATCGAAAGTAATTGTCGATCTTCGGCCCGGCGCTTAGCGCCGATCAGTCATATTGGCGAGCTGGCCGCCAGTTTCCCATTTTTCCTGTTTGTTCCAGGGCATGGCGGATTCCGGTTTCGCGTCGGGATCCTTGACCAACGCGACGTTCTCTTTTTGGCTCGCGCACGAAACCAACATGCCCGCCGCGGCCAGTAATAAAACGGCCGCGACCTTTCTCTCCTGCTTACGAATTTGTGCCAGCATAAATGACAATATCTCCAGGTTGCACTTGGACGCCTCGCGCCAACGTGCTGGTAATGATATCGCCGATAGCGGTCGCCGGTTCAACTGAAGAAATACGAATTTTCCCAATAAAGGTGCCATCTCGCACGATCAGCATCTCGGAGTGCCGCTCGACGCCGTTACGGCCCCCGAGGTTGAGGACGACGAAATTGTAAGCCTGGTTGACCGCCAGGACGGTGCCCCGGACACCGATCTTTCCATGCGCCACGGCCCGCCGTTTTTTTTCATCTTCCAGCTGTGAAGAACGGTCTCTAACAGCCTGCACTGTTTCGGAAAGAAGGCTTTTCTCCCGCTCGGCAGCCTCCAGTTGTTGGCGGGCATCATCCAGCTGCGCCTGGAGCTCGACACTGGATGGTGCGCCGGGATTGGCCGAGGCGGGCTGCTTTTCTTCGATTTGCTTTTGTAATGTGAGGATATCCGCTTCTTTATCCTGAAGTTTGGCTTCGAGTTGCTTCTTCTCGTTCAGAATTTGCGTCAGTTGGCCTTCGGCAGCCCCGGTCTTTCCTTCGCGCTCGGCGAGTTTGGTCTGCTCGGCCACACTCGCCGATTCGCGCGCTTTAAGTTCCTTGTCGTGCTGAAGGCGAGAACGCTCGTCGGCGGCGCGGGCGATTGTGGCTTCGGCCGTAGCTGAACGTAGCGTTTTGACTTTCGCAATATTGAGCCCGCCAAAGATCGCAGCGGCCAAGAGTAGGAAAGAGGAGGCGCCGATCAGCGTTTTCGGAGTTGGAGCAAAATAGTCGGACCGGGACAGCACAAACAAATTGTTTAATAGGAGGTGTGGACAAAATGCAATCCTGGATTTCGTAAGTTTTCTGTCACGTTGCTTGCGCGCAGCATCCTTCGCCCGTATAACAAGACGTGGGTCAGCAGCACCGAGTTCGAACGAAACGTAAACGCCGAAGGGCGTACCTGAAACGCAAGAAAAGGACAATGCGTTCGAAACAGCGCGAGTCACCGAGGCAGCGAAGCAAAAAAGAGCCGGCCGTGGCGGAATAGATCGACATCTCGCTTCCAGCACGCGCGCGACTTACAGTATCGAGTGCCTGTGCGGTACCTCATTGTTGACGGCCACAGCATCATTTTCGCCCGGTCCGAATTGCGCAAACTGCACGCTCGACGTCTGTCCCTCGCGCGCATGAGGCGTTGATCAAGGAACTCCGCCAGTATCAAGACTGGACCGGCGTGAATGTTGCGGTCGTTTTCGACGGGCGCGGCGCGGGTGTGAGCGAGCAGTCCGATCGGCACGATGTGCAAATCTTCTACGCCTCGCGGGCAAATATGCCTCGCGCTTCGAAATAACGGCTGCGACCTCGGATTCGCTTGAAATGGAAACGGTCAATGCGAGCGGCGCGGCTTGCGTTTCGCCTGATGGGTTGCGCGAGCTTTTGGAAGCAATCGAAAAGTGGTGAGTCAAGCGGCTCCAGCGAGCGCTGGTTGCTGACCGCTGAAAGTGACGCCGCGTTTGCGCTGCTGACACGTCGCAAGAACTCGGGCGAGAACGCAGTAGAGTTGTTCGATGGGAAGATTCTTGCTCACATAACCATTGGCGCCTGCGTGGAGGGCAGCATGCATTTGCTCTTCGTCGTAACCGACCCCAGTGAAAACAACGATCGGAAGCGTCGGATTCAATTCTCGCATAAAAGCGATGAGGGAGATTCCATCGACCTTGGGCATCTTAAGATCGACAATAGCCACTTCGCAGTCGTGCTCCGACAGCCAGGCTGCGGTTTGGAAGCCATCGGTCAGGGCGCAGCAAGTGTGGCCCCGCTGACGCAGATAAGTGACCATAAATTTAGCGATACCAGGGTCATCGTCGATGATGAGGAACTGGGAATATTCGCGCTTGGTTGGCTTCATCGCTTATAATTTCCATAATTAGTAGAGCACTATTCTTGCCAACCTTGAACCCCTCGCCGGGCACTTTCCGCTGCCGGCTCAGGCCTCCCTAGCGCCCCAGTTTTTTCTCGAGCGCTTTGACTCGATCGAAGAGTTTGCCCAACCGATGGATCCAGGCAATCTGCCGCTTTGCCTCCGGTAACGGCACGGCGGGCGAGCCAAACCACGCACCACCGGGAAGGTCTTTCGAAATGCCACTTTGCGCCGCGATGATGGTGTTGTCGTCAATCGTCAGATGGCCAATGACGCCGACTTGCCCGGCCATCATCACTTTTTCTCCCACCCGAGTGCTGCCGGAGATTCCGGTTTGCGCTGCGATGACGGAATGCTTCCCAACGACTACGTTGTGCGCGATCTGCACGAGGTTGTCGATCTTTACCCCTTCCTGGATCCAGGTCCGGCCGAATCGGGCACGATCAATGGTCGTGTTTGCGCCGATCTCTACATCATCGTCGATTTGAACGATTCCGATTTGCGGAATTTTCTTGTAACGACCGTCGACAAATTCAAATCCGAAACCATCCGCGCCGATCACGGCACCGCTATGAATGATAACGCGCGCGCCGATTCGCGTTCGTTCGCGAATGGTTACGTTTGGATAAATCAGGCACGATACGCCGATGACGCTTTCGTGTCCGACGTAACTGCCGGCACCGATTACAGTGTTGTCACCGATCGCTGCACGCGAGTCGATGACCGCATGCGGTTGAATCGAAACCCCGTTTCCGAGTTTCGCAGTCGGATCGACGGCTGCCGTCGGATGAATCCCTGGCGCAAAGGCGATCGGTTTCGGCGCGAGTTTTAAAACGACCTGTTCGAACGCCTTCGAAGGGTTTGCGACTCGGATCTGCGCCGCCGCAGTCTCCTGGGAAAAATCGAGCGGAACAAAAACCGCCGATGCGCGTGTTTTTCGTAGGCGGGCCATATAGCGCGGATCGGCATAAAACGTGATTTCGCCCGCAACTGCTTCGGAGAGTGCAGCAGCGCCGCTGATTTTTTCGGTCGGATCCCCGCGCAATTCTCCGCCGCAAAGGGCCGCGAGCTCCTGAAGAGTAAAACTCACGTGGTTTGAAAGAGCGCCGGCAACATCAGCGGTGACGATGTCGATCTAAGCTTTGATGATAGCGCGCACCGTGTCCAGTTGGCCGGCCGAACCAAGTTTCTCGTTTTTGTGCGCGATGAAGTTGGCATACTCCTCGACGAAAGTTTTTCCAGGCGGCCGAAAATCGAATTGTTCGGGATGATCGCGGAAAAACTCGCGATGGACGCGCGTCCAAACGAGGCGTCCGTCAGTGTCGATGTTCACTTTGGTCACGCCGAGTTTCGCGGCCGGCAGATATTCTTCTTCGTTCACGCCGCGAGCGGACGGGTCCAGTTTGCCTCCGGCGGCGTTGATGCGTTCAACCTCCGATTTCGGAACACTTGACGATCCGTGCATGACGATTGGGGTGGGGGGGAGGCCTGCTTTCTTCACTTTATCACGAATTCCTTCAATCACGTCAAAGTGCAACGATTGTTGACCCTTGAATTTGTACGCTCCATGGCTCGTCCCAATTGCGGCGGCGAGCGAATCGCATTTCGTTTGTTTGATGAATTCGACAGCCTCGTCCGGATTCGTCAGGCAAGCGTGCCCTTCATCTACTTTGATATCTTCCTCCACGCCGCCAAGCCTCCCCAGCTCGGCTTCAACGCTAATGCCTTTGGCATGCGCTTTGTCCACGACGCGTTTTGTGATCGCGACATTTTTGTCAAACGGCTCGTGGCTGGCATCGATCATCACCGAGCTATAAAACCCGGAGGCGATGCAATCGTAACAAGCTTCTTCGTCGCCATGATCGAGATGGACCGCAAAGATTGCGTCGGGAAAGATTCCCTCAGCTGTGCGAATGATGGCTTCCAGCATTCGCTTGTCGGCGTATTTCCGCGCGCCCTTCGAGAGTTGAATAATGAACGGTGCTTTGCTTTGCACGTTGCCGCGGAAAAGCCCGAGACATTGCTCCATGTTGTTGATGTTGTAGGCGCCGACAGCAAACTTGCCGTAGGCCACTTTGTAGAGTTGAGCTGTAGTGACGATCATAAACGCGGGAAAACGCTGATTTGCTTTTGCGAAGCCTCAAATCGCCGGCTGCAAATCGCAACTCGAAATTTTCGTTAACCCTGGCCGCTCGTTGCGGGCAAGAGCACGCTGACCTGCGTTCCTTTTGAGGTCGAATCGACTTCGACGCGGCCGTGATGATCAAATACCGTCCGTTTCACGATCGGCAGACCGAGACCCATGCCTCGCGGTTTGGTCGTGCAAAACGGTGAGAAGATTTTCTCTTTTATTTCCGGAGAGATGCCTGAGCCGTTGTCGCGCACGGTCACGACCACCGCGGCGGGATGTTGTCCTTCCCGGACTGGTTTCGCCGAAAGTGTGATGCGCGGCTTGTTGCGATCCGCGCTGGCTTCGGCGGCGTTGGCGACAAGGTGGGCGAATGCTTCGGCCAGGGCTGCCTCGTCGCCCAACACGCGCGGCAGATTGTTGGGCAATGACGTTTCCAATTCCACTTTCCCGTTGATGCCATAACGAGATCTGGCAATTTCCACGCCCTTTTTGACCGATGACCGAACGTCGATTGGTTTAAACACAAGCTCGGGTGGATGCGCGAAATTGTTGATTTGGGTAATAATTTTATCCAGACGATCGATCTCGCTTACCACAATCTGGTTGAATTCCTTGCGAAAATCGGCGTCGTCGAAACGTTCCGGCAGGAGTTGCGCAAAGGTCTTGATCGCTACCAGCGGATTGCGGATCTCATGAGACATGCTCGCGGCCAAGTCGGTCCAAAACGTCGCTCGATCGAGCAACGCTTGTTTTTCGTGCAAAGTTTCCTGCGCAGTGAGATCCTGAATCACGGCGACGGCGCCAAGTGGCGAGCCGTTGCCGGCAAGTTGTCGCGTCTCCACCGAAAGCGATCGCTGAGTGTTATTGTCGATCCAATGTTGGGGCGGCATCGGCGTTTTCGATTCCAGCGTTTGGCGCAGCAAGCCGGCGAGTCTGGTGCCGAGACTTTCAACCGGTTTATTCAAAACGGCGGCGCCGGACAGACCGAGGATTTTTTCCGCGGGCGGATTAAACCACCGAACGGTTGCGTCCTCATCGGTGGCGACAATACCCGGTGGAATCGATTTCAGGAGTGTTTCGGCGAGTGTCTTTTGGATAGTCGCTTCCTCGTAAAGAAAAGCATTTTCGAGAATGGTCGAAACGTGTTCGGCCAGCGTCGTGAGGCCTTCCAGATCCCGGTCATCGAAGAGCCGCCCGGTAACGCGGTGTCCGAAGAAAACCCAACCGATGATGGCGCCACGCGCATAAAGCGGCACGATCACTTCGGCGCCGAACATGTCGAGCGCGCGCCGCATGATTGTGCGTTGCCGGTGATCTTGAGTTCGAAGAAGATTGGCACGTGAAATGAGATGGGCATGTAATTCAAACCAGCGCACCAGCGCATCGCGCTCTCCAAACTGCAAGTCTTCGGTTTCGGGCAAGCAATGCAGCCCAGCACGCAGCTGATACGGTTCTCCTTTGCGGGTTCGCGAAAAAAGTCCAACGCGACTTACGCCGGCCGCATCGGCCAACGCTTCGACAACGGTTGTGACAAGCACGTCGATATTGTCCAAACGACGGAGGACTCGCGGAAATCGGAGCAATGGAAACGTCCGCGTTACGTCGATCGGCTGGTGTGTGGCTTCGCCTTTGCGGGAGATTTCCGGCGTTATTGTCGATGTCTCGCGCAAATCGCGGTTTTCCTGCGAAACTTTCAAATAATCGAAAGCGTGCCCGAGCAGGGCTTGAAAACGGCGTCGTTCCAAGCCGATCTCTTCCGCGGCGTAAATTCCAAGCTCTTCGGCTTCGCGCAACGTTTCGGATTGGCCAACACCCAATGCAATGATCAAAACATCGGGCTGCTCATTTTGGATTTGATCGATTAGTTCACGGCATTCTTTTGAGCGTAAGTCCATCATCAAGACGGACGGGCCGGTTTGTAGCAGAACAGATTCGAGACGATCGGGGTCGCTCACATGCCGCACTTGCGACATGGTGCGCAAAAATGCTCTCGCCCGGCGAACGAGCCCGGCATCCTGAGTATGTAAGACGCAGACCGGCGCGGACGTCATGCGGCAGCCACCTTGCTGTCAAACCGCACCAACGGGAGCAAAATGTGAAACGCGGTGCCCTTTGCCACTTTGCTCTCGACTTCGATCTGTCCTCCATGCTCCTGGATGATTCCGTGCACAACTGATAAGCCTAATCCGGTTCCGTAATCTTTGGTGGTAAAGAATGGATCGAAGACGTGCGGAATATCTTCTGCGCGAATTCCTTCTCCGCTGTCCCGAATCGTGATCCGCAAAGCCTCGCGCGCTTGTCCACTCCCGCTACTTTCGCCATTCGTGTAAGTCAGGGCGCTGACCCATTGTTCGTCCGAGCGGATCTCAGTCTTCACCGACAATTCGCCATGCGTTTTCATTGCATCCATCGCGTTTAAAAAGAAGTTGAGAAAAACCTGCTCCAACTGATCGGCATCGCCGTGAATGGTATCGGTGTCTGCGCGCCATGAGCGATTCAATTTGATGTCTTTTTGATAGAGTCGGTGACCAACCAGCGTGAGCGCTTTTTCCAGAATCTCATGCGCGTGTAGCGGTTTGAGAATCGGTTTGGCTGGTCGCGCAAAACGAAGCAGCTGATTAACGAGCGAGTCAATTCGGTCGATCTCGTGCCCGATCAAATTCGAAAACGTATCTCGAAAATCGGAATCCTGGTAACGCTCGGGCAGCAGTTGGGCAAAGGTTTTAAGCGAGACGAGCGGATTTTTGATCTCGTGCGCCATTCCTGCCGAAAGCGTTCCCAGACTGGCTAGTCGGTCGCTGCGGCGAATCTGTAGTTCGAGGCGTTTAATCGCGGTGATGTCGGTTAACACCATTAGCGCGCCCAGTACTTCTCGATCCTGGCCGTGAAAAATTGACGTACTGGCGCGGATGATTACCTCACCGGTTCCGACCCGCAGAGCTATCTCGCGGTTTTCCTGGCTCTGGCCCGTGCGCAAAGTCGTGATTAGCGGTTCTGCCAGCCCGAGCGGAAGCGCAGCCAGGTCGACTATCTCTTGCGCGTTTAATCCAGTGATTTCGCCAGCTTCGTTATTGAAAACGGTCACTCGTTCGTCCGTTCCCGCCGCAATAACGCCGCTGGTCAGATTTTCGAGCAACGTTTCGTTGTAGATCTTGGCGTTTTGGACTTCGGTGAAAAGCTTTGCGTTTTCAATCGCGACTGCGAGTTGCCCGCACAAAACCTGAAGAGCGCCTTGTTCGGTCGCGCCGTAAATGCGGCCGGATTTTCGGACTCCAAGCAACAATACGCCAGCCAGATGATCCCGCGCGAAAATTCCCATCGCCAGCGCAGTTTGAAGTGAATCCAATTGCCGCATCACTCGCTGAAGTTGCGGCGTTGGCCTCGCACGACGCAGCTCATCCATAACTATCGGCTCGCGATTCGATTCCAATTCGGTGATCGTCGCCTGGTCGCGGCTCAGCTCCAAACAATAACCGGCCCCGGGTTCGCCCATTGGATAACGCTGCGAAAATCCCTGTTTGTCTGGAAGAAGGATGAAAACTCGCTCGGTGCCAACCGCCTCGGCGACAGTATTGGCGAAACGATCGAGCAAATCGCGCAGGGTCGTTACTGACGCCAGGATTTTTGCTGCTTTACTAACAGTCGCGCGAAAATCGAGTTGATGTGAACCGATGAAAAGCCGCTCCGCCAGTCGCTGAGAGATACCGCGGGCAGGAGCCATGGCAAAGGCGATGACAATCGCGGCAGTTACATGTGCGATTGTATGGGCATTTGGAATGGAAGAACGCAGCGCCGTTGCCACTAGCCACCACACCAACGCGTAAAGCGCGAGCAAATATGTGGCCAGCAACGCATAGGAAATAAATCGCCGCAGCAAGACGCCCACTTCCATCATTTTGCGCGTCGCAATTCCGTAGGCGACAACGATGCTGAAGAAGACGACTCGGAATGGAGCAAACCAAGAAAGCTGCGACGGCCTAAAAAACCCGCCCAAAAGAAGCGAAAGTGGCAACGAGACTACCACTGCGGCAATGCCTCCGATCAATATGAATGCGATCTCCGTCCGCTCGCCACCCGTCGCCCGTCTCAGATCGCGCCATGTAGTAACGCCGAGTAAAGCAATCGCGCCAACAAAGTAACTAACGTAAATGTACACCCCTTGGCCGTATATTGGGACTGGCGTCGGTTGGCTCCCAACCCGCGATATTCGCACCCCCTGAAGGAAAAATTTTGTCTGGCACAAGACAATAATTGCAGCGGTCACGATTAGCCAAATGCGCGACTGACCAAGAATACTCCGCCAATCATTGTTGCAGCGGCCAATGGACAAGCGTAAAAGATTTAACATCGCAATAATTAGAATCCCAGCCGAAGAGGCTTCGCGGATTCCAATCTGCGCTGCCGGAAGGCTTGTCGCGGTGAGTACACAATACAAACTGGCCAGCCATGCTCCTGCAGCTAAAGACAAAAGCAAAAATGCCTGATTAGACTTTCGATGCCGGTTGGCTAAAAAGACGGCTAATCCCAATGCTAACTGGGTTAGCAACGCGATCAAAATTGCGAGGATGGAGCCGATCATCTGTGATTAGGCCGCGAGATCACTAGCGAACTGGCGCTGCCTCCCAAGCCTCGGACATTCATCAAAATGCAATCCAACTTTGCTTTTCTTGCTCGCAACGGCACAAAATCTAAATCGCATTCCGGGTCCGGCAGCTCGCAATTCGTTGTCGGCGCGATAATCTGGTCGCGGAAGCTTAAGGCGCAGGCCGCCAGTTGCAACGGGCCTCCCGCTGCCAGTGGATTGCCGGTGACACCCTTGATCGAACTGATCGGAATTGAATAAGCGCGCTCGCCAAAGACTTCCTTGACGTAACGCACTTCAGCTGCGTCGAGAACGGGATGGCCCGGTCCATACGCCGAAATATAATCGACGTCGTTTTCTGATCGGCTCGCATTTGCCAACGCCAGCCTCATCGAATCAGCCAATCCCGACGCTGGATCGTCTGGGGCACGGTCCCTTTGCCTAGCGTATCCATCGATCTCCAAGTAGATCTTCGCGCCTCGAGCTTCAGCTCTTTCTAAGGTCTCCAAGACAAACATTCCCGCGCCTTCCGAGATCACCCCTGAGTCGCGGTCCACGTCGAATGGCCGGCTTGCTTTCTCAGGTTCTGTGTTGCGACAAGAACTTAACCCAGTCGCAATAAACGCGGCGAAGGTATGTTTTGTAATTGGCGCGTCAGCTCCGCCCGCGATCGCCAATTCCGCCGCGCCCGATCGAAGCATGTCCGCGGCCAGCGCGACCGCGTCCAACCCGGATGGGCAAGCAGAAGAAACTGTTGCGGCGTGGGCGCGTACACCAATTCTATCAGCGATGGCATTCGCAGCCGCTTGAGGCGTCAAAGCGCCAACTGCCGTTGGAGACATGCCATTCGCTCCCCGGCGATCGAAATCACTGATCGATCGTTCGATAATGTCCATCGCGCTCGTACTTACTCCCACAACAATAGGTGTCGGACTGGGCAAGTCTGATTCGCTAATTTCGAGACCCGCATCTTCGAGCGCCATCATGGTCGCGGCGTAGGCGAACTGAGTGTGACGCGCCATCCGTTTCGGTTTCAACTCCGGCTCGATATAATCGTGCGGATCAAAATTTTTTACTTCACCGGCAATCCGGCTTTTTAGCTCGCTCGCGTCAAATAACGTGATTGGGCCGATCCCGCTCCGGCCGTTGATGAGCGATTCCCAGAATTCGTCGTTGCCGATCCCATTCGGCGCCAGAATTCCCATCCCGGTGATGACGACGCGGTTTCGTTTCATTTTCTTTGGCGCCCCAGCGCACGCAAGCGCCTCGGATAGAAAGTTCGAGCGTTCGCCGCCGCGAAGTCTATGGGACTGGCGGTTAACTGATTGTCGATCTTGTCGGGCACGAACGAATCACCCGGCATTCTAAGCGCTACATTAACTCCAGTCATTATATTTTTTGCGTCCTAAACAGATCACTTATTCACCAAGGCTAGGAACTTATTCACAAGTTGCACCTTGCGTGCCACTAATTTCTGCTTCACCGTTCCCACGGCTGAGCTAGATGAATTTGCGCCTAGTTTTTTTGTTTCTCTATCCCGTCCGCGGCATGCCCCTAGCTTCAATTGCTGCTGACGCCCTATGACCGCCGCGACCGAACTCCCCCAAATCCTTGTTATTGATGATGAAATGGGACCGCGCGAAAGCTTGCGCATGCTCCTGAAACCAAATTATCAGGTGCACACAGCCGATTGCGTCGAGGCCGGCCTCAAACTCCTGAAAGAGAAACAACCGGACACGATTGTCATGGACATTCGGATGCCGGGAATGAACGGGATCGAGGGTCTACGTCAAATCCGCGAGATCGATCCAAATCTCTCAGTCATCATGCTCACCGGTTTTGGCGCGCTCGACACGGCGAAGGAAGCTGTGCGACTCGGCGCCAACGATTACATCAGCAAGCCGTTTGATGCTCATGAAATGCAGCAGGTCATTGATCGCAATGTCGAACGTACGCGCGCGCATCGGACCAGCGAAAATGCGGCCGCCGAGATTAAAGAATTAAACAATCGTTTGCTTCAGCAACTGGCGCAAAAAGAGCGGCTGGCCGCGCTCGGCCAGGCGTCCGCGGAATTTGTTCACGATCTCGGCAATCCTCTCACTATCGTTTGGGGATATGTCCAACTGCTCGCGCGGCGTCTCGAAAAATCTGAAGAGGATGAGAGCGCCAGCTCGGTCAAGGAATTAAAAATCATCGAGCAACATGTGCGTACCTGTCGTGAATTGCTTACGATGTGGCAGAGTTACGGCAACGTCGAAGCTTCGCCGCCCAAACAAGTTTCAGTTTCCAGTATTCTTGGCGAAGTCCTGAAAGGAATTGCGCCAATGGCGATCGAAAGTGGCGTCGAGCTCAACGTCACTATCTGCCAGGACCCCTGCACTCTGTTAGGTGACGCTGTGCAAATCAGTCGCGCCATTCAGAACGTGGTCGTCAATGCGGTGCAAGCTTCCGCCGACAAGAAAGGAAAGGTCACGGTTGTCTGCGCGCAAAAAGATTTCTATGTCGATCTTCGCATCGAAGACACGGGGGCTGGGATTCAACCGACGCAACTCCCTAGAATCTTCGATCCCTATTTCACAACCAAGCAGGCCAAGAGCGGCACCGGTTTAGGCCTCTATATCACCAAAAAAGTTGTCGAAGACCATAACGGCTCAATCAAAGTAGACAGCACCCCCGGCGTAGGCACGGTTTTCACGATTCGTCTCCCGCTCTCGGCAAGTTAAAATAGTCGGCTGATTCGCAACTGCCGCAGTCGGCTTTCCCGCGCGGTTTCACTTGTCAGTTCCCCCGCGTTTGGTTTTGCTGAACGCGTGCCCTATCGCGTCGCGCCAATTTTTTTGATTCGTTTAGCTGGCGCGCCTTTCGACACGGTCGAACGTTTGGCCACTCCGCTCACCGCCGGCACCGCTCGCGGCCTGGCCATTAGGCAAAAGAAAATCGAGCCGGGCGATGAGAAGGGCTTGGCGGCAGCCCTTCAGCGCGAGCTCGACGCCGCTCGAAAATCATTGCTCGGTTCCGCGCGCTCGATTTTGCCGCGCTATTTGATCTTTGGTGCGGAAGGAATGCGCGACCGCATTTCCTCTTTGTTAGAAATCAATCCGGATGCTCCGCTTCCAGCGCGCAACTCGCGCAGCCGCGAACGCGAGCGTCACCTCGTGCTTTATCTACAACGCGTTGCCGCGAAAAACGACACCTTCAGCGAGTTCGGACCTTCCGGCTGGGGCAAAATCGGCAAAAACGTTTCCGGAGTCGGATTGAAGCCGCAACCGGGTATCGCAAAACGGGAGGCGTTTCTGGAACGATGGACTGCTCATGCCATCGCGGCAGCGATTAACGGTGATCCCGAGAACTCGAATCCAAAACTGGCAGTGCCCGCGCTGGAACCGCACGCCGTGGAGATTTTGCTCGAGGACGTGAAAAATTGGCTTCCAAGTCCGGCACGCGACAAGTGGTTGTCGATCTTACAGGCATTAATCGAGTTCCCGCAGAAATTTCTCGCGACGACCGACACACAAGATCGACAATCGATCTTGGATGAAGCGCAAAACTCTTTGCAATCAATCGGCGCCGAACCAAAGCATGCCGACCGTTTTCTCTACGCCGCGAACAATCCCATCGGCGAAGAATGTTTTCGCGAATGTCATTTCGAAATTAACGAAGGTTTGATCGATGAGGTGACGGTTCAGGCCGAACCATGGATCGATCTCTGGCGCGACAGTTACGCGTTCATTGCTTCGCGCGTTAGTGCCGGTTTGCGCGGCATCATGGAAAAAGCGGGCGCGAAAAGTGGAGTGATGGCGCTGCCTACGTTTTTACAAGCATGCGAAACGGCGAAACTGCCGCTGACCGGGCCAGGCCTGGTCGCGCTCGCGGTCATGGCGTTTCAAGAAGTGAAAGCTGCCTTTCGGAAACGCTTGCAGCCACATGTCGATCTTAGCGAATACGAACTCACGGCCGAGGAGTGCCATGTCGTGCGCGACAATTTCGATTATCCAAAATTCGATGAATACACTTACCCGTCAGCCGATCTGCAATTGGCCGCGACTTCAACTGAAGCGATCGAGCGCGGCGATTATCAATGGATCGTGGCCGAGCTTCATCCGCCCATCGCAATGCTCCATCATTGCATGTTCTGGAGTTGTCCCGATAAAGAAGCGCTCAATCGCGCGTTAACGAGCACGATCTTCGGTCGTCCGAACTTTCACTTCGGTTTTTTCGCAGCCGATTTCACTGCTCATACCACCGTGCGTTTGTTCGATGCGATCCCGGGGCCTTCAAACTTCATCGCGCCGCAACGAGCGCATCCAAAGTGGAAAAAATTTTCGCCGATGGACGCCGAAGTTTATATTAATGAAACAACCGGCGACGTTTGCGTCCGCAAGATCGACAATCATGAACATCTCGGATCGTTTGCGCGTGCGTGGGTGATTCCGCTGGGATTTCATCCGTTTCAATTTGGAATGGCTCCACACACACCTCGTTTGCGTTGCGGGAAGGTGATTGTGCAACGTCGCAGCTGGACAGTGAAAGCCGACGAATTGATTCCCGGCAATTACACCGGCGTCTCAAGTCATTTGGTTCTCGCTGTTGAAAAATTGCGGGCAGACAAAGATCTCCCCCGCTTTGTTTATATTCGTCCGACCGAACAAGCGCTGCGTCGCAGCGGCGCGGAAGGTCGGGATAAAGACACCAAACCGGTCTTTGTCGATCTTGAGAGCTATTTGTTTCTGGAAGTTTTCCACCGCTGGCTCACTAAAGCAGGCGAAATCGAGGTAACGGAAATGTTGCCTGACCCTCAACATTTGTTTTGGAAAGAATCGGATGGTCGCCACAGTTTCGAGCTGCGCACATTAATTGTCCCGCGTTCATGAAAATTGTCGCGATCGCAAACCAAAAAGGTGGAGTGGGAAAGACAACGACTGCGGTCAATCTCGGCGTCGCTTTGGCAGAAAAAAAACTGCGCGTCCTCTTAATTGATCTCGATCCTCAAGCGAACGCAACCAGCGCACTCGGAATGGAGGAAGTGGAAGGCGAGAGCATATATGAATCGGTGCTTGGCGGTGCGTCCATTGCCAACAAAATATTGCCGACGCGCATCGACAATTTATTTATCATTCCGGCCAATCTCGATCTTGCCGGCGTCGAAGTTGAAATTGCCCGGATGCCGGACCATCTCACCCGCCTGGCCAGGACGTTGTCGACCTTTCGTTCGGATGAAACATTTCATCTCGTCCTTTTGGATTGTCCGCCGTCGTTAGGCATTCTCATGACGAACGCGCTGGCCGCAGCCGACGAGATCCTGACGCCAATTCAGTGCGAGTATTTTGCGCTCGAAGGGTTGGTCAAAATCGTGCGCGTGGTCGAGCAAGTGCGCGATTCAGGCGCGAACGATCAGGTCGAGATCGGCGGCATTGTCATGACCATGTTCGACAGTCGGACGAATTTGAGCGAACAAGTCGTAAACGAAGTGCGGCAGCATTTCGGCGAGCGCGTTTATAGAACGGTTATTCCTCGGACCGTGCGCTTAAGTGAAGCGCCGAGCTTCGGAAAATCGATTCTGGAGTACGACCCGAGCGGAGCCGGCGCCGCTGCTTACCGCGCTCTCGCGCGCGAATTCGTCAAGCGGCACTCCCTTTTCCCAATTGCGCGCGAGACAGAGAGAACACATTCGTTGGAAAGCCTCGAAAAGTAGTTTGCTTCTCGAGCATCATCCCGATTTTCTCCGCGACCCGTCGCGACGGAGTATTTTCGGGATGAATTAGTGAGATCACGCGCGGCAATTTCAAATCGCGGAACGCATGATCCCGCACCGCCTTAGCTGCTTCGGTGATGAGACCCTGGTTCCAATAATCGGGGTGCAGCCGGTAACCGATTTCGATTTCATTGGTTTCGTCGACAATCTGGTGAAAGAAACCGCAGTACCCGACCAACTTGCCGCTGGTTCGAATGACAGCTGCGAACTGAGACGGTAGACCGGCGCGATTCCAAGAAAGAATTTTATCTAGCACGGCCTGCGTTTGTTCGCGCGTGTAAACCCCGAGCGAGAAACGCATGAAGTGTTGATTGGCCATCAATCGGGATAGAAGATCGACATCGTCTTGGCGGAATGGCCGCAAAGTTAAACGCGAAGTTTCGAGAACGGTCATCGGGACGAGTAAAGACGAATCGGGCGTGAGTTGCGATTTATTAAGGGGAGATGCCGACGAAAACCGAAGAATACGCCCGACCGGCGACGCCGCCAGATTCATCAAGCCTGACAACTGTGCGTGAGGCCGCGGAGGATTGCACTGCTTGTCATTTGTACAAGCGCGC
>WNFX01001756.1_pt1 | contig 44085 bp, 39 predicted proteins | sample 5400111 | NCBI WGS metagenome assembly WNFX01 (sample SAMN13153363, study PRJNA577476) | soil metagenome | isolation source: 40 cm soil or saprolite under grassland replicate 1 | place: USA:California | collected 2016-06-15
CTGGAGTTTCGGCGCGGTGCCGGTGCCGATCAGCTTGACCCGCGGCCGGTTGAGACTCCGGGCGATCTCCGGCTTGACCACGACGAGCGCGCCGCCGCCGTCGCTGATGACGCAGCAATCGAGCCGGTGCAGCGGATCGGCGACGATCGGCGAGTTGACCACGTCCTCGACGGTGACCACTTCGCGCAGCATGGCGTGGGGATTGTGCTGGGCATGATGGGAGGCCGCGACTTTGATCCAGGCGAGCTGCTCGCTCGTGGTGTCGAACTCGTACATGTGGCGCATCGCGCACATGGCATAGCCGTTGATGATGGTGAGGCCGAACGGGGATTCCCATTGGGCATCGGGCTGCGCGGGATTGTAGGTGCGCGGCGCCGTGCCGGTCGCCATGCCCTCGCTGCGCGGCCGCCCGGCGAGCGTGATCAACGCCACGTCGCACTTGTCCGCGGCGATCGCCTGCGCGGCATGCGCCACGTGCAGCAGATACGAGGAGCCGCCGGTGTCGGTGCTGTCCACGTGCCGGACCTTGAGGTTCATATAGTCGAGCATCGACAGCGGCCCGAGCCCCGGCGCGTCGCCGGCGCAGAAATAGCCGTCCACGTCCCGCTTGCTCAATCCCGCGTCCGCGAGCGCGCCGATCGCGACCTCGGCATGGAGCTCAGCCACGGATTTGTCCTCGGCCTTGCGCGTCGGATGCTCGAAGGCGCCGGCGATGTGGCATTTGCCTGTGGTCATGTGATTCTCAATCCGTGGATGAGGTCTCGGCGGGGAGCAAGGATTGGATCAGAAAATCCGCTGGAGGAACACCAGGTCGAGCCAGCGTTCGAATTTCCATCCGACCTGCCGGAAATGCGCAACCTTTTCGAAGCCGAATTTGGCGTGCAGCTTCAAGCTCGCCGCGTTGGTCGCATCGATGCCGGCCACCATGGCATGAAAGCCGCGGGAGCGCGCCATCTCGATGAGAGGGCCGAGGATCGCGGTGCCGATTCCGCGGCCGCGTTGTTCCGGGGCGACATAGACCGAGTTCTCGACCGTGTAGAGATACGCGGCCCAGGGTCGGAACGGACCGTAGCTCGCGAACCCCGATACGATGCCCGCGTCCAGACCCACCAGCACCGGAAAGTCCTGCGCGCGCTTCGCCTCGAACCATTGCCGCTGCGCGTCGATACCGCGCGGCTCGTAATCATAGGTCGCAGTGGTATGGATCACGGCATCGTTGTAGATCGCCAGGATGGCTTCGAGGTCGGCGGCCTGGGCTTCGCGCACATCGATCATCCAATCGTGCCCCGCGCTCTGTCCATCATCACCGCATATCAGTAGACCCGGAGCATGCTTCTTGGCAAAGAAGCCGGACCAGGATCGCGGGCGGAGGAACCATGAACGCGCATGTGAATCAGCTGGGGCAGCCGATCGGTTTTGCCATGCCGAACTGGCAGCCGCGGCCGCGGCCGCCAAGGGACGCAATCGACGGCCGCTTTTGCCGGCTCGAACTCTTCGATCCGGACCGGCATTGTGCCGAGCTGTTCGATGCCTTTGCCGAGGACAAAGAGGGGAGGACCTGGACCTACCTGGCCTATGGCCCGTTCGCGAGCCTCGAGCAGTTTCGCGATCTCATGCGGGCGCATTTTTTCGGCCAGGACCCGCTTTGCCATATCATCATCGATCGCACGAGCGGGCGCGCGGCGGGAATGGCGAGCTATATGCGGATCGATCCGGCCATGGGCTCGATCGAAGTCGGATCGATCGCTTATTCGCCGCGGCTGCAAAAGAGCCGCGCGGCGACCGAGACCATGTATCGGATGATGCGACGCGCCTTCGACGAGCTCGGCTATCGCCGCTACGAATGGAAATGCGACGCGCTCAATGCGCCCTCGCGCCAAGCCGCCGAGCGCCTTGGATTCCGGTTCGAGGGGATTTTTCGCCAAGCGGTGGTCTACAAGGGCCGCAACCGCGACACCGCCTGGTACTCGATCATCGACCGCGAGTGGCCGGCCCTCAAAGCGGCGTTCGAGCGCTGGCTCGACCCGCGAAATTTCGATGGCGAGGGACGCCAGCGGGAGAGCCTGTCGGCGCTGACGCGGGCTGCGCCGCCGTCACCCTGAGGAGCTGGCCCGCGCACGGCCAGCAAGGGGGTCGAAGGGCGGTCCAGCGCGTGCGGGGGCTCACCCCCGCGTAGCGTTCCAAAAACCCCGCTCGCGCCCGCCGCGATGAAATCCATGAGCCGTTCTCATAACTCTATGCGAATTCTGCGGTCTAATCGCCTGCCACCGCGCCTCATATAATAAAGCTCGTTCTCGGCAGTCACAAGACACGCGAGACAAACGACGTTTCCGTAAAGTGAAGGGATTCAGTTCGATCGATGGCGGACTTCATCACCATGGCCCAATACGAGGACCAGGAATCTGGATGGTTGCGCCGCGCGGTTCGCCAAGTCGGCTCAGTCACGACGCTGTTGCCGATCATGGCGGTGGTCTTCATAGCGTACCTCGTCATCGGTCTCGCGATGCCGGTGCTCCCGGTTCACGTGCACCACGGCCTGGGGCTCAGCACCTTCGTTGTCGGCCTCGTCGCCGGCAGCCAATTCGCAGCGTCGCTCATCTCGCGGATGTGGGCTGGCCACCATGCCGACCGCCGTGGCGCCAAGCGCGCGGTCGTCGCCGGCCTGCTGGCTGCCGCAGTGGCGGGGCTGCTCTACCTTCTGTCGCTGCGTTTCGTCGACACTCCGGTGATATCGGTCACGATCCTGCTGCTGGGCCGAGCACTGCTCGGCGGGGCGGAGAGCTTTATCGTCGCGGGGGCGCTCAACTGGGGGCTGGCGCTCGCAGGGCCGCAGAACACGGGCAAGGTCATGGCCCGGGTCGGAACGGCGATGTACGTCGCCTATGCGGTCGGTGCGCCGGCCGGCACCGCGCTGTACGCCGCCGGTACCGCGCTGTACGCCGCCTACGGCTTTGCGGCGATTGCGCTCGCGACGACGCTGATCCCGCTCGTCACCCTGCTGCTCGTCGCGCCGCTCCGCTCCGTCGCGCCGATGGCCCACGCCCGCCCTGCATTCACCAGAGTGGTCGGCGCCGTTTGGGTGCCGGGTCTCGGTTTGGCGCTCAGCTGCGTTGGCTTCGGCGCGATCACGACGTTCATCGTGCTGCTGTTTGCGCAACATGGGTGGGGCCAGGCCTGGCTCGCTCTTACCGTTTTGAGCATCGCCTTCACCGTCGGGCGCACCGTCTTCGGCCACCTGCCGGACAGGATCGGCGGCGCCGTGGTTGCGTTGGTCTGCGTGCTGATCGAGGCGGCTGGCCAGGCGCTGATCTGGCTAGCGCCGTGGTCCACGCTGGCGTTCGTCGGAGCGGCGTTCACCGGCTTCGGCTACTCGCTCGTTTACCCCGGATTCGGCGTGGAGACGGTCCGTCGCGCTCCGCCGCAGAGCCGCGGCCTCATCATGGGAGCCTACACCGCCTGTCTCGACCTGGCGCTGGGGCTCGCCAGCCCGGCGCTGGGGCTCATCGCGGGTGCGGCGGGTCTAAGCGCGGTGTTCCTCGCCAGCACGCTGGTCGTGCTTTGCGCCTCAGCTATCGCAATGCGCCTTCTATATGCGTCCCCACGTTTGAAACGCCGCGGGTCTACGCGGTTTGCAGACGGTGAGCACGGTGGTCCGCGCTATCTCCACCAACAGACTTGACCGACGGGAGGTCCCGAAATGAAACTTCTTGCTGCAACGATCGCATCGCTCTCTCTGATTGCTTCATCATCGGCTCAAGCGGACCAGACAAAGGCCGCGCCAAGCTCGAAGCCGATGCTAACGCTTGAGGATGCGCGGATGGTCGCCCCGGCCCTTGAAAAGTACACACAAGACCGTCTTCTCGGTGACGTATGGAAACGCCCTGGTCTCGCGCCGCGCGACCGCAGCATCATTACGCTCGCCGCGCTGATTGCGCGCAACCAGACGATCGAGATGCCTTACCATTTCAAACTGGCGCTCGATAACGACGTCAAACCGCGGGAGATTTCCGAGATCATCACGCATCTCGCGTTTTACTCCGGCTGGGCGAATGCCATGTCGGCGGTTGCGGTCGCGAAAGATGTCTTTGCCCAGCGCGAAATCGGGACCGATCAGCTCCCACCGGCTTCCGGTCCACTTCTTCCGCTCGACGAGGCGGCCGAGGCGCAGCGCGCGGAGCGCGTGGGACAGCAGTTCGGGGCGGCATTTCCGGGAATCGTGCAGTACACCACCGACGTTCTATTCCGCGACCTTTGGCTGCGTCCGGACCTTGCTCCCCGCGATCGTAGTCTGGTCACCGTCAGTGCCCTGATTGCTACCGGTCAGGTCGCGCAGATTCCCTACCACCTCAACAGGGCGATGGATAACGGCCTGACGCAGTCGCAGGCCGCGGAGGTCATCACGCACCTGGCCTTCTACGTCGGTTGGCCCAACGCCTTCTCGGCGCTGCCGGTCGCAAAGGATGTGTTCGAGAAGCGCCCCCGCTAGGACGCTAGCGGGGGCTGCTTGTTAGCAGCTCAGATGATGCAATCAAGAGGAACAAGTTCATGAACTCATCTTTCGAAAACAAAGTCGCGCTTGTTACTGGCGCCGCCTCGGGCATGGGCCTGGCAACGGCCAAGGCCTTCGCGGAGGCGGGCGCTGCCGTCGCGCTCGCGGACGTCAATGAGGCCGGGGTTCGCTCCGCCGCGGAGGACCTGGTGGCTGCTGGCCATAAGGCGAATGGCATCCGCTGCGACGTCGCCGATGAGGCTGAGGTGGCGGCCATGGTCGAGCAGACCGTCTCCACCTTCGGCCGGCTGGACGCGGCGTTCAACAATGCAGGCATCCAGAGCCCAGCGGTTGAAACGGCCGATGTCAGCGGCGACGTGTTCGATCGCATCAACGCGATCAATCTTCGCGGCGTCTGGAGCTGCATGAAATATGAGCTGCTGCAAATGCGCGAGCAGGGAAGCGGCGCAATCGTCAACTGCTCCTCGCTCGGGGGATTAGTGGGCGTCTCCGGCCGGGCGGCCTACCATGCCGCCAAGCATGGCGTGCTCGGGCTGACCAAGAGCGCGGCGCTCGAATATGCCGCCAGAGGCATCCGCATCAACGCGGTGTGTCCGGGCATCATCAACACGCCGATGGTCGCGGGCATGCTGGTCGGCGAAGAAGAGGTCATGAAGGAAATGATGAAGGATGTGCCGATCGGCCGGCTCGGGCGGGCGGAGGAGATCGCCGCAGCGGTTCTTTGGCTTTGCGGCCCTGGCGCAAGCTTCGTGATCGGTCACGCACTCGCTGTGGATGGCGGCTACACCGCGCGATGACGAAAGGATCCGGGACAGTCAGTGCCTTCCGCCTTCCTGAAGAAGCCGCTCGCTTCGGGTGGAGGCACCGCGGCGTTTTGTCAGCCCCGGTGGCGGAGGGCGTCGACTAACAGGCTAAAGGCCGCGGAGGACTGGCGTCGGCTCGGGTAGTAGAGGTGGTAGCCCGCATACGGAGGGCACCAGTCCTCGAGCACCCGCTTGAGACGGCCCCTCGCGAAATGGGGCTGCGCCAAGTCCTCCGGCACGTACGCCAATCCGAATCCGGCCAGCGCCGCATTGAGCATCTGGAAAGTGCCATTGAAGACGAGCTGGCCTTCGACGCGCACCCGCAGTTCGCGGTCGCCTTTTTCGAATTCCCAGGCGTACAAACCGCCATGGGTCGGCAGGCGCAGATTGATGCAGTTGTGCCCGATCAGCTCCTGTGGCGTCTTCGGCTCTGATCGGTTCCTAAAATACGATGGAGCCCCCACGACCGCCATGCGTATGTCCGGCCCGATACGCACTGCGATCATGTCTTTGGCCACTTGCTCGCCCGCTCGCACGCCGGCGTCGTAACGCTGGGCGACGATGTCGGCGAGGCCATAGTCGATGACGATCTCGACCTTGATATCCGGATACTGCCGCAGGAATTTCGTAAGCTTCGGCCAGAGGATCGTGTCGGCCGCATAGTCGGTGGCCGTGATCCGAATGGTGCCGGCGGGCTTCTCCCGAAGCTCGCTTACGGCGTCGAGCTCGGCCTCGATCTCCTCGAACCGCGGGGCCACAGTCCGGAGCAGGCGTTCGCCCGCCTCCGTCGGCGCGACGCTCCGCGTCGTGCGCGTCAGCAGCCGAACTCCGAGCCGCTCTTCGAGTTCACGGATGGTGTGGCTCAGCGCCGATTGCGACACGCCCAGCTTCGCTGCGGCCTTGGTGAAGCTGCGCTCCCGTCCTACGGCGACAAACGCCAGGAGGTCGTCCAGGTTTCCGCGCTGCATTTATGGGGCCTGTTCATAAGACTATGCGGATTATAGCGGCTAGTCGCGACGGATGCGCGCTCTAAATCATGGTCGAGGCGACCGACCGCAGCGCGGTGAGCCCGCCAACAAAACGAGAGCGGCACATGGAGGATTCCACCCAGGCGTTGCCCGCCGTCATCTCGAAGCTGGATGCAGGCAACCGTCCAGGAGATGTCATGATCACGCGTAGACGCATGCTCGCCGCCAGTGGCGGCCTCGCTGCGCTGGCAACAGCCGGACCTGCCGCCGCAGAGACGCCGACGCTGACTGTTCCAAGAAAACGAAGGGATGGAACGATGGAGATCAAGCGAAGCGGTTCGCAGCCGTCCCGCAAGGGACCGGCGGAATATTTCACCGGCGCGGTCCGCGTGGACCCGCTGTTCCAGGCACCCGATCCAGCACATGTTAGTGGCAGCAGCGTCACATTCGAGCCGGGCGCCCGCACCGCCTGGCATACGCATCCGCTCGGCCAGACTTTGATTGTCACGTCGGGCTGCGGTTGGGTTCAGCGCGAGGGCGGCACGATCGAGGAAATTCGGCCCAGCGATGTGGTCTGGTTCCCGCCCGGCGAGAAGCATTGGCACGGGGCGACGCCCACGGCGGCGATGACGCATATCGCCATTCAGGAGGCGCTGAACGGCAAAAACGTCGACTGGATGGAAAAGGTCAGCGACGAACAATACCGGGCCTGATTATCTGGTGATTGCAGGAAGCGTCGCGCCGCTCGGAAGCGCAACGCGGGGAGAACCCTCTCGCCTTGCCGGAGAGGTGGCCCGAGCCGAAGGCGTGGACCGGGTGGCCGGGGATGAGGTTTCCATCCACCCCCTCACCCGACTCCAGCGGCCATTCGCCCCCGTATTGAGTTGCAATCCGGGAAATTGCACTCGGCGCCAGCCGCGAGCGGCGTTGATCGGGCGATCGGCCCATCGACCGCTTTCTCGACCGGCAATGCAATATCGTCCATCATGCGGAATGAGTTTCCGGGTGCCGGCTAGTCTGTCATTGTCGTCGCTCATCGCCTTGCCTCGATGCGAATTGGCGGGAAGGAATCCGGTATGAAGATCGATGGACGCTGCCACTGCGGGTACATCACCTATGCGGCCGAGGTTGACCCTGAGAAGGTTGTGATCTGCCACTGCGCGGATTGCCAAATCCTGTCGGGTTCCGCATTTCGCACGGTCGCCCTCACCCGCGAAGATCCTTCAAGCTTCTCTCGGGCGAACTGAAGATCTACGTCAAGACAGGCGAAAGCGGGACCAAACGGCAACAATCCTTCTGCCCCGAATGCGGAACGCCGATCTATTCCGGTACTGTGGGAGACGGGCCGAAAGTTCATGGGATCCGTGTGGGCACTGCTCGGCAACGTGACGAGCTGGTGCCGAAAGTGCAGTTCTGGTGTCGCTCATCGCAACGCTGGCTTGCTGATCTCGGCTCTGTTCCCAAGATGGAAAAACAACACCCTTTTGACCGGAGAGGAGGGGTAGCTTGAGGGCAGCTCCCTGTGCAGAGCCGTGGAAGGGTCTAGCAAAGTTCGCCGATTGTCGTGAAAGCGGAACTGTCAATGGACCGCGCTCGGTCAACGAGGCGAACATCCAGCCCGAGTGACGGTTTTGTCCCCACACCAGCGCGCGAAAGGACTTGATTTCTGACGCCACGAAATCGGCGGACGCCCGCGGGGTCTGCTGCATGCCGCGGTGCATGCGCAGGCCGTAAGGCGTCGCCAGATCGATATTGTGCCTCAGGTCGTCCCATGCGAACATCCTCGCGTTATGCAACCTTGCGAGCTCAACTTGCAATCTTGCGACTGCCAGGGTGCGGCTGAGCAGCACAATCTCCGGCGAACGATGTGGAGGCATTGCTATGCCAGATCTCGGTCCCCACCCGCCGGCCCGCCGGGTTGCGAGACGAAATGCGATTGGCCGGCGGTTTTTCCTCGAGAGCTGCTTGGGCGCAATGACCGGCGCAATCGCCGCGCAGAGCTCGCCCGCCCTCGCTCAGACCGTTGCTGCTAGTTCAGTGAACTTCTTTCCGGGATTCCGACGCCAGACGGTCCAGACCAGCGGCACGACGATCAATGTGCTTGTCGGCGGCGACGGTCCACCGGTCTTGCTCCTGCACGGCTACCCGCAAACGCATGTGGAGTGGCGCAAGATCGCTCCCGAGCTCGCGAAGAACCATGCGCTCGTCATTCCTGATCTCCGCGGTTACGGCGACAGCGGCAAGCCGCCAGATGGAGATAATCATATCAACTATTCAAAGCGTGCCATGGCTTTGGACCAAGTCGAAGTAATGGAGAAGCTTGGGTTTAGACAGTTCGCCATGGTCAGTCACGATCGAGGGGCGCGCGTAGGCCATCGTTTGGCGCTCGATTATCCGGATAGACTCACCAAACTCGTCATGATGGACATCTGCCCCACGCACTACATGTACAAGACAGTCGACCGACAGTTCGCCTCCGCCTACTTTCATTGGTTCTTCCTCATCCTGCCTGCCCCCTTTCCGGAGACGCTCATCGGAAACAATGTCGATGCGGTACTCAAGCTATTCATGGGGCGGGTCATGCCCAAATCCATCGAGCCGGATGCTTACGCAGAGTATCGTCGGTGTTTCAGCGATCCGGCCACCATTCACGCCTCATGCGAAGATTATCGAGCAGCCGCATCAATAGACCTCGTCCACGACGAATCCGACATGGATCGAAAAATCTCGTGTCCGGTGTTGGTGCTCTGGGGCGCCAATGGCTTGGTCGGTCAAAAATATGACGTCCTCGCGATCTGGCGGGATCGAGCGACGCAAGTGTCGGGCAAAGGCTCATCCGGCCACTGGCTTGCGGAAGAGGTGCCGGATGAGACTTTGGCGGAAATAAAGCGATTCCTTGCCGCATGACAACTTGCCGGATTGCACCCGCTGGCGTGCGCGACGAAGGGCTGGGCCGGGGGTGGGAAGCGCGAGTCCATCATGTTGCGCCCAAGCACGACCGATTGCGCGCGGCCCCCCAATGTCCGGCGTAACTGATGCCGGCGGTCACTTGCCGCGAAACGCCGGCTGGCGCTTTTCCACGAAGGCCGCGACACCCTCGAGATGATCCTGGGTCGCCGCAGCGGCGGCGAAACTTTCCGCCTCGCGGTGCGAGTGCTCGTCCCAGGAATGGTCGAGCGAGGAGCGGATCAGGCGCTTGGCGAGGCCGAGCGCGACGGTGGGGCCGTCCGCGAGCCTTCTCGCGAGCTTCGCCGTCTCCTCGTCCAGTCCCGCGCGCGGCACCACCCAGTTCACGATGCCGAGCGCGAGCGCTCGCTCCGCATGAAAGCGCTCGCCGAGCAAAGCGAGCTCGAGCGCCCGCCGCTCGCCGACCACGCGCGGCAGGAAATAGGTGGCGCCGCCGTCGGCCGAGAGCCCGATGTGCCGATAGGCCAGGGTAAAAATCGCATCCTCGCTCGCGATCGCAAGATCGGCCGCAAGCACCAGGCTCAGACCGAATCCGGCGGCGGCACCCCTGACCGAGACCAGAACCGGCTTCGGCATGCGGCGGAGTTGATAAATCAGTTGATGCGCCGCCACCACCTGCATCTCGCGCCGGCGCAAATAATTGTCGCGATCCTCGGTCAAGGATTTGTGGAAGCCCTTGACGTCGCCGCCGGCCATGAAATTGTCGCCCGCCCCGCGGATCAATACGCAGCGAATATCGTCGTCGCGCTCCGCCCGCGCCGTCGCATCGATCAACCCCTCCATCATCTGCGGGGTCAACGCATTGAGCGCAGCGGGCCGGTTGAGCGTGATGGTGGCGATCCCCTGGGCAGTTTCGCTGAGCACCTGCTGGTCCGACATCGGCTCTCCCCCTGAAATTTCGCGCGTGCGCGGCGGCGGCCGGACACTCTATCGCGTTGGGCCCACGCGGCCCGGCAGAACACGAGATTTTTCCCAGGGCACGCATTTGCAAAACAAAATTCGTGCTCTTCGGGAACAGGAAGCTGCTTTTTTTCTTTTTTGTACGCTAGTATTGCAAATTGGGGAAAGAATATTCCATGTACGCGGCCGGGCGCCGCACCGGCGGGACTTTGCTCGACACGGCCGACCGCAAGGTGATTTCGATGACTCGAATCGAGACGGATCTCGGTGGGCGTGCCATCGCCTCCTGGCGCGAGCTGTGGCGCAAGGAGGACTATTGGGCCATCTGGCTCGGTCTGGGCATCGTGCTCGTCGCCTACGCGCTGTTCGCTTCGGGGTCGAGCATCAAATGGCTCGCGGTCACGCCGGCGAAATGGTCGACGCTTTCGCAGCTCGGCGCACATTTTGCCGATAACGCGCAACGTTATGTCGCGCAATTCATCGTCTGGCTGGCGATCTTCAGCGTCGCGCTCACCGCGCTCGGACACAAGGCCAGGGATTTCATCCCCGCGTTCGCGTTCCTGTACTTGTTCTCGGTCGTCATTTTCGCGCTCGGCCAGTGGGATCAGGCGAGCCGATACAATCTCGAGCCGCCGTTGGTCGCGCTCGTGCTCGGGCTCGTGATCTCCAACTTGATCGGGCTGCCGCGCTTTTTCGATGCCGGATTCCGCGTCGAGTTCTACATCAAGACCGGCATCGTGCTGCTCGGCGCGACGCTGCCGCTCACCCTGATGGTGTGGGCGGGCCCGGTTGCGATCCTGCAGGCCGCGATCGTATCGATCGTCACGTTCAGCGTCATCTATTGGGCCAGCGTGCGCCTGGGTCTCGATCGCAGGCTCGCCGCCACCTTGGGCGCGGGCGGCGCGGTATGCGGGGTTTCAGCGGCAATCGCCGTCGCCGGCGCGGTCGGCGCCAAACGCGAGCATGCGCCCATCGCCATCACGATCGTGGTGCTGTGGGCAATCGTCATGATCTTCGCCCTGCCGCTCGCGTCGCGGGCGCTGCAGCTCCACGCCGGCGTCGCCGGCGCATGGATCGGCACCTCGGAATTCGCCGATGCGGCCGGGTTTGCCGCCGCGGAGGCGTATGGCAACCTGGCGGGCCACGAAGGCATCGCCGGCACCGCCGATCAGACGATCTGGGCCTTCACGCTGATGAAAGTGGTAGGCCGCGACGTCTGGATCGGTGTGTGGGCCTTCGTGCTCGCGATCATCGCCACCACCCGGTGGGAAACCGTCGCCGGCCGCAGGGCCGATCCGGCCGAAATCTGGCGGCGGTTTCCGAAGTTCGTGATTGGGTTCCTGATCGCGTCGGTCATCGTCACCTTGGCTACGAGCGGATACAGCCTTGCCGATTTCAACAAGATCGTGAACCCGGCGCTGGTCGCGCCGATCAAGGATCTGCGGACCTGGGCTTTCATCTTCTGCTTCTTCAGCATCGGCCTGACCGCGCGCGTCAAAGACTTGGCGCAGGCCGGGACCAGGCCGTTCCTGGCGTTCAGTTCCGGCGTCGTGGTCAACGTGGTGCTCGGCTTCGTGCTGTCCGCGATCGTGTTCGCTTCGCATTGGGAGAATCTGGCTCGGTGAGGCTCCCCGCTCCTTTCTACCTCCCCTTCAGGGGAGATCGCCGGACGAAGTCCGGCGAGGGGGGCAATCACCCCACCCCGGCTCGTCCTGCGGGCTCGCCGACCCTCCCCGTTGCGGGGAGGGAGAAGAAGCGGTGTGGCGCGTGCGCGCATTTCCGCAACGAACCCGAATATCTCGAAGCGGCGTTCGCGGGGATGGCGAGTCTGAGCTCCGCCTATGGATCGGCGCGGGCCGAGGACGGGCTTTGCCTGCTGCACGACCGCTATCTCGGCGCCCATTGCTCGTGCGCGGATTTTGCCGCGCGGACGGCTCCTGACAATTAACGGCGGCGGCGTTATCGGCCCGAAAAATTCGGCAGCCGGCGCTCCGCCATCGCCTTGACGCCTTCCTTGAAATCGGCGGTCCGGCGCTGCCATTCCTGCTCGACGAGCTCGCGCTCGGTCGCGGCCTCGACCGCCTCCGCCAAACCGCGGCGCAGCGTCTCGCGCGTCGACATCACCGCGAGCGGACCGGACTGAGCGATCTCGGCCGCGAGCTCGTGGGCGGCGGTGCGCACCTCGCTCTGCCCAACCAGGAGATCCGCCAGGCCGATCTTCACCGCCTCATCGCCCGGAATGCGCCGGCCGGTGTAGAACAGCAGCGCGGCGCGCTGCGGCCCGATCACTCGCGGCAACGTCACGGTCAATCCGAAGCCCGGATGGAAAGCCATGCGGTTGAAATTGGCGGAAAACCGCGCTTCCGGGCAGGTGACGCGAAAATCGGCAACGAGCGCCAGGCCGAGCCCGCCCCCGACCGCGGCGCCGTGGACGGCGGCGACGACCGGCTTCTTGTTGCGGAACAGCCGGGTGCCTTCCTTGTAGAGATGCTTGGCCTCGCCGTTGCCGACATCGCTCGCGGCTGCGGTATCGAGACGCTTGGAGAAATCCGCGCCGGCGCAGAACGCCTTGCCCTCCGCCGCAAGCACGATGGTGCGGCACTGCGGATCGGCGTCGAGCGTATCGAAGGCCTCGGCGATCGCGCGGATGAGCGCATTGTCGAAATAATTGTGCGGCGGCCGCCGGATCTCGACCGTGGCGACGTGGCCGGACAGGCTCACGCCGAGGTCTCGAAATTGCGCAGCAACGTTCATGGCAACCTCCCGGTTGGGACGGTCGGCAGCATCGTTTGGCCGTGGATCAAGATCAAGCGCTCCGTCGCGGCGCGGCAGGCGTACCAAGCGCGGCGTCGAGGATCTCATCATTGTGCTGCCCGATGCGCGGCGCGGGCCGCCGGATCGGCGGGCGGACATCATCGAACTTGACCGGCAGCCCGACGAATTGCTGGGCGAGCCCGGGGGCTTCCTGCAGGATTTCCACCGCGTCGGTCTGCGGTTCCTCGGCGAGCTCGGCCAGCGTGTTGATCGGCGCGCAGGGAACGCCGGCCGCTTCCAGCCGCTCGATCCACTCGGCCCGGCGCCTCGAGCGCATGGCCGCCTCGATCTGCGGCATCAGCTCCTCCTTGTTGGCGAGCCGCAGCGCGTTGGTCTTGAACCGCGGCTCGGCTTCCCACTCGGGATGTCCAATGGCATGCGCGAATTTCATGAACAGGCGGTCGTTCGCGGCCGCGACCATGACCTCGCCGTCGCTCGTCTCGAACGCCTGGAACACGATGATGCGTCCGGATCCGGTGCGATGGCGGGTCGGCAGCGTGCCCGACGCCTTGTAGGCGCCGAAGCCGAGCGTGAGCCAGCCGAGCGCCGTCTCGAACAGCGAAGTATCCACGACGCAGCCCTCGCCGGTGAGCTGCCGGCGATAGAGCGCGGCGACACAGCCGAGCGCCGCCCACATACCGGTGCCGAGATCGAGCAGCTGCACCCCGATGCGGGTCGGCGGCGCTTCGGGCGCGCCGTTGATGCTGAACATGCCGGCGAACGCCTGCACGATCGGCTCGTACCCGGGCTTCATCTTCATCGGCCCGTTGTTGCCGAACGCCCACAGCGAGCAATAGACGAGCCCGGGGTGCGCGGTACGCAGGCTCGGCGCGTCGAGGCCGAGATCCTCCATGACGCCCGGCCGCATGTTCTGCACCAGCACGTCGCAGCGACCGATGTATTGCTTGAGCCAGGCGATCGCCGCGGGATCACGCAGATCCAGCGCAAAGCCGCGCTTGTCGTAATTCATAGCGTGAAACGCATAGGAGGCATCCGGCGTGAGCAGCGCACCCCAATAGCGCGCGTCATCGCCGCCGTCCGGCCGCTCGAGCTTGACCACGTCGGCACCCAGGTTGGCGAGGATCCGTCCCGCGAACGGGCCCGCCAGATTTTGGGCGATCTCGATCACCTTGATCCCGCTCAACGGCAACATGATTCGAATCCCCTCCGCCCGTCATTCCGGCCAAGCGCGAGGCGCGAGAGCCGGAACCCATGATCACGAACCTCGCAACATCGCATGGTCCGTGATCATAGGTCCCCGCGTTCGCGGGGACGACGCGCCCAGATCATCACCGCCGCCCCAGCAGATTGCGGGCGATCACCCAGCGGTGCACTTCCGAGGGACCATCGTAGATCCGCATCAAGCGCACCTTGCTCGCCATCAATTGGAGCGGGATCTCCTTGGCCATGCCCATGGCGCCGAACGTCTGCATCGCCTTGTCGATGATGTCCCAGGCCAGCTCGGTGGCGAACACCTTGATCATCGACACCTCGGAGCGCGCGTCGCGGCCGCGATCGATCTTGCAGGCGGCATCGTAGACCATGAGCCGGCAGGCGTGGATTTGCGTGGCCGCGTCGGCGACCCACCATTGGATGGTCTGGCGATCGGCGAGCGGCGCGCCGAACGTCACGCGCTGGCGGGCATGCTCGCAGATCATGTCGACCGCTCGCTGGGCAATGCCGATGCACCAGCATGCCATCTGCACCCGCCGGGTCGAGAGGCGGATCTGCATGGGTGCGAAGCCCTGTCCCTCTGTTCCCAACAGCTTGCCGGCGGGAACGCGGCAGTCCTCGAGCGCGATCTCGTAGGTGACGTGGCCGCCGATCATCGCAATGCGGCGAAGGACGTTGAACCCCCGCGTTCCCTTGTCGACCAGGAACGCCGACATCCCGCCGCGCGCGCCTTTGGCCTTGTCGGTCACCGCCATCAGGATGGTGAAATCGGCGTCCTGGGCGCGGCTGATCCAGATCTTGCGGCCGTTGATCACCCATTCGTCGCCGTCGCGAACCGCGCGGGTGATCATCGCAGCCGGATCGGCGCCGGCGCCGGGCTCGGAAATGCCGATCGCCGATATCGTCTCGCCGCGCGCGTAGGGCCCGAGATAGGTTTGGCGCTGCTCTTCATTGGCGGCGACCATCAGCATGCGCAAATTGGGCGAGTCCGGCGGAAACGTGTAGGGCGTCACCGTCTTGCCCAGCTCCTCGTGGACCCCGACCATGGCCTCCACCGGCAGGTCCGAGCCGCCGAACTCGCTCGGCGCATCGAGCCCCCACAGTCCGAGCTCACGGGCCTTGGCGTCGATGGGCTTGCGCTCCGATTCCGTCAGTCCGGCTCCCTCGCCGCGGCTTTCGCGCTCGAGTACCTTCGGCTCGAGCGGCATGAGCGCGTCGGCGACGAAGCGCGCCACCAGCTCCTTGAGCATCCGATGCTCTTCGCCGAGCTCGAAATCCATGAACCCTCCCTCGGCCGGCGTCCGCCGCAGTTTACGTGGGTTTCGCGCGCAATGGCCAGCGCGAGCCCGAGCGCACCAGGCCGACGGCATGAGAGCTGCCCGACGTCCGCCGGCAGTGCCCGAGGATTGCCGCCCCGCTCCGGCGCGAGGGCGTGCCGCCGGCCCGGCGAGGCGGCGCAACGCGCGCTCCCGGGGCCGCTAACTAAAATTTTAGGCAATAGCCGATCCAATTTCTTAAGGCGCATCATCTAGATTCTCGACGCGAGCCGCGATCGCGATCCCAATGCACTCGGCCGCTCCACGGTGCGCCCGACCCAACTCGTCCGAACGGAACCTGTCGAAGAAAGCCGCGCCATGCCGCTCATCGTGATCCTCGACGATCGCGCCACCAATCGTCAGATCTTCTCGAGGCTTGCCGCTTCGATCGAGGATGGCGCCACGGTACGCGCCTTCGCGGATCCGCAAGCCGCGTTGGTGTGGCTCGAGACCAACACGCCCGATCTCGTCGTCACCGATTTCAAGATGCCCAACATGGACGGCGCGGAGTTCACCCGCCGGTTCCGCGCGCAGCCGAACCTTTCCGAAGTGCCCGTCATCGTCATCACCGTCTACGAGGAGCGCGAGTTCCGCCTGCGGGCGCTGGAGGCCGGCGCCACCGATTTCCTGAGCAGCCCGGTCGATCACCACGAGTTCCAGACGCGCGCGCGCAATTTGCTCAAGCTGCGCAATCAGCAACTGCTGCTCGCCAAGCGCGCCAACAATCTCGAGCAGAAGCTCGAATACAGCGAGCGGTCCCGCGAGGAGGCGCTGCGCGACTCGAGCGAGCGCCTCGCCCAGGTGATCGACACGGTGCCAGCCATGATCAGCGCCGCCGATCGCGGTGGCAAATTCCTGTTCGTGAACGCCTTCCAGACCGCGCTGGCGGGCATCGACCATTCCGCGGCGCTCGGCAAGGACATCGGCATGCTGTTCGGCGAGGAGCACGGATCGCGCAGCCGGGCGCTGGACCGCAAGGTCTTCAGCAACGGCGCGGCCCTGCCGACCTATGAAGAAGACATCGTCGATGCCAACGGCGTCAAACGCGTGTTCCTGACGACGAAATCGCCGCTGCGAGACCGCGCCAACGCGGTCGTCGCGGTGCTGACCAGCTCGATCGACATCACCGACAGAAAGCGCGCCGAGGACCATTTGCTGCACACCGCCCACCACGATGCGCTGACGGGCCTGCCGAATCGCGCCCTGCTCGCGGACCGGCTGCGCCGCGAGATCGCCCGGGCCCGGCGCGGCGACCGCCCGTTCGCGCTGCACCTCGTCGATCTCGACGGCTTCAAGAACATCAACGACGTGCTCGGTCACGTCCTCGGCGACAAGTTCCTCAAGGTGGTGGCACAACGGCTGCAGTCGCTGGCCCGCGAAGGCGACACCGTGGCGCGCCTCGGCGGCGACGAGTTCGCGATCCTGCAGAGTCGTCTCACGCGCAGCGAGGAAGCGGGGGAACTGGCGGCACGCATCGTCGCCGCGGTTTGCGAGCCCTATCAGTTCGCCGGCGAGCGCATCACCACCAATGCCAGCGTGGGAACCACCTTGCATCCGGCGGACGGAGCCGACGCCGAGGCGTTGCTCAAGCACGCCGATCTCGCGATGCACCGCGCCAAGGCCGATGGCGGCAACGTGGTGCGGTTCTACGCCGCCGACATGCACAGCCGCGCACAGGAGGCGAGGCATCTCGATTCCGAGCTGCGGCAGGCGATTCAGGACAGCCAATTCGTGGTGTATTATCAGCCGCAGGTGGACCTGAAGACCGGGCACATCGTCGGAGCGGAGGCGCTGCTGCGCTGGCGGCGGCCGGGGGGCGGCATCGTCGGTCCGGGCGTGTTCCTGGCACGAGCGGAACAGAATGGGCTGATCGTCCCCATCAACGAGTGGGTGCTGCGGCAGGCCTGCCGGGATGCGAAATCATGGCAGCGCGCCGGGTTCCCGCCGCTGCGCGTCGGCGTCAACCTTTCGGCCGTGCAGTTTCGCAAGCAGAGCGTGCCTCTGCTGGTGGCCAAGGCGCTGGCGGAAACCGGGCTCGACCCCCGCCGGCTCGACCTCGAGCTCACGGAAAGCATCGTGATGGCCGACACCGACGCGGTCGCGGCGGACCTGCATCGGCTTCACGAGCTCGGCGTGAGCATCTCGATCGATGATTTCGGCACCGGGTATTCGTCGCTGACCTATGTCAAGAACTTTCCGGTGGACCGGCTGAAGATCGATCAGTGCTTCATCCGGGACCTGGCGACGGATCCGAGCGACGCCGCCATCGTCCGTGCCATCGTCAGCCTCGGCCACAGCCTCGAGCTCGACATCGTCGCAGAAGGCGTCGAAACCGCGGATCAACTGGAGCGGTTGCGCGCCGAGGGTTGCGACGAAGTGCAGGGTTATTATTTCGGCCGGCCGCTGCCCGTGGGCGAGTTCTTGGCGCTTGCATTCGAGGCGCCGCCGCTCGTGCGCAGTGCATGAGCAACCCATGAAAGCTGCGGACGACTGCGGCACCGGCTCGCGCTCGCAAAGCGCGTTCCAGCGCATCCCCGTGCTCGGTTGGATCGCCGCGCGACTCCGCGACCGCCCGGATTGCGAGCATGAGCTGGCAATTTATCGGCTGGCGGCGGGCGGGCTCGCGGCTTGTTATCTCTTGACCGCCGGCTCGCTCGAGGCGCGCGGCGACCACGATTTGCTGCGATCGATCGTCTGGCTGTTCGCGGCCTTCGAACTGGCGTCACTGGGCATCTTCTGTCATCTGCTATTGCGGCCGGACGCGAGCACGGCTCGCCGTCTCGCCGGCATCTTCGTCGATCTCGGCGCATTGTCCTACTGCATGCACATCGGCGGCGAGACCGCGCTACCGCTCTATCCGCTGTATTTGCTGGCCATATCGGCCAACGGGTTTCGATTCGGGACACGTTACTTGCTCGCGGCCGCGGATACCGCCGTCGCGAGCTTTGCGCTGGTGACGCTCGCGACCGAGTTCTTTGCGGCGCACCCGGGACTGAGCCTCGGTCTCCTGGGCGGCCTCATCGTACCCCCGCTCCAGCTATGTGCGCTGATGCGGGGATTGCGGCCCGGTCGGCACCGCGGCGAAGGCCCCATTGCAACGATCGTTGCCGGTACCTCCGACCAAGCCAACCTGACGGCCGCCCGGCAGGAACGCCCGCCGCACACGACGCGGACCCGCAGGCGCTCCCCGACCTCGATGCGAGCGAGGAGCCGAGCGCGGAACCCGTTCGCCGACTTGCCATTCTGGTCGCCGAGGCCAATGTCACCTATCAGAAGGTGATCGCGAAAATCCTGGAAAAAGCCGGCCATGAAGCGCGAATCGTCGACAATGGCCAAGCCGCCGCCGAGGCGGCCGCCAAGGGCGCATTCGATGCCGTGCTGATGGACATCGAGATGCCGGTCTTGAATGGGATCGAGGCGGCCAAGCTCATCCGCTTCCTGTCGACCGGGCGTCCGCGCGTCCCGATCGTGGCGCTGGTGGCGCAGGCCGACGAGCCGACGCAAAGGCGTTGCGAGGAGGCCGGCATGGACGCCTGCATCGCAAAACCGATCGAGCCGGCCGGGCTGCTCCCGGTTCTCGAAGCGGCAATCTCGCCGGAACGGCACGCCCGCCTATCGCGATCGGCGCAAGCGGCCGAAACCGGAAAACCGGGAGCAATCACCGAGCACAGGCCCTCTGCGCTCGACGTCCGCACGCTCGAATCCCTGAAGGCCCTGGGCGGCGATGATTTTGTCGAGGAGCTCGCCCAACAATTCATCGACGATGCAGCGGACATGATCGAGGAGCTCTCGCAAGCGGTGGCGAGGGGCGATGCCCAAGGTTTCCGCGAGCACGCGCATGCGCTGCGGAGCGGAGCCGCCAACATCGGCGCGCAGGGAGTCTACGAGATGTGCCTGGGCTGGCGACGCATCGATCCCGCCACGCTGTCGAGCAAGGGCCAGTCCTATCTCCGCGAGCTCGAACAGGAGCTCGCGCGGGTGCGGGCGGCGCGGCAGGATTACCGGGATTATCGGGCGGCGCGGAAGCGTTTCGGGCTGGCCGCGCCCGAAACCCCATCGGGCGCGACGCCGCTGCGGGCGTGAGCGGCTGAAGTTGCGACCCGTCAATTCAATTGCGACCGGCAGAAAGCTCCGGGTCGGTTTCCTGTTGCACTAGGCTTCGCGACTGGAAGTCGTTGTGATCGGGGCGCTTCGAAAGCCCATCGAAGTTGGGCCCTTTCCAAAAAGAGCTTCCCGCTCTGCTTGCGATGATGCGGCATAGAAATAACGTTGGGCAGCTAGCTCCGCGTCCTTCGCGAAGTCGACGAGCAGAAGAGCTACGGGCGTGATGAGCGGCGGAAAAGCCCTTGGCGGACATACCTCCCTTGCGAAAAGACCTCTCTTATAGAAAGCTCGATGCTCCGGTCTCGCCATGATGGTTACCAAATCTACATCAAAAAACAGGGCGGCCATGTAGGCAATCCTGAGCGTTATATACGGCAGCTCTGGGTAAAAACGGGCAACTTTATAGTCCGCAACGAACCGGTTGGGGTCGAGCATCAACTTGCCAGCGTTCAGCTTGGGTAGAAGCACATCACCGAACACGCTAAGCACGGGTGAGGTCTGGCCGGGCTGCAGAAGTGTATGCAGACGCAACGCGCTCGCCAATTCCCCGTCAATGAATACGCTAAAATTGCACACGTTGTCCCCTTCATCGAACCCATCATCGAGCCGCCCGGAGCTATTGGGACAAATACCGCCCTCTTTCAAATATGCATTGTATCGCAACCGTAGAATGCTGTCCAAATCGGCCTCGGTTTCGGCTCGGCGATATTGGACATGATCCAGCAGCTGCTCCACGCGCTCCGCGAAACTGCTTGGAGATTGAGCAACGGCAAGCATTCTGGGTTCGCCCCCCGTTTTCGCGCCCATAACGTATCATGCCCCCAAATAACTTTTACCGGAAAGGATAACCCACCATTAACCTTAATGCGCACTCAAGTCAACCAGTCGTTGTCGCCGCTACCCGACTTCGTTCGGGGAAAAGTAAAGAAGTCACGGCAAGATACGGCCGATCCACACTTGACCGAAGGCCGGTAAGCTGGAGCCCAAGATTGCCGCTTGATATCCAAAAAAAAACGCCTTGGCGCATTCGAGCGTCCGAAGCGGCGATCGCGATCGTCGCTGTTGCGCTCGTCTGCACGATGGCTTCCATTTGGCTGACGAACCTTGCTTCAGGACATTGGGCTGATTCTGAAGTGACGCTAGCGAGTGCGGCGCTCGCGTTGGGCCTGTTTGGAATGCTGTTCGCCTCTTTCCGCTATTTGCGGCTTGAAGACCGAGAGTGGCAGATGGCAAGGGCGAGGTATGAGGCTCGCGCCGTGCACACCGAAGATGTCGATCTGCTCGAAATAACTTTGGCACACATGAATCAGGGCATTGCATTCGTCGACCGGGAAGGCAAGGTCTTGATCTTCAATAAGCGGGCTGTCGAGTATTCTGGCGCCGAAGGATCAGGTTCAGGTGTATCCAGGCTTGCTTTGCCGATGCACGTATCAGACATTTTCCTGGCGCAATGGAAAAATGGCGAGTTCGGTCCGAATGCCGAACTCCTCCCGGAAGAGGTTAGACAATATTACTTCCATGGCAAGGGCACCTTGCCGAAGTCATACGTCAGGCGGCGTCCAAACGGCACAGTGCTCCAGGTGCAAATAGAACCTCTCCCCTCCGGCGGCATGGTGCAGTCCTATACCGACATCACCGAGCTGGTGGCCGCCAAGGAAGCGGCCGAGGCGGGAGCCCGGGCCAAGTCCGCGTTCCTCGCGACCATGAGCCACGAGATCCGCACGCCACTCAACGGCGTGCTGGGCATGGCGGCGTTGCTGCGGCGAAGCGGGCTGAGCTCCGAGCAAATCGAGTGCGTGGAGACGATCCGCAGTTGCGGCGATGCCCTGCTGGGCATCATCGACGACACCCTGAGCTTCTCCAAGCTCGAGACCGGGATGGTGGAAATCGAGCAAGTGCCGTTCGGCCTGGCTCGCCTGGTGAATTCCGCGGTCCGGGTGAGCCTGGGGGGCGCGCAGGCCAAAGGCCTGGAGCTCGCGTTCGAGCTCGATCCGGACCTGCCGCCATTCGTGCGCGGCGACGAAAAGCGCATCCGCCAGGTCCTGCTCAATCTGTTGAGCAACGCGGTCAAGTTCACGCCCCATGGCTCGGTGCGCCTGCGGGTCGGCGGCAGCCAGGAGAGCGGGGAGCCACGCCTGCGGTTCGCAGTGACGGACACCGGGATCGGCATCCCGGATTCGGCCAAAGGTCGGCTGTTCAAGGAGTTCTCGCAGGGGGACGCCAGCATCAACCGCCGCTTCGGGGGAACCGGCTTGGGGCTGGCTATCTCCAAGCGGCTGATCGAGGCAATGGGCGGGGCGATCGGCGTCATCAGTACCCCGGGAACCGGAAGCACCTTCTGGTTCGAGATCCCGTTGCACGTGGCGGAAGCCCCGGCGGAGGCGGAGCAGGCGGCCAGCGTGCAGGATGTGGAAACGGCCCTGCGGATCTTGGTGGTCGAAGACATGGCGGTGAACCAGAAGGTGGCCAAGGGCATGCTGCGTTCCCTCGGCCATATGGTCGACATCGCGGAAGACGGCGAGGCCGCGCTCGCCAAGGTCGAATCCCGGCCCTACGACCTGATCTTCATGGACATGCAGATGCCGCGCATGAACGGGCTTCATGGACATGCAGATGCCGCGCATGAACGGGCTGGAGGCGACGGCGGCCATTCGCGCCTTGAAGAGCGGCAAGTCCATTCCGATCGTCGCCATGACCGCGAACGTCTTCGCGACCGATCGCGACACCTGCCTCGCCGGCGGCATGGACGACTTCGTGGGCAAGCCGATCAACGTGCCGGATCTGGCGGCGGCGATCGCACGGGCGAGTGCAAACGCACCGAAGCGGGCCCAGACGCTGCCATCAGGCCCGCCGACCATCGAGTTCGATCAGACCCAGTTCGAAGCGCTGGCCGAACACATCGGGGCCGATGAGCTGAGATCGATCATCGACGGCTTCCTGGAGGATACCGGCCGATTGCTGGAGCAAGTGGAACGGGCGGCGGACCGGCAGCAAAACGACGAACAGGCTCGGCTGCTGGAATCGCTCCGCGAGGCAGCAGCGGTGCTCGGGTTCTCCCAGGCGGCGTACGAATGCCGGGAGGCGGCGCGCTCGCTTGCCGATACCGCCGCGGCTCTCGCGAGAATCCGCGGATCGCTGCAGCTCAACGTCGCTCGATCGCAGGTGCTGCTTTCGATGCGGAGTTCTCGAGCCGCCGCCTGATGCCCATGCGCGTTGAACCGCGACCCATGTTCCCCGTTATCCCGAGGCGGCCGGCAATTCACGGCCGCGGGTCCGCGGGCGCCGGGCCGGTGGGAGTAGGTCGATGATTCTATCGACGGCATGCTGCGTCCCAGGCTGCGGCGGCGGCAGGGCGCAGGATTTCCCGCTGCAGACCGGCGAGGGACTGTGCGCGGCGCACCTTTTGCTCGCCTCGGTAGGGTCGCGCGGACGGTTGCAAAGCGCCGCAAGGCGCCTCGCGCGCCTGCAGCGCAGCTGGGACGATGACAGGGTCTTCGAGGAAATCGCCGTCCGAGGCCGTTATCTGGCGTTGTGCGCGCTGCTGGAGACGGCCCACGATCATGTCGATCGGGCCTGGGAGCGGGTCAGGTCGGAGGTTCTCGGCGCAGCCGGCGACCTCCACCCGGGTTCACCCAGCATCGCACCGATCGCGGATCTTGCGGACCATTGCCTCGGCACGGCGTCGCGGCCCCTCGACGGCAGACGCCGGATTTCACCGGCTCCGCAGGAGTGATGCTGCCCGTGCGGTGACCATTCGCGCTCGCCGGTTGGGGCGGTTACGCGCCCATCCGCACTGGATGGCCGCGGCCGTAGCTCCATTGCGGCCGGAACTGACCATCGTCGCCCATCATGCAAACGTGAGCGCACTCACCCTGGTCCCCGAGCTTGCGGGCGGCATCGAGCGCGAAGCGCACCGCGTCGTCATGACTGGAATAAGGACCATAGTGTTCATCTTCGAACTTGATCATCCATCCGTCGTGATCCCTCACGACATAGTACCGCGCATCCGGCATGATCTTCTCCCGACTTGCGCCGACACCGCCGGCACGCAAAGAAGGCTTACGGTGCACATTAGGAGGAAGTGCGGCCGCGAATGTGTGAGCTGCGCCACATTGCGACAAAATCGCGGTTTCACGGTGACACCGGAAGGCGCCGCGAAGCGATCGAGCGACCTTGTTCGGGGATTTCCGGGATTAGGTCGCCCCGGGCTCGGTAGCGGCAATGTAACGACCGTTCCTTCGGCGCCGCAAACGCCACGACGGCCCGGCCGACGAACGTCGCAGGAACAACATTCTAGCGCAGGCGACCACATATTTGCCGGCCGCATAAACGATGCAGGTCAATGCCGCGATCCCGAGCGCCCAGACACCGTAGCCGACCTTGGCCGATCCGCTCACCAGGAGCATCGTCCCGATCGTCGCAGATCCGCTAAGAAGAGCGCGGGTGTTCGAAGGTATTTGCGTCCTCGTTTCCATGAAGGCTCGTAGCGATGCGCCGACGCCGGGCGCGCAGGGGTCAAGTCAGCGCGCCTGCGGCGGCGCGCCGGGATTTTCTCAGCAAGCATCGTGCCAAGCGGCAATCATGCCGGCGATCGCGACCGGCGCATGCGAGCCAAACCGGATCTCATAAGCGCAACAATGAATTGACCTTGGCTGCCGCAAAATTGGGCAAAGACGCGACCCGAACCCGGCACAGATCAATGCACAAAATTCGGATGATCCGCGCGAGACCTGCCGCAAACTGCGGCGCTGGCGGCATCTTCTCCGGCGCCACCACAAGACGCCAGGGAGACTGGGCGCGCTCTTCGAAGGCCGGCAAATCGTCCCCTCCGGCACAAGGACCAAGATTTGGCGCAGCAATCTCGATCGCGATCCGCCCCAGATGCGCTGGAGTTCCGGATGAGTTAAGCTTCGGGTCGGTGCAGGGTTCGGCAGGCGAGTGCAATCATGTTTTTCCCGTCGACAAAACTCAACGCGGCCATCAACGCGCTGCTGGCCGAGCACCTGCTCTCCTACGTGGAATTGGCCCCGCAGAACCCTTACGCAAAAAGTCTTGCCGACGCCATGCTCACCGCCGTCAAATCACGCGCGCCGAAGAAATTCGATGCGGAGCAATTCACCGAAGAATTCAACGCGGCACCGCGATTCACTCAGCTCAATGTCATCGCGTCCGGGTTCCAGGAATTGGGCAGGACCCCTCAGGGGGCGTCTTGGCGGCGGGTTCGCAAGCCATTCTCCCCATTGGAGAACGCCAAGAAGGTCGAGAAGGCGCAGCACATGCTGTTTTTCCACAACGGCATCGACGTGCGGATCAGGAGCGGCTCCTTCAAATTGATGGACTGGGGATTGTGCGATTTGCGATTGGGAAATCCGCAGGAGAAGTAGCGAAGTTCTGAAGAGCCTTCCGTCGCACTGGGAGGTCGGCATGGAATACCATGACTATCTTCGCGTTCGGGCCGAGCAATATCGGCAGCTCGCGGAAAAAACCGAAGATCCTCTCGTCAAGGAAGAGCTACTCGGCCTGGCCGCCGTCTGTGAGGAGGTGGCCAACAACTCCGAGGACCGTCTCGCGGCCGGATGATGAAGACCTGGATCCCGCCACGGGCGCTCGAGACCCGACCACCGGGGCTCAGTGCGCCGGCGCAACGCTTGCGGCAGCTTCCGGGTTCTGCAGCGCCTCCACCTTCTCGGTCGTCTCCGCGATGGCGCGCCACAGTTGAGCGATGCTGAGCAGCATCAGCTTGTACGGAAAGTCCTTGGCTTCCGCGGCCAGGAGCATGCATTTCATCGCCTGGCTGCGGCATATCTCCGGATTTTGCATGACCTGTTCGGCGCCGAGCCGCCGACCCTCCGCTGCGCTTCGGAGGCGAGCCTCGTCCGGCCATGGTTAAGGTTGCGTTAAGGTCTTCGCGATGCGCGCTGCCACGGCCCCCTGGAAGCCGGCTCCGGCCCTTGCCCGGTTCGGAACCGCGCTCGACCGCGGCTGCATCCAACGTAAAGCGTCGCGCCGCGTTCGCTCGACCACCTCAGACGATTGCCGGAAACCCGGCAGGTCGATGTTCGCGTCCCCCGTGGTTCCGTTCCCGGTGCAGACCGCCTTGACGTGCCATCCGATGCGCCGCGAATGGCGGCTGCAGGTAGTCGCGCCACCTGCACGTCCGGTTCACGAGGCCGGGAAATAGGCCCGACAGGCCGAGGTTCGGCGGCACAAAGTCTCGCGGGTGTGGATATTTTGCCGGCGCAAAGCGTTATCCAAACGACGCACGCCGCTCGGGAGCGGCAGAGTGCACGCGCCCCGCAGGTTCTTCCTTGCTCGAGGCAGGACCCGGAAAGATCCTGCCGAAGCGTTCGCATCCGGCGCCGGCAGCGCCGAAGATGAGGCAAATGAGCCGGGCTTTCGTCAAAGAGACGGACGAGACCGTCGAGGAGCTTCCGGAGCGTGCGATTTCGCCGCATCCGAATTTCGTGACGGCCGAAGGTCTCGCCCTCATCGAGGCCAATCTGGCTCGCCTGCAGCAGGAACACGCGGCCGCGCAGGCCGCGGGCGAGCGTGCCGCCTTGGCCAAACTTGGCCGTGAGCTGCGGTATTGGACCTCCCGCAGGACCACGGCCCAGGTGATCGCGCCACCGTCGAATCCCGCCGAGGTGCAGTTCGGCTGCACCGTGACCATCCTGCGGGAGGACGGGCGCCGGCAGACGTACCGCATCGTCGGCGAGGACGAAGCCGATCCGTCGCGCGGCACGATCTCCTACGTGTCTCCGGTCGCCCGCGCCCTGACCGGCAGGAAGCTCGGCGACGTGGTGCGCGCCGGAACCTCCGATGCCGAGGTGGTCGAAATCCGGTCGTGATCGCGTTGGCCGGAGTTTTAGATCCAATCAGCAGATCGGGCTTAAAGAATATTCACCAGCCTCGCCTGCCCGCGGTTCACGCCGGTCGCTCCGAGAGCCACACGGCGTCTGCGGCAAGCTCGGGCCAGCCGATGGCGCGCGCGGCCGCTTCCGGTCCGGACAGAGACGCGTCCCATCGCGCCGCAACGATGCGCCGGCCGGTCACTGAACCGGATGCATCGGACAGGAGCCAAAGCGCCGGCGGCCCCATGATCTGCGGCCGCAGCATGCGATCGCGGGGCCAGCCCGAGCCGTCGGCGATGAACGGCGTGTCGGTCGGCCCGCCCGGGATCAGCACGTTGACGGTGATCCCGCTGCCGTCCAGCTCCTTCGCCCAGACGGCCGACATCGATTCCAGCGCCGCCTTGGTCGCGCCGTACGGCAGGACGCGCAGCATGGTGCGAAAGCTGGTCGTGTTGTTGATGATCCTTCCCCAACCGCGGCGTTTCATCTCAGGGACGGCGGCGCGGGTCACCAGCATGGGCGCGCGCACATTGATGTTGAAAAAGTTGTTCCAGATCTCCGCCGTCAGTTCCTCGATCGCGGGAAGGCAAACCTCGGCGTCGGGGCGCAGCGAGCTCACGCCGATGCCGGCATTGTTGATGACCGCATCGACCCGGCCGAACCGCGCCACGGCCGCCTGGACGGCGTGCAGGCATGCCGGCTCGTTAGCGAGATCGGCGACGATCGCATAGAGGCGCTCGCGCGCGCCCGCTCGGCCGTGAAGAGCGGAGAGCCGGTGCAGCGCGGCCTCGTCCCGATCGACCGCCGCGACGGAATGCCCGCCGGCGAGCAGCGCTTCGGTGATGGCGGTCCCGATGCCGCCGGCCCCGCCGGTCAGCAACACCGCGCGGCCGCCGTTACGGGGAGACTGCGTGCTCATCTGCGTCACTGCGGGCGAACGTTGCGTGCCGGCCGCACCTTGCCGGGTGTATGTCGGCGAGTGTCCCGCGGTCAACGCCCCTACGGCGGGCGGCATGGCGAAGCCCGCGGAGACGCCCGACGTGTTTTCGCCGCACTTTCGTGGCACCGAAATTCCCGGTGGGATAGTACGGGAGGGGACAGTCTTGAGTACTCGCGACGACTATCGGCAGAACGCCCTCGAGTGCCTTCGATTGGCGCGAAGCGCCGGCAACGATTCCGACAGAACGGTCCTTGTCGACATGGCCCGCACGTGGCGGAGGCTAGCGGAACACGCCGCGGCGATCAGCTGTTTTGCCGAACTTGTCGCTGTGGAGGGCGGAATAAAGCCGTAGTGAAAAGCGCCTCTTTTGCCGGCACGGAATGGCATAAGCCAAGAGCTATGACACTCGGGGATGGCTCCATGGATGCGAAGGTGCTGTTGCTGATCGCACTACTCTCGCCGATTCTGATGCTCGCGGCGGGCATTTTTGCACGCCCGGAAAATGCGGGAGACACCCTGCGGATCCGGGGAAGAATGCGCACGTTGCGCCGGTGAGACGGATCGCGCACGCGGCTTCGAGTAGCGAGCCCATGAAGGCGGCGCGCGTGGGCGTATAGACTCTTTGACTGGGAACTACCCGCGGGAGGGAATTATGGACAAGCTTATTCGGACGTTGGCCCTGTTCGGTCGGCCATTTCCGCCCGAACTCCGAGAGCTTTATTTCCAGATGGAAAGAAACTATGCCAAGCGCGCCCGCGGCCCTGACCGACTGTCAAGAGCAGCGCGGAAGCCGCCGAAGGCGAACCGTTCGAGCGGGACTCTAGAGCACCTCGGGCCGCCGAACGAGGCGACTTCAGGTGATCGGCTCGGCAATCCTGGCGATAAACCGGCAAGCTTGGCATTCGAATAGGCGATAGGCCGGCGTATCCGGGCCGAGTCCTTTACATCACTTGCAGATTACCTGTGCGGAGCAGCCGTTGGTTAATTTCGTCTCAACGATTGTTTTGTCTGGTACAGCTGGGCGGATTCGAACCGCCGACCTCCTGATCCACAGTCAGGCGCTCTAAACCAACTGAGCTACAGCTGCACGGGCTGCACCGATCGGCGAGAGGCCGGAAACTAGGAGAGAAGGCGGATATTGGCAAGGTCCGGCGGGGCGCCCGACCGGCCGCAGACGACCGCGGCTTTTGCGAGCGGCGTGCGGATTCCATTCGTCTCGCCGGTCGTGCCAGCCGCGGCGACCCCCCGCGTCACGGCGCGATCCACTCGCGATGAACCATCGCCGCAAACGTAAAGCCCGGGCGACAGGCCCGGGCTTTGGTACGCAACGCTACGCGACAAATCGGGATCGCGAGGACCCCGACTCAGGCGACCTTGCGGAACGCCTTGGTGACGCCGCTCTTGAGCGGCTCGGTGGTCTCGGTCGCGACCTTCTGGGCGAGCGCCGCAAGCTCCTTGCTCTGCTCGGAGACGGCCTCGAACTGCTTGCGCGCGTGCGCCGTCGACAGCTCGATGATCTCGGAGAACGACTTCACGTCGAGCAGCTCGCGGGCGTAGTCGAACGCCGCATTGGTGTTGGCGCGAGCCGCCTCGATCACCTTGAGGTTATAGTCGGCGGCGCCCTTGGCGGCGGTCGTGTAGGTGTCCTCGAGCAGGTCGGTCGCCTCTTCGGCGGCGGCCTTCACGCGCTCGTAGGCATCCTTGGCCTGCGCAACGCCCTTCTCGGCGATCTCGCGGAACGCCGCGGGAACCTCGAGCTTGGGCAGGTCGAACTTCGGCAGATCGAACTTCGGCAGTTCGAAGATCGAGCTCACCGGCGCTACCGGTTTTGCCGGCTTGGATTTCACAGTTGTCGTCGCTTCGTTCATGGCACTCCTCCGTCACAGGGCGGCAGTATGTGCGGCTGTTCGAACCCGCCGCCCGCCGCCGGTCCGATGCCTCGAATGGATCCTGTCTCGTCCCCGCGGCGACTCCCCTTCCCGCTAAGCCGCCGTGGCAATCTCGCACCCGCTATATAGCACCGAATATGGTGCAATGCAACATGAATAGTGCATCGCAAAATCGAGACGCCGACCCGGCCTCCGAAGGGACGCCGGAAACGGGGGCGTGCGGCCTGAACTCGCAGGGAATCCTGGTGAATTTTCCTGCCGGAAAGACAGGTGCGATCGGCGAATGGTGAAGCAGGCGGAGCTATTCGCCGCAATCGCGGAGAAAATCGGCCTACCCCGATGGGACACTCTGTCGCAGTGCAGCAGCCGTTCAGGCAAACGGAAAGCTCGAATGCGGGATTAAGAAGCCTCGGATCATGAAGCCCTGGATCAGGAAGCCTTGGGCTTGCCGGTGTCCTTGGCGGCCGTGCTCGCGGCGTCCCCAAGCTCCTTCGCCTGGTTGGAAAGAGCCTCCATCTGCGCGCGGATGAACTCGGAATGGAGCCGCAGGATTTCCTGAACGTCCTTGGCGCGGACCAGCTTGTGCGCGAACTCGAAGGAATTCGCCACATTCTGCTCCGCGAACGTCATCGCCTTCTTGCCCACGTCCCTGGCCCCGGCCTGCGCCACCGCGGCTTGGCCTTCCAGCGTGCTGACCGCCTGCTGGGCGGCCGCGATGAAGCCGTCGAAGGCCTTTCTCGCCTGTTCCACGCTCTGCTCCGCCATCTGCCGCATTTCGGCGGGGATTTCGAATTTCGGTATGCGCTCCTCGGCCATCGTCGCCTCCCGTTCCGGTGTCTTGCATGGTTCGGGCGCCCGGGGATCGCTGGCGCACGGCACCGGTCCGCCAGCGTATCATAGTGCGGCAGGCGAATCGCTTTTATAAGAAAGTCGCACGCAACGGGGCAGTTAACGTTATCCCCGCCTCGTGCAGCGACAACGGCCACCCGGCGTGGACGCCAGGGCCCCCCCGGACTAATACGGGTTCCTTTAGCGCTTGGCGACAAAACGCCCGGGAGCACCCGGTGATACGCATCCTTCGCTCGCAATGACGAAACCGGTCCTTGCCCTTGTCCGCGACCCTAGGCTCTCGCCCCACGCGACGAGCCCGGTGCCGGCTTGGCTCTGCACGGTCGAGCCCCCGCGCATGGTCTGGATCAATGCGGCGGGCGCCGGCCTGCGGGGTTCCCCGAGCCCCGCGGCGGTTACGCAGCGGCCAATGTCGCCGGGCGATCCCTTGGCCATCGACCTTGCCCGGCTCGCCGCCGGCCTGCCCGATTCCGGCGCCGCGCGACTCGAGCGGATTCGTGGGCTCGCCGCCGGCATCGGACGCACGACCGTGTGCGCCTGCTCGCGGCTCGCGCTCGAAGATGGCATGGCGATCCTGATGGTCGCGGCGGAGCCTGCCGCATCCGCCATGCCGTTGGCCGAACGGGTGCGCAGGACGTTTGCGGACGCGGAAGGCGCGATTGCGGTGTTCTCCCCGGCTGGGGCACTCATCCATGCCAGCGCGGAGGCTGCCGCCCAACTCGGCCCGATGACGACGCTGGCAGCTTGGGGGGCCGGTGCGCTCGCGGCCGAGGCGCTGAACTGCGGCCGCGCGAGCGGCAACAGTCTCATCGGACCTGTCGAGTTCCAGCGGATCGGCACCGGCGGCAACGCCGTCGTGCTGGCGATTTTGGCCGCGGAGCCCGATCGCTCGCAGCCCCCATCGTCCGAGATCGGCATGGACGAAGTTCCGTTCCCGATCGAGCCGGCGCAAGCCGAGCAACGGGCTGTGCCGGCCGATGGCGCCGAACCGGCCGCAGTTCCTCCCCGGCCGGAACGGCCGCTTCCGCTCCGCTTCGTGTGGCAGATCGATACGGACGGACGATTCACGCTCGGCGCGACGGACTTTGCCGAGGTGATGGGCGCGCAAACCCTAGCCCAGATCGGACGGACCTGGAACGAGGTCGCCGCCGAGCTCGGGCTCGACCCGGACCAACGCGTGGAACGCGCAATCGCCTCGCGGGATACGTGGAGCGGCGTCACATTGGCTTGGCCCGTGGAGGGCAGCGAACAGCGGCTCGCGGTCGAGCTGTCGGGACTGCCGGTGTTCGATCGCGACCGAACGTTTCGCGGTTACCGCGGCTTCGGAGTCTGCCGGGATGTCGCGCGGTTGGCGGCGGCAATCGCCGCTCGCAGCGCCGCGCCGGCGGTCTCCGCGCCACTTTCCGATGCAGCCGCTCGCTCGATTGCCGCAGATGCCGGGGAGCCTTCGGGCACGCAACCGACCGACCCGCGACCGCAGCTCACGCTGGTGCCGGCTGCCAAGAACGTCGTGCCGTTTCGGAGCGCCGGCGCCAATGAACGCCGGCCCGCATTGAGCGCGGTCGAACGAACGGCGTTCCGGGAGATCGGCCAGGCTCTGACCTCGGGACTCCCCGAGAACGCCGACGAACCGGGTACAAGAACCGAGCAACCTGTTGCGGGCGGCGAGCCCGCGGGGCCCCGCGCGGAGGATGCTACCGTGGTGCCCAGCGCGTTTGCGCCAGGCGGCGTGCCGGCCGCGGCCGGCGCGGCGATGGCCAAACCGGGGTCGACCGCGCTCGACCGACTACCGATCGGGGTGCTCGTCTATCGTGGCAGCCGGCTCATTCATGCCAATCGCGTGCTGCTCGATTGGACCGGATACGAGGATCTCGGCGCGCTCGCGGCGGCGGGGGGGCTCGAGCGGGTGTTCGCCGAACCGGCCGCCGCGCTCGACCAGTCCGGCGAAACCGGCCGGACGCTGGCAATCACCACGCGCACCGGTGCGCCGCTGGCGGTCGAGGGCCGGCTGTTCAGCGTGTCATGGGGCGCCGAGACGGCATTCATGCTGGTCCTGCTCCAGGCGGGCGACCGGCTCAAGAGCTCCGAGCTCGCGCTCCGCCGCGCCGAGGCGGACGCTCGCGAGCTCCGCTCGATCCTGGACACCGCGACCGACGGCGTGGTCGTGATCGAGCGCGACGGCCGCATCGCGTCGCTCAACCGCAGCGCGGAAGCCTTGTTCGGTTACGAGACCCGCGACCTCGTCGGCGCACCGTTCGGCGATCTGTTCGCGCCCGAAAGCCAGCGCGCCGCGCTCGATTATCTCGACGGGCTGTCGCTCAACGGCGTGGCGAGCGTGCTCAACGACGGCCGCGAGGTGATCGGCCGCGTGCGCGAGGGCGGCCTGATCCCGCTGTTCATGACGATGGGCAGGATCGCGGACGGGACCGACAAATTCTGTGCAGTGCTGCGCGACATCACCCAGTGGAAGCGCGCGGAGGAGGACTTGGTCAACGCCAAGCGCGAGGCGGAGCGGGCGTCCTCGGCGAAATCCGACTTTCTCGCGAAAATCAGCCACGAGATCCGTACCCCCCTCAACGCCATCATCGGCTTCTCCGAAGTCATGATGGACGAGCGCTTCGGCCCGGTCGGCAACGAGCGCTACCGTCAGTACCTCAAGGACATTCACGCCTCGGGCGGCCATCTCGTGTCGCTGCTCAACGATCTTCTCGATCTCTCCAAGATCGAGGCGGGCAAGCTCGACCTCACCTTCGACAGCGTCGACCTCACCGCGTTGCTGCAGCAGTGCGTCGCCATCATGCAGCCGCAAGCCAACCGCGAGCGGATCATCATTCGCACATCGCTGCTGCCGACGCTGCCGGCGGTCGTGGTCGATGAGCGCTCGATCCGCCAGATCGTGCTCAATCTGCTGTCGAACTCCATCAAGTTCACCGGCGCCGGCGGCCAGGTGATCGTCTCGACCGCGCTCACCGAGCGGGGCGAGGCGGTGCTGCGCGTGCGCGACACCGGGATCGGCATGAGCGAGAAGGAGATCGAGACGGCGCTCGAGCCGTTCCGGCAGCTCGCGACTTCGACGCGCTGGGGGTCCGGCGGGACCGGACTGGGACTGCCGCTCACCAAGGCGCTGGTGGAGGCCAATCGCGCGACCTTCACCATCAAGAGCGCGGTGAATGCCGGAACCCTGGTCGAAATCACGTTTCCGGCAACCCGGGTGCTCGCGGAATAAGCAGCAGCCGCACGCGAGGCTCCACCTGGAAAACGGCGGATCGGTTGCGGCACCGCCATATAAACTGCGGGTTCGATGCGCTAAGCTGGTCTGCGGACCAAGCGCGCCGGGGACGTACCGTGATCCGTCGAATCCGTCACACATGCTTTGCCCTCGTGGCATTGCTGTCGATCGGTCAGCCTCCCGCGGCGGCGGAGGGGGAGAACGCCGATCTGCTGCTCGTGCTGGCGGCGGATGTTTCGCGCAGCATCGACGTCGCGAAGTTCCAGCTGCAGCGCGAAGGCTACGCCTCTGCCATCACCAATCCGCGGGTGCTCGATGCGATTCGTTCGGGCCCGACCGGACGCATCGCCGTGTGCTTCCTCGAATGGTCGGGCGTGGCGTCGCAGCGGCTCGTCATCGACTGGACGCTGATCGGCGATGCGGACGCCGCCCGCCATTTCAGCGACGGCATCGTCGAGGCGCCGCGTTCGTTCGCCGACCGCACCTCGATCAGCGCCGGGATCGATTTCGCGATGGAGCAGCTGGAGCGCGCGCCGTTCACATCGAAGCGCCGCGCCATCGACGTCTCCGGCGACGGCACCAACAACAGCGGACGCGACGCCGGCGCGGCGCGGGATGACGCGATCGCCAAAGGCGTCACCCTCAACGGCCTCGTCATCCTGAGCGAGACGCCGCTGGTCTGGAACCCGGAGCACACCAATCCGGCCGGGGGGCTCGCCGAATATTATCGCCGCAACGTGATCGGCGGCCCCAACGCCTTCGTCATGGTCGCGGAGAATTTCTCCTCGTTCGGCGCGGCCCTGGTCAAGAAACTGGTCGCCGAAATCGCCGAGGCTGCTTCCCCAACGACGGTCCGCGGCCGGATCGCGCGGCCTTGATCCGCAACCGCCCGGTCGGGTAGCGTCGCCCCGCCACCCCGCTTCCGCTCGGTCGAGCAGCACGCCACCCGCAGCTTTCGCCGCCGACATCCCGAAACGCCCAGGTATGGTTCGATGAACAAGGTCTATTCCGACGCGAGCACCGCGCTCGCCGGCTTGCTGCATGACGGCATGGTGATCATGGCCGGCGGCTTCGGGCTGTGCGGCATTCCGGAGACGTTGATCCATGCCATCCGCGATTCCGGCGTGAAGCATCTCACCGTGGTCTCCAACAACGCCGGGATCGACGGCGTCGGGCTCGGCCTGTTGCTGGAGACCCGGCAGATCCGCAAGATGATCTCGTCCTATGTCGGCGAGAACAAAACCTTCGCGCAGCAATATCTCGCCGGGCAGCTGGAGCTCGAATTCAATCCCCAGGGCACGCTCGCCGAGCGCATCCGAGCCGGCGGCGCCGGCATTCCGGCGTTCTTCACCAAGACCGGCGTCGGCACCATCATCGCCGAGGGCAAGGAAGTGCGCGAGTTCGACGGCGAGAAATACGTAATGGAGCGCGGCCTCGTCGCCGACCTCTCGATCGTGCATGCCTGGAAGGCCGACACCGAGGGCAATCTGGTCTACCGCAAGACCGCCCGGAACTTCAATCCGATGATGGCCACCGCCGGAAAAGTGACGGTCGCCGAAGTCGAGATCCTGGTCGATCCCGGCGAGATCGAGCCCGACGACATCATCACGCCCGGGATCTACGTGCAGCGAATCGTGCCCGCGCTCAACGCCTCGAAGCACATCGAGCAGCGCACCACGCGTCCTCGCCCCTGAGCAGGAGACAAGAACGATGCCCTGGTCCCGCGAAGAGATGGCCGCCCGCGCCGCCAAGGAGCTGCGCGACGGTTTCTACGTCAACCTCGGTATCGGCATTCCGACGCTGGTGTCCAACTACATACCGGAAGGGATCAGCGTGCAGCTGCAGAGCGAGAACGGCATGCTCGGCATGGGCCCCTTCCCCTACGAGGGCGAGGAGGACCCGGACCTCATCAACGCCGGCAAGCAGACCATCACCGAGCTGCCGACGACGAGCTATTTCTCCTCTGCCGACAGCTTCGCCATGATCCGCGGCGGCCATATCGATCTTTCCATCCTGGGTGCCATGCAGGTCGCGGAAAACGGCGATCTCGCCAACTGGATGATCCCCGGCAAGATGGTCAAGGGCATGGGCGGCGCCATGGACCTCGTGGCCGGGGTCAAGAAGGTGGTGGTGATCATGGAGCATACCGCCAAGAACGAACCCAAGCTGCTGAAGCGCTGCACACTGCCGCTCACGGGTGCCCAGGTCGTCGACCTGGTGATCACCGATCTCGGGGTGTTCGCCATCGACAAGCACCGGGGCGGCGGCATGACGCTCATCGAAATCGCCCCGAAGGCCACGGTCGACGAGATCCGCGCTAAGACCGAGGCGGGCTTTCGGGTCGATCCCAAGCTGAATTGAGGCCTTAAGGCCACGAAAGCGTCACAGAGCCGCGTCAGGAGTGGCCCACGCGCTGCCGGCCCGTCGGCGGCGGCCGGATCATCGTAGGTTGAACACCCGTGTTCGTGGCTGGCGGTTTCAAACGCCTGGGAATCCTCCTCGCCGCACTGGTTGCGGCCGGGGTTGCCGCGCTCGTGGCGATTTCGCTGGTCATTCCCGCCGAGGACGTGCGCAACGCCATCAAGGCCGAGATCCGCGCGGTGACCGGCTTCGAGCCGATGATTCGCGGCGATGCCTCGGTTTCCCTGTTTCCCTGGGGCACGGTGAGCTTCGCCGACGTCAGCCTGGGCGATGACGGCAGCGGCGGGCGGGCGCTTGCCGCCGAGCGCGTGACCGCCCGGCTGCGGCTGCTGCCGCTGCTGTTCGGCCGCATCGAGGCCGCCGACCTCTGGCTGCTGCGGCCGAAAATCTCGCTCCGCTTCGCGCCGGAAGCAGGCTCGAACTGGTCCGGCGTCGCCGAGGCACTGACCCGCGCGCTCAAGCCGACGGCAAGTCCGGCCGACGCGCTGATGTCGTTCTCGGAAATCCGCATCGCCGACGGCACGATCGAAATTCGCGACGACGCGCGCGGGCTTTTGGAGCGCCTCTCCAACGTCGAGATGTCGCTCGCCTGGCCGGCGATCGCCAAGAGCTTCGTCGCGACCGGCCGGTTCGTATGGCGTGACGAGCCGATCGACCTGAGTCTGAACCTCAACGATCTCTCCGCCGCACTCGACGGCGAGCGCGCCGGGCTCAAGGTGCGACTGAGCGGCCAGCCGTTCCGGGTCGGCTTCGACGGCCACATCGGCCGGCGGCCGACACTCAAAATGGAAGGCACGCTCGCCGCCGATACGCAATCGCTGCGCAACGCGCTGGTGTGGGCCGGTCAGAAGCCGCTCCCGGGCGGCGGGTTCGGTCGCTTCGCGCTCAAGGCCCACACCACGCTGGTCGCCGGCACCGTGGCGCTGTCCGGGGTCAACATCGAGCTCGACGGCAACACGGCGGACGGCGTGCTCGCGTTCGCGGCCGATGGCCGGCCGATGGTGCAGGGCACGCTCGCGGCCGACGAGCTCGATCTCACCCCCTACATTTCGACCGCGCACGGGCTGCGCGCGAGCGGGCACGACTGGAGCCGGGTGCCGATCGTGCTCGACGGGCTGATGGATTTGGACGTCGACCTGAGGCTTTCGGCCGCGCGCATCAATCTGGGAAATGCGAAGCTCGGCCGCACCGCGATCGGTGCCAATCTGCGCGATGGACGCTTGACGCTGGCGATCGGCGAAGCCCAGGCGTTCGGCGGGGTGCTCAAAGGCTCCTTGACGCTGGCGACGGCGCAATCCGGCGCCGAGATCAAATCGCAGCTGCAGTTCGCCAACGTCGATCTGGAGAGCTGCCTGCGCGACCTGTTCGGCATTCGTCGTGTCGACGGCAAAGGCACCCTGGTGTTCGCCGTCGAAGCCGCGGGCGAGAGCGTGCTTGCACTGACCCAGACCTTGAGCGGCACCGCGAGTTTGGTGGCCGAAAACGGCTCGCTCACCGGCCTCAATGTCGAGCAGCTGCTCAAGCGGCTGGAGCGCCGTCCGCTCTCGGGAGGCGGCGAGTTCCGCAGCGGGCGCACGCCGTTCGACAAATTGACCGTGAGCCTCAGACTTGCCGAGGGGACCGCAAACGTCGAGGACGTGAGGCTGGAGAGCGCGGCGGTGCGCCTCGCGCTCGCGGGCTCGGCTTCGATCCCGGCGCGAGACCTCGATCTCAAGGGTACCGCCAGCCTGGTTGCCGCCGTGGCCGACAGCCCGCCCACCTTCGAGCTGCCGTTCGTGATCCAGGGGCCATGGGAGGATCCGCTGCTGTTGCCCGATGCCGAGATCCTGATCCGCCGCTCCGGCGCCGCGGCGCCGCTGCTCGATGCGGTGCGCGATCCCAAAACCCGCGATGCGGTGCGCTCGGTGATCGAGCGGGTGACGCGACCTGGGCCGAAGCCCGCGGCGGTGCACCCCGCTGCAGCGCAGCCTGCCGCGGCTTCGCCGCCCGGACCGGACGCACCGGCGCAACCTGCTGCCGCCGCAGCTCCGGCACTTGGGCAAGACGCCGCTTCCGCTCCAGCGGAAGGCGCGCGGCCCGACGACGCGGCGAGCCACTGACCGTCATAATTTCGCGGTGAGATCCACGGCCTCGGCGCGCCGCGACGCGCGGCCTCGGTTGAGCACTGCAGCGGCGATGACGCCGAGCGCGACCAGCACGATCATGAGCGTGCAGATCGCGTTGATCTCCGGCTTCACCCCCAGGCGCACTTCCGAATAGATCCGGATCGGCAGCGTCGTGGCGCCGGGGCCGGTCGTGAAGCTGGCGATGACGAGATCGTCGAGCGAGAGCGTGAACGCGAGCAGGAAGCCCGCGGCGATCGCCGGCCAGATCAGCGGCAGAATCACCAGCAGGAAGCTGCGCAACGGCGGGGCGCCGAGGTCCATCGCGGCCTCCTCGAGGCTGCGATCGAACGTCAGCAGGCGCGATTCCACCACGACCGCGACGAAGCACAGCGTCACGCTGGTGTGCGCGATGGTGACGGTCCAAAAACCGCGATCGAGCCCGATCGCGACGAACAGCAACAGCAAGGCGAGCCCGGTGATCACCTCCGGCATCACCAGCGGCGCGTAGAGCAGCCCGGTGAACAGCAGCCGGCCGCGGAACCGCCCGCCGCGCGCGAGCGCCACCGCCGCGAGCGTGCCCAGGATCGTGGCCGCCGTAGCCGAAACCAGCGCCACGCGCACCGATACCCAGGCCGATTCCAGCATCGCGCCGTCGGCGAGAAGCTCGCGATACCATGCGAGCGACCAGCCGCCCCACACGGTCACCAGCCGCGAAGCGTTGAACGAATAGATCACCAGGATCGCGATCGGCAGATAGAGAAAGGCGAGGCCGAGCGCCGCGCTCACCAGGTTGAAGCTCGAGAGCCCCTTGCGCATGGCGTCAGCCGCCTTGCTCGATCTCGCGCGCCTGCCGGTGCTGATAGATGAGAATCGGCACGATCAGCAGGCACAGCAGCACCACGGCGACCGCGGAGGCGATCGGCCAGTCGCGATTGGCGAAGAACTCGGTCCACAGCGTCTGTCCGATCATCAGCGTCGCGGAGCCGCCGAGCAGGTCCGGAATGACGAATTCGCCGACGATCGGAATGAAGCAGAGCAGCGATCCGGCAACGATGCCGGGCCGCGACAGCGGAACCGTGATGCGCCAGAACGCCTTCCAGGGCGGCGCGCCGAGATCGGCGGCGGCCTCGTGGAGCGAAACTTCGATCTTTTCCAGGGCCGCATAGAGCGGCAGCACCATGAACGGAAAGTACGAATAGACGATGCCGATGTAGACCGCGGTGTTGGTCGAGAGCCAGCCGACCGGCTCCTCGACGATGCCGAGCGCCAGCAGCATCTGGTTGAAGAGCCCATCGCGCTGCAGGATGTTGATCCAGGCGTAGACGCGAATGAGGAACGAGGTCCAGAACGGCAGCACCACCAGCATGACCAGCATGGCCTGCAGCCGGCGCGGCGCGCGCGCCATCGCGTAGGCAAACGGATAGCCGAGCGCGAGCAGCATCAAGGTGGAGAACGCCGCGACCTCCAGGCTCTTCAAATATGCCGCCAGATACAGCCGATCGGAGCCGAGAGCCGCGTAATTGTCGAACGAGAGCCCGGCAAGGAAGCGCCTGAGACCTTCCCAGCCGGCAGCAAGATCCAGCACCGGCAGATAGGGCGGCTGTGCGATCACGGTCTCGGACAGGCTGATCTTGAGGACGATGAGGAACGGGACGAGAAAGAACGCCGTCAGCCACACGTAGGGGATCACGGCCGCGGCTCGCCAGCGCGGCACGCCAGTTGCGGTCTTTGTTTTTCCGGGCATCGTGAACAGCCTAGCGCGTCAGCACGATCGCGGCTTCGGGCGGCCAGGAGAGCCACACCCGATCGTTCCAGCCGATCGCGCGCTCGACGAGCCGGGTCCGATTGCTCAGCGTCGCCGTCATCAGCGCTCCGTCATCGAGCCGCACCTTGTAGACCGACAGATTGCCGAGATAGCCGACGTCCACCACGGTTCCGGCGAGCGCATTCTCGCGCGCTTCGGTCGGCCGCTCGAGGCCGATGCGCACCTTCTCGGGGCGCAGGGCCACCCAGACCAACGCGCCCGGCGCGGCATCGACCGGCTGCGCGATGCGCAGTTGAACGCCGCCGTTGCCGTGGACCAAAGATTCGCCCGCGCCTGTTGGGGCCAGCCGTCCCTCCAACAAGTTCACGTCGCCGACGAAATCGGCGACGTAACGGGAGCTCGGCTGCTCGTAGATTTCGGCCGGCGTCCCCACCTGCACGATGCGCCCGCGCTCCATCACCGCCATGCGATCGGCCAAAATCATCGCCTCCTCCTGGTCGTGGGTGACGATCACGAAGGTGGTGCCGAGCTTTGCCTGCAGCTCGATGAGCTCGAACTGCGTCTCGGCGCGCAGTTTTTTGTCGAGCGCCGCCATCGGTTCGTCGAGCAGCAGCGCCTTGGGGCGTTTGGCGAGCGCGCGCGCGAGCGCGACGCGCTGGCGCTCGCCGCCGGAAAGCTGATCGGGCTTGCGTCGGGCAAAGCCTTCGAGCTTGACCAGCGCCAGCATTTCTTCGACGCGAGCCGCGATCTGGGGTTTCGGCATTCTCTCCTGCTCGAGGCCGAAGGCGATGTTGCGCTCGACACTGAGATGCGGGAACAGCGCGTAGCTCTGGAACATCATGTTGGTCGGCCGCCGATAGGGCGGCATGCCGGCGAGATCCGCGCCTTCGAGCAGGATCCGGCCTTCATCCGGCGTTTCGAAGCCGGCGAGAAGGCGCAGCAAGGTCGTCTTGCCGCAGCCCGAAGGCCCCAGCAGCGCGAAAAACTCCCCGGCGAAGATATCGAGCGAGAGCCGGCCGACGGCGCTGATTGCACCGAACCGCTTGGCGACCCGCTCGAATCGCACCAGCGGCGAGGCAGCAGGATCCGCCCACGGCGCGAAATCGCGTTTGGGCCCGAGCCTCGGCTTGATCGGTTGCGCCCGCTCCACCATGCGCCCCAATCCCGAACGGCGGCTCAGGACGGACGCCGCGTCAACGTGCGCTGCACGGCGTCGCGCCAGCCGGCGCATTTGCGTTCGCGCGTTGCCGCATCCATCGCCGGCTCGAACCGGCGGTCGAGCTTCCAGGTCGCCGCGAAGGCGGCAAGATCCGGGTAGATGCCGGCGCGGCGCCCGGCGAGATACGCGGCGCCGAGCGCGGTCGTCTCCGCGATCGCCGGCCGGTCCACCGGCGCGGCCAAGACGTCGGCGAGGAACTGCAGTAGATATTCGCTGGCGATCATGCCGCCGTCGACCCGCAGCACCGTGCCGCCGGTGCCGGGCCAATCGGCGCGCATGGCCGCGAGCAGGTCGCGGGTCTGATAGCCGACCGCCTCGAGCGCCGCGCGGGCGAATTCGGCGCGCCCGGCGTTGCGGCTGAGCCCGAACATCGCGCCGCGCGCGTCGGGATCCCACCACGGCGCGCCGAGCCCGACGAACGCCGGCACCAGATAAATCGGCTCGGCCGGATCGGATGTGGCGGCGAGCTCCCCGGATTCCGCGGCGCTCGCGATCAGCCCGAGGCCGTCGCGCAGCCATTGCACGGCGGCCCCGGCGACGAAAATCGCGCCTTCGAGCGCATAGCTGCGGCGCCCCTCGAGCTGATAGGCGATCGTGGTCAGCAGCCGGCTGCGCGACTTGACCGCGGTCGTGCCGGTGTTGAGCAGCGCGAAACAGCCGGTCCCGTAGGTCGACTTCATCATGCCGGGCTCGAAGCAAGTCTGGCCGATGGTGGCGGCCTGCTGATCGCCGGCGATGCCCAGAATGCGGATCGGGCCGCCGAACAGGCCGGGCTCGGTGACGCCGAAATCCGCGGCGCAATCCCGCACTTGCGGCAGCAGCGGCAGAGGCACGCCGAACAGTTTTACCAGACCCGCCTCCCATTCGCCGCGGCGGATGTCGAGGAGAAGCGTGCGCGCCGCATTGGTCGCATCGGTGGCATGGACGCGGCCGCCGGTCAGACGCCACAGCAGAAAACTATCGACGGTGCCGAACGCGAGCTTGCCGTCTTGCGCCGCTCTGCGCGCGCCCTCGACGTGATCGAGCATCCACGCGATTTTCGTGGCAGAGAAATACGGGTCGAGCACGAGCCCGGTCTTGTCCGTGATCTCCGGCTCATGGTTTTGCTCGGCAAGCTTGGCGCACACGTCGGCCGTGCGGCGATCCTGCCAGACGATCGCGTTGTGGATCGGCTTGCCGGTGGCGCGGTCCCAGATCAACGTGGTCTCGCGCTGGTTGGCGATGCCGATCGCGGCGACGTCTTTCGCCGCGATCCCCGCCTTCTCCATCACGGCCCGCACGGTCTCGACCGTGGTCGTCCAGATCGCCTCCGGATCGTGCTCGACCAGGCCGGGCGCCGGATAGATTTGCGGAAATTCCCGCTGCGCGACGGCGACGGGGAGGCAGGCGCGATCGAACGCGATGGCGCGCGTCGAGGTCGTGCCCTGGTCGATGGCGATCACGTGGGTCGGCAAGCGCATCCCCTATTCGGCGGCGGTCTTGGCTTCGCGCGCATCCGCCATGAAGCGCTCCAGCGCCTCGCGCGCTTCCGCGCCGAGCCGCAGCCCCAGCTTCGAGCGGCGCCATAGCACGTCCTCGGCACGCTCCGCCCATTCGCAGCGCATCAGATGCCGGACCTCGGCCCCGGTGAGCTCGGTGCCGAAGCAGGGCCCGAGGTCCTCGAGGCTCCTCGCCTGGCCGAGGATGCGGTCGACCCGCGTCCCATGCGCGGCGACGAGGCGTCTCGCATGCGCCTCGCTCAGAAACGGCCATAGCCCGCACGCGCGCGCCACGAGCGCCTCGAAACCGTCCCACGGGAAGTCGCCGCCCGGAAGCGGGGCGTGCGCGGTCCAGGCCGGCCCGGTCACGAAGAAGTCCGCGATCTTTTCCAGCGCCGCCTCCGCGAGCCGGCGATAGGTGGTGATCTTGCCGCCGTAAACCGTGAGCAGCGGCGCCTCGCGATGGGGCGCGTCGAGCGCCAGCACGTAATCGCGGCTGATGTCCTTGGCCGCTTGCGTGCGATCGCCGTGCAGCGGCCGCACGCCCGCATAGGCCCAGACCACGTGCTCGGGCTCGACGGTCTCGCGAAAGTAGGCGTTCGCGGTCCGGCACAGATAGGTGATCTCGTCGGAGCTTGCGGCGACCGCGCCGGGATCGCCGTCGTAGTCCTCGTCGGTGGTGCCGATCAGGGTGAAATCGCGCTCATACGGAATGGCGAAAACCACGCGGCCGTCCCCGCCCTGGAAGATGTAGGCGTGGTCGTGCCCGAACAGCTTCGGCACGACGATGTGGCTGCCCTTGACGAGGCGCACCGGGATCGAGGTATTTCGCCGCAAGATCTGCTCCGCCACCAATGCGACCCAGGGACCGGTGGCATTGACGAGGACGCGGGCGGTCACGATCTCGCGGCGGCCGCCGCGGGATTTGAGCGCCAGCCGCCAGACCAACCCGTCGCGATCGGCGCGAGCAAGCCGCGTGCGGGTGCGGATGAGCGCACCGCGCTCGGCGGCATCGACCGCGTTGAGCACGGCGAGGCGCGAATCGTCGACCCGGCAATCGGAATATTCGAAGCCGAGCTTGTACCGGCGTTTGAGCGGCACGGCGACTTCGCCGTGGGTGAGGTCGAGGACCTCGGTGCCGGGGAGGATCTCGCGCCCGCCGAGCCGGTCGTAGAGGAACAGGCCGGCGCGCAGCTGCCAGGCCGGGCGCAGCGCGTCGTGATGCGGCAGCACGAAGCGCAGCGGCCGGATCAGGTGCGGGGCGTTGCGCAGCAGCACCTCGCGCTCGGCGAGCGCCTCGTGCACGAGCCGCAACGCGCCTTGCTCGAGGTAGCGCAGGCCGCCGTGGATCAGCTTGGTCGAGGCCGAGGAAGTCGCCGAGGCGAGATCGTTCTGCTCGAGCAGCAGCACCCGGATGCCCCGCCCGGCCGCGTCACGGGCGATCCCCGCCCCGTTGATGCCGCCGCCGATGATGGCGAGGTCGAAATCGGCCATGCGCGCTCCTGCCTGCCGGCGCCCGATTTCTCGCGCGGGCACTTGGAATCGATCTCGCAGCATGGCGCGGTTTGCGGCCGGCGCTCAAGCGGCTGGGCGGATGACCTTCGCGGAGACCATGGACAGGAAGCTCGGCAAGCCGTGGTTAGCTGCAAAATTGCGCGGATTCCGACACCGATCGAATTGGTAAGCGGCTCCAAGGCCACAATTTTTTGCGTTTCAATTCGCCAAAATACGTCTTGTAGTTATTTGTTGCGTAATTTCGTCATACGATTGTCAATCGCGCCATC
>WNFX01000344.1_pt1 | contig 44053 bp, 35 predicted proteins | sample 5400111 | NCBI WGS metagenome assembly WNFX01 (sample SAMN13153363, study PRJNA577476) | soil metagenome | isolation source: 40 cm soil or saprolite under grassland replicate 1 | place: USA:California | collected 2016-06-15
GGAACCTCTGCCTGCTCGGAGTCCTTGGCCGTCCGCACCTGCCACGCGACCGGCAGGCCGGTAGCCGTGTCCACGGCGCAGTGGACCTTATAGCCGTAATAGCCGCCGCCCGAGCGGGTGCTGATCGATGACCGGTGCCCCCAGCTTGCGTCCGGGTCGCTGAACTTCTTGCGCTCGGGACCGCCGCGCCGCAGGTAACGCTGACCGTTGCCGTAGGCCGGCAGATCCGATCCGTCGATGGTGACCGTCTTGCCCATGCCGGGCCTGGCGGCGTGGAGTTTCGCCAGAACCCGGTCGATGCAGTTCGCCAGCGTGCCGCCGTGCTCGCGGAGTTTCGTCGCGAAGCGGTAGCAAGCCCACTGGGAAGGAGCACCGCCGATGGCCTCGCGCAGCGCGGCGTGCTCAGCGATCAGGCGAGCCGTGCGCGTCCAGGTCGGCAGTGCGTAAACCGCCTTGACGAGGGCTGCGCCTACCAGCACCGCAGAGCCGAAGCCGGGGCGTCCGGTCCAGCGCAGTTCATCCAGATCAGTGATGAACTGCCGGATCTCAGGGAGATCGAGCAGCGCGCGGACGCTCTTGGCGTCATGCGCCTGTGTTACTTTGGAACCGGCCACGGGGAGGCATCCCTTGGTCCAGGCCCCGGGGGGTGTTGGTAGCACCCGCCGGGGCGTTTTATTTACTTACGGACCAAGGCTATCGGTAGGGTCTGACATTTTCAGACTGTGTGTACTGCACTTTGCACCACATCGAAGAGCCCCATTTGCCTCTGTACTGCTACTCGCAGTACAGTTTCGCCGTGAACAGAGACCAAGTGCTCCAGATCCGGCTGACCGAGAACGAAAAGCGCGGCTTCCAGGCTGCCGCCGAACTCGCCGGGCTGCCGCTCTCATCTTGGACGCGAGAACGGCTTCGTCATGCCGCCATACGCGAGATGGAGAACGCCGGGAAGACGGTTCCTTTCGTCACCTCCCTTGATGTCGCATGACCGAGGGCAAGAGCAAGCAGATCGCATTCGAGCAAGCCGGCCTGGCGAGCGTGCTCAAGCAGAACAAACTGGCGGTCCCTGCGAACCAAAGAGATTACGCGTGGACCGACCGCCAGGTAACGCAGTTGTTTCAGGATCTGGCTAAAGCCAAGGCCGATGGTGCAGATTACTTCTTGGGTGCTATCGTGACGATACCTCGCGCAGATAGCGTCCTTGAGGTCGTTGACGGGCAGCAGCGCCTCGCGACCACGGCCGTTCTGCTTGCCGCCATGCGGGAATATCTCAAGACCCTAAACGAGATCATGCTCGTAGAGTCAATCGAGAATGAATTCCTGACGAGCATCGACCGTCGAAACCGCATGCGCGTGCCGAACCTGAAGCTGAACGTTGATGACAATGACCTATTCAGTCATCTAATCGTGGGAGACGCAGGCCAGGCATTCGCGGCCAGACGGAAACCTTCGCATGAGCTTATCTTGAATGCCTACAAGCAAGCGCAAGCGCAGATCCGGTACATAGTATTGGCTCTAGATGCCAACGATCATGGCGACGTGCTCGAAGGATGGGTTTCCTACCTTGAGCACAGCGCCTTGGTCGTGCTCATGCGAGTACCGGACACCGCAGACGCCTACAAGATGTTCGAGACGCTCAATGCGCGCGGACTTGAAACCTCGCAGGCCGATCTAATCAAGAATTATATGTTTGGCAAAGCGGCACAGCGCATCGCGGAAGTACAGAGCCGCTGGGGGTACATGCGAGGTGCCCTTGAGACCCTGGACGACAGTGATATCACTATAACATTCCTGAGGCACGCGCTTATCGTTTTGAAGGGGTTCCTTCGCGAGGCTGAGGTATTTGACAAAGTCGAAGCCGAAGTGAAGTCGGCGCACTCGGCAGTGGGATTCTCGGCAAGTCTCGAAGAACTAGCTAATGCCTACGTTGCGACCTCTAATCCGCAACACGAACGATGGAATGCTTACCCAAATAAAGTGCGCCGAGCAATCGAGGTGGCCAATCTCTTCAATATCCGGCCAGCGCGCCCGCTCATGCTGGCCATTGCCGAGAGATTCAATCCACGAGAAACGGACATCGCATTCCAGTATCTAATCTGCGTTGGCGTCAGGCTTCTCATCGCCTCATCGACGAGAACTGGCTCGGTGGAAGAAGCGCTCGCTGATGCGGCTCACCTTGTGTATTCCAGAACAATCAATAAGGCGTCCGATCTCAAGGTTAACCTGTCGGGCATCGTACCGGGAGACGCGCAGTTTAAGGATGCCTTCGAAATCACTAAAGTTTCGAACCAGAAGTTCGCACGGTACTACCTGCGCTCACTGGAAATGCAGGCCAAGGGCGAGCGCGAGCCCTTGTTCGTTCCACAAGACGACAGCGTGATAGTCAATCTGGAGCATGTGCTGCCCAGAAAACCTGGAACAAACTGGCCGAGCTTCACGGCCGAGCATGCGGCCACCTACGCACGTCTCGGCAACCAGGTCCTACTGCGAGCGAGTAGTAACGCGCGCATCGGGAACAGCCCGTTCGCCGCCAAGGTTCCTACCTTGGCGGCCTCACCTTACATTCTTACGAATATGGTCGCAAAGGTCGCTGACTGGACTCCGGCAGCGATTGACAAACGGCAGAAGAGGCTCGCGGAACTCGCAGTCAAGGCGTGGCCCATATAGATCATCACATCACCGTGGGGTAACCCAAGATCCGCGCTGAGGTAGAGCCAGTTAGCTATCCGCTAGACGCTACCTCTGACCTGCGAAGACAGTTTCGCCAAGCTCGCCTAGTACGGGTCGCAGAGGAATTCGAGCAGCGTGCGAACGCCGAATCCGGTGCCGCCGGCGACCCACTCCGCGTCGTCGGCGTCGCACAGCGCGGTGCCCTGGATGTCCAGGTGCGCCCACCCGATGCCGGCGGGGACGAACTCACGCAGGAAAAGCCCGGCAAGCAGAGCCGTGCCGTGCCGGACGCCGCTGGTGTAGTTGACCAGGTCAGCGACTCGCGATCGGAGCTGGCGCCGGTAGGCATCGGGGAGCGGCAGCCGCCAGATGTGCTCGCCTGCCCGGTCGCCCGCGGCGGTGAGCCGGTTCGTCAGCTCATCGTCGGTGCTCATGATGGCGGCGATCCGCCTGCCGAGGGCGACGGCCGACGCGTCGGTCAGCGTGGCCAGGTCGATGATGGCGTCCGGCCCGGTCTCGCCGGCCAGCGTCAGCGCGTCGGCGAGGATCAGCCGGCCTTCGGCGTCGGCGTTGCGTATCTCGACCGTCGTGCCATCGCGCATCGTCAGCACGTCGCCGACCCGGACCGGATCGACGCTGATCATGTTCTCGGTGAGCGGCAGCCAGCCGTCGACGGCGACCGGGCAGCCGAGCCCGGCCAGCGCCGACATCGCGCCGAGGACTGCGGCGGCTCCCGCCATGTCCGCCTTCATGTCCGCCAGCTGCGTGGTGGGCTTGAGCGACATGCCGCCCGCGTCAAAGGTGACGCCCTTGCCGACCAGCGCGATCCGGCGGCCTGGCGCCCGCGGCCGGTAGCCGAGCCTGACCAGCCTGGGCGGCTCAAGCGCGCCGCGGCTGACGCCGAGCAGGCCGCCGAGGCGCTCGGCGGCGATCCGGTCGGCCTCCCACACCTCGCAGCGCAGGCCCGACCGGGCCGCGACCAGCCTGGCCCGCTCGGCGAAGACCCGCGGGGTCAGCACCCCGCCGGGCTCGTTGACCAGATCCCTGGCCAGCAGCACCGCCTCGCCGATCAGCCGGCCGTGCTCCACGGCGGTCCTGGCTTCTGGCCGGTCGGGTGCGATCATATCGACGTCCTGCTCGCGCTCGGGCTCCGGCGCGCGCCGGTGCCCGGCGAACCGGTAGCCGCCGAGCAGGTAGCCCTCCACCAGCGGCCGCAGGTCGGTACCCGGCGCCTCGATGCCAAGCCGCCGGTAGCCGGAGGCGGCCCTGGCGAGCATGGCCGCCGCGCTACGCAGCGCAGCGGCGTCAGGCTCGGCGCCCGCGCCGAGGCCGAGCAGCACGGTGACCGGCTCACCAGGTGCTCCGGGCAGCTGCGCGATGTCCCCGACCGCGCCGGTGAAGCCGATCCCTGCCAGGAACGCCGCGGGAACCGCGTCAGGAAGCCGGCCGGCGCAGACGGGCAGCACGATAGCGTCCAGGTCGGAGTCTGGCTTGTGCCGCAGCCGCCAGCGGGTGGTCATCCGCCGCGGGCGGCGCGCCTGGCCGCTCCCCAGGCTTCCAGTTCCGCCAGGTACTCACCGGCCAGGCGGCCCATGGCGGCCCGCGGCCCGACGGCCGCCCAGCCTCTGGCCGCGGAGATCGCGTGCGGGTCAAGCCGCAGCGCCTGCAGGTAGCAGTCCTCGGCAAGCACCGGCCGGCCGGCCCTGGCGAGACAGTCGGCGGCGGAGGCGTAGCCGAGCGACGTGGACACCGGGCCGAGTCGCGCGGTGCGCAGGAAACTATCCGCCGCCGGCCCCGGCCTGTCCTGCATCAGCAGGCTCTGCGCCTTCTCGACATGACTTTTCGGCTCGTACGGGTCGATCGCCAGCACCTCGTCCACCAGGGCATGGCCTTGCTCACGCTCACCGAAGGCGTAGCACGACTTGGACCGGGTTTCCAGGCAGGCGCGCAGGTTCTCCCGCTTCAGGAACTCCTCGTACTCGGTGCTGGCCGGCACGGCCCTGGCCAGCTCCTCCGTCCTTGCCATCTCCCAGGCCAGCTGCTCGCGGTCGCGGCGCAGGAAGGGCAGGTAGCTGACACTGCGGTAGAAGCGGCTTTCCAGCATCGCCTTCTCGAACGGCGAGATGCCCGCGTCGGCCAGCAGCTCGGCCAGGCAGCCGGCGCCGACCTGGCGCCAGGCCATCGCCTCATCGATCGAGCGGGTTTCCCTGCCATGGAAGATGACGGCAAAGGCGGCGATGAAGAACCGCAGCTTGACCGGGCAGGCCTCCAGCCTGCCGATCGCGAAGGAGTTCTCTGGCGTGGCCAGGGCGCTGCCCACCGAGTTGACGTACCTGACCAGATCACGCCAGTGCTGCAGGCGCATCTGGGCCGGGGTGCTCAGCCGCGCAGCGGGGACGGCGGGCACCAGGTCAAGTACCAGCGCGCCGAACCCAAGCCGGAAGACCACGGCGGCGATCAGGTGCTGGCGCTCGGTATCGAAACCGGCGAACCCGGTCAGCCAGTCACACAGCGTCTGCCAGGCTGGCGTGCGCAGCGGCTCAGCCAGGCCGGCCGGATGGGACACGGCGAAGTCGGCCAGCCCTGACTCCCTGACCAGGTTGCGCCTGAACGCGGGCGGCATCAGCCGCTGCCAGTTCATCTCAAACCGCTCGCCGCGCTGGGCAGCCTCGAAAGCCCAGGTGGGCAGGCTGGCATACAGGCATGGTGATTGCGACTCGCCCAGATTGAAGTACGCGGCGTACATCTGGTAGTGCCAGTTGTTAACGAAAGGCTTGTCCTTATTCCTGACCGCGGCCCGCCTGGTGACCTCGGCAAGCGGCTGATCGCCCGCAGCCGCGCAGGCGCGCTCCAGCGCGTCGCGGGTGGCGGCGGCGCGCGGTGCCGCCCGGAACGCGCGCTCGTTCAGCACCCTCGCGACCTCGTCTTGGCCGAGCGCCCGCGCGCAGTCCGCCGCCCTGAGCAGCGCGAACGCCGTGCCGTGCGGCCCCAGCCTGGACGCGTGCAGGTACTGCGCCAGCGCCCGCTCATGATCGGCTGCGCGCTCGGCCGCCTGGCCGGCCTGCATGTGGATCTTGACGCACCACGGGTCGAGGGCCAGGCCCTGCTCGATCGCCTCGTGCTCGGCCTGCCGGTCGCCGAGCCGGACCGCGATCTCGACCCGGCGGTCGATCAGCCGCCGCCGCGCCTCACGCAGGACAAGCTCGTCGTCGGCGTCCGGCGCGGTCAGCCCGGCCACCGCCTGCCAGGCGTCGGCAAGCTCCGCGCTCGCGCCGGCGAAGTTCCGCTCCCGTTCGGCGAGCATCACGCTGCGCAGCGCCAGCCGGGCGAGCAGGATGGCGTGCTCGAAGCCGGAGATATCGGCAGCCAGATCCGCGAGCAAGTCCCTGGCCCGGCGCAGCAGCGGAGCAGCCGCCGAGTCGTCTCCGGCGTGCCTGGCCAGCAGATAGCCCCAGCTGGCCAGCGCCTGGACGTGGACCATCGTGGGTACCGGCCGGTCCACCAGGCTCCGGTACGCGGCCGCGGTCCGCTCGGACAGGCCCTCGGTGGCGAAGAGCGCGACCGCGCGGGCGGACTGGATCGCGGCGGACGCCTGATCCCGGCAGGACGCGGGATCGGAGTCCGCGGGCACCACGTCGGGCACGGCCAGGTGCAGGCATGCGGCAACCAGCCAGCACACCAGGCCGGCCCGGTCCACCTGGTCCAGCTCAGCGTGCTTCAGGTACGCCTGCGACAACCGCCGCCAGGCCGGCGACGCGAGCTCGTCGGCCAGGTCGGCGGGGCTCACCGCCCGGTAGGCGGCCAGCCTGGACTCCTCGGTGAGCAGCCGCCGGTAACTCGCAGGCATGGTCATGCCGAACCTGAGCCTGCCGGGATCCCGCTGCTCGAAGCGCCGCGCCGCCAGCACCGCCGCCTTGGCATGCAGCACGGTGATCGGAGATTCCGCGCCATTGAAGTAAGGCTGATGTATCTCAAAGGTCAGCCAGCTTGGTGCGTTAACGCCCGCTTTTCCGTGGCTGAGCTCCCACCGCTTCATCGCCGCATTCCCGTCGTCGGCCCGTCATCGGCGCGGAATGGAAAACGTGCCCTGCGGCACCATGCAGGCCGCAGAGCACGTCAAGCCTGGTCGGTCAGGCCGCGTCGTCCAACAGGCAGGTCCAGCAGTCCGCCGCACCCGTGCTGATCTCGATCTCGTCGGCCAGTGATTCCCAGGTCTCGTAGTCCATTCGTTGGCTCCTTCCGTGGGCTGTCGAGCCCGGTCACTGCGGCCAGCTCATTGCGGTCTGGCACGATATAAGTAGTAGAAGGTCAGCCAATCCGCCCTGTCAAGGGCGCAGAATCGCAAGTTCGGATATGGCGAGCTCGACCTCCTCGTCGGCGGTCCAGTAATGCGGCGACAGCCTGATCAGCCCGTCAGGCGAGGACACCACCACGCCGGCCGCGGCCAGGCCGCGGCCGACCCGTTCCGCGAGGCCAGGCTCGGCGCACTCGATCGCGACGATGCCGGATCGCGCGTCCTGCCCGCCCGCGTTCGCCAGCGAGTAGCCGAGCTCGGTGAGGCCGGCCCGCAGCCTGTCCGCCAGCCGCAGCACGCGCTCGGTGACGGCAGGGCGCCCGATCGCGGTGAGCTCATCGAGCGCCGCGGCCAGCCCGGCCATGCCAAGCACGTCGTACATGCCGCCCTCCACCCGGGCAGCGGCCTTCCGCTCCGGCAGGTCGTAGCGCAGCTGCCCTTGGCCCTTCATCAGCTCAGCCGCGCCGTCGAACCCGAACCAGCCGGCCGGTACCGAGCGCAGCAGGTCAAGGCGGCCGAGCCGGCAGTAGAACACCCCGGTGCCCGGCGGGCCGCACAGCCACTTGTGCGCGCCGGCGGCAATGAAGTCCACGCCGGTGTCCGCGACCGACAGCGGCAGCACGCCGAGGCCTTGCACGGCGTCCACGCACACCAGGGCGCCGGCCTGCGCCGCCAGCTCGCAGATCGCGTCAAGATCGCAGCGGAACCCGGTGGCGAAGTTCACCTGGCTGACCGCCACCAGCCTGGTGGCCGGCCCGATCGCCGCCGCCACGTCGCCGAGGTCGTAGCCTCCGGCCCGCATCGGCACCCAGGACAGGGTGACCCCGTGCCGGCTCAGCCGCTGCCACGGGCGCACGTTCGCCGGGAAGTCCCGGTCGAATACCACCACCTCATCGCCTGGCCGCCAGTCCAGGCCGTCGGCGACCAGGTGAATGCCCGTGGAGGTGTTGGGCACCAGCGCGATCTCCTCAGGGGCGCAGCTCAGCAGGCCGGCCAGCAGCGCCCTGGCGGCGGCGCGGGCGCCGAACAGGCGGCCGATCTCCGCGCTGCCGTCGGGAAGCACCTCATCGAGCCCCGCGCGCATCGCCGCGGCGGCGGCCGGGCGCAGCCTGCCAAGGCCCGCGTAGTCGAGGTAGGCCAGGACGGTCACGCGGTCGGCTCAGGTACCCGGGCCGGCCTGGCGGGCGCGACCGCCATCCACAGCGCCATCAGGAACGGCACGCCATGGAACAGCAGCACCCACTGGGCCAGCCAGCCCGGCCGCAGCCCGCCGCTCGTGGCCAGCAGGCCGCACATGAATCCGCTGTTCACCGCGATCTGGGAGAGTCCGAAGGCCCGGCCGCGGCGGTGGTCGGGCAGCGACTGCAGTGACTGCTTGAAGGTGATCTCGCTCAGGGCGTCGCCGATCCCGGCGACGGCCGCCGACAGCAGCCGCGGCCACCAGCCGGACAGCCAGAACACGCCGACGAACCCGGCCGACATCACGATCGTCGCGACGCAGAAGACCCGCTTCGGCGACTGGCTGATGACCCGCTTGGACAACGGGCGCAGCACGAAGCTGGCCAGCAGCAGGCCGGCCGCCCAGCTGCTCCACACCGCGCCCGCGACCAGCGTCGGGTTCGCCGGGGACAGCTGGCTGCCCAGGATCGGCAGCCCCACCTGCTGCGATGAGCTGGCGAACGCGTCCAGGCCGCGCAGGATCATCAGCGCCGCCAGGCCAGCGAGTACCAGCTGCTGCCAGAGCGCGGGCTCCGCGCCAGAGGACTCGGCGGCCGGTGACCGTGACTCCCTGGTCCGAAGCCGCAGCGCGAGCAGCACGGTCGCGGACAGCGCGTAGCTGGCGGCGTCGGATGCGAAGACGCCGCGGTAGCCGACTAACGGGACGGCGGCGGTGGCCAGGGCCATCCCGGTGACCAGGGCGACGCCCTTGAGGCCGGCGATGACGCTGTTCATGGTCTGGGTCGCCGGCCCGGCGAGCACCGGGGTCGCGGCGGACAGCGAGGCCTCGAAGACCGACCTGCCGGTACCGACCAAGATCACGGCCGGGTACAGCCACCAGGTCTGCACCCGCCCGGGCAGCACGGCGAGCGTCACCAGCATCACCGTGCGGACCAGGTCGGCGGTGATCATCACCTTGCGCCGGTCCCAGCGGTCGCCGTACCGGTGCCCGAGCCTGCCTCCGGCGATCGAGCCGCCGTACAGCGCCACGCTGACCAGGCCGGTGGCGAGAGTGGAATGGGTGCGTACCCAGATGAAGACCGACAGGCAGATGAAGTCGAGCGCGTAGCCGACGTCGGAGATGGTCTTCGCTGTCAGCAGGACAGCCAGATCCCGGCGGGCGGCGGTGCCCGCCCGAGCCGTGCCTACCGGCACGGATCAAACCCAGCGTCACCAGATGCGCCATGACCTTCTGACACAAAGCGCAGCATACGGGAACGGCGGAGCGGCGCCAGGACTCCGCCGCCCCTGGCAGGCACCATGCGGCGCTTCTTTGCCGGCCGCGGGGATTCCGCATGCTCGAACCAGGTAACCCTGCTGTGGTCATGACCAGCCGTGACGCCGGATATGTTGCTGCGGTGGCTCCCATCTCTGGCCGCCTGCTCATGGTGGTCCTGGTAGGCATAGCCGTCTTTATCGGCCTTCTCTACGGCCCGGTCATCGGCGACCGGCTCATGGACACCGTGAGCAAGAAGGCCAGCAAGGCTGCACCGCGGGTATTCCTCGCCGGCCTGGGCGTCTTGCTCACCGGTCTTGTCGTCCGGGTGCAGATACTCGACGTCGCCGGCGCCTTCCTCATCGGCTCGGTGGTGCTAGCCGCGATCCTGGACAACTACTAACGGGGTCGGGTAGCGGCGGCGGCAAGCAGCGGGGCTGCAACAAGAAGCGCTGCGCTGAAGGCCGTTCCCGGCCGTGATACGTATGACACGGGAATGGTGGACAGGGAAAATAGTAGCAGGCATATGCCAGCGCTCAGGCTTCGGATGGTTTTTCTTTCGGCGCGATACAGCTCCCGCCGAAGCCGGTCTTCAATCTCTGTTTTCCGTCGGCATTGCCCGATGATGGAGCTGACCACAGGAGCGGCAAAGGCACGCAGGACTCCCGCCCGGGAATTCGCAGTCGCCCTGGTCACGTCCTGTTGCGTGGTGCGCGAAGACGGCGACGCGTGATTCTCAGCGCCAGCGACCACTCATTTGGAACTGTGTCAATCCAGATTGGCGGCTACTCACGCGGACTTGATCAGCGAGCCGGTCACTTCAAGTAGTAAAGGGCCGTATTGGGCGAGCCGTCCTATTGAAGCCAGGCTGTGAGCCCTGCTTCCGGCGGGCTTCAGCCCGCTGGCCTTACGTATTCCGATCCCCGGCGTTCTCCGCGTAGCTCAAGCTTTCCCTCCTTGGCCAGGCGCCGCAGCAGTCGGCTGGCCTGGTCCGGACTGAGTGAGCACAGGTCGGCGGCCTCGGTCCGGGTGATCTGGCCGTGGGCGTCGACGTACTGCAGGACCATCTGCTCTTGCTGAAGCGGCTCGAAGCCGTGCACGCGGACGTAGCCGGCCGGGGCGTCGAGCACACGGTATACCGCAGCGGACAGGTGCCAACTCCGGCTCTTCCCCTCGCCGCGTACCTGTATCCAGCCTCGTTCGACCATGCGGGCAAGAATGCTGCGGGTCTCCGCTTCGGTCCGCTGCATTACCCGGGCCAGCTCCGGGGTGGTAGCCCGGCGCTCGCGGACCAGTTCCGCGAGCACCTGCAGTTCCGCTAGGCGCAGGGGCATCCCTTGCTGATTCTCCTGCTCAAGCACCCACCTTGTCATGGACAGGTTGGCCGGGCCACCCGGAAGGACAGCGACAACATAGGCGTCGGAGCTTCTCCCGTAATCAGGTGCCGGCCGGCCAACCCGGAGCTGCTCGGCGAACATCCGGTTGATCCCGCGCCCGGTTCGCTCAACGAGGCCCGTGCGCTTGAACGCATCCGCGAGCAGCGGACTACGCGGATGGGGCGGCGCGACGAGCAGGTTGTCCAGCCGTATACCGCTCGGGAAGCCCCCGGGGCTGGAGATCTCCAGCTGCTCCTCGCTCCACTCCACGTGGACAGCACCTCGCTGCGTGTAGTCCCGGTGGATGAGCGCATTCGCAAGAGCCTCGCGGAAGGCGGTCTCGGAGTATGTGGAGATCGCCACCCGAAACATCCCGAACTGCAGCTCTTCCTCCGCGTTCCGCGCCTGGAACCGGGCGAACATCTCCTCCGCAAGCCGCAGCAATGGGTAGGGGAGGAAGTCGTTGACCTCAACCTCAAGTCCCCGCAGCACCTGGAACGCCGCCTCGTGAGTTGGCAGGAGGCGCCGCAGCGCCTCGGATCGCCCGAACAGGAGCAACGCTCCTGCGGTGACCTCGGCCTCGGCCCGCATCAGGCCGAGCGCGCTCGCAATCTCACGATCGGACAGCGACGCGAGCAAGCGATCGGCACGGTCGCCCGCAGCGGCTGTCAGCCGCCGGAGGCGCTCGAATTCCAGGGGGTCAAGGTCCGCCCACGTAGCACCCCCGATACGCAGTCCCGCCCAGTCCACGGCACCGCGATCCACCTCATGAGCGAGCATCTCGTGGGCGTGGTACGGGACACAGGTCGGCCGGCCGTCGCCGGCGATCGCTCGTCGGATGTAGGTCCCTTTCGTCGTCCCCACCACGCGCGGGCTATCCGGCACCTCCACGACCAAGACTTCCGCGCCTTCGACTTGGACGACCCCGGCCACCGTGGAGAGTGCGGGCTGAGTCATGTTCGCGATCAGCGCCTGGACCCGCAGCGGGTCGGTTCGCCCCGCCTCATGCCGGGGCCGCGCGCCGCTGACCGTCCCGTCGTCCTCGACGCCAACGAGGAGCACCCCGCCGGTCCCGTTGGCCAGGCACACCACCGCCTCGACTAGGCCGCGGTCGCTCAGCCGTTCCCGCTGGTCGGCCTTAAACTCGACTTCATAGGCCTCCCCGCCGGCGATCCACCGCGCGACACGCGCGGGCATGTCCGCTGCCGAGTCCGACGGCGTCTCCATGCACTAGCTCCTTTGCGCGGGGTTATGCGACATCAACGTAAGCCTATCAACCAACGCGCATAACTTTGCGCACGCGCGCATAACGGCTCTTGCCGTCCGCCCTGGCCCCTCGACGACGCTGCCCCGGGCCGGGTCCTGACCATGCCCGGCGACGGCCGCTACCAGATCACCGCGCCCGCCGCCAGCAGCGCCGGACAGGAATGGCTGCCGCTCCCGGACGCCCGAGCCCGCGCGGGAGCCTTCGAGGATCAGGTAAAGCCGGTCCCGCACGCGAACCTGACCGCGGTCTGGCGGAACCAGATCGCGGCCGGCTGCCGCCCCTGCTGCGACAAGCCAGCGGCATAAACCAGGTCCAGCAGTACCTCGCAGGCATCGGCGTTGATGCGCTGGCCGCCACCTTGATCACCAGGACTCTGCTCGGCGACGAGTCGCGGTCACTGGGCGAAGCCAAGCGGACGGTGCTCACCCACCCGGCCCGCACCCGCGAACTCGCGTGGCACGAGAACCTCATGAACAACCTCGACACCTGACCGGAAAGACAGACGACCCCGACAACCACTCCAGCCAGCCGGGCCGCCCGCCGGACAGTACCCCGGAAAGTGACCCGCGTATTATTCAAATGATGGGACGGGAAAGGATGTAAGCTGATCGCATGAATTCCCCAGTCAGGGGAAATCGCACCGGAATTGGCGTTCAAGTCCCCCCTCGGACATTAACCATTACCCCACGGTAATTTGGGCTGAGGTCTGCTTCGGCCCGGATGGTGTTGCGTCCGGGGCGGTAGGTCAGGGTCAGGTTGAGTCCTTTGTAGACTTCTGCCTTGGCGGCGCGGTCTACGTCGCGGATGATGGCTGCGAGGCTGGTGAAGTGGTTCACGATGATCCCGATCTCCTGTCGGGTCATGGGCGGGGCGTGTTTGGCGGCGCTGGCGAGGATGGCCCCGGCCTGGGCGCGTTCGGCTTTGGCGGCGTTGATCCACCGGGTGATTCGCTGATGCCTCCGCCGGCGTCGATGGCGGCGCGGTAGCGGGTCATTTTGGCTGTTGTGTCGCTGATGACCTGCTCGGCCTGGGCGGTGGCCGGGTCGTGGCCACCGGCGTGCTGGGCGGCGGCGGTGAGGTCGTCGATGATTCCGGCGATGCGGTGGGGGGCGAATTCCTACCCGGTCCGGGCTCGCCAGCTCTGCGAGCAGCCGGCCGGCCTGGGGCCGGCGGGCAGGCGGGATCGACCGTGACTTATCCACGTCGAACTACTCAGCCACGATCACCCCGCCACGCGGCACGACCAGCTGGTCCGCGCGGACGTACTGCCAGGCGCGGGAAGCTACCGGGTCCTGGCGGTCCTCGGTGGAGAGCCCTCGCCGCAGCTGTGCCAGCTTCAGCTGGACATCCCGAACTCAGACTCCGCACCGAGTGACGATACGGAGCACTCGATCCTGCGGGCCATCTCGTGATAGGCGGTTGGTCAAGACGGCGGCTGCCGCGGTGACCTTGCCAGGGACGGAATATGCCGCGTCGGCGTCATGGGCCACGGCGCCGCGCTGATCCGGCCCAAGCGCGTGCGGCCCGATGTATCAGAAGGGCACTGACCTGCTCCTTGTCCTTAGCACGGCCGAAGTGATCGGTAGCCGTGCTCCGAGCTTTCTGACACCACAAGGAGCGCGTCATGACAACGAAGGCGGACGAAACCGGCGCCGGCGAGCGGCCGGCCGTGCAGGCCGAACGGGCCGGGTTCAAGACCCTGCTGGCGGCCAACCCCAACTACTTCGGCACCGCCAAGGAATCCGGCTTCCCTGCCCAGGTGGAGATCATCGGCAACACCAGCTACGAGCAGATCGACTGCGTGAGCTACAACCCCGAGCTGCGCCTGCTTGAGGCCACCATCTCGATCAAGCTGCCCTATGGCTACGGCGGCGACCTGTGCCAGGCCGGCTCCCTTGAGTTCGTCAGGTTCTTCCTCGACTACGGATCTGGCTGGACCGACGCCGGGCTGGCCAGCGTCAGCGTCCATGATCTCCCCGAGCAGCTCGACTGCTTCGAGGCCCCGGTCTTCCCGCTGCGCTACACCGCCACCGTGCAGGTCACGCCGGAAGGGCTGCCCTGCTGGCTGCCGGTCCTGCCGGTGGCGCGGGCCATCTTGTCCTGGTCGGTGATACCGACGGGGCCGGAATTCACCCCGGTGTGGGGCGGGGTGGCTGAATGCGCCGTGCAGATCAAGCCAAGGCCGCCGCTCATCGCCGACGTGCTCGCCGAGATCGGCACCGAGCTCAAGCACCCGGTCAAGCTCCCGTCCTCGTTCCGCTACGCGGAGTCGATCCTGCTGCCAGGGCCGCCCCCGGAGCCGATCGATCTCGCCTCGCTGGCCAGGCTGTATGCCGCCGGGGAGCAGGAACCGGCAGGCGGCAGGGCAGCAGAGGGCACCGCCGTGCCCGCGCACAGGTTCGGGTTCGCCGAGATCGCGCAGGCGGTCGGCGCGGCGAGCCTGAGCAGCGAATCGGTGGCCAAGAAGATCGCGGACTGGGACGCGGCCGGGCTCAGCTGGGTGAACGCGGTCACCGCCGTCAACGAGATCGGGTCCGACGTGACCTTCGAGGAGCTGGAATGCGTCGGGCTTGACAACAACATAAGCAGGCTGGTGGCCAGCTTCAAGATCAAGCGGCCTACCGGCTATAACGGCGGCCTCTGCCAGGCCGGCAGCACGGAATACGTGGCCTTCTGGGCTTCCGGCTGGGACGACAGCTGTGGCTGGAGCTACCTCGGCACCGCAGGCGTTGCCGTGCACGACATCGGCTGGGTTCCCGGCCAGGGCCTGTGCTACGCCGCCGTGCTCCCGGTCGACCTGACCCATCAGCGACGGCCCTGCGACCAGCCGAAGGAACTGCGGATCCGCGCGATGCTCTCGTGGAACGTCCCGCCGTCCCCGGCCGATCCCGACGGCGTCCCGGTCTGGGGCAACGTGCTTGACTCCCACGTCCAGGTCGGGCCCGGGGTCGCGGTGCCGCCAGGCACCGTCGCGCCGCTGATCGGCCTGCTCGGCGGGATCCCGATCGCCGGCATTTCAGCGACCGGGCTCACCACGCCGACGGCGACGTTCGCGCTGCTCGCCGGCAGCGCCCCGGCCGACCCCGACGGACTGGGCAGGCCGTGCCCGTTTGCTGGCACCGTGATCGTCCAGGGCCCGGTGTTCCCCGGCTATCAGTACCGGATTCAGGTCAAGCGGTCCACCGACATAAACTGGACATCGGTGAACAACTCGTTCACGGTGTGGGACGAGACCGGAACGATCTCCACCCACCAGGTCGCCAGCGGCGATTACTTCAGCTACCTGCCCGACACACTGAACGTCGACAATGTGCTTGCCGTCTGGGAAACGGCAGGCAATGACCGGTGGAACGTGAAGATCGACATTCTCGGCATCCCAGGCAGCGACGTCCACCAGCTGCAGCTGCACAGTTCCGGGCTGACCGCGGCCCTTGACATCGAGGTGTTCGCAGGCAACTGCGGCCGGTTCGATGTCGGCCAGGTGCTGGCCGGCCGGTTCGTGGCCACCGACGAGGCAGGCGGCTACGACTACCTGGCGAGCTACGGGCTTTCCACGGCGCCATTCGGTGCTCCGGCCGGCGCCCTCAGCCCGGTCGGCGGCAACCTGCCGACCGCGCCGGCGCCCGGCGATCCCTGGTCACTGGACACCGCCACGATGACCCCGTGTGGCTACACGATCGAAGTCGGCGCTGTGAGCCGCGCCATCTACAACAGCTCACCGTCGTACCGGCAGGCATCGGCGAGCACGGGTTTCTGCCTCCAGCTCGCTGACTGACCGCAAGCTCTCCGCCTCCCGGCGCGGCCAGCGCGCCGGGAGGCGGAGCTCCACGCGGCCGCGCCGGCCGGCGGACGCACGGTCCCGCGTGCCGCCCGTTACCCATCTGTTATGTCTTGTAGGTACTTCGCACCAGCCGCGCGGCTCTTGATAATCGTTGGCGGCACCGGCATTTGCCCGGCGACTGGACTTCTGCATGCTGCCGCCACACCATTAAAACGTCATCACAGTCGGGAGCTCCTCATGAAATGGTATTGGGAGCCACGGCCAAGCTCGGGTGCGGACAGCATTGACGACCACGCACCAGGTTTGGGCGCGGTACCGCGGGCATTGCTAGAGCGGCACGGCGCACGGGTGCTCAGCCCGGCGGACGCCGCGGCGGTCAGCGGATTCCCGCCGCCGCGATCCACGGTCTACCGGGCAAAGACGCTGCTGATCTCGGATGCCGTGCTGGCGAAGGAGGGCGTCCGCCGCATCCTGGCGGGCGTCGGGATGAGCCTGCACCGGCCCGATGGGGGCATACAGCTCGGCAAGCACGTTCCCGCGGGCCTGGCCGCCAAGCTCAGGGGGCTGCCGCACACGGCCGTGCTTAGGCCGGCCGCCGACCACGAAGGGGCGGCGCGCCCGGTGGTCCTTGACGCCTGGGCCGCGCTGCAGGCGCTGCGAGCCGCCACCGCAGAAAGCGGCCAGTTCATCGATCTGACCAGGGAGGATGTCGGCACCATCTCGCTTGAGCATCTGCTCCTTGGCTCGGCGATCACGATCACGGGCAGCCCGGCAAGCGACGGCGGGGGAGTCCTCGGCAGCCCGGCAAGCGACGGCGGCGGTGTTTCCGCCAGCCCGGTCACCGTCGGCTCCTACCTGTCTCGCGGACTGGACGCGCGGGCACCGGTCGGGCTTTGCCTGGCGGCGCCCGCCCGTACGAAGCTGGCCGACTTCGTGGCGAGCCATGGCCGGCGCCCGGTCATCGCGGTGCTCGACAGCGGCGTCCGGGTGCACCCCTGGCTTGACGTGATCAAGCAGGCCACGGCGCCCGGGGGATACCGCACCGCAGGCGCCGACCCGTTCGTGGCCGTTGATGAGGTGATCCAGGGCGAGATCGAGCAGCTTGGCCAGCAGGCAGCCGCGGCCGGCGACCAGCCTGGCCAGTTGATCCGCGGTCCATGGGACAAGCCGGTCACCGCCAACCCGCTGGTCGGTGAGCTCGATACGCACACCGGTCACGGCACGTTCATTGCCGGGCTCGTGCGTCAGATCGTCCCCGATGCCCAGGTCCTGTCCATCAGGATCATGCACAGCGACGGCGTCGTCTACGAGGGCCACCTGGTGGCCGCGCTCACGCTGATCGCGGCCAGGGTCGCCGGGGCCGGCGCCGGCCTGACCGGGATGGTCGACGTCATCTCGCTGTCGCTCGGCTACTTCAGCGAGACCACCGCCGACCGTGCGTACACGACCGGGCTCGGGCAGCTGATCGAGACGCTGCTTGGCATGGGCGTGGTGGTGGTCGCCGCGGCGGGAAACTATGCCACAAGCCGCAGGTTCTACCCGGCCGCCTTCGCCGGCACGGCGACCGGCCCGGTACCGGTGATCAGTGTCGGCGCGCTGAACCCGAACGGGTCCAAGGCGCTGTTCAGCGACGGCGGCCGCTGGATCAAGGCGTGGGCCATGGGTGCTGCCATGGTCAGCACGTTCCCGATCGACATCAACGGCAGGCGGGACCCTGAGATCAGCATGCCCGCGCATCCGGCCAACACGCTGCCGCAGGGTTCGCCGCTTCCCGGCAAACGGCAGTCACTCGACTTCGATGACTACTCAGACGGCTTCGCCATCTGGAGCGGCACGTCGTTCTCGACTCCGGTGATAGCCGCGCACATCGGCAAGCAGCTGATCGATGGTGCTGTTCACGCCGGACTGGGGCTGGGTGTCAGCGGCGCACCCGCGGCGGTCAAGCGCGTCACCGACGCGCTGATCCGGCTTGGCTGGCAGGGTTGATATCGGTGGAACGGCCCGAGCCAGCGGACGCGCCGCCGCGGCATGCTGATCGGGCCGAGCGGATCGCGGTGCTTGTGGGCGCGGCCAAGGACGGCAGCGAGCAAGCCGTCGGCCAGCTGGTGACCGAGTTCAGCCCGCAGATGTGGCAGGTGGCCCGTGCGGCCGGGCTGGGTCCCGGCGATGCCGAGGACGTGCTGCAGACCGTCTGGCTGCGGCTGCTCGGGCACCTGCAGGGTATTCACACCCCGGCCGCGCTCGCGGCGTGGCTGGTCATCACCACCCGCAGGGAAGCCTGGCGGGTGCGCAGCGCGGGGCGCAGGCAGGTTCCGCTTGACCAGGAGTGGCTGGCCGCTATCGCTGACCCCAGGCCCGGCGCCGAGGAGCTCGCCATCGCCGACGACCGCCGGCGCGAGCTCTGGCGAGCGCTTGGCCAGCTAGATCAGCGCTGCCAGGAGCTGCTGCGGATCGTCGCGTTCGTGCCGCGGGCCGGATACGAGGCGATCGCGGCCGAACTCGGCATGCCGCCAGGGAGCATCGGCCCCACCCGCGGCCGCTGCCTGGCCAAGCTTCGCGTGCTGCTGGCTGCCACCGCGGAAGGAACCGCTCGATGAACCACTCGCAAGCGTCCGGCTGGCCATCAGCCGATGAGCCCATGGACGAGACCGACTCCGCGATCCTCGGCGCCATCAGGGATCTGTTCACCAGGACCGATCCGATGCCCGCCGACCTTCCCGAGCGGATCAGGTTCTCGCTGGCGCTCCGCGACCTGGAATTCGAGGTGGCTAGGCTGTCCGTGGAAGAGAACCTGCGGATGCCCGCCGCCCGCGGTGCGGAGCAGAGCCGGACCGTGACCTTCGACAGCGACAGCCTGACGATCATGATCAGGATCGATTCCAACTCTGACGGTACGGCACGCGTCGACGGCTGGCTGGCGCCAGCGCAGCCGCGCACGATCGAGCTGCGCACCGGTACCGAGGCGCTGACCACGATCGCGGACGACCGGGGGCGGTTCGTCTTCGCCGAGGTTCCTCGCGGGTGCGCCCAGTTGCTTGTCCAGGCCGAACCGGGGCCGTCAGGATCAGACCGGGCCGTGGTGACCCCAGCGCTCATCCTCTGATCAGCCCAAGGAGGCGCTCACCTGATGCCGTCAGCCGCGGGCCGCTCAGCGTCTCGCGCTGCTCCGCTGTCCAGGGCTGAGCGCCTGGCCCGCGTCGCTCATCAGCGCGGGCTGCGCGCTGGCTCGGCCTGGCGCCCCGCGGTCGCCGCCCGTTATATGCGTTCCGGGCTGCAGGCGCTCGGCTGGACGCAGCAGCGGGACCAGCCGGACGCGACGGGAGTCGCGCCTCCGCACCGTGCGCTCGCGGCACGGCTGCTGATGAGCCTGGCGCACTACGAGGCGGAGCAGGGCAGGACCGAATACGGACTGCGCCTGCTCGACCATGCCGAGCCGCTCGCGGCCCCCGCCGACCGAGGCGTTCTGCTGTCACAGCGCGGCTTGCTGCTCATGCGGATGCGGCGGGACGGCGAGGCGAAGCGGCTGCTCGACGAGGCGATCATCCTGCTTCCCGGCTACCCTGACCCGTCCTACCTGGCCAGGGCGCTGCTCAACCGCAGCTTCCTGCACCACAACGTCGGCGACGTCCGGCGTGGCCGCGCCGACGCGGCGCGGTGCGAGCGGTTCTCGACAGAGCACGGGCTTGAGCTGATGGCGGCCAAGGCGGTGCACAACGACGGTTCCCTGGCCCTGCTTGAGGGCGACTTGCCAGGCGCGCTGCGGCTGTTCAACGCGGCAGCTGACCGGTACCGGCTGACCGCACCAAGCGCGCTGCCCGTGCTGGCCATGGACAAGGCGCAGGCGCTGCTCGCCGCCGGCCTGGCCCACGACGCGGCCAGGGAACTCGACACCGCCATCGTGTCGTTCCGGCGGCAGCGGCTTGACCAGGATCACGCCGAGGCCGAGCTGGCACGATCCCAGGCGGCGCTGGCCGCGGGCGACCTGCAGGCCGCGCGGCGCTGGGCGTCCGCGGCGGCCCGGCGGTTCCGCCGCCACGGCAACGACGCGCGGGCCTGCCTCGCCGAGCTCGCCCAGCTTCGCGCCCGCGCCACCGCGCCGGGCTCAGGATCGGTCGCGGCTACGGCGGTGCTGATCGCGGGCCGGCTGCGCGGCTGCGGGCTGCGGGACGATGCCGACGTGGCGGAGCTGATCGCGGCCCGCGCGCTGATCGCGTCCGGCCGGCCTGCCCAGGCCAGGGAACGAATCGGCGCGGTGCGCCGCCGTGGCCCGGCGGCGTCACTGGAGAGCAGCATCTTGCGCAAGCTGGCGCGGGCCGAGCTCGCGCAGACCGAGGGGCACTCGGGCGCGGCCCTGACCGAGCTCAGGGCCGGCCTGGCGATAGTGCACACGCGCCGCGGTCAGCTTGGCAGCCTTGACCTGCAGACCGGCGCCGGGGCGCTGGGCAGGGACCTGGCCCTGGCTGGCCTGCGGCTGGCCCTGGACCGGGGCTCAGCGCCGCTGGTGTTCGCTTGGCTGGAACGCACCAGGGCGCAGGCGTTCAGGGTCAGGCCGGTCCGCCCGCCGGCCGACCCGGCGGCCGCCTCCTTGCTGGCCGAGCTGCGCAGGCAGATCTACCTGATCAGGAACGCCGAGCTGAACGGGCACCGTGATCTGGCCAGCATCGCCAGGCGAGCTGAGCTGCAGCGGCAGATCAGGGAACGCAGCTGGGAAGCGGCCGGGGTGGGCAGCGACCCGGCCAGGTCCAGCCTCGGCGCCGTGGCCGCCGCCTTGCGCCAGAGCGGTCAGAGCATGATCAGCATCCTGGCCAGGGACGGCCAGCTGCTCGCCGTGGTGCTCGGAACAGACTCGGTGCGGCTCGTCAGGCTGGGCAGCCTCGAGGCAGCCGCCGAGGCGGCACGACGGCTGGGCGCCGACCTGGACGCGCTCGCCGGGCGGCTGGCCCCCCGGCTGGCCGCGGTGATCAGCGAGTCGGTGCGGCACCAGGTCACGGTCCTCACGGCCGAGCTGATCGCGCCGCTCCGCCGCAGGCTCGCAGCTGGCGGCGTGGTCATCGTGCCCGTCGGACGGCTGGCGGGCATTCCCTGGGGCCTGCTCCCTGACCTGCGCGGCCGGCCGGTCATGGCCTGCCCTTCCGCCTCGCTGTGGCTGGCCGCGTGGCGCCGGAGCCAGGCCGGCCAGGATGACGTGTCCAGGCCCGTGCTGGTCGCGGGACCCGACCTGCGGCACGCAGCCGGGGAAGTCACCGAGATAGCGAAGGCATACCCGGGCTGCCGGCCCCTGCTCGGCGCGCAGGCAACGGTGGAGGCCACGCTAAGGGCGCTGGACGGCGCTCCGCTTGCCCACCTGGCCGCGCACGGGCATCACGATCGCGAGAACGTGCTGTTCTCCAGGCTCGACCTCGCGGACGGGCCGCTGATGGCCTATGACGTCCAGGGTCTGCGGGCCGCGCCGCGGCATGTGGTCCTGTCGGCCTGCGACGTCGGGCGGGTCGTCCTGCGCCCTGGTGAGGAGATACTCGGCTTCACCGCCGCGCTGCTCTACGCCGGCACGACGACCGTGATATCCGCCAGCACCAGGGTGGCCGATGGCGCTGCCGTGGGCATCATGAGCGCCTACCACCGCGCGCTGGCCGCCGGGGCAAGGCCCGCCGAGGCGCTCGCGACGGCAGCCACGGCCGAGCCGTTCAGCCCGTTCGTCTGCTTCGGGGCTGGCTGAGCGTCCGGGCTGGCTGGCTGAGCGTCCGGGCTGGCTGAGCGTCCGGGCTGGCTGGCTGAGCGTCCGGGCTGGCTGGCTGGCTGAGCGTCCGCGGCGGCCAGGCAAGGCGGCCCGTGACCAAGTTTGGGCGGCACCGCCCGTTGCGCGACGAACGCTAACTGCATACAGTTTTGCTAGGGTCTCGCTCCGCTGATCACCGATGACGGGAGTACATCATGAGCCGTGACGTAGCGAAGGTCTTCGCCGACATCGACGCACTTGACCCGGACAAGTTCGTTGCTCACCTCACCCCCGACGTGAGGTTCCGGTTCGGCAACGCGGACCCGGCCATCGGCCGCGAGGCCGTGAAGGAGGCCGTCGCCGGGTTCTTCTCGACAATCGGCGGGCTGGCCCACCACATCATGAATGTGTGGGAGTTCGGGGACACGGTCATCGTGCAGATAGATGTCGAGTACCTCCGCAAGGACGGCAAGACCGTGATCATCCCCAACGCGGACATCCTGCTCTACGACGGTGACCTGGTCCGCGACTGGCAGATTTACATCGACGTCGCGCCCGTCTTCGCCTGAGCAGGCCCGATGATCACGCTGACCGACATCGCCTACGTCCGCTCCGGCGTCACCGACCTGGATGCTGCCGTCAGGTTCGCCACCGAGATCGTCGGCCTGGAACTGGCGGCTCCGACCGGGGTCGGAGTCGCTCACCTGCGGGCCGACCATCGCCATCACTGCCTCGCGCTGGTCGAGGGGCCGTCGGGAGTGATCTCATCTGGCTTCAGCGTCGCCGACTGCGACGCGCTGGCGGCCGCCGAGACCGAGCTTGAGCAATCCGGCATCACCGTGCGCCGCGGCTGCGCGCAGGAGGCGAGGTCTCGGCGGGTCAGGGAGTTCATCGCGTTCGATGACCCGTTCGGCAACCGGCTTGAGCTGGTCAGCCAGCAAGAGACCATCACCAGGCCGGTCGCGTTCACCCGGCCGGCTGGCATTAGCGAGTTCGGCCACCTGTGCCTGGACGCACCCGACGTGCACGAGGCCTACCGGTTCTGGAGCACTACCTTCAACGCGCGCGTCTCTGACTGGCTCGGCGACGCGGCCTGCCTGCTGCGGATCGACCCCGTCCACCACAAGCTGGCCGTGTTCAAGGGTGACAAGCCGGGGCTGTGCCACCTGAACTTCCAGGTCGCCACCATCGACGATGTGTTCCGTAGCTGGCATTTCCTGCTCGATCACGGCGTCGAGATCGAGATGGGACCTGGTCGGCATCCTCAGTCGACGGCGATCTTCCTTTACTTCCTCGGCCCTGAGGGGTTCACCTACGAGTACTCCTTCGGCGTGCGCCGGATCGAGGACGAGGCCGGGTGGGTGACGCGCACCTTTGACCCGGACGAGGCCGGCTCCATCGATATGTGGCTGGGCCCGGTGCGGCGGGTCTCCAGCCAGGTTCAGCTGCAGCCGGTCAGCGCAAACCGGCGGGCGGATGGCGGTCGATGAGCGCGACCGCACGAGGTACCGCGGCTGGCACGTAGTCGGGAGCGCAGTCGGTCAGCACCCGCAGCGCCGTGCGGGCCAGGTGATGGGCCATTCCATTGAGCGCGCCCCGCTCGTCTCCGGCGGTCAGCGCCGCCAGGATCTGCTCGTGTTCGACGTCACCGGCGGCCTGCCAGCTGTTCGGATCCGCAAGCTGGTAGATCCTGATGTAGCGGATCGTCCGGTCGGCGAAGGCACGCAGCTGCCGCTGCAGCACGTCCCCCGCGCCGCGGGTGATCAGCCGGTGGTAGTCGGCGTGCGCGGCGAACCACGCGCCGAAATCGCCCGTCCCCGCGGTGCGCCGCATCGTGTCAAGCAGGCGCCCGGCATCCTCGCGGCCGTCCGGCCCGAACGAGTTGATCGTCATCGACACGGCCAGCGTCTCAAGCAGGATCCGGCACGCATAGGTGTCGTCGAGCTCGGCCGGGTCGAGGCCGGCCACCCTGGTGCGCTGGTTCGGCTCGATCTCGACCAGGCCCTCTTCCTGCAGCATCCGCAGCACCTCGCGCAGCGGGGTGCGGCTGATCCCCAGCTGCTCGGCCAGGGAGACCTGCGAGAGCTTCGTGCCGGGCGTCAGCGTGCCGTCCAGGATGCATTCGCGCAGGTAGGCGTGCACATGCGGAATCGCCTGCCGGGCCTGCGGCAGCTGAACCCTGCGGATGTCGGGGATGAGGGTGGTACGGGCCATGGCCCCATTCTTCCCGAGCGGGCAACGCCTGCATACAGTTTGCAGCAGCGGGCGCGCCCGATATCTGACCCGAGCCCCTTGACGTAATCCTTAAACTGCATACAGTTTAGAGGCATGATCAGGAGGTACCGATGAACCGAGTCGGCGTCATCGGCCTGGGCAAGATGGGCATGCCGATCGCCCGCAACCTGGCCGAGCGGGGCTTCGAGATCATCGGTTACCGCCGCAGCGGATCACCCGAGCTGCTGGCGGCAGGCGGCAGCGTCGCCGGGTCTCCGGCTGAGGTGGCCGAGCGCGCCGACGTCCTGCTCTCGATCCTGCCCGACGCGGCCGCCGTCGAGGAGGTCGTCTGCGGCGCCGCGGGCACGCTCACGGCACTGCGGGCGGGCACCGTCCACATCGAGATGAGCACCATCGACGTCGGGCACAAGGGCCGCATCAGGGACGCTGTCCACCGCCGCGGCGGTGACCTGCTTGACTGCCCGATCAGCGGAAGCCCCGGCATGGTCGGTCCGCGGCTGGCGACCACCTTCGCCTCCGGCGAGCACGCCAGCATCGAGGCCGTCCGGCCGGTGCTTGACGCGATCTCCGGTCCCTGGGTCCATACCGGCCCGTTCGGGACCGGTGCCCGGATGAAGTACATCTCGAGCATGCTGCTCGCCACCCATACCGTGGCCGCCGCCGAGGCGATCGCGCTGGCCAGGCGCAGCGGCCTGGATCTGGAACTCCTCCAGCACACGCTGGACAACTCGATCGCGGCATCGGCGATCTTGAAGCAGCGCGGGCCGCTGATGCGGGAGCGCGCCTGGCTGCCAGCGCCCGGCCCGATCGACACGCTGCATTCCATCCTTGAGCAGATCGAGGCCGCCACCGCCGCAGCCGGCTTGCAGACTCCGGTCTTCACCTCAGCCAAGACCGTCTTCGACAAGGCAGTCGCCGCCGGGTGGGGGGAACTCGACATCGCCAGCGTCCACGATCAGATCTGCGGCGAGTCCGCGCTCAGCGCGGGGGAGCCCGCATGACGTGGGCACTGGCCACCTGCCGGCGGGGCGACACCATCGACCTGGCGGTGCTGCGCGAGGACGGGGCGGTGGTGGCACCGCCGGAGCTCAAGCAGTGGGCGACGATGCTCGAACTGCTCGGGGACTGGCGGCAGGCGGAGGACATCCTGCGAGCCATCGAGCTCGACGAGGCGCCCGTCATCGACCATGACTGCCTGCTGGCGCCGGTGCGGTGGCCGCGCAAGGTCGTCTGCGCGGGCGTTAACTACCGGCGCCACATCCGTGAGATGGGCGGTGCGGTCCCCGGCGAGGGCTGGACGCCTTTCTTCTTCCTCAAGCCTCCCACCACCACCGTGATCGGCCCGACCGACGCGATCCTCATCCGCTCGCCGCAGGCGGCGCGCTACGACTGGGAAGCCGAGCTCGCTGTCGTCATCGGCATCGGCGGCCGTGACATCGCCGCCGCGGACGCGCTGGCACACGTGGCCGGCTATTGCGTCGCCAACGACGTCACCGCCCGCGGGTACCACAAGCGGCTGACCGTGCCTGCGGATGCGTTCATCTATGACTGGTTCGCCGCCAAGTCCATCGACAGCTCCCTGCCGCTCGGACCCGGCATCACGCCGGCGTTCCAGATACCTGACCCGCAGGATCTGCGCCTGCGACTGTGGGTAAACGGCGAGCTGCAGCAGGAGGAGTCGACGGCCGACATGATCTGCCCCGTCGCCGACCTGATTTCGGCGGCGAGCGAAGTCGTGACGCTCGAGCCCGGTGACGTCATCGCCACGGGAACCCCGTCAGGGGTCGGCGCCGGCCGCGGCCTGCACCTGCGGCACGGCGATCTCGTGCGCACCGCCATCGACGGTCTTGGCGCCCTGGAAAACCCCGTTATCGACCGAACAGGATGGACCTCGTGATCTACGTAACGCACCAGCTACCGGTCAACGCCCCCGGCCACCCGCGACTTGACCGCACTGCCGTCTGGGACGGCCTCGTGCTCAAGGCGAACAATGCGCTGCCCTTCGTGCCCAGCATGACCTTCTGCGAGGTCACGGTCAGGCACAGCGACACCGTATTCGACCGCGACATCGAGTTCCGCGGCCAGCGCTTCACCGAGCGCATCACGCTCGAAGCCCCCCACCGGGTCGTGTTCACCAGGATCGCTGGCCCGGTGCTCGGCACCATCGCCAACGAGATCGAGGGCGTCGGCGATGACCTCAGGCTGCGATTCAGCTTCGCCCTGGTCGTCTCCGGTGCCGAAGGGGGCTCAGCCGGCGAGCAGGAGCACGCCGACTCCATGACCGGCGACTATCTCAAGGCCGTGGAGGCCACGCTCAACGCGATGCGCAGGCTGGCCACCGACAGCCCAGCGGTGTCCGGGTAGCGGGTCAGCCGCCCGGCTCGAGGTTGCTCAGGAATGTCCGTGGCGGCGGCGCGCCCCACAGATGCGGCGGGACGTCCCATTCACGGGCAACCCAGCCGTCGTCGACCTGGTCGATATCGGAGAACCACTCGATCCATGAGCCCCACGGATCCGGGTTGTAGTGGAAGAAGTTCGAGCCGATCGTGTGCCGGCCGAGCCCCCAGCCGGGTTCGCGGCCCTTGCCGCGCATCCGGTCGGCGCCGAGCGCGATCGCGTCGATGGATGGCACCTCGAAACTGGCGTGGTGGAAGCCGGGGTGACTGCTGGCGATGAAGCCGAAGATGTGGTGATCGCCGGGCCCGGCATTGAGGAATGTCACCAGCCCGTGGATCCGGTCGCTCACCCGAAGGCCGAGCACCTCGGTATAGAAGTCGGTCATCGGCTGCGGCTGCGGCGTGAACAGCAGCGTGTGCCCAAGTCGCCTGGGCGCGATGTCGTCGGCGTTGAGCCACTGCGCGACGCCGATCCGCTGCGTTGCGGCGCCGACATTCGCAAGCACCTGCGCAACTGGGCGGGCAGCCGCGGGATCTTCGTTGAGTAGCTGCACGGCTGTGCCGTCCGGGTCGCGCAGCCACAGGCCGTGCTCCGGTGCGCCTTGCGGCGGCTCGATGACGGGCGTGCCCGCGCGGTCCAGCGCCTGCATGACCACGTCAAGCGTCCCTGGGCGGATGGTGAAGGAGATATGGTGCAGCCGCTTGGCTGGCGCCTGCACCAGCCGGACCTGTTCCTGGTCACGGCCAGGGCACTGGGCGACCAGCGAGCCGTCCTTCTCCCCGGTCTCCAGGCCGAAGTCCTGCAGGAACCCTTCTGCCGCCGCCAGGTCAGGCACTTCAAGCGCGTAGTGATGCAGTGAGGAGATCACGGCTCTTTTCCTTTCCAGAAAAACTGCATACAGTTTAGCTATCGAGCGATCAGTTGGAAAGAGCGGAGGGACGCGCGGTGACCGGATCGTCTGCGCGGCGGAGCGATCTCGTCGAGGCCGCGCATGTCATGTCGCGGCTCGGGCTGGTCACCGCATTCGGGCATGTCTCGGCTCGTACCGGATCCTCCATGCTGATTACGCCCGCCGCCGACCTGGCCAGCGTCAGCGAGCCGGCCCTGGTTGACGTATCCATCGACGCTCAGTCGCTGCCGGCCGGCGCTCCGGCGGAGGCGTGGGCGCACCTGGCCATCTACCGCGCCAGGCCCGATGCAGGCGCGGTGGCGCGGGCGCAGCCGGCCGCCGCCTTCGCGGTAGCCGCCTCGGTCACGGTGCTGGCTCCCGTGCACGGGCAGGCCGCCTGGCTCGGCCACTCGGTCCCCGTGCACGACAGCGCTCATCTGCTGCGGTCGGCTGAACTCGCTGACCGCGCGGCCAGGAGCCTGCCGTCCGGCGAGGCCCTGCTGCTGCGCGGTAACGGCGCTCTCACGCTCGGCGCGACGCCCGGCGTCGCCGTCGCCAGGATGTGGCTGCTCTCGGCCGCCTGTGACGCCTGGCTCGCCGCCAGGGCGGCCGGCCAGGCCAATGCCCTGACGGCGCAGGAGGTGGACTCATGGCGGGCCGCCGGAGCGGAACTCCTGCCGCGGCTGTGGCAGCACCTGCGCCGTTAGATTGGCGGTAACGGCGTTTACTCGCGGTTGCCGCCTAAGGCGACAAGGGTTTCTTTCAACGTGCTCGGATAACGGCAACGGCTTTCTGCTTCTTCGCAATCCGCCTGTTGACCAGCGAAGGAGAAACTGCATGCACTTTTTGAGATGCTGATCGGCAGGCAGGCAAGTCACATGCCATCGACTTCATCTGCGCCCACCGCGAAGACTCGCCCCCAGCTCGATGCGGAGCTGCGGCTGCGCACAGCTGACCGGCTGCGCCCGAGCTTCAAGGGCGACATCATAGGCCCGGATCACGCCAGCTACGGCGACGCGCGCCTGGTCTGGAACGCCATGATCGACAGGCATCCCGGCCTGATCCTGCGCTGCACGTGCACCGAGGAGGTGGTGGCGGCCGTGAACGTGGCCCGGACCAACAGGCTGCTTCCTGCCGTCCGTGGCGGCGGCCACAACGTGGCGGGCAAGGCGATGTAGGAAGGCGGCCTGACCATCGACATGGGCGGAATGCGCAAGGTAGTGGTCGACGCCGAGCGCCATCTCGTGCACGGTGACGGCGGCTGCCTGCTCGGCGATGTCGACGCGGCCACCGCGCCGTACGGCATGATCGTTCCCGCCGGGATCATGTCAGAGACCGGGGTGGCCGGCCTGGCCCTGGGCGGCGGGATCGGATGGTTCTCCCGCAAGTACGGGCTGACCTGCGACCAGTTCGTCTCCCTTGAGGTCGTGCTGGCCAGCGGCGAGGTCATCGAGGTCTCCGCCGATCAGCACCCGGACCTGTTCTGGGCACTGCGCGGTGGCGGCGGCAACTTCGGGGTGGTCACCCGCTTCACGTTTCTGGCCAGGGACTTCGGCCCGATGATGCGGATCGGCGTTTCCCTGTATCAGCCGCAGGACGCCGCCGAGGCACTTCGCGAGTACGCCTCGATCGTGCCGACGCTGCCCCGCAGCATAAGCTGGCACGCGGCGCTCAAGCACGACGTTCCCGCACTGCCGTTCGTTCCGCCTGAACTGGCCGCCGCGCGGCTGCTGATGCTGATCTCGATGTGGCTCGATGATGCCGGCGATCCCGCTGTGATCTGCGGGCATGGATCGGTCAGGGCATTTACGTGAACATGCTCAACTTCGATGAGATGGACCGGGTCGTCGAGGCATTCGGCGGGCCGGGCAAGTACGCCAGGCTCGGCCGGGTTAAGGCACAATACGACCCAGGGAACCTTTCCAGATGAGCTACAACATCGCGCCGGTCCCTGGCGAACCGGCTGGCTACGCGGGGTTGTGACGATAGCGGAACGGCGGAGGTACGGACATGGACGTCGGAATCGGCCTTCCGACCCAGATCCCTGGTCTCGATGGTAAGACGCTTGTGGACTGGGCGGTGCTGGCCGAGCAGGCCGGATTCAGCACGCTCGGCACGGTGGGCCGCCTTGTCTACCCGAACTACGACGATCTGATCGCGCTCGCGGCGGCGGCCGCCGTGACCGAGCGGATCGGCCTGACCACCTCGGTGCTGCTCGCGCCGCTGCACGCGAACACGGCGCTGCTGGCGAAGCAGGCGGCCTCGCTCGACCGGCTGTCCGCCGGCCGCCTGGTGCTTGGCCTCGGGATCGGCGGCCGGGACGATGATTTCACGGCCAGCGGGCTCCCGACCGCCGGCCGGAGCCGGCGGCTGGCGGAGCAGATCGAAGAGCTGAAGCGGATCTGGCGCGGCGAGGAGCGCGGCATGGCCGGCCCGATCGGGCCGTCGCCGGCCCGCGAGGGCGGCCCGGAACTGATCATCGGCGCCGTCAGCGAGGCCGGCTTCCGCCGGGTGGCAGGGCTCGTCGACGGCTGGATCATGGGCGGCGGCACGCCGCAGATGTTCGCCCAGCTCGGCAAGGCGGTCGACCAGGCATGGCAGGACGCCGGCCGGCCAGGCAGGCCGCGCAAGCTGGCGCTGGCCTACTTCGCACTCGGGCCCGGGGCGCGCGAAGACGCCGCCTCGACTATCAAGGCCTACTATGCATGGCTCGGCGGATTCGCCGACCAGATCGCGGCCGCCGCGGCGGTCACTGCGGAGATGGTCAGGGACTACGTCGCCGCCTTCGAGCAGAGCGGCTGCGACGAGCTGATCTTCGGCCCGTGCACGTCGGAGCTTGATCAGGTCACATTGCTCGCCGAGGCGCTCGGGTAGGCGGATCAGCCCCGGCGGCCCTGGCCGCCGGCCCCGTGCCCTGAGCTACTCGATGCGATGCGCGGCCAGCCAGGTCGCGGCCCTCCTTGGCGAAGCCTGACAGAGCCAGGCGTCCTGCACTATTTCGGTCAGCTCGGCCAGGGTGAGCTCGCCGATCCGGCTGGCCCGTACCAGCACAGAAGGATGGCCATCGAAATGCGGCGTGGTGAAGAACGGCGACGTCTGATCCTGCACCAGCGCCTGCTTGTCTGACTCCGAGGGCACCCAGAGCACGATGACGTCCAGGTAGCGCTCGCCCGTGCCCGGATCGACGGCGTCGGGGCGCGGGTTGCGAAAGAACACGAACGACTTACCGCCGACCTGATAGACGGGGTTGCCAAGCGGCCCGTGTTCGACAGTGACATGCGGCATGCTCACAGCCAGCTCGTGCACATCCCGCACCCGCGCGCGACGCGGCGCTGCCATGACGACAGCGTAGAGGCTACCCGTGGCTATCGCGCAGGAATGTGGTGTCGACGCGCCACCTGTCCCGGCCGAACCAGCTGATTCCATTGGCGAGCCCAGGATACTTTTCGTATCGACGGAAGAACCTGAAGAGGTCCACTGCGTATTCGAAGACGCGGTCGAAATATTCACGGACGAGCCGGATATCGGGGAATAGCATCCCGCCAAGATCGGTGAGAATTTTCGGGATCGGGTCACCGTCGCGGGTCGATTTCGCGGTGAGCTCCAATGCGTACCGGAGTTCAATCTCGATATTGCCATAATAGGCCAGGGCGGACAAGGCGAGCCGCTCGGCCGCAGCCCTTCCAGCTATCGCGGCGCCGAGCGAGGAGGAGTCTGACTGGAGGAGGCTGAAGGAGTCCTCAAGCGATGCCATTGCGCCCAGGAAATACATAAGGGTGGCATACATAGGGAGCAGTCCGGTACCGAGATCTGCACGCCACCGGGTGACCCGATCATCACCAGACAGGACGATACCGCTGCGTAGCCTCGCCATGATCCGAAGCTCAATATCCTGCAGGATAGGAAAGCCGGCGAATGCGGCATCCGGCCGGGAGCCGAGCTGGTCAAGTCGGTGGATACCTTCGACCAGCAGTGATAGCGCCTCTGCCCGGACTACCTCGACGTCGACCTCGAGCGATCCGGCCAGGGCAAGGTGGCGCTCGGCTATGGGAGTGGCCATGCGGAGTTTGCTGCCGACCCTCGGGCTGGCATATTCTTCTTCGCCTTCAAGTAGTATAAGAAAATCGAGGTCGGAATCAGCTGATGCCCTTCCAGTCGCATGAGAGCCGACCAGCAGCACCGCAGCGTCAGGTCCGGCACCAAGGGCGGGAATCAACTCGGAGAGACCGATCCCACTCCGCGCAAGGGCATGACGCGCCGACTCCGGCAGGTTGTGAATCTTATGTGGTTCCATCATTTATCCCGCAATCTGGAGTATAGCTCTTAGTATGACTTTGGGAGGCAAGTGCCGCCAATTGCCGATGCCGTAATGATGGCCGTCCGCGGGTTGCTCACGGCTGCGCGCGAACGGGACTCATACGGCGTAGCAGCACCACAGCAATCGGAGCCATGAGAATAACGACCAGACCCCCTAGCAGGAATGGGGCGCGAAGGCCGGCTTCGCGCCCGATGAATCCGCCGGCGAGCGAGCCAAGCGACAGCCCACCCCAGGCCAGCATCCGGTAGACGCTGTTCACGCGGCCGGCCAGGTGCTGCGGCACGATCATCTGCCGAAGCGAGACCGTGACCACGTTCCATACCGCGATACTGAACCCGTTCGCGGCCAGCAGCACCCCGGTAAGCACCGGCGCGTCCGCCAGGTAGATGCCAAGGTACGCGGCGCCGGAGACCAGTATCGAGGCGACGAGGCAGCCCCTGGCCCCAACCCGCGAACTGATCCTTGGAGCGATGATGTTGCCAGCGAGGCTACCTACCCCGGCCGCCGCGAGCAGCAGGCCATAGCCGTCCGTCGACAGATGCAGCACGCGCAGGGCGAACAGCACCAAGATGGCAAGGATGGCCTGGGCCACGAACGCCAGAATGCCCACCATTACGGCCAGCGTACGGACCACGGGGTGGTGCCACAGCCAGCGCAGGCCGGCCGAGACGTCTCCCCGGATGGACCGCCCGCCGTCGGCCGACGGCGGGTGTTGCGAGCTGAGGCGGGCAGTCAGGGTGAAGATCAGCAGGGCCGAAACCGCGAAGGAGCCCGCGTCCAGCAGGAAAGGCGACCATGCGGCACGGCCATACAGGACGCTGCCAACGACAGGCCCGATGAATTCGAGCATTATCATCTGCGCGCCGAACATTTGTCCGTTGACGCGCTCCAGATCTTCAGCGGGCACCATAGCCGGGATAGCAGCCATGGCCGCATTGTCGAAGAACGTCTGAGCCACTCCGCTCAGGAATGCCGCTGCGAAAAGCATCGGGAGGGTAGCCGCACCGGCAAGGACGAGCAAGCCGAGAACACCGAGTATCACTACCCGTATAATATCGGCCCTTACCATAATCCGTTTGCGGTCTCCTCTGTCGACCACGGCCCCGCTGAATAGCCCGAGGACCAGCCAGGGCAGGCGCGCAGCGAAGAATACGCCGGATATCAGGACGGGATTGCGGGTGAGCGTCGCGGCGAGCAATGGGAGCGCGGCAGACTCGACCATGCCATCGCCGAGGCTGGACGCGATTGAGGCGAGCCACATCCGTCGCCAGCCGCTAAGCCGCCGAAATCGCTTTGTCTCTGCCACGTCAGCCAAATGAATATCCTACGGCATCGACTGCCCTGATCATTCCACCGCCTGGCGTTGAAGCTAGGTTGTGCCTTGTTTTTCTCATCGGAATATTCGCTAACAGAGGCTAACAGGCGGGCCTGGAAGCGTCAAGAGAGCGGCCTTCAGAATGGCTAGAAGTTCGTCAGGCGATCGGCGCGTATCGCATCCACCTGGGCTTTGTTGGTGACATTGACGTTGCTGCCGACCGCGTGCTTCAGGTGCGGTAGCTGACCCAGAGAATCCAGCTCGTGGCGCTGTGTGACCGGCGCTGTGTGACCGCGCTGTGTGACCGCGCTGTGTGACGGGCGCCAGGCGGCCAGTGTCACGGCTCGGTGCCCGCCGCCTACCAGGCCGGCGCGCCATCGAAGGCGCGGCGGCCGCCGTGAGCTTCATCTCCCGCCGCCACCGACCGGACAACTCGCGTGAAATCGCCGCCGCCGTGCCGCGGGGAGAGCCGATCGGCCCTTGGCAGCGGAATTGCGCACATAGCATTGTGCTGCCCCAGGAGCGAGCAGGCGCTGGACGATTCGGGATATGAACCAGCCGATGGCAGAGCAGACCGAGGGCGGCGCGGACCGAGGCGAACGGAACTCGCTAGATCTTGACGCGCTCGCCGTCAGTGACAGGTTCCGGCTGTTCAATTTCACCCGGCGCGATGATCACGTTGCCTATCTGTGGGTGCTGCGGGCGCTGGACAGGCTCCGCGCGGTGCATCAGGTCCAGGCGCACAGCGACGACGTGGCGGCGGCCCTGACCGAACTGGCCGCTGTCTATAGCGAGGCGCCCCGGCTGGAAGGCAGCCTCAGGGAAAAGCTGGACGCGCTGGCTGACGACAAGATGGTGTACCGGCTGGAGGACGCGTCCCGGGCGGGAACCCTGGCAAGATACCGGAACCGGCAATCCGTCTACCAGTTCAGCGAGCTTGGCTACCGCGCTTTCGCGGCAGTGGAGGATGTGCTCGGCGCCAGGATCCGGGACGCGAACCTGTCCCGTCTGGTGTTCTCCGACATTCTCGACGACCTGAAGTCGCTCGCGGCGGCCGCCATGGCAGGAGACGGCCAGCAGGTGTACCGCCGGCTATCGAGGCTGGACGCCGTCCTTGACGATATGGCCCGCCGCGCGGCGCAGTTCCACCTGACGCTGGGCGAGATCATCCGGTCGACGGATACGTCGCCCGGCACGTTCTTGCGGTACAAGAACGCCCTGCTGACCCACATGACCGACTTCATGGCCGAGCTCGACCGCTACCTGCCGCGCCTCGCGGCCGCCGTGGCGCAGGTGGAAGACCAGGGAAGCCAAGAAATCCCGGGCGGCTCGGGCGCGGAAGCCATGCTCAGGCAAGCCGCCGGGGCCGACGAGCGTCCGTTCATGGGCTACGACGAACTGCTGGAGGACTGGCGCAGGCGCTGGGCGGCCCTGCGCGCTTGGTTTGCCTACGACGGCCTTGACGAATCCCGCGCCGCCGGGCTGCGAGCCGCCACGCGCGCCGCGGTCTCCGGAGTCATTGCCCTGCTGCGGCAGGTCACCGAGGCGCAGCGGGGCGGGGTGAACCGGTCCTCTCAGCTCAGGCACCTGGCCGAATGGGTCTTCAACATGCCCGACAATGACGCGGCCTACGCCCTGATGTCCGCGGCGTTCAACCTTCGGTCGGCGCGTCATCTCGGCGGTGCTCACGACGACGCCGAGCAGATTTCGGAGCGCGCGACGTGGTGGGACGCGCCGGGGGTGGAGATTTCGGTCACCCTGTTCCGGCGGGGGAAGGCGCCGACTCCCGGCGTTCCGCAGCCCGTGCGATCGCAACCAGCGATCCGTGCCGAGCTGCGGCGGCGCCAGACCGCCGAGCGGACGGCCGAGCGAGCGGCCGCCGGGCGACTGCTGGAATCCGGGGCGCACGGGCGGACCCTGGACGAAGCGGAGACCCGTGTCCTGCTCAGGCTGCTGACCCTCGCCACCGAGGCGCGGATCGTCGTCGCAGGCCAGGTGGTTTCCGGGTCCGGCGGGAACGACGTGCTCACGATGCGGCTGCTGCCGTCGGCGCGGGGGAGCGCGGTGCGCACCAAGCACGGCGTCCTGCACCTGCCGGGATTCTGCCTTGAGCTCGCGCCGGCGGGCCGTGCTGGCGGCGGCCGCTGATGGCGCCGTCACGCGCGGCCGCTGGGGTCCCGCCTAGTGATCTCGGCTCGTACCAGCAGGCCGTCCGGCTGGTGCTCACCCACGACCTCATCACCGGCAGCAGGCCAAGGCCAGGAGTGCTTGAGCAGGCGCTGCGCTGGGCCGACCAGATGACCAGGGACTTCCGCGAGTTTCTGGGTTACACGCTGATCGCCACCACTCGCCAGGTGCGGCTGTCCAGAAGGCTCGACGCGCTCGATCCCACGCAGGGCACGATGTTCTCCAAGAACGGCAGGCCGTTTGACCGACGGCGGCTGGCGTACCTGTGCCTGGTCCTCGCGTCGTTCCAGCGGTCGCGGGTGGAGATCAGCCTTGCCGACCTGGTGCGGGCCTTCACTCCGGCCGCGAACGCCATCGACGGCCTCGGCTTCGATCCGACGGTCACCGCGCACAAGGCAGCCGTCGTGGACGTCCTTGACTGGCTGGTCGAGCGGGGGGCTCTCCGGCTGTCCGACGGCTCGCTTGAGGCGTGGGCGCGGGATAGCGAAGTCGGCGACGCCCTCTATGACATCGACCATGACATCTGCGCCGCGCTGTTCAAGCCCGCCCGCCCTCTGCAACACCTGACGAGCGCCGCCGGGTTGCTCGACACACCGTTCATCAGCGCGAAGCGCGGCGCCCAGCGCGCCGCCGCGGCACAGCGCGCGGCCCGCGCGCTCGTAGAGTACCCAGCGGTCTACTTCGCCCAGGTCGATCCCGAGATCGCGGACGCCCTGCGGCTGCCTGGAGTTGCCGAGAACCTGGCACGGCTGACCGGCCTGGCGGTGGAGCGGCGGGCGGAAGGCGTCATGCTCGCCGACAGCGGCGGCAGGTTCACCGATAAGCCCTTCCCCGGGCGGGGCGGCGCCGTCAACCGAGCAGGCGGACTGCTGCTCGCGAAGATAGCCGACTTCATCGAGGACCCGGATGAGCCGCTGACCACGATCGAGCCGCCGTCAGAAGCCGAGGACCAGCGTGACCTGCTTGCCCGGATCGATTCCGCGCTTCCGCTTGCCGGGGTGGTGCAAGAGCTGGCCTGGTCAGCTCCAGCAGAAGATCATGTTGCGCGCCGGGGAGCGGCAGCCCCTGGCGCCCAGTCAACCGTCTCATCGGCTGGCGTCCCGGTGAGCGGTGTCCCGGTGAGCGGTGTCCCGCTGAGCGGTGTCCCGGTGAGCGGTGTCCCGCTGAGCGGTGTCCCGGTGAGCGGTGTCCCGGTGACCGGTGTCCCGCTGATTGAGGACAGCAGGCTGCGGACGATGATCGACGAGTTGTACGACGAGCTTGGCGCCGCCTCGTTCACGGTCACCTGGCAGCACGATCGGCGGGGCTTGCTTGAGGCGGCGACGGCGTTCCTGGCGGATCTCCGCCTGCTGCGCCTGGTTCCCGGCGGCGCGCTGGTGCTACCGGCGGCGGCCAGGTACCGCAACATCAAGCTGGCGCTGCCGGTCAGGCATGCCGGGGAAGTGCAGTTGGCGATGCACTTCGGCGCTGCGGACCCGGGCGCGGACGGAGAAGGATCATCGAAGTGAACCAGGACAGGTTCCGGCCCACGCGGGCGGGTGTCATCAATGTGTGGGACTACGTGGACGAGGAGTTCGTCTTCGCGGACGGCCGGCTGGCGCTTCGCGGCCACAACGGGTCGGGCAAGACCAAGGCGCTTGAGGTGCTGTTCCCGTTCGTGCTCGACGGCGTGGCCGACTCCCGCCGCCTAGATCCGTTCAGCGGCGAGAACCGGACCATGAAGTCCAACCTGCTGTACCGGGGCCAGGAAGCCGAGTACGGCTATGTCTGGATGGAGTTCGCGCAAACGGACCCGGCGGCGACGGTGACGCTGGTCATCGGCATGCGCGCGCACCGCAGCCGCGACGGCGTCAAAACGTCGTTCTTCGTTACCGGCAAGCGGCTCGGCGTCCACTTCGGGCTGCTGTCGGCCGATTCCCGGCCGCTCACCGAGCGGCAGCTCAAAGCCGTGCTGGAGCCAGGCGCCTGGCAGAAGACAGCCACCGAGTACCGGGACGCGGTCGATGCCCGGCTGTTCGGCCTCGGCCGGGAGCGGTACACCCAACTGCTTGATCTGCTGCTCGCGCTGCGCCGCCCGCTGCTTGCCAAGGATCTCGACCCGGCGAAGGTATCGGACACGCTGACCTCGGGCCTGAGCCCTGTCGACGATGATCTCGTCTATCAGGCCGCGCGGGACTTCGAGAACCTCGCCGCCGTGCAGAAGCTCTTCGAGGACCTGACCGCGGCGAATGCGGCGGTCCAGGACTTCCTCTCGCACTACACGGCCTACCTGCGGGCACATGTCCGGTTCCAGCTGGACCGGGTGCAGGCGCGGATCGACGCGGCGGCCGGGCACGTGGACCGGATCGCGGCCGCCGCCGCGGCCCGCCGCAGAGCAGTCGCCGCCGGGCGGCGTGCCGTGGCAGAACGGGACGTCAGGCGCGCCGATGGCGAGCGCCTGCAAGGCCGCCTGGCCGGCCTGAAGAACTCGGACGAGTACAAGGCACAGGGCCGCCTTGAGGACAAGCGCCGCGAGGTACTCGCCGGGCAGCGGGAAGTCGGGAGCCGACGCGGTCACGCCGAACGCGACCGCCGCCAGATCAAGGATCTGGAAGACGCGGCGGCTAAGCTCAGCCGCCGCGCAGTCGCGGCCGGCATGGCGGAGACCAGGTTCGCCACCGAACTGGCCGACGCCGCCCGGCGATCCGGCATCGCCGACGACGGCTTCGGCCCGGTAGACGCTGGAGACGAGTTGCTCATCACCGCACGGGCACGTGCGGTGGCTCGCCTGGACGATGTCGGGGAGATCCGCAAGCTTCTTGAAGCCATCCGTGACGCCAAGGCGAAGCGGACCTACGCGGAGCAGGAGGCCGGCCGCAAGGAGACCGCAAAGCAGAAGGAGGAGCAGGCCTGTCAGGACGCCGATGACCGCCTCGCACAAGCACGGCGGGCGGTTGCCGGCGAACTCGCGGCTTGGACCGCCCGCTGGTCAGCCCCGGCTGCTGTTACCTCATCCGCGCCGCCCTCATCCTTGCCGCCCTCATCCGTGCCGCCAGTCCGCGATGACCTTCCCTGTCATGTCATCTCCACCGCGGATGCTGACGAGCTCGGCGTGGCACTGGAGCGGATCGGTGAGGCTGGCGCTCCAAGCTTGACCGAGGTCTTCGTCGGCCTGACCGGCGAACGCCAGGCCGCCGCGATCACGGCGCGGGCGACCCTGGAAACCCAGCTGCGTGAAGCCAGCCAGCGGCTGGCCGGCCTGCGGGCCGAACGGAGCGCGATCGCCGCGGAGGAAGACGACGCGCCGCCGGCCAGCGACCTGCGCACCGCCAGCCGGGACGGCCGACAGGGCGCCCCGCTCTGGCAGCTTGTCCGGTTCGCGGACGGCACTGACGGCGCCCAGGCGGCCGCGGTCGAGGGCGCGCTGTATGGGGCGGGGCTGCTCAGCGCGTGGATTCACCCCGATCCGGCACAGACTCAGGCAGCGCTTGCCGCCGCCGAGGCGGACGGTTACCTGATCCCCGCTGACCCGGCCGTGGGCCCGACTCTCGCCGACGTCCTGGTCCCTGAGGATCAGGAGCGCGTCACTCCCGCCGTCATCACCGGGGTCCTGCGGTCGATCGGGCTGGCCGACGATATCAACGCGGCCGCGCAAGGCGGGCCCGCTGCGGAAAGCGGCGTGAAAGCCCCGGTTGTCAGTACGAGAGCACAGTTCAGTTATGGAGTGCACGCCGGAGCGCGGCCGAAGCATGCGCCCGAATACATCGGCGCGACCAACCGGGCGAACCGGCGCCGTGCCAGGCTCGCTGAGCAGGACGAGGTCATCGCGCAGGCCACAGCGCAGGAGCGCCAGCTGGAGGCGGAACTGGGCCGGGCCGGCGCGCTGCTCGATGATTTCCGGCGCGCGCGGCGGGAACTGCCACTCACCGGGCCGGTCGCGAAGGCGGCCGAGGCCGTCGGCACGCACGCGGCGCTGCTGGCCAGGGTCAGGGAAGAGCTCGCTAGCGCAAGGAAGTCCCTCGACGCGGCGATCGCCGAGGTGGACGCCAAGAGCAGGCTGCTCAGGCAGGCCGCCGCCGAACGCCGCATGCCGACGGCTGCGGACCAGGTGGATGCGATCGCGCGGGCAGCGGCCGAGTTCGAGGGCGTGGCGACGCAACTGCACGCTGAGCGGGTCAAGCTGGCGCAGGCGGAAGAGGACCTCGCCGAGCGGACCCAGACGATCGAGCGGCTGACCGCGGAGTGCGCCGAGGCCGATCGCGCGCTGGCGGAGCGGGAACGCGCGCAGCGTGGCCTGGAAGCGGAGTTCCAGACGCTGCAAGAGACGCTCGGCGCGGACGTCCAGCAGGTGCTGGAGCAGATCCAGGAAACCGAAAAGCTGATCAGGGCGGCCAGCGACGCGTACCAGGAGTTCGACGCACAGGCGCACCGCGAGTCAATGAGCGCCGCGCGTGCCGAGGGAAATCTCAACGGCGGGCGGGAGGCGCTGGCCGAGGCCGTAGGCCAGCTGTACGAGCAGGCCACCGAGTTCGGCCACTACGCGCGGGCCGAATTGCGGCCTCTGATTGGGGTCGCGAACGCCGACCCGTGGCCGGACCACGCCCGCTGGCCGGACGCTGAGCGTGCCTGCGGCGACATCACCGCGGAGCTGACGCGGGACGCGGAACTCGCTGATCCCGGGTCGGGCGCCGCCGGTCCGGCCGGTGCCGGACCCGCGGACGCCGCATTGGCGATCCGGGGGGTGCTCCCGCCGGGCGCTGCGGAGATCCTGGGCGCGTTCGCCGCCGCCACCAGGGGCGGGCGCCAGGTCACCGAGGGGACGCTCAAGAACACCGCCGACCGGATGTCGACGGGCCTGAAGGACTTCACCGAGGCGCTCGCCGCCTGCGACGAGGATTACCGGGTGGACTGGGAACCCGGCGGGGTGGTGACCGTGCACGTGATCGATGACGAGGGCCGCAAGCCGGTGGCGGAATTCGCCGCGAGGATCGCCGAACGGGCCGTGGACCAGGGCATCCTGCTCCAGGAGCGGGAACGCAAGGTGCTGGAGGATGAACTGCTGGCCGGCCTTGCGCAGCAGATCCACAGCCGCGTCATCGCCGCCAGGGATCTCGTACGCGACATGGACGCCGACACCAGGTCCAAGCCGATGTCCTCGGGAATCGCCGTCGGAATCCGGTGGGCGCAGTCCGACAAGATCTCCGACAGGCAACGCGCCGCGGCCCGGCTTCTTGAGCGAGCAGCACCGGGGCCGGAGCGCCTTGCCGAGCTCCGCGGCCTGTTGCGCGAGATGATCAGGGACTATCGTGGCGGCCATCCTCGTGCCACCTACCGCGAGGCGCTCGGCAGCGTTCTCGACTACCGGTCCTGGCACGTGTTCGAGCTGATCCTGTTGCAGCCGGGCGAGCCCCCGGCGCGGCTAACCCGCGCCAAGCACTCGGTCATGTCCGGCGGCGAGAAGTCGGCGTCGATCCATCTTCCGCTGTTTGCGGCGGCCAACGCGCTCTACTCTTCCGCGAAGGACCATTGCCCGCGGATGATCGCACTGGACGAGGCTTTCGTCGGCATCGACGAGCGGTACAAGCCCGAACTGTTCGGCCTCGCGGTGAAGTTCGACCTCGACCTGTTCATGACCGGGCATGACCTGTGGGTCACCTGCGCCACGGTGCCGATGATCGCGCACTACGACTTGTACCACCACAAGACGAGCCACACGGTGTCGTCCCTGCTGATGCTGTGGGACGGCACGCAGCTTTTCGACACTGTCGGCTACGCGGACAACGACGATCTTGTCGCCCGGCTGCTTGGTTTCCGCCCGACCAGGCACGCGCCGCTCAGCGCCGACGAAACGCTGTACGCGGCGGTCGCGGACGACCAGGAGGACGATGAGGACGAGGAAGAGGTCAGCGTGGCAGGACACGTCGAGGGGGCGAGCGACGGGTGATGACCAGCCCCACGGGGGCGTCCTCCTACCAGTCGGCGGAGTACCGGCGGCTGCTGGCGGCGGCGCAGCGGTCGCTGGAGCGCACCGGCGGCGAACTCGCCGGGTCGGTCAGTGTCAGCCGCCCCAGCGATGAGGAACGCAAGGCGATCATCGGCATCACCGGGCAGTACCGGGACACCAGGACGGCCAGGATCACGGTGCGCCTCGCCGACCTAGACAACGCGGTCCGCGAGACCACGGGGCGCGGCCTGCCGGAGTTGCTGGCAGAGCTGCGCGGCCCTCTGCGCAATCGCCCCGCCGAGAGGAGCACGCTGGCCGCAGCGCGTGAGACCGCCATCCGGGCGGCGGAAAAGAGTTCGCTGCATGTCTCCTGCGGCTGGTACCGGGACTGGCTGGCGGCAATCGCGCGGGACGGCGGCCTGACGAAGCTGGTCAACCAGGGCGAGCAGGCGCGGCTCGCGCAGGCGGTCCGCGTGCTTGAGCACCTGGCGGGGCGCGTCGGCGCCCCTGTACTGCTGCCCGAGCTCGCGGCGGAGATTACCGGGGATACCAAGGCGCTGAACCACGGAACGGTCTTGTCGACGCTGACGCTGCGCGCACTGGCCATCAAGACCGGGGTCAGCAGGCCCGATACAGCGCAGGGCCGCAGGGATCTGTGGGAGGCGAGCGATGTCGTCGTTGACGACCTGGCAAGCCGGGTGCTCGTGCTCAACATCCCGGCCGACGGTCGTGGGCTAGGGGAATGGCTCACTGGCGCCGCCCGGCTCGGCGTTCCGTTTTACATCACCTTGCACCAGCTCATGACGCTGCCGCTGGCGATCCGGGGCGCGCTCGTGCATGTCTGCGAGAACCCGGCCGTGCTACGCCGCGCCGCCGCTGAGCTTGGCGCGGCCTCGGCGGCCCTGGTATGTGCAGAGGGTCGGCCGTCGACGGCGTTTCACCAGTTCGCGGGCGCCATCGCGAGCGGCGGCGGTGAGTTGCGTTATCACGGCGACTTCGACTGGCCGGGACTCGCCATTGCGAGTTCGGTTATGCGCCGTCACTGCGCGCGGCCATGGCGGATGAGCGCCGCCGACTACAGCGCCGGGGTGCGGGCCGACGCCGAGCATGTCCGGCTAACCGGGGCGCCGCAGCCGACACCGTGGGATCCGGAACTCGGCGAGGTCATGGCAGCGACAGGGCGCGTTGTGTACGAGGAAAGCGTCGCCGACACCCTGATCGCCGACCTGTCGGGCCGCGGTTCTTGACGGCCGCATACCGGCGGACTTCATTCCCACACGAAGCGAAGGCTTTATATGAACGACCGGCCAACGGCGGCGAGTTCCTCAGGACAAGAGCAGGTACTGATCCTCACCGACGCGGACTTGCCTAGTTTTTTCCGTGCATCTGATGCAGCCTCGTTGTGCGGTCAGCGGCACCGGGTTCGCGCGATCGCAGTCATCCTCGCGCTGACCGTACTAGCGGCACTGGCCGCGACGATCACGCTAAAGGTGACGGGGCGTCATATCGACGTCGGGGCAATCATCTCCGGCATAGCCTTCGCGCTCTCTATCGTCGGCGGCATCTATCTGCTGCAGATGAGGCCGGAGAAGGCCTGGTATGACGGCCGAGCAGGCGCTGAGTCAGCCCGCACGCTTGCCTGGCTCTACGCGGTCGGCGGTGGCCTGTTCAATATAAACAGCTGCCAGGACCCAGATGGCGAGCTACTTGACCAGCTCGGGATGATCGCCAAGCAGCTTGGCAGGCTGGCGTTGTCCGCTGAGGGCATCGGCCGCCAGATTACCGAGAAGATGAGGATTGTCCGGGGCTCTTCTTTGGCCGACCGGAAAGCAGCCTACATTACCGGCCGCATCGATGCCCAGCTTCAATGGTACCAAGGAAGATGCGAATGGAATGCCAGGCGGGAGGAATCCTGGCGCCGAGTTACCCTTAGCCTGCAGGGAGTCGGCCTCGCGGCCGCTATAGCCAGGATTTCCGGTCTTCTTACCATTGACCTGCTGGGCTTGATAGCCGCTGGAGTTGCGGCGACCTCGGCCTGGCTGGAAGCTAAAGATCATGGCACGCTGGCCGAAGCCTATTCCATCACTGCCGTGGATCTCTCGCTAGCGCGCGAGCGGGCATTGAAGATCCTCGATGATGCGTCGGAAGATAGCTGGTCGCGGTTCGTCGAAGGAGCCGAGCAGGCCATTTCTCGTGAGCACACACTATGGCTTGCGCGTGGCGGTGTGCGCTGGAGCTAGTCGGCCAGCCGGAGGGCCAGGCCAGGGCCAGGCCCGGGCCCGGGCCAGTGTCGGCGTTCGGCCAGAATCCGTGCATCGAGTTCGCCGGCACCTCTAGGTTGGCTGGCTCATAAGGGCTGGCTGCCACCTAAGGACTAGAATGCGCGAGAGTACTTGAGCATCCGCAGGCCCTCCAGTCTCAGCGCTTGCGGGTAGATTGCCTTGTAAATATTGCAGTTCGGAGACTTGACGTCGTACCTGCCCGTTGCGCGGAAGGTCGCGACCGCGCAGCCACCAGAACGCCAGTAGCGCCAGGTACAGTCGCGGCAGCCAGCTTTCTCCTCGACGGCTCCGCCGGGTACGATCCCATCCGCGGCAAGGGCGCGCGCCGCCGGTGGCCGAGCGCGGCGCAACACATCCAGGAAGGGTGGCCTCAATCTCTTGCTCGATCTCGATTGATCGCCCAGGGCCGTAGCCTGGAACCGATCCAGGTGCCTCCATGGCCGGGCTGCAGTCCTAATCTCGGCCGCCGCCTGGTCGGCTCCACCGGCAGCCATCCGGCGGGAGGATTCTGGTCGGCTATCACCAGGGTCGCGGCGAGCATACCGGGGTCATCACCCCGTACCGGGATCAGGTAGCCGCAGCGGGCCCGACCTGTGCGCGACCAGGCTGATCAGCCTGCGCCTGGTTGCGCGGATCTGCCTGCGCTGGGTCGACGACCGATCTCCGCCGCCACCAGTCCAGCTCCCAGTCCCGCCCAAGTGACTGGTACTGGCGGTGCTATAACCGAGATTGCTGCTGGCCGTGAACATCGAGCACTTTATATACGCTCTATATGATGCATAACATCCGGCCGCCGATGCCGGCAAACGAGGATGTTAGACCGGGTAGAACCTCTCGACTTTCGCATTTTCGGGGATGGGCCGATCGGCAGCGCGGGCTGGTGGGGCGCTGGGGTGAGCGCAACGGCCTGACGGGAGGCGTAGTCAGGTGCGACACGCGGAGTGAGCTGCTGCGACGCGGATACTGATCAGC
>WNFX01000471.1_pt1 | contig 43956 bp, 39 predicted proteins | sample 5400111 | NCBI WGS metagenome assembly WNFX01 (sample SAMN13153363, study PRJNA577476) | soil metagenome | isolation source: 40 cm soil or saprolite under grassland replicate 1 | place: USA:California | collected 2016-06-15
ATGCGCACAAAGCCACTGACTCGTATCACCCCCGTGATACCAAATCCCGGCGGCAGCAGCGGCCAGGGTGACTCTGTTGCTGGTCGCCGTGATGCCGGGCCGTCCGGCAAGTACGCCAGCACCCGGTCGATCAGCCCGGCGCGCAAGAATGCAGCGGCCACATCCAGGCCACCGTTGAGTACTAGCTGCCGGACGCCGCCCCGATACAACGAAGCCGCGATCTGGCGCGAATCGCCGCGCACGCGCACGGGCAGATCCAAGATGCCCGGGCCGTGCGCGCCGGGTACGGCCTCGATCACGGAGCCATCAGCGCTCAGCACCGCGTCAGCGCTCATCCGCAGCGCCCGCGTGTCCTCCATCTCCCAGCCCGCCATCGTGACACCGAGAGCGGTCATCACGTAAGGCCAGGTAATGACCGGCCGCGCTGCCGCCAGCGCCGTGAGCCAAGGCCCGAGAACCGCCCGCGCCTCGGACTCCAGAACCCCGGTCTCGACATCGATACCTGCAGCCCGCAGCGCCGATGTCCCGCCTTCGCCCCGCGAAGTCGGGTCGGTGACCGCGATCACGACACGACCTACCTGAGCGTCGATGAGCGCCTGCCTGCATGCGGGCGTCCGCCCGTGGTGGTTACAAGGCTCCAGCGTGACGACGGCCGTGCCGCTACGCGCGCGCGCCCCCGCTGCGGCTAGCGCCTGCGCCTCGGCATGCGCCTCGCCTTTGCGCTCGTGGTATCCCTCCCCGGCGATCTGCCCGCCTGCATCGAGAAGCACACAGCCAACTGGCGGGTTCGGGCTGGTGCTGCCCAGCCCGGCCGCAGACAGCGCGATCGCACGCCGCATCCCGCCGATCTCCGCCGGAGTGGCCATTCACACGGCCGGGGTCTCGGCGAGCGCTTCCCGCAGCCGCGCAACCGCTTCATTCCCGCCGTGCCCAGCGAGCCCGGCCGCAACCGGGCTGATCATGCTCAGCACCCGCCCGGACCCCGACTCCCGCGCAACGCACAAGGCCTCCATCGCCACCGTCGCAGCCTCGGCATGCTCGCCACTAGCCGCGAGCGCCGCAGCCAGCCAACTGACCCCGACACCACGGTCACGCCGGTATGCCGTTGGCAATGCCCCCAGTCCGGCATTAAGCGCAGCCAGCGCCTGCCTTGGCCGACCCAGCATCAGCCAGCACCCGCCCCGCTGCATCTCCAGATAGGCCGGAGTGCAGAACGAGCCATGCCCGGCCGATGCATCACCTGGATCATCCTCAGCGGCAGCCAGCAAGTGAGCGCGGTCAAGCGCCCTGTGACACATCCGCTCGTCCCCGTCCATGGCATGGACGTGCGCCTCCTGCTGCAAAATCGCTGCCACCATCGGCCCAGGCAGCCCGCTGCCCTGCCGCCGCGCCGCCGCAGCCAGATCCGCTGCCCGCGCCGCATCACGATCCGCAGAAGCATGCTGGCTGCTACGGAAAAGAGCCCACGACACCATCAACCTGTCATTGCCCTCCAGCGCCCATTCCAACGCCCGCCGCGCCCAGTGCCGCGCACCGGCCATATCGGCGGAATCCTCGTACAACCATGAGGCGGACTCGGCATATCTTGCTCCGAGGCTGAGCACCGACTGGCGGATCGGCGGCCGAACCGCGCGCAGCAAAGCGTTAATCACGCCCAGGTCGGCTGTCACACTGCCGAGTGCATGACGTGGTCCGAGCAAGTTGTCAGCCTTCACCAGTACATGCCATTGATCGCCCAAATGCGCGATTAGTTCCTCAGCCTCAGCTGCTGACAACTTCCCCAAGCGCGCGCGCATCGCCTGATCGGGCATTGCCAGACCGCTCACGTACAGCACGTCACTGCGGCAGGAACCTGGCCGCAGCGACAGCTTACGGGCAATTCTGGTTAGCCGACCGCCGGCATCGAGCACGTCATCAAGTCGCCGGGCAATCTGCTCTAATGGTCGTTTTTGCCCGTTACGCAGTTGAGTAACATACCCCCCGCTACACGGAACCCGCCGGGCAAGCTCGCGCACGCCAAGCCCCCGTGCTTCCATCAGCCGCCGAAGCTCGTCACCAAATTCCTTTGCACCCAGAGCGCCCAATCACGCCTCACCGCCTGCCGTTTGCTACAGGCTGTTATCTGTTTACCCTGCCAGGCAACTCCTTCAGGTTACGCCCCGTCGTCCGCTTAACTCCCCGGTATCGATACGCCTGACAGGAGATCCAAGCCGTGCCTGACTGTGAACAGCGTCAACCGAGGCCCCGCCCGCCCGTTCTGGCCGACCACGAGGCTAGCCGCCGGGCTGCCCAGCTTGCCGATCTGCGGAGCGCGCTGGCGGCACAGGGAATCAGCTCCGTCCTTGCCAGGACTCGCCGGCTCGTGCTGTGGGGAAAGCCACGCGATTACGAGCCCTCTGGTCCGACCGACCCGCAGCTGTACATCTTCGCTCCCGGCGGCACCGAGATCGCCAGTGCCAGCGGCGGCACCTATCTGTTCGCCAGCGGCAGCGCATACCCCGCTGCCGACCCTCTCCGGGCGGCCCGGCGGTTCGCGCAATCCGGTGACGGCGCGCCTCCCGCGCCGCCTGACGATGAGCAAGGCGAAGCACCACCGCGCCACCACCCAGGCCTGACACCTGCCACGCGAACAACCCGGCCCGCGCTCCCTTAAAGGCAATCAGGAGAACACGATGCGAGATCGACCTTCGTCGGCTGCCGGGGAAGCCGGGCTGGCAGGCCGCAGATCCGCGATCCGCCTGATCACGCCGCCCAGCCCGGGCCGGCCTTGGGTTTCCGCTGGCGAGATCATCGCCGGCCGCCGCACACCCCAGCGCGACACCTGGCGGGCCGGGGCACCCGCGCCCGGGCCGGCCAGCGCCTTCGGCGGGCCGGCCGACCTGCTGCAGGACCACGGACCCCGCGACGGCCTGATCGTCGTCCACTTCCCCTGCCGCGTGGACATGCTGGCCTCCGCCTTGGCCGATCAGGCCGGATTCAGCATCCAGACCGCCTGGCTGGCCATGAGCGAGCTGGTCACACGCGGGTACCTCACCGCCCGGCCCGACGGCGACGGCTACGACGCCACCATCCCCGGCCCCGGCGACGGCCACCACACGCGAGCGAACGCCGCCGCCAGCTAACACGGCACCCGTCCTAACCGGGCGGGGGGCTGGTGCTGTGCAGCTCCTGGTGCCCTCCGGTGATCACGCCGCCCCGCACCCGGTAGGTCAGCAGGTAGGTCTGGACCGCGCCGCTGGTCTGCTGCGCGAGCAATCGCACCCGCACCAGCTGTCCGCTGACATGAATGCTGGCCACGACGTCGTGCTTGGTGTGCCGGTAGCCGGCGATCATCGCGCCAAGCGAGGGGTTGAAGTTGCTGCCGCCCAGCCGCCAGACCTCGCGCCAACGATGAGCGTTGATGGCCGCGAAGTACTCCTCGACCACGGCCTTGGGGCTGAGGTGACCTGAGTGCTTGTGCCCGGCCGGAGAGCCAGGTAGCTCGACGGCGGCCGTCGTCGCGGCGGCGATCCCGGCGACGATCGCGATCACCGCGATGACACGGGGCCGGGTTATGCCGCGGCCACGAGGCTGGCGCGGCGAGCTGCGGCTGGTCGGTGCCTGGTCTTCGGCTGCTGGCCGGCCGCGCGCCGTACCCGGGCCAGGCACCGCGGGCCAGTGGCCGGCCAGCAGGTCCTCGCCGCGAGCGGCCGGCTGGCTGCGGTCGGCGGGCAGATCGGGCCTAGTCGGCCAGATGACGCCGGCCTCCGGTGAACTGGCCGCCAGGGATCCGGCCAGCAGCGGATCGGGCCACGGCGAGCTAGGCGTCGGGGGGTCGGCTAGCGGCCGATCGGGCCACGACGAGCTAGGCATCGGGGGGCTGGCCAGCGGCGGTGCGATAACGGGCGGCAGCGATATGCCCGCCTCCGCTTGCGGCCCAACTGTAGGCAGCGGCGATATGCCCGCCTCCGCCTGCCCGCCTGTGGGCAGCGGCGATGCGCCCGCGTGCGGCGGTGCCACGCCCGCCGGCTGCGGGGGTGCCACGCCCGCGTGCGGCGGCGGCGCGCCTGCGGGCTGCAGTATCCGGCCGGCCGGCGCCGAGGACTGCCGATCGCTGGCGGCTGGCTGCCATTCTGCCGCTGGCATCAGCAATCCTGGCTCGGCCAGGATCTGCTCCGCGGTCGGCCGCCGCCGCGAATCCTTGTCCAGGCAGCGCTCGATAAGGTGCCGCAGCCGACCGGGTATGGCCTCCAGGGCTGGTGCCCCGTGGACCACTCGGTACAGCAGCACGGTCGGCGGCCCGGTCCCGAATGGCCCATCGCCGGTCGCCGCGAACGTCAGCACCGCGCCGAGGCTGAAGATGTCGCTCGGCGGCCCGGCCTGATGGCCCTCGGCCTGCTCGGGAGACATGAACCCAGGTGAGCCTGCCACCCATCCGGTCCTGGTCAGCGCCGAAGTGTCCGGCGCGCGGGAGAGGCCGAAGTCGATGATCCGCGGCCCGTCTGGGGCCAGGATGACGTTCGATGGCTTGAGATCGCGGTGGACCACGCCGGCGGCATGGATGGCGTCCAGCCCTTCGGCCAGCCCTGCCGCGAGCGTCAGTACCGATGCGACAGGAAGCGGCCCCTGGCTGGCGACCGCATCGGCCAGGGACCTGCCATCCACGTACGCGGTGACCAGCCACGGCTGCGGGCCGTCAGGATCGGCGTCCACGACGGGAGCAGTGAAGATGCCGCTGACCATCCGGGCGGCGGTCACCTCGCGCGCGAACCTGGCGCGGAAGTCGGGGTTCTCGGCGAGTTCAGGCCGGATCACCTTGACGGCGACCAGGCGGCCGCCTGGCGACTGGCCGAGGAAGACCCGGCCCATGCCGCCGCTGCCCAGCCGGGCCAGAAGCTGGTACCTGCTGACCCGCTGGGGATCTTCGGGTCTTAAGACGTCCACGCCCAAAGACTCCGCCCGTAGATGCCGCCGTTTCTTCTTCTCAGACGCAATCTACTGAGATTTGGATGCAGCGATTGTCAAGGGCAGGTCACGTTGTGATAGCGCAGCCAGGCGGTGTCCGGCGGAAACGACCGGAGCGCGCGGCGTTACACGTCGCTGATCATGTCATTCAGGAACTGCTTGGTGCGCGCAGGCGTCAGCGCCTCGGCGCCAAGCCGGTTCATGACCTCAAGGTAATGGTCCACGTCGCCACGGCGTTCCAGGTATAGCGCACCGGTGAGCTGCTCGATGTACACCACGTCAGGCAGGTCGGCGGCCTCGAACCTCATCAGCGTGAATGAGCCGCCGGCCCCGGCGTGGCCGCCGCGGTTGAACGGCACCACCTGAAGGGTGACGTTGGGCATCTCGGCGACCTCGGTCAGCCGCTTCAGCTGGCCGCGCAGCACGTCACGACCGCCGAGCGGCCGCCGCAGCGCCGCCTCGTCCATTACCGACCACACCCGCGGCGGGTCCTTGCTGGCGAGCAGATCCTGCCGTTTCAACCGAACCCGAACCCGGCGCTCGATGTCCTCGTCGGGAGCGGCGCGGTGCCCGAGCGAGGTGACGGCGCGCGCGTAATCCTCGGTCTGGAACAGCCCGTGCACGAACTGCAGCTCGAAGGTCCTGATCAAGGTGGCGGCGGCCTCAAGACCGATGTAGGCCTCGAACCAGTCCGGCAGCACGTCACCGTACCTGGCCCACCAGTCGTCGGCGTTCGCGTGCTCGGCGAGAGCCAGCATCGCCGCGTGCACCTTCGGGTCGGTCACGCCGTACAGCTTCAGCAGGTCCGCGACGTCACGCAGCTTGAAGCCGACCCGGCCGTGCTCCATCCGGCTGATCTTGGACCTTGACGCTCGGATCTCGTATCCGGCCCGGTCCGGGGTGATGCCGGCGGCTTCCCTCACCCGCCGCAGCTGGGTGCCGAGCATCATGCGCAGCACGGTGGCGCCGACCCGCGCTCCGCCATAGATGCCAGCGGGCAGGTCGTTACCCGGCTGGACCGTGCTCATCGAAGCCCCAAGCTCATCCCAGCCCTACGCTCAGTCACGGCGCCAGTCCATCCACCCGCGCCGCACCGGGCTGGCGGACCAGTGCTTCGGTGCCATTGCGGCCGGAGCGCCAGGCATAGGTACGGCACGCCTCAGCACGTGCGGCACCCGTCTGGACCAGGACGGCTCAACACCCATGCTGGGAACGATGACCAATATATCACCGCGTGATCGCGAAATCACCGCGCGATCATGTTGCCGGGATTGACCGGTAGCCGGTCCCGGAATTTAACACACGGCTGCCGCCGCAAGATCATCGAACTCGCCCTCCTTCACCCCGGCGACGAAGGCGGCCACCTCAGCGCGGGTGTAGATCAAGGCCGGACCGTGCGGATGACGTGAGTTCCTGACGGCGATCTCGCCATCGGGCAGCTCGGCGACCTCGACGCAGCTGCCGCTTGGGTTGCTGGCCTGGCTCTTGCGCCAGCGCACGCCCAGCTGATCAGCCGGAACACCATTTGTGACCTGCAATCTGAACTCCGTTGGCTCGTGGGGGTAACCGTCGGCGGTGCGACCACGCGGCCGCCAGCGGCGGCCGCGATCGCGCGCACGTGCATCCTAGCAAGGTTCATATGCACGTGCAGATGACCGTGCTGAAGTTACTTGCACCATGCATGTGCATGCGGCAACATTAGGGATGTTTGCGCCCGCACTACGAGCTTTCGCCAAAAGGAACGGTGCGATGACAGCACATCCATTACGTCCGGCCCCTAGCAGGCGCGGCGGGACGGACTGGCACTGGCTGACATCGGCCCTGGAGATGGGTGCTATGGCAGGCGGGAATGGATGCCTGATGACTGATCCGGCCCCCGCCGACACGATGCGCGCGCCCAGGACGGCCACGCGAACGCCGGGCCCGGACGCCAGATCTGTCGGCGAGACTCGCGACTTCACCATCGCCACGATGCGGCAATGGGGGGTGGATGACCGCCTGGACGACATCGTCATCGTGGTGTCCGAACTGCTGACCAATGCCATCAGGCACGCTCGGCCAGCGATGGCCGACCGGCGCCTGCGCTGGCCCATCCGGCTTGACCTGCTCCAGTCCGGGCCGTGCGTGCTCTGCATGGTGGCCGACCCGAGCGACCAGCCGCCGGTTCCCCAGGAGACTGGCTGCCTGGCCGAAGCTGGCCGGGGCCTGCAGATCATCGCGGCCCTCAGCGATCAATGGGGCTACACCGCGCCAGGCGAGATGGGCAAGGTCGTGTGGGCGATGTTCTCGACGGCTCACGGGTCGCCGCTATGAAGATGCGGCAAAGCTGCATTGCCCTGCTATCGTCCCGTCAGTGACGGTCATCAAAGCGGTCACCTTCGACGCTGCCGACGCGCTCGTGCTCGCCAGGTTCTGGGCGGCCGTGCTCGGCTCGGATGTCGACGAGGAGTCCACCGCAGATAAGGCATTCGTCGAAGCCGCAGGCTGGGGCGGCCCGAACATCTGGCTCATCAAGGTGCCTGAGCCCAAGGCGGCCAAGAACCGGATGCACTTCGACCTGCGCGCCCCCGGTGCCGTGCCTGACGAGGTGGCCAGGCTGGAGCGGCTCGGAGCGACCGTGGCGCGGCGTCATCCGCACCACACGGTGATGCGAGATCCCGAGGGCAATGAGTTCTGCGTCGAGCCGGGCCCGGCCGCCGGCGGGGAGCGGGCCGGTGAATGACCGTTTCTGCGGTGACCTGTGGCGCGGCGCCGCGGATATCTACCGCGCCATCCTCGCCCACCCGTTCCTTGCCGGGCTGACCGACGGCAGCCTGCCGCAGGAGGCGTTCGCTTGGTACGTGGTGCAGGACGCGCTGTACCTGCGCGGCTACGCGCAGGCCCTGGCGGCTATCGCCAGCCGCGCACCGGATGCCGCCGGGACCGAGATGTTCGCCCGCCACGCCGCCGACGTGATCGTCGTCGAGCGGAGCCTGCACGAGTCGCTGCTCGCGGACCTGGGAATCGACCCGGCGTCGGCCGACGCCGCCGAGCCGGCCCCCACCACGCTCGCTTACGTCAGCTACCTGCTCGCGACCGCCGGCGGCGGGTCGTATGCCGAAGGGGTCGGCGCTATCCTGCCGTGCTACTGGATCTACGCAGAAGTCGGCAAGGAGCTGATGAGCAAGGGCTCGCCTGAACCGCGCTACCAGAAGTGGATCGACACCTACGGCAGCGAGGAATTCGATGCCGTGGTCCGGGAGGTGCTGACCGTGACGGATGCGCTCGGGCCCGCTCTCGCCCCCGCCGACCGCGCTCTCGTGCACAGGCATTTCCGCACGACCAGCCGGTATGAATGGATGTTCTGGGACATGGGCTGGCGCCAGGAGGGCTGGCCGGTCTGAGCCGCCACGGCCAGCGCCACGGTCATGGCTGCGGTTAGCGGCGGGCGCCGGCCGGCTGCCGGTTCGCGTGCTCCTGCTTGGCGGCGATGGGCTTGCGCAGGACGAACTGATCGAGTTCGGCGTAATTGGTTGATCCGGCCGCGGCGCCATAGTGGGTGACGGTGATCGAGGTGGTGCCGCCCGGCTCGGCCGGCGCGAAGTCAAAGGATGCGAAGCCGTACGGCGTCCGCAGGTCCCGGTACGCCGACCAGGGGGCCGGCTCGGTCACGGTGATCGCCGGATGCTGGCTCTGCGGGCTGCCAGGACCGACGCCGGTGATGAGCACCCCGTCATGCGGCGCGTCAAAGGCGCTGACCGGGGTGGGCGCCGAGTGCCCGCCGCCGCCGATGATCATGTGCACCGTGCCGTCGCGGGTGTCGATCTCGGCTGGGTCATTGCCGCGCGGAGCGGGCGTCAGCAGGGAACTGCCAGGCAGTACGCCGCGCACGGGGAAGGTCCGCTCGAAATGGTGCTCGTGGCCGGCCACGACGAGATCCACGCCGTAGGTGTCAAAGAGCGGCAGGAACTGCTGCCTGATTCCGATGTCGGCCCCGTTGAAGTGGGCGGAGGACATCGCGACCTGATGCATGCAGACCACGATCCAGTCGATCTCCGGTGACCGCCGCGCATGCGCCAGCTCGCGCTGCAGCCAGGCGCGCTGCACGCCCTGGCTGTACCCGAGGAGGTAGGGATCGTCGCCGTTCGCCACGTAAGCAGGCACATGATCGCGGCGGTAGCCGCTGAAGCCGCCGTCCTGCAGGCACACGTCGTCGTTGTTCAGCGAGATAACGCGAACTGGCCCGGCGGTGAAGGCGTACCAGTTGCCCCTGAACTGCGCCGATCCGTTGTCCGGCAGCTCGAATCTGGTCTGGTATGACAGGTAGCCCCCAGGATACGGCCGCCTCAGTGGCCGCGTCCGCGCCGAACTGCACGTGGACCTGTTCGGGCGGGGGCGCGCCCGCGGCGCTCGGCCGGCGCACGAGCGCCGGGGTGGCGAGGTGACCGCGCAGCAGCGGCGCCGCGGCCGCGGCCGTGCCGCCGGTGACCAGCACGTGCCTGCGGGTAAAATCCGAGCCGTCGCTCATGGCATCCTCGCGGTCGCTTCCGGGTGAGCCAGTCCCGACCCGGCCGCTGCCAGCATCGCTCCGGCCGATGCCCGCCGGGTTCCCGGCAGGTGAACGCGCCCGATCGGCCGCATGAAGCTTCCGGCCAGGCGGCACCCGTGATCGCCGCCTGGGTCACACGTACTGTGACGCCTGGAGGGAGTACAGCTCGGCGTACTGGCCGGCCAGCGCGATCAGGTCGGCATGCCTGCCCTGCTCGATGACGCGGCCGTCCCGCAGCACATAGATCCGGTCGGCATGGCGGACGCTGGCGAGCCGGTGGGTGATGATCAGGACAGTGCGGTCCTCGGCGTGCCGGCGCACGGAAGCGAATAACGCGTATTCGGCGCGCGCGTCCAGCGCGGCGGTCGGCTCGTCCATGATCAGCAGCGGGGCGGACCGGTAGAAGCCGCGCGCGACCGCGATGCGCTGCCACTGGCCGCCTGACAGCTCGGCGCCGTCCTTGAATTGCCGGTCGAGCAAGGTGTCGTAACCGCGCGGCAGGGCGTCGATGACCGTGTCTGCCCCGGCCGCCCGAACTGCCGCCGCGAGCTGGCGAGAGTCGGCGGCGCGGCCCATCGTGATGTTATGCAGCACGCTCAGCGGCCAGTTGGCGTGGTCCTGAGCGATCACCGAGATGCGTTCCCGTAGCAGTCCCCGGTCAACGTCGGCGATCTGGGTGCCGTCCCAGCGGACCTCGCCGGCGTCCGGCCGGTACAGGCCGGCCAGGATCTTGGCCAGGGTGGTCTTACCCGACCCGTTCTCGCCGACCAGGGCGACGACCTCACCGCGGCCGATCTCCACGCTGACATCGCGGAGCGCTGGCTGGGTGCCGCCAGGGTAGCTGAAGCTCACCTGCGCCACCGTGATCCGGTCGAACCCGGCCGGCGCCTCCGCGCGGGCCGGCGGCGGTATGCGGCTCGCGGCCTCGGCGCAGAACGCCAGGTAGTCGGAGAAGTACAGGCCCTCCTCGTAGCAGCTGTTCACCGCGAAAAGCAGCGTGCCGAGCGACGCCTGCGCCGACCGGATCGCCAGCACAGCCGTCCCGGCTACCGCGAGCGGTATGGCGCCGACGGCAAGCAGGAACCCTAAGGCAACGTACACGCCCGCTGTGGCCACGCCCCCGATGCCGTTCGCCACGACCCTGGTCACCGCCTGCCGGCGGGCCGCTCGCAGCTGGGCGTCGCGCTCGTAGGCGGCCAGCCGCGCGACCCGGCTCAGCAGGAACTGTCGCAGCGTGAAGGAGCGCAGCTCGGCTGCCGTCCGCCGGGTGGCCATCAGGTCGGTCAGGATCCACTTCCTGCGCCGGCTGTCGGCCAGCGCGAAGTTCGTCACGTACCCGATCCTGGCCGTGCGCACCGCGGACCAGCCGCTTGGCAGCTCGGCGATGAGCAGCAGCACGAGCAGCAGCGGGTGCAGCACCCCGACCACCGCGGCGGCTGACACGATCCCGGTCAGGCCGGTCACGCAGTTGATGACGTCAGCCACCACCTGGGGCGCTGAGTACAGGCCGCGGTCACGTGCCCTGATCATCGCCTCATGAAAGCCGGGCGCGTCGAACGCGGCCAGGTCCACCTGCGTCGTCAGGTCGAGCAGCCGGACCTCGACCAGCCGGTCGACCTGGGGATGCAGCCGTGCCTGCGCCCAGCCGGCCGCAGCCTGGAGGCCGGAGCGCGTGGCCACGGCCACCGCGACCAGGGCGAGCGCCGGCAGGGCCGTGCGTACCCGGCCAAGGGTCGGGCCCGCGGCGAACAGCGCCTGAAGCACGCCGGTGGTCTCCAGCAGGGCGATGCCGGTGAACACGCCAGAGGCCAGGTTCGCCGCGATCGTGGCGGCCATGTCACGGCGGCTGGCCTGGCTGCCCAGCCTGATCGCCTGGACGACCAGACCGGGAAGCTTGCGCGCCATGGCCGCAAACCCGACGGACGACATCCGCTCGTCATAGGCACGCCAGTAGGAGGCCGCGAGCTCGGCGGTCAGTTCGTCCGCCTGCGCCGGCGTGTCCGCCACCGGCGGCGCGGCCCTGGTCCTGGTCCGCACAGCGCACGCTCCCTCCACCGCGCAGGACCGCCTGCCACCGGGCATCAGCTGCGGCTTGCCTGGCTGGTCGCCGCCGGCATCGACCGTCGGCCGCGCTGAGCCCGCATCGCCCGGATGAACCCGCGGCGGGCGGGCGGCACCCGCCCGCCGCGTGCCGGGGGTCAGCGCCGGTAGGTGAACCGGTCGGCGCGGGTGATCTTGCTGAAGCCGAAGTCCTCAGCGGAGATCCTGATGTTGACCGTGCCCGCGCGGTGCTTCGGCATCACGACCGTGCACCTGGTGGTGCTCGAACAGCGGGCCGGCACCAGCTTGGTGCCGATCAGGGCCATGTCAGCCCCGCGGATCGGCAGGAAGCCCGAACCGGTGACGGTGACCTTCGTGCCGCCCCGCACCGAGCCGTGGCTGGGCGAGATGTGGGTGATCTTGACGGTCTTGAGCTTCTTGGCGAACCACTCGCACATCACCCCGGCTAGCCCGGGGAAGAAGTTGCTGAGCTTGTTGTGCAAGCCGATCCCGGTGACCAGCGGAGTGCCGAGGCCGCTCGCCATGTCGTAGCCGCGGCGGGCAGGGAACAGCCCGCCGGTGAACCCGGACGGCGTGTAGTCGTTGTTGCCCTGCCTGACGTCGTAGAAGACCTCAGGGACCGCCCCCGTGCCCGTCTCGTAGATGTAGGAGCGATCCAGGCTGGTCATGGCGTACAGCGGCTTGGGCAGCACGCCAGGATGGCCGGCCCCGTAGAACTTGCAGAACGCCGATGCGTCGATCAGCGCGGCAACCGAGGCCCAGAGCGGGGCCGCGGCGCTGGTGCCGCCGATGGCGCCCCAGTGGTTCTGGAACAGGATCACGTAACCGGTCTCCGGGTCGCCGTCGGCCGAGACGTCTGGCGACTGCCTGACGTGCTTGGTGACCGCCGCCGGGCAGCCGCCGTTCGTCCTCGACAGGTTGCTGATCAGGCCGGGGATCGCGGTCTTGTACTGGTAGGAGGGCATGCACCAGAACCCGGAGAGCCCGCCGCCGCCGGCCCCTTCCTTGATGGCCGAATCGTTCCACACGGTCTCTGCGCTCTGGCGGATCGAGGTGCCGCCGACGCCGACGACATCCGGCTGGGCGGCCGGATCGCCAGCCGACACCGCGGACGCATTCGGCCCGCCTTCACGCAGGCACCCGGTGGAGCCGGTGTCGCCTGCCGCGGCGAAGACGGTCTGGCCCTGCGCGACCGCCTCCTCGAACTGCGTCTGCTCGCTGGTCACCAGGCTGGGAGGGATGTCCGCCTCGCACTGTCCCCAGGAGGTGGAGATGACCCTGTCCTTATCGGCCTTGATGATCGCGTGGTAGGTGTCGAGGATGTTGGCGTCCGAGCCGTTCGGTCCCTGGTAGACATCCACCGCGACCTTCGGGGACAGCCCGATGACGTCCTCGATGTCCAGCGCCGCCTCGCCCGATCCTGGGCCAGAGCCCGAGCCGCCGTCCACCTTGGTGTAGCTGACCGCGGTGCTCACGCCATAGCAGTGCTCGTAGGCGCTGATGTCGCTGGTCAGGTTGGGCTCGAGTTCGTAGAGCGCGACGCGCACCCCGTGCCCTAGGTCACCTTGCCTGTACAGCGGCGTCATCAGGTAGTGCCGGGCCAGCAGGTTCGCTGTGAACGCGTGGAAGGCAGCGCCCGCGCTCCTGGCGGCGCTGCACGGCTGCGGCCCGACGGCGGCCGGAGCGGCGGCCGGGTGACCGGCCATGCCGGTGCGCTGCCCAGCCGCCGGGCGGGCTGGCCTGGCGGTCATGGGGTGCGCCCTGGACACGTCGCTGAGGCCAAGGACGCCCGCGACGTACGGCGCGGCTGACGCGGCGATCGCGGGCGCCGCCGTGTTCGTGTACGCGATCCTGCCGCCGGGCAGCCGGTAGCGGACCAGGGAGATGCCGAAGGCATGCCCGATCGCCGCTGCCGACGCGGTCACCGGAATGATCAGCCGGTCGGAGGAGACCTGGCCGGGATGCAGGCCAGCCTGGCTCAGCGCGGCCCGGACGGCAGCCACCGAGGACAGCGTGGCGCCGAACCTGGGGCCGAACTGCCTTGGGGCAAGGAACTGGCCGAACAGCGGCGAGCTGCGGGCCGTGACATCGCTGACGAACGCCCTGAGCGCCGCCGCGTCGCGTACCTTCAGCGTGACGTCGATGTGGAGCGCGGTACCTGGCGCCAGCGGGCCGATCCTGACCGCGCCGCGGGGCAGCGGCGGTGGCGCCTGGGTTCTCGTCCACATCGTGGCGGCGCCTGCCGGCTGGGCCAGCGACGGCGCCGCCCATGCCAGCGCTCCGCTCATTCCCAGGGCGCCGACCGCGCCCATAGCCAGGATCCGCTTCCCGACATTCATCATCCGTCCCGCTTCCCGCTAGGCCCGAGCGGGATCGGGGCCGCTGACGCCTGCTCAGGCATAAGCTCCCGCACCCCACCCTGTGCCGCCAATCGGCCAAGGGAAGTTTTCCAGAAAGGGCAAGTATCAGCAATAGCGTTCCAGCCAAAAAAGACCAACGCCGGCTAGGGCATGTAACGCGGGCCGGCCCGGTGATAAAACGGCCGCGCATAGCCGAATCAGGGCAGGTCGGCCTGGATTAGATGCGGGCCTGGCTCGGCCAGGGCACGGCGCAGCGCGGCCGCGAGCTGCGGTGCGGTGGCGGCGCGGCTGGCCGGCACGCCCATGCCGGCGGCCAGAGCGGTGAAGTCGATGTCGGGCCTGGACAGGTCGAGCAGGCTGCGGGCGGACTCGCCGGTGCTTTCCGCTCCGACGCGATCGAGTTCCATGGCCAGGATCGCGTACCGCCGGTTGGCGAAGACGATGCTGGTGATATCGAGCTGCTCCCTGGCGTGGGTCCACAGCGCCGAGATCGTGTACATCGCGCTGCCGTCGGCTTCGAGCGCGATGACGGGACGGTCAGGGCAGGCCATCGCCGCTCCGGTCGCCAGCGGCAGTCCCTGGCCGATCGCGCCGCCGGTCAGCCCGAGCCAGTCATGCGGTGGCGCTCCCGCCGTGGCCGCGGCCAGCCACAAGCCCGAGGTGTTGGCCTCGTCGGAAACGATCGCGGCCTCGGGCAGCAGCGCGCCGATGACCGCGGCGGCGCTCTGCGCGGTCAGATCCCCATCCGGCAGGGCCGGGCGCTCGGCGTGCCGCGGGCGCGGCCGGGCGTCAGGCGCGACCTGGCCGGCCAGCGCCGCGAGCGCCCCGTGGACGTCGTCGCCTGCCGCGGCCAGCATGTGGACCTGGCAGCCGTCCGGCACCAGCGAGCTTGGCTTGCCCGGGTAGGCGAAGAACGTCACCGGCGGGCGTGCTCCGGCAAGTATCAGGTGGCGGGTGCCCGCCAGCTGCGGGCTCGCCATCTCGGCCAGGTAAGCCAGCCGCTCGACCTGCGGGATCCCCGCGCCGCGCTCATGCCTGGCGGCGAAGGTCTCGGCCAGCAGCCGCACCTGGCCGGCGCAGGCCAGGCGGCTCGCCGCCGCAAGGCCAGGCCGCCTGAGCCCGGCACCGCCGAGCAGGATGACGCATGGCTCGCCGCTGCGCAGCGCCGCCTCCGCCTCGGTGACCGCCGCATCGGGCACCGGGTCAGGCTGGCTGGCAGCGGCTGGTGGTGCCGTGCTGGCACCTTCCGACCAGGCCACATCGGCGGGCACGATGAGCGTTGCCACCTGGCCGGGCGGCCTCAGGGCGGCGGCGGTTGCGTCGGCCGCGTCCTGGCCGGCGCCGGCCGGACTGGCCCGGCGGACCCAGCCGGAAACTGCGGCTGCCAGCGCGTCGATATCCGATTCCAGCGGCGCGTCGAACCGCTTGTGATAGCTGGCGTGGTCGCCGACCACGGCCACCAGCGGGGTGTGGGCCCGCCGCGCGTTGTGCAGGTTGGCCAGCCCGTTGGCCAGCCCGGGACCCAGGTGCAGCAGTACCGCGGCCGGCTTGCCGGTCATCCGGCCGTATCCGTCGGCGGCGCCGGTGGCCACGCCCTCGAACAGGCACAGTGCTCCGCGCAGCCCGCTGACGGCGTCGAGGGCCGCGACGACGTGCATCTCCGACGTCCCCGGGTTGGCGAAGCACATGCTCACACCGCAGTCGGCTAGCGTCTGCACGAGCGCCTGCGCACCCTTCACGCCAGCCTCCGGCCCTGGTCCTGCCGCCAGCTTACGGGTGGCATGCTGTCACGGCCCGCCGGGCACCGCGGGCCTCGCGCGAGCCGGCGGGCCAGACCCGGCCTGGCGCACCGCCTGCCGGTAGTACCTTGTCGGCCTGCGCCGGGGTATGCGGCACGCTCGCGACGGTCACCGTGACGCTGGTCAGGCCGCGCCCGCGGCGCCCTGGCCCCGTGGGCGCGGAATCAGCGGTCGCCCTGGCCGCTGATCCAGACGGCCTTGGCGTTGCAGAACTCGCGGATGCCGTGCACGGAAAGCTCGCGGCCGTGGCCGGAGTTCTTGACACCGTCGAACGGCAGCTGCGGGTAGGAGGTGACGTTGCCGTTGATGAACACCATCCCAGCCGCCAGGTCGCGGATCAGCCTGCGCTGTTCTTCCTGGTCGCTGGTCCAGACGTTTGCGCCGAGCCCGAATTCGGTGCCGTTGGCCACCGCGATCGCCGCATCGATATCGGGAACCCGGTACAGGGCCGCCACGGGGCCGAAAACCTCCTCACGGTGCACGCGCATCTGCGCGGTGATGTCGGCAAGCACGGTCGGTGGGTAATAGAAGCCAGGGCGGTCGGGCGCCGCGCCACCGCAGAGCAGCCTGGCCCCGCTGGCGACCGCGTCGGCGACCAGCTTCTCGACGTCGTCCCGCTGGTCCTCAGAGGCGAGCGGGCCGACGTCGGTATCGGCCAGCATCGGATCGCCGACCTTCTTCGCCGACATCCGCTCCGTGAACAGGCGCTCGAACTCCGGGTAGACCGCCTCGTGCACGATGAGCCGCTTGGCCGCGGTGGCGGACTGGCCGTTGTTGAGGCAGCGGGCGTCGGCCGCCACCTGGGCGGCCGCGCGCAGATCCGCCGACGGCAAGACGATGAACGGGTCGCTGCCGCCAAGCTCGAGCACGACCTTCTTGATCTGGCTGCCGGCGATCGCGGCCACCGACCTCCCGGCCCGCCCTGACCCGGTGAGCGTGGCCGCCGCCACCCGGTCATCGCGCAGGATCGCCTCGATCCGCGCCGAGCCGACGAGCAGCGTCTGGAATGTCCCGTCGGGGAAGCCCGCCCGGCGGAACAGGTCCTGCAGGAACAGGGCGGTCTGCGGCACGTTCGACGCGGGCTTGAGCAGGCCGGCGTTGCCTGCCATCAGGGCCGGCGCGGCGAATCGCATGGCCTGCCAGAGCGGGAAGTTCCACGGCATGATCGCCAGGACCGGGCCGAGCGGCTGGTAGCTCACGTAAGCGCGACTGGCTCCCACGGCCGCGGCGTCCGCCGGCTCATCGGCGAGGAACCCTGGGGCCCGCTCTGCGTAATACCGGCAGGCGGCGGCGCACTTGGCGACCTCCTGCCCGGCGGCGGCGAGCGTCTTGCCCATCTCGGTCGTCACCATCTCGGCGATCTGGTCCCGCTCGTCTTCGAGTATCCCGGCCGCCCGGTTCATCCACCCGGTCCTGGCCTCGAACCCGGTCAGCCGGTAGCTGGCGTGTGCCGCAGTCGCCGCGGCCAGGCAGCGCTCCACGTCCGCGTCGCTCATCTCGTCGTATGTCTTCAAGGTCTGGCCGGTGGCCGGGTTGACGGTCGCGATCGCCACGATGTGCCTCCTGCAAGCCGGAGGGTGCCGCTACCTTGCATGCTGCCCCTGCCCGGATCGGCATCGCTCACACCTGGACCGGGTACCAGGGCGCCAGCTCCAGACCCGGCCCCGTACCCCGATAGGAGGCGACCTTGCTGGCCAGATCCACGCGCGCGGTTACCGGCATCCTGGCAGTTGCCGGATCGGAGCTGGGATAGAAGTCAACCCGCGCCCGCTGCGCGCTCCTGGCGAACTGCTGACCGCTCAGCTTCCGGGTTGGCCGATGAGCCAGCGATAGAGCTGGCGCAGGCTTTCCAGGCCGAGCAGGTGGCCGCCGGACAGCGCGCGGTGCTCGGCGTTCGGGATGTGCTGTGCCAGCCAGTCGGTGTGCGCCCTCGGGCACAGCGAGTCGTCCGGGCCGTACCAGATCGACACCGGCACGGTGATGCCGGTGACGTCGAAGCCCCAGTCACGGATGAATGCGAAGCTGTCGTCGATCCAGCCGTCGATCCCGCCGGTGCAGGAGGCCTGCGTACGGAGCAGGTAGCCGGGAGACTTCAGCTGCTCGGCCAGCGCGGCGCGGTCGGAGTCGGCCAGCTGGTAGTCGTCAGAGATCGGCAGCTCACCGTTCTTGACGGCCGCCACGGCCTCACGGGCGAGCTGCTCGACCAGGGGGCGGAAGGCGTCCTCGCCGGCCTGGGCGCGGGTGAACTCCTCGATGTTTCCAGGCGACATGCCGGCCAGCCAGTCCAGCCCGGCCGCGTCGAACGGGGCCGGGCCGACCACGCTGGCGCACCGGGTCACCCGGTCGGCGAGGAGCGCCGCGCAGGCCAGCGCGTGCGGGCCGCCGCCTGAGCCGCCCCACACAGGGAACCGGTCCCAGCCCAGCTCATCGGCAAGAACGCGGACATCGTCCACGACCTGGGCGACGCTGCGGCCGGGGTACCTGGTCGACTCGCCGTAGCCGGGACGGTCGGGTACCAGCAGCCGGATCCGGTTCTCCAGCACCGGGATCAGCCGGTCGGACCCCATATGCAAGGTGCCAGGCGTGCCGTAATGCAGCAGGACCGGTGTCCCGTCGCCGGGTCCGTACAGGCCGTATCCGAGGGTCCGGCCGTCGGGCAGCCGTAGCCGCCGTACCTCTGCCTGGCTGGCGGCCTCGTAGTTGCCGCTTCCGGTCATCCGCTGATTCTTTCACGCGGTGCCCGGCTGCCCAACCCACGAGCGGCGCCCCTGGCGATCCCTGGGGCGCCGCAAGGGCGGGCACCGGGACTTAGCCCCGCAGCGTGGCCTCGGTCTGCGCGGTGTCCTCGGTGCCGCGGTAGTAGGCGATCTTGCCGTCGCGGAACCTGAAGTAGTGATGCAGATCCATCGCCTCCGACCTGCCTGTGCTGCGGGACCTGGCCCGGAAGTGGACCACGGTGAGCACGTCGGTGTCGTTGGCTGCGTAGCAGAGCGGCGTGAACTCCTCCACCTCCATGGTGGAGCCGAACGCCGTGAAGAACCCGGCGACTTCGTCCTTGCCATGCCGCACGCCGTACCACGGCGCGGCGTCGGACGCCGCCTCAGCCGCCCAGTCGACATCGTCGGTGACTGCATCGAGGATCGCGGCGACATCGCCGCGGCCGAACGCGTCGTACACGTGCATGATGGTCTTGATCTTCACGTCATCGCTCATCGGAACGGAACCCCCTCCTTGCCCGGCCAGGCCGGGCACGTCTGTAGCCGGAGTACGTCGCCGCGCGGCGAGCTGGATCACTTCGCCAGGCCGTGCCTGGCTGCCCGGCCCGGCCGGTCAGGGCAGCGGCCACTGCTTGGCGACGAGGGTGAGCACGTCGTAGCTGGCTACCGGCTTGCCGTCCTGATTGGTGACGTCGGCGGCCCAGCGGACCTCGCCGTGCGGGGCATTGTCACGCGGGATGATCTGCTTGCAGGTCAAGGTGACGATGAGGGCGTCGCCGGGGTAGACCGGGGTCAGGAAACGCAGGTTCTCCAGGCCATAGTTGGCAAGCACCGGCCCCGGATCGGGATCGACGAACAGGCCGGCGGCGAAAGACAGGACCAGATAGCCGTGCGCCACGCGGCCGTCGAAGAACGGATTGGCCGCCGCGGCGGCCTCGTTCATATGCGCGTAGAACTTATCGCCGGTGAACGCGGCGAAGTGCTCGATGTCCTCGAGCGTCACGATCCGCGGGCCGGCCACCACGGTGTCGCCTGTGCGGAGTTCGGCAAGCGATTTACGGAACGGGTGCACTCCGCCGGTGTTCCTCGGCGCCCCGGGCAGCCAGCGGCCGGTGACCGCGGCAAGCACCCGCGGGCTGGCCTGGACCGCGGTGCGCTGCATGTGATGCAGGATGCCGCGCAGGCCGCCCATCTCCTCGCCACCGCCAGCCCGGCCTGGGCCGCCGTGAATGAGCGGGGGCAGCGGCGAGCCGTGGCCGGTGGACTCGGCGGCGTCGTCGCGGTCAAGGACCAGGATCCGGCCGTGCCATGGCGCCAGGCCGGCTACCACGTCGCGCGCGAAGCGCTCGTCGGAGGTCACCACCGACCCGGCGAGGCTGCCACGTCCCCGCGCTGCGAGGCTGACGGCGCCGGCCGCGTCGCGGTAGCCGATGATCGTGCTGACCGGCCCGAACGCTTCCACCTCGTGCGGTTCAGGCCGGCCGGTGTCCTCGCAGCGCAGCAGCAGCGGTGAGAGGAACGCGCCGCGCTCGGCGTCGGCGCCTGCCACCTGCACCCGGTCCGGGTCACCGAACACGAGCCGGCCCGCAGGGAGCAGCTGCCCGACCGAGCGGCGTACCTCGGCCCGCTGATCGGAGCTGGCCAGCGCGCCCATGCTCACCTGCGGGTCGGCGGGGTTCCCGACGACGACGCCGGCCAGGGCTTCCCTGACCGCGTCGGTGACCTGGTCGGCCAGTTCGGCCGGCACCAGCGCCCGCCGGATCGCGGTGCACTTCTGGCCGGCCTTGACGGTCATCTCGGTCACCAGCTGATCGACGTACAGGCCGAACTCGGGTGTGCCGGGCCACGCGTCTGGGCCGAGGATGGAGCAGTTCAGCGAGTCCGCCTCGGCGTTGAACCTGACCGAGCGCGCTACCACCGCCGGGTGTGCGCGGAGCGCCCGCGCGGTCTGCGCCGAGCCGGTGAACGCTACCAGGTCCTGCTCGCCCAGGTGGTCGAGCAGGTCTCCGGCGCTGCCGCAGATCAGCTGTACCGAGCCCTCAGGCAGCAGCCCTGAGCCGGTCATCAGCTCGACCAGCCTGGCGGTCAGGTACGCGGTCTGGCTGGCTGGCTTGATCAGGCTGGGCAGGCCGGCGATGAACGCCGGGGCGAGTTTCTCCAGCGGCCCCCAGACCGGGAAGTTGAACGCGTTGATCTGCACGGCGACGCCGTGCAGCGGCACGCAGATGTGCTGGCCGAGGAACTGCCCGCCCTTGCCGAGCGGCTCAGCGGCCCCCTCCACGTAAACCGTGTCGTCGGGCAGTTCGCGCCTGGCCCTGCTTGCATAGCTCAGCAGCACCCCGATGCCGCCGTCGACATCGAACCTGGCGTCCCGCAGCGTCGCCCCGGTTCGCGCCGACAGCGCGTACAGCTCGTCGCGGTGCTCGCGCAGCATCGAGCCCGCTGCCTTCAGCGCCGCTGCCCGCTGATGGAAGGTCAGCGCGCGCATCGCTGGCCCGCCGGTGCCGCGGCCGAACTCCAGCGCGGCGGCCATGTCGATGCCCTCTGAGGACACCCTGGCGACCTCTTCACCGGTCACCGCGTCGAACACCGGCCGTCCCTCGCCTGCCGGACTCACCCACGACCCGCCCACGTAACTGCGCAGCAGCGCCATCGCCCGCTCCTCGATACCTCGATCGGCCCGTTCCCGGCATGCGGGCACGCTGCCTGCCCAGCCATGGCAGGCCCCGGCACGCCACACCGATCGTGTCGCGGACGGGCCCGGCGGGCAACTCGGCGCCAGGTGTGGCTGACGGACCCGCCGCCGCTGCCCGGCCGGAGCTAGCCTCCGCCTGGCGGCGCGCCTGGCGCGGAGCTCAGCGGGCCTTCCACAGGTAGGCGCTGCCGTTGGTGTCGCCGGTCACGAGGTACTGCCCGTTGCCGCTGAACGCCAGGGTGCCCACGCCCTGGCTGCCTGAGCCCGGGTCAGGCAAGGTACCGGCCGAGGTCGCCGAGAGGCTGGCGGCGTTGATCCGCCACAGGTAGGTGGTACCGTCGCCGCTCGCCATCCCCAGCATGATCCCCTGCCTGCCTGAGCCGCCGAAGGACAAGCCCCAGATCGCCGGGTGACCGCCGAACGTGCCGATGTGGCTGCCCTGCCGGGTGGCGCTGCTCCAGATCTCGGCAGTGCCTCTTTCCGTGCCAGCCGCGACCAGCCGGCCGTCGGCGCTGAAGGCAAGCGCGCTGACCGCATCGCAGATCGTGCCTGCCGGGCAGGCGCCGCCGGCCAGCGAGAACGTTGCGGATGGGACCCTTCTGGCGGAGTTCCACAGGTAGACGTGACCCTGGTAGTCGCCGGTGGCCATCGTGCCATGGCTGCTGAACACCACAGAGAAGATGCCGGCGCCCGCAGGGTCGGCCAGGCTGGCTCGGCGAGCCGGGTGGCGCGGGTCAGTCACGTCCCACACGTTGGCGTAACCATTGCCGTCGCCGGTGGCCAGCCTCGTGCCGTCCGGGCTGAAGGCCACCGAGTCGACCTCTTTGCCGCTGCCAGACCCAGGATCGCGGAGCACGGCGACTCGCCGTCCGGTGGCGACATTCCACAGGTAGGTGCTGCCGTCACGGTAGCCAGTGGCCAGGATGGTGCCATCGGGGCTGAATGCCGTGGTGTACGCCGACGCCGGGCCGATCAGCGCCGCGCCGTCCCTTGAGGCCGTCGCCGCGTTCCACAGGTAGGTGCTGCCGTCCTTGTCGCTGGCCGCGACGAGTTGCGCGTTCGGGCTCCAGGCCACCGAGCTGATGCTGCCCGCGGGATCACCAGGGTTGAGCGTCGCGTCGTACTGGAATCCGGCGGTCTGCGGAAGCTGGGCCCGCGGCGTGCCCTGCGCCTTCGCGCCCGGCGAGGCCGATCCGCTGGTGGCCTGGCTGGGTGTCGTGGAGCCCGCCCCAGAAGCGGCGGTCGCCGGACGCTGCGGTCGGGCAATGATCGCGGCGGCGACGATGCCTGCGGCCGCCAGGATGCAAGCCCCAACGATCAGCAGCCCGGCGGTCTGCCGGCGAGACTGCCCATGCGGGGGAGGCGGATGGCGGCCGCCGGGCGGGGCGCCCGCCTCGGCCGGCCGCGGCCCGGCGGGGTTGACCGTCGGCGCGCTGAGCCTGACTGCTGCCATGGTGGCCAGCTCGCCGCCTTCGGCGGCCGGAGCGGACTGCCCGCCGATGGGTACGCCTGCCGCGGCCGCGGCAGGCACAGCCGGGGCGACCTCGGTAACCGGCCGGCGTGGGCCTGGCGGTTCGGAGATGCCTGGCATCAGGTCGCTGGCCGGCACTCCGAGCGCCATGCGCAGCGCGGCTGAGAACTCCCGGCAGCTCCCGTACCGGTCAGCAGGAACCTTGGCAAGCGCCCTGGCGAATACCGCGTCGGCGCCGGCCGGAAGCTCGGGATTGACGCTCGACACGCACGCCGGTGGCTGGTGCAGCTGGGCGTACATGACCGCCATAGCCTGGTCCCGCCGGAACGGCGGCACCCCGCTCAGCAGCTCGAACGCCGCGCACGCCAGCGAGTACTCATCCGCTCGCCCGTCGACCGGCTTCCCCTCGATCTGCTCGGGCGAGACGTAGTCCAGCGTGCCAAGGAACGTTCCGGTTCCGGTGAGCCCGGTCGCGTGCAGCGACGCCTTGCTGAGCCCGAAATCGGAGAGGTAGACATGGTCCGGGCGATCGCCCGCCGCACCGCCCGCATCGAGCAGCATGTTGGCCGGCTTGACGTCCCTGTGCACCAGGCCCCGCCGGTGGGCGGCATCCAGGGCCGAGGCCACCTGCGAGATGATGTCCGCCGCTCGTCCGGCCGGGAGCTTGCCGTGCTCGGTGACCAGCGTCCTGACATCACCGCCGTGCACGAACCGCATCGCGATGAACAGGACGCCGCTTGCCTCGCCGGCCTCGAACACCGGGATTATGTGCGGGTCATCGACGGCAGCGGCGGCACGCGATTCCCTGATAAACCGCTGCCGGAAAGAATCGTCCGCGGCCAGCGTCGGCGCGAGGATCTTCAGCGCGACGGTGCGGTCCAGCCGTTCGTCATGAGCGCGGTAGACCACCGCCATGCCGCCCTGCCCGATCTGCTCCTGCAGCAGATAGCCGGCGATTCGCGAACCCGGGCCGACGCCCGCAGGCGCTGACACCGCCGATGAAGAACTCTGGCTCACCCGCACGCCCCCCAGCATTGTGACTCGCCCCAAACGGCCGTCCTGACCGCTGTAATGACATTGCGGCAGGATCAGCTGAAGCTCCACCAAGTATCGATGCTGATCTCAGATGCCGCAATCGCCTTGAGATCTGGCGATGATCGGCGGCGGAACTCGGGTCAGCGTTCGCCACGCCCGGCAATCTGCGTGATAACCGGCAATCACCGGACAAAGAATCCGGTGCTGCCGCGTGCTATTCGCCGGGCGTGGTGGGCCTGCCCCCGTGGTGAGCCTGCCCTCGTGGTGGGCCTGCTCGGTGGTGAGCCGGGTTATCCGGCTAGAAGCGCGGGGTCGCGGTGGTGATGTCGTAGCGCGATCCCCAGAACCACTGGGTGGCATCGGAGCCTGGCACGAGGTGCGGGTAGCCGGTGGGGTCGGCGATCCACCAGCGGACGCGGTGGCGGATCCGCGGCGGCAGCTTCGCGACCGCCGCCCGCGTGGCCGGCCATTCCGAGCGCATGGTGTAGATCCTGGCCAGGGCGCGCGGCCGCGCGGTGAGCCGGTGCCAGGCCCAGCTCGCGGCCAGGGCCGGAGTCGCGTCACCCGGCTCGACGTCCAGGATCGATGCCGCCGGGTCCCGCCCGGTGATGTCGATCCACAGCACCCGGCGCCGCCCGGCCACTTGGGCCTGCGAGACGGCGTACTTACCTGTGGCGTAGGTGGCGACGACGTGGTGCCTGGGAATCGCCGACGGCGTGACCGAATCGTAGATGAGGTACGCCCTGGCCCTGAGGCCCCCGTGCTGGTGCCTGGCCCCGTGCTGGTGCCTGGCCCCGTGCTGGTGCCTGGCCCCGTGCCGGTGCCTGGCCCCGTGCCGGTGCTGCGCACGGGCCTGGTGCCGGTGAGCCGGCTGGGCCGGCTGTCGGTGCGGTGCCTGCCGGCCGCGGGCCCGATGCTGCCGGCCGGCGTGTCGTCCGGCGGCGGCATCCCGGTGCTGGCGTTCTGCTGACGCCCGCTGTGCGGGAACGGGCCCGCGATGGGATCCTGGTGCGGCCGGCGCGTGCGGGGCCCGCTGCCTGGACCGGCCAGCGCGGGACGCCGCGTCGTACAACGAGGCCGCGTGGCGATGCCCGCGAACGCCGCCTGGATGGCTGATGGTCCCCGAGCGGCTGGCCGGGGCGGCGGCCGGTGCGGGCGTTGCTGACACGCTGACCGCGACAGCGGTGACGGCGCCGGTGACGGCAAGCGCGGCGGCGGCGCCGAGCGTCAGCCCGGTATGCCGCCTGGCGGACTGTCGGAGGTTGCGGAACGAGGGCAGTGAGCTGAAGCCGGGGAGCACGGTGAGCCTCGGGTCGGGCGCGGTGGCGCTCTGTGGTCACCCAGGGCACTGCCAGCCGCAGGCGTGGCACCTGGCGGCGGCAGGGTGCGCGGATGTGACGCTGGGGCAGGGCGGCGTGCTGCTCGGGGGCAGCCACCGCGCACGTGGGCGAATCTGTTACCCGCTGTAAACGTCATAGATCACTCAGTCACATCCGGCATAACGGAACTATGACATAGATCACACAGATCACGGCAGAGAAGATGTTTCGTCCTACAAGGTGCTGTTCCGGGCGCGGTTGGTGCGTGCCAGCCGCGCGTGCCAGCCGCGCGTGCCAGCCGTGCGTGCCAGCCGTGCGTGCCAGCCGTGCGTGCCAGCCGCGCGTGCCAGCCGCGCGTGCCAGCCGCGCGTGCCAGCCGCGCGTGCCAGCCGCGCGTGCCAGGTGTGCATATCAGCCGTGTTCGCCGGGCGCCCGCTGGCTGGCACACTCGGGCCGTGACCGTCATGGACGACAGCACCAGGCGCGGCCCGCTGCGCCGTGGTTACGTTCTCGAATACGCCACCATGGGCTGGAACGTGGCCGGCATCGTGGTCCTGGCCATCGGGGCGCTCGCCGCGAGATCTGTGGCGCTTGCCGGGTTCGGCCTGGACTCGCTGATCGAGATCGGCGCTTCGACCATCGTGATCTGGGAGCTGTCCGGCACCGGCCAGGACCGGCAGCGGCGCGGGCTGCGGCTGATCGGCTACGCGTTCGCGGTGCTCGCCGCCTATCTGCTGGCGCAGTCAACGGCCGTGCTTGCCAGCGGGTACCACCCGCGCCATTCGGTGCTCGGCATCGTATGGACGGCCGTTACCGCCGTTGTCATGTTCACCCTTGCCTCGGGCAAGGCCCGCACCGGTGCTGCCCTGGGCAACCCGGTGCTGCACACCGAGGGACGGGTGACGCTGATCGACGGGATCCTGGCCACGGCAGTGCTGCTCGGCCTGGTGCTGAACATCGCGCTCGGCTGGTGGTGGGCCGATCCTGCGGTCGGCTACGTGCTGGTCTGTTACGCGATCCGGGAGGTGCACGCGATATTCACCAGCCAATGACCAGGGTTGCGTGGCTCCGGGCGCGCGCTGGGCGTTACCAGGACCCCGTCCCTGCCCTACCAGCGGCCGCGGTGCACGACCTCATCGAACGGCCGGCGCTGCGGATGACGGACGGGCATGAGCGGCCGGCCCGCCGGATAGCCGAGCGAGATCAGGAACACCCAATCGCGGTCGTCAGGAAGGCCGAGCAGTTCGCGGGCGAGTTGCAGGTCGGTGACGCCCGCATGGCAGCTGCCGATGCCCAGATCGGTAGCCGCAAGGATCATGGCCATCGTCGCCTGGCCCAGGTCGAGCTGTGCCCGGTGGAACTCGTTATCGTCGGCGGGCCCGATCACGGCGATCGCGGCCGCCGCCCCGGCGACATGGCCTGCGCCCCGCCAGACCTTGGCCAGCTCGCGAAGCTGCTCACGATCGGTGACGAGGATGAAATCCCACGGCTGCCAGTTCTGCGAGGACGGGGACCGCCTGCCTGCCTCCAGGATCTGATCCAGCTGCTCGGCCGGGATCGGGCGGCCGGCGAAGGACCGGACGTTGCGCCGTGACGTGATCGCTTCCCAGGTCTGCATGAAGGTCCTAACGCGCACGGCACTCGGTTCATTCTCGGCCGGGCGGCCGGGGCGGTTCGCCGGGCAGGATGGCGCTGGCCCAGGATGATTCCTGTGCAGGTGAGGATGAGGCCGCACAGCTGCCGGCTGGTGAGCGTCTCCCCGGCGATGGTGGTGCCGAGAAGCACCCCGGTGACCGGGTTCAGCAGGCCGATCAGCCCGACCGTGGCCGCGGGCAGATGCCGCAGTCCGGCGAACCACGCCGCGAAGGCCAGGGCGGTGGCCACGGTGGTGACGTAGCCGAATCCCAGGATCGCTGGAGCGCGCAGGGCCGGCGGTGGTCCCTCCAACGCGACGGCGAACGGCAGCAGGAGCAGGCCGCCTGCGACGAGCTGCCAGGCGGTCGATGCGAGCACATCGGCCCGCGCGTTCCACTTCTTGGCCAGCACGTATCCCAGCGAGGACATGCTCATGGCGGCAGCGGAAGCGAGCACCCCAGGCACGCTGGTGTGCCCGGCCGCGGTGAGCAGCATGAGGAATACGCCACCGATGCCGATGACCGCGCCGGCCATGTGCACAGGCAGCGGGCGCTCGGAAAGCAGCACCCAGGCCAGCAGGCTGATCGCAACCGGCGAGGTGGCCATCAGGGTCGAGGCGGTAGAGGTCGGCAGCAACTGCGCCGCGAGGTATACCAGGACGAAGAAAGCGGCCACGTTGAGCGTGCCAAGCAGCGCTGACCGCCACCACCACGACCCGCTGGGGCGCGTGCGGCACACCGCAAGCAGCATGAGCCCGGCGGGCAGGGCCCGGATGGCCGCCCCGTACAGCGGCAGGCCTGGCGGAAGGAACTGGCGGGTGACGAAGTAGTTGGCGCCCCATGCGACGGGCGCGATCGCGGTCAAGGCCGCCCAGCGGAAATTAGCTTCCATGGAAGTTAGTATAGCTTCCATGGAAGGTATCATGTGGTCATGAGCGAACCACTTGATCACGTCGCACGGATCCAGCGAGAGTGGGCACGCGAACGCCCCGAGCTCGATGTGAGCCCGCAAGGGGTGGTCGGCCGGCTGCACCGGCTTGCCAGGCTGCTGACCGAGGAGTTGTGCCTGGTGTACGACCGTTACGGGCTCAGCGAGGGGGAGTTCGATGTCCTGGCGGCCCTCCGGCGGGCGGGAGAGCCGTTCGAGCGCGCTCCCGGCGAGCTCGCGGCGTTCACGATGGTCACGACCGGCGCCATGACCAAGCGCATCGACCGGCTGGAACGGGCCGGGCTGGTGACCCGCAGGGCCTCGCAATTCGACGGCCGAGGGCGGGTGGTCGCGCTGACCACAGCAGGAAGGCAGCTGATCGACCAGGCGTTCACCGAGCACATGCGCAACGAGCGCCGCCTGCTTGACCAGCTCACCCCGGCGCAAGCCGCTGAACTTGAGGTACTGCTGGCCGCCTGGCTGGCGCACTTCGAGACGCCGCTGCGCCCTGCAGACCGCAAGGCCGGCCCGGTCGGCCGGCAGCCCGCGGCGCCGGCATCGGCATCGGCATCGGCATCGGCGGTCAGGATGGGGCCGGACGGTCCTTCTTCGGCAGCTTGCTGACCACTGCCTGGTAGGAGGCGTCAACGGCTTCGAGAAGCTCGTCGTCCGGGATCGCGCCGCCGACGCTCAGGTTGTTCCAGCCTGAGCGGCCGATGTAGGCCATCACCGATGCGTCATCGGGGTAGCGCAGCAGCCACTCGTCCGCTGCCTCCCGGTTCTGGCCGCACTTCAGCCCGATCGCTGTGCCAGGCCCGGAGCCGAGGAACGCGAAGATCTTGGGGCCGACCTTGACCACCACATCGCCTTCCCATGGCTCGTCCTGCCACGCGCCCGGCTTTGCCAGGCAGTGGGCCAGCAGTTCCTGCCATCTCATGACCGCCTCCAGTGCGCCCGTTCGCGCCGAAGGCGCGAGGCTAACGCATTCGCGGCAGCGGGGGCTACTTCTACACGGTGCCGTTCCAGTGCAGGATCAGCGATCCTGCCTGATCAAGGCCGACCGCCCAGGCGTCATGTGCCGATGCGGCAGCCACGCCGTACAAGCGTCCGCTGAAGACGCCGGCGGCCGGCCCGGCGGCATCCGGGGCCGATGATCCGGCTCGGGCCGCGCCCGTCGTTCCGGCCACGGCCGTTACGGTCAGTATGATCCCAACTGCCGCGGCGCGGAGAGCGAGCGCATGGTGCCTGTTCATATCCGCCGTCCCTTCAGATTTTGCTCCGTGCATGCAAGCCCATCTAGGCGACGGCACGCATGCGCGGGCCGAAAGCCTGGTGAAATGAAGCTCCGACAATGCGGCCTTTGGTCTCTGGCACTGGTTGCTCCGATGACTCACCCTGAACCAAACGCCTGAAGAACAGATCCGTCCGCTCCGTGGAAGGGAACGATCGCCATGAGGCCATCCGCCCGCCTGATGCGGCGGCTCACCGTAACATCCTGCCTGATTTCGGTCGCCCTGCTGGCCACCGCGTGCGGTTCGGGGAGCACGGCCGCCCCGGCGACGACGGTCACCGTGACGGTGACCGCCCCGGCCTCGGCAGCGCCTTCCACGTCGGCGCCCTCATCGCCAGCGCCATCGGTGCTCACCCCATGCGCGGCCAGCGATCTGAAGCTCGCGGTCGGCGGCTCAGAAGGCGCGGCCGGCACCATCTACTACCGGCTGGATTTCACCAATTTGTCCAGCTCAGCATGCACCATGTACGGATTCCCCGGAGTCTCGTTCGTCAGCCGCGCGCACGGCAGCCAGGTCGGTGCACCTGCGGCCCGATCAAACCGCGGCGCCCTGGAACTCATCACGCTGGCGTCAGGGGCGGTGGCACACGCGACCCTGGCCGTCAGCGATGTCCTCACCTCCACCAACTGCAAGCACCCGGTCGCCGTCAACTGGCTCCAGGTCTACCCGCCTGATCAGTTCACCGCGCTCTTCGTGCCGCTGAGCCGCCAGGGCTGCGCGGACAAGAAACTCGTGGTCATGCACGTCAGCCAGGTCACCCTGAGCACCTGAGCGACCCGTCGCTGGCCGGCCGCGGCGGCTAGGGCGGCTGCGGCAGCGCTGGCTGGCCCAGCGGCGTTGCGGTGGCCGGGAGCGGCTAGCGGTTCTTCGCCGGCTTCGGCTTCTTGACCTTGGGCGGCAGGGACCGGACATGCGCGAGCGCCCGCTCCACCCAGCCCGCCGCGAGTTCCGGGCTCGCGCGCCAGGCTCCCGGCAGGCTTACGTACCCGGTCATCGGGCGCTCGGCCGGGCCGAACGGACCCGAGCCCTCGATCGAGGCCAGCTCCCGGCGGCCGGGGTCATCGAGCCGGACACCGACGCCGGGGCCGAACAGCCCGGCGAACATGTTCCCGTTCACGAACGCGCCGAGATTGCCGAACATCGGCTTGACCTCGATGGCTGGCTCGTCGGGGATCAGCGACCTGAAGAACTGCCTGTCGCTCTCGCTCGGCTTGGGGATGTCCACCTGGACTCGCTCCTGCCTACCTTGGCGCCGGCCGGATCCGCGCGGCCCGGAGTACGCGCCGCTGGCCAGTCACCGGTGATCCGGGTTAACGAAATCGAAACCTGCGGCCCGCGTCCCACTCCGACCGCTGGTTGCCGTGCGCCGGGAATCCGGCCGGCATCCTCCAGCATGCGGGCCAGGTGCAGCAGGTTCCAGGTTTATGAACGTGCTGTTGCGGTTGGTGAAGTCGTTTTCCTGGCCGCCATCCCTGGCGCAGAACGCTAGTGCCAGGCCGGCGTCGCTGGTGTCCGGTTGCGCAGACCCGGCAGGCCGTGGCGGATCGCGGTCCGGTTACGGCCCCGTGGGCGCACGGATGCGGGACGGCGCGTCGCCGCGGGATCCTCAAGCCAGCGAGGTACCGGGGAGCTGCCAGGTACCGTCCGGTACGTGTGGATGCATGGTCATGACCTTGGGTTGAGCGCAGCGGAGAATTACCGTGCGTTCGCGCAGGATGCCAGGGGCCGCAGTCCCTGGTATGAGTCGCTGGCCGAGTCGGTCGCCGAGGACGCCGTCATTCTCCGGTTCCTTGGCTCGCTGCCGCCGGAGAAACGCCAGCCTAATCTGCTGTTCGCTGCGGCCCGTTACCTGCTGGGCGGGCAGGTTGACCTGGAGCGATTGCGGGCTCTGGTCAGCGGGGACCGGGCCGGGCTTGCCGGGGTGATGCTGGCCAGGCGGACGCAGACCAATGAGCCGGCCCGGTGCGCCACGCTGCTGCCGGCGCTGGCCGGACTGCCGCCGCCGCTGGCGCTGATCGAGGTTGGCGCCAGCGCCGGGCTCACCCTGCTCTTCGACCGCTACTCCTACGACTACGCCGGGCACCGGGTCGCCGGCCTGGACCCGCTGGCGCCCGTGCTGCGCTGCGAGCCGCGCGGACCTGTGCCGCTGCCGACCCGGCCGCCCGAGATCACCTGGCGGGCCGGGCTTGACCTCAATCCGCTGGACGTCACCAGCGACGATGACGTCCGCTGGCTGTCGTGCCTGGTCTGGCCGGGTGAGGGCGACCGCGAGCAGCGGCTTTCCGCCGCGATCGCCTCGGCCCGCCGGGATCCTCCTGTGGTCCATCGCGGTGACCTGCGCACCGACCTGCCCGCGCTGGCCGCCCTTGCCCCGGCAGGCGCGACCCTGGTGGTGTACCACTGCGCGGTGCTCGCCTACGTCGCGCCAGCGGACCGGCGGCGGTTCGCCGCCACCGTCCGGGCGCTGCCTGCGGTATGGCTCTCCAGCGAAGGGCCCGGCGTCGTGCCGCAGCTGCCCATACCACCACATCGGGGTGCACCGTTCGTAATAGCTATGGATGGCCACCCGCCCGTGGCCCTCGCCGACGGGCACGGAACATGGCTGCAGTGGCTCCCGGCCTTTGAGCGGTAGCCAGCAGCCCGGGCCTAGCAGGCGGCTGACCGGGCCGCACCGGGCCTGGCTGGTGTACTGGCGGGGTGGTGGTCCCCATCCGCCGCGAGGGTGCGGTCAGTGGCCGGCCGGCTCCCTGGTATACCGGTGCTTGACGCCGCGCGGGAAGTAATGCGGGTCGCCCGCGGGCAGCAGAGTAACGCGCGGAGCCTGGTAGTCCTCGGGCACATAGTGAGCGAACTCGCTGTTGAGGCGGCGCAGCTGGGCGCGGATGGACTCGGCGGCAAGCTCCTGGCGGCCTGGGTTGCCGTGCTCGCCAGGAGCCAGTTCGACCGCGATGTTCAGATGCCGGTCGCGGTCGGCGTCTTCGGCGACCTGGAGCACGAACTTCCCGGTGACCCAGCCGCTGACGGCCGGCTGTTCCAGCCCCGCGGCGACGTTCTCCGGGTAGATGTTCGCGCCGAAGAAAGACACAGTGAAGTGCGAGCGGCCGAAGACGTAAACGAAGGGCAGCGGCGGCGCGCCCCGCCCGCCGCCGAGATCGGCCAGCGGATCGAAGCCATGGTCGGCGCAGAACGCGAGCATGTCCTGGTGGCTCAGGATGCCGCCCTCATCGGCGATGTGGTAGCGGATCAGCGGCACGCCGTTGTCGCCCGAGAACAGCAGGGTGCCGTCGCGGGCTTCGAAGAAGCGGCTGAGCGGATCGTACTGCACCAGGGTGGGCAGCCGGGACTGGCCGAACAGCGCACGGGCGGCGTGCGGGGTGCGGGCCAGGAACCGGCGGATGGTGATGCTCAGAGGCGTTTCGTTTCCGAGCACCCCGGCATCTGCGGTCCCGTACAGCGCGGCCGAGTCGCGGGCTGGCCTGCCCATCCCGGCGCGCGATCCCACCAGGTCCCGCCATTCCTCGGAGAACACCTCCCCGGCCAATACGAGCTTGACGCCCAGGGATGCCCAGTTCACGCCGCGGCCGATCCCGGTGTCGATCACGCCCTTAAGGAACGGGGGATAGCCGAGCAGCACCGTCTGGCTGAAGGCCGGGGCCAGCTCCGGTGCCACCCGCAAGATCTCCTCCTTGTCGTTGCCTGGCGCGACCACCGTGACCGGGTATCCCTTGAGTGCCAGATGCCGGCAGCACGAGGCCGTATACAGCCCGCCCACCCAGGTGCCGAGCGGGAAGCACACCACGGCCAGCGTCGGCTTGCGGTCCGCGTCAAAGCTGTCGTGGAAGATCTGCTCGAACCGGGAGGCGACCGCGAGCTCATCGGCAAGGAACCGCGGCCAGTAGGTGGGCTGGCCGGTAGAACCGGACGACACGGCGATCATGTCGCAGCTCTCCAGCCGCCCATCGCGGCAACGTCGCGCGATCGGATACCGCCAGTGGTAGTTCTCCTTCGTCATCAACGGCAGCCGGCCGAAATCGGCGGCTGTCCGTATCTCCGCAGGGTCAACGCCGTGCCCGCCAAGGAAGTCCCGGTACGCGGGGACTGACCTGGCGACGCGGTGGAACAATTCGAGCGCTCTCGCTCCGGCCGCTTCAGGGTCAGGCGGCAGAACCGGGACCGGCGGCCGCGCGCAGAAGGCCGCGAGCATCTCCCCGACCTGCCGGCCCCGCGCCGCATCCATGCACCCATGATCTCCGGTACCGGCCGCACCACGCATCCGCAACCGGTCAGGCCGGGCGGCAAGGCGCCTGGCTGCGGGCGGCCGTCAGTGCTCGGGTTGCGCGGCGGGCGGTCGTCAGTGCTCGGGTTGCGCGGCGCGGATTGTGCTGCGGTGCCTGCGGATGGCGAACCACCAGAACAGCAGGGTCAGCGGCGCGGCCAGGCCGCCGATCCCGTAGCCGATGAATGCCGCCAGGCTGTGGATGTGGCTGACGAGCCATTGGAAGTTCTGGCCGAAGAAGCCCGTCACGAAGGTGAGCGGCAGGAAGACCGTTGCCAGGATGGTGAGCTGCTCGATGGTGGCGTTCTGCCGGACGCTGACCTTGGTCTGCTCGACCGAGATGACTGCCATGTTGGCTTCCAGCACGGTGCCGAGCAGGTCGCGCTGAGCGGCGACCTCCTCGTTGACCCCGAGCAGGTGGTCCTGGACGTCGCGCAGGTACGGTTGCAGCGCAGGTTCGGCCGCTCGCTCGATGGCCGTGACCACCGTGGTCAGCGGGTGGACGGCGCGGTAAAAGTCGGTGACCACGCGGCGCAGCGAGTAGATGCGCTCGGTGGGCGCGATGGCGCCGGAGAACACGGTGGCCTCGATCTGATCGATGTCGCGTTCCAGGCCGGCCACCACGGGCGCGTATCCGTCAACGATCTGATCCAAGATCGCCCACAGCGCCGATGAGCTGCCTGCGGCGAGCAGTTCGGGGCGATGCTCAAGCCGATGGCGGGCCTCGCGCAGCTCACTGGCTACTCCCTGGCGCACGGTGATCACGAACGTGGGCGCAAGGAACACGCTGATCTTGCCGAAGTCGACCTGCTCTGCCTCGTCGTCATACCGGGCGGTCCGCAAGATAACCAGCCGGACGTCCTTGTCGTAGCTCTCGATCTTCGGACGCAAGTGGAAGGTCTGCGCATCCTCCACCGCCAGCTCATGCAGCCCGAAGGTCGCGGCCACCTGCGCCAGTTCGCCTTCCGATGGCTCGAACAAGCCCAGCCACACGAACCCGCCCTGGCCGCAGCGATCCGCCGCCTCGGCCAGGGACACCGCCTCAGCGCGTTGCCTGCGGCCATCTCGGTAGTGAGCACAGTCAATGATCATCTGCGGGCCTCCTTATCTGGCCGGGAGCGGGAACCGCTCCAGACCAGCATGGCTCACCCGCAGACCGGTCCAGCTCGGCAGGTCATCGCGGCGCCGTCGCAGGCGCGGCGGTATGCTGCGTGGCCCAGGCGGGGTGGACCGGACACCGGTGCGCCGCACCCAGCCACCGCAGGGGATCACCGGCTGGCCACCGCAGGGGGTCACCGGCTGTCATCGGGAACTGGCGCTGGGTCGGCCTATGGTTTGTGCGCGTTCAGCCAGTTCAGTGCGGTGTCCGCGACGCCGCGCCAGCCGCTGTCGATGGTGAGCGAGTGGCCGCGGCCGGCGAGCCGCCGCAGATCGGTCACCGCGGTCGAACGGCGGTACTGGCTGAAGGTCGCGTGCGTGACCGAGTCGGGAACGGTGTGATCCATCTGCCCTGAGATCAGCAGCAGCGGCCCGCGCGCGGAATTCCTGGTGTTCACCTTCGCCGGGGAACGCGGCGTGAAGTTAGCGAACGCTGCCTCGAACAGCGGCCGGCCGGGCGCCGGGATTGTCCATGCGTCATACAGCTCCGCCGACTCCCGCTCGGTCAGCGCGTTGCCGAACGCGTAGCGGAATTGCGCGGCGGTCAGGGAGACCGACCGGTTCCGGTTCGCCGGCTTGCCAAGGACCGGGAATGCGGCCCGCAACTGCGCCGGCGGGAGCACAAGCACGCCCTTGACCGGCGCCGGATCGATCGCTACCGCGGCGGAGGCCAGATCCTGGCCGAGCAGGCTCTGGGCGATCAGCCCGCCAAACGAATGCCCGATCACGATCGGCTTCGCCGAGCCGGCGATCCGGGCGTAATGCCCGACCGCATCGGCGATGCCCGTGCCCGCTTGCAGCTCAGGGTGCTCCCGTGCCTGGGCCACGGTATCGGGCACACCCGGCCACCCCGGCGCGGTCGCCTCGTAGCCCGCCTCCTCGAACAACTCGATCCACGGCCGCCAGCTCGTGGCATGCAGCCACAAACCGTGAATGAACACAATCGGGATCTTCGGCGTGGTCATGGCGGACCCCCAGGGACGTCCTCGACAGTGCCTGCGTGTCCACCATGTTCCACCGGGTTCGCGGCCGGCGCCAGCGCACCGGCGGCCGGCGCCAGCGCACCGGCGGTCGGCGAGACCTATCCGGGCGAACCAGGCAGCGGCCTGACGCGGCCTTCGCGAGGTGTGATCAGCCGCCGGAGCGGTGCACGGTCGGCGCCGGCGGCGGCGAGTTGGTCACGGACACGTCGTCCAGGTCGATCCAGCTGTCGTCCGGCGGGCTCGAGCCGTCCTGGTGGACGTTGAACCAGAGCACCACGTTCTGGCCCGCATATGGCGTCAGGTCGAAGGTGACCTTGGTCCAGGTCTGCGAGTTCGAGTTGCTCTTGAAGATGCTGGCCAAGGTCGTGCCGCTGGTGCTGCGGATCTGCGCCTCCTGCCAGTCGTACTGGCAGGAGGCGCCAGAGCACAGCTGGTCTGTCGTGGAAGGCCGGTACCAGAAGCTGAGCGTTGTGGTGCCCGCGGACGGCACGGTGATCGTCTGGGCGAGGTTGCTGTCGCCGAGCGGCTCCGCAGCGGGCTGAACGGTGCCGAGCAGGGCGGCGCCCGCGCCGGAGTGCACTTGCGCGCTGGTGGCGGTCGGCAGCGTGGCGCCGCCGGGCGTCCACGACGTCAACCCGTTCTCGAAGCTGCCGTTCTGGACCGAAGACGCGCTCGCCGAGGGCGTGACGGCGTTGGATGCCGTCGATGGCGGACCGGAACCGCTCGAATTGGATCCGGTTACCGTGAACGTGTACGTGGTGCCGTTTGTCAGTCCGGTCACTATGGCCGACGTCGGCGCGGGCGATCCGGTGACTGTCGTCGGGGACTGGGCGGCCGGGCCGATGTAGGGCGTGATGGTGTACGTCGTCACCGGCCCGCCAGAAGTCGGAGCAGCCCAGCTGACGCTCGCGGACGCATCGCCAGCGGTGGCGCTCACGCTGCCGGCCTGGCCAGGCGGCCCGGCCGGTGCGAAGACGACGTCTACCCAGTAGTTCTCGGCATGAACGGTGTGATTAGGGAAGAAACTCACCGAGTCGTACGTAAACACTCCGTTGCCGACGCCGTTGCTATTTATCACTGCATGCAGTGGCGGACTATTTATAACGCTTGTTCCCGCGGCATCGAGTAGCGGAACTGCGTAGAAGTATCCTTCATCTAGTGAAAAGTGCCCATTGGGGGCAAAATAAGATACGATGTAGGTCGTGTTCGGGTTCAGCAGCACCGGCTGCGCGAAATTCACCTGCTGCCACCCGGATGCCGACTCGCCGGTGAACGTAGCGCTCGCAAGCAGCTGACCGCTCGCCGTCCACAGATTCCCGATATGCGTACCTGTGTTCGTGCTGGCCTTATAGAAGCGCACGCCGGTAGCGAACCCGGACGTGTCCGTGGTGAACTTAGCGCCTACCTCGACGGAGGCAGTATCGCCTGAGTCGATCCCGCCGGGTGTGGTGCCGGTTCCCCAGATCGAGCACGGGCAGTTCACGTTGACCGTCACGCTGCCCGTCGGCTTTTCCAGGTTGCCGCTGTCGTCGACTGCCCTTGACTCGATCCTGGTCGACGGATATCTGTCTGCGACCCACGTATAGCTCCAGGTCACGGAGGCGCCGGCGGCAGACATGGTACTAACCGGATGCCACGTAGCGCCGCTGTCGGTGGAGATCTCGACGCCCGCGACCACCCCCCCGCCCGCGTCGGTCGCGGTGCCGGCGATCGTCACGGCCGAGCCGTCCGGCAGGCTGGCGCCCGGTGCCGGCGAGCCAATCGTAGACGTCGGCGGCGTCGTGTCGGCGGATGCCGTGGCGGCGGTGAGCCCGGGGATGAGGGTCGCGGGCTGAGCGCCCATGTCGGCGAGCAGGTTCACCGTGGCCTGCTGCATCGCGGGGTCGGTCCTGCCTGACGGGTTCGCGCTGTCCAGACCCCAGGACCATTGCAGCGTCCCGGCGCCGAACACGAGGGCGCCGCCAGGGGCGCGGTACAGCGTCAGGTGGTGGGTTGCGGTCGCGGTCGTAAGTTCGCTGCCGTAATCGGTGAAGATCTGCGCGGAGGTGTTAGTCGTGGATGACATGTCCATCAACCCTGGCGGCCGGAAGCCGTTGTCCGCGTCTACGTCCCATTCACTGCCGATTGTGCCGATCCCTGCTCCGAGGGTGAGGCTCTGGCCCGGCTGCAAGTTAGCCACGGCGGTATTGCGCCAGAACCGCAGGCGGCCGTACTGAGCTGGCACCTGAAGGTCGGTCGCGCCGGCGTTGACGTCGAACAACTGACCGGTGAGTGCGTTCTGCGGCTGGCCGCCATCAGCTGGCGGGCTGAACCGCGGATCCGCCCATGTGCCCGTCCAGGTCGGCGGGTCCTGCGGATCGGTGGGGGCGTTGTAGTGGGTCTCTTTGTACGTCACCAGCGTGCGGTTGGCAGTGTTCGGTTTGACGATGCTTGGCTCCCACCTGGTCTTCCAGAACACCTCGTTCCCGCTGAAGAACGCCAGGCTGACACCGGCGGCGAGAGCCGCCTGGACGTTCGCCCGCTGGCCGGCGGACCAGTACTCGTCGTGGCCGACCGACATGAAGATCTTGTGGTTGAGCAGGAGCGAGCCGTTAGTGGCAGCGTCGACGCCGCTGGCATAGCTCACGTCATACCCGTTAGCCTCAAGGAAACGGATCATCGGGTACTCGGCGTACATGAACCAGCTGGCGCCGGTGCCATCCACCGCCGAATGGAACGGCCTGTTGTATGACACCTTGTCGGCGCCTTTGTAGGCTTCGGGAGTGCCGGGCGGGCAATTGACCGTGCACTGGTACAGGCTGTTGCCGCCGTAGCTGTTGTACGCCTCCCAGGTCTCGTCATCGGTCTGGAACAGGATGCCCGAATGGCTCGCATCATTACGGACGACGAACGGTATGAGGCTGCCGCCGCCGGTATCGTCGCGGATCAGGTGCGCGACATACAGGCCGGACACCGCGTTGCCTGGCACGGTCCATGAGGCCGACACGCTCCAGTTGTCGCAGTCGATCAGGCCGGTTGACGCTTTGTCATTGACGCAGGCTCGCTGGGACTGCGGGAGCTTTGCGGTAGGCCGCAGGCCGGAGACGATCTTGCGGGCACCGTCGCCGCCGTAGTATCCGATCCGCAGGATGTCGATATGGTACGAGGCCGACGGAGTGCTGATCTTGAAGTACGCGGTCTGGCTGACATTGACGCTTATCGACGTGGCGAAGCCCTGGATGGTCGGGTCACCCGCCCCGCTCACCTGCCAGTCGCGGGGCGGATCACCGGGCAGGGAGTTCTCGCACGCGATCACGCTGACTACCGGAGGCCCGCACGGACCCGCTGCAACAGCGGGCCGCGGGTCAGCGAAGGAAAGCAAGCAGAGCGGCACCGTGAGCATCGAGCCAATGGCCCACGGCAGAACTCGTGTCCGCCGTGCTAGAAGTCCGCTGTGGGACAAATTGCCACACCCCCACCGAATTGCCGGAGAATTCCTTTCGCTCCGTAACACTCATATGGACGCGACGGGCCGCGCATAGGATGGCAGCCGGAAGGTCACGAAGTAATCACGGCCGCCGGAAGATAGATGGGCGGCGATTGAGCGGGCAGAGAATTGGTGCCCAATGCAGCGGAACAGGCAAATCGCAGTGCAAAGGCTGCCGGATGCACGCTGAGCAAGATGCGACAGGGTCGCCATGGCCTGGAGGATGCCACCGACGGACGCGGAGCATCCGCATCTGCCTCCCACCGGGACCGGTTGCTGTGCGACAGTGGAGATCATCAGTCCCTGCCGCTTCGTCGCCACAAAATAGTTATCTTCGTGAGGTCGCGGCCTCATGACTACTTAATGCTGATAGACGGTCACCCTTGAGTTCCCGGCAGGCCGGCCTCGCGAGGGTAGAGGGTGTCCCGACGAGAAGAGCAGCTATGAACGACCCTGGCGTCACCCGTGTCGCCGTCTATATCGACTTCGACAACATCGTGATCTCACGTTACGACCAGGTTCATGGCCGCGGGCAGTTCCAGCGTGACAAGGTGCGCGGGTTCAACAGGGCCGACAGATCGGCCGATCCCGATACAGCGGAGAAGCTCAGGCGCGCCACCGTGGACGTCGGCGCGGTGATCGACTTCGCCTCATCGTTCGGCACCCTCGTGCTGACCCGCGCCTATGCGGACTGGTCAGCCCCTGTGAACGCCGACTACCGTGACCAGCTCGTCAGCCGCGCAGTGGACCTGGTGCAGCTCTTTCCCGCCGCCGCATACGCCAAAAATGGTGCCGACATCAGGCTGGCCGTGGACGCGGTGGAGGACATGTTCCGCCTTCCCGACCTGACCCACGTAATGATCGTGGCCGGGGACTCGGATTACATTGCTCTTGCCCAGCGGTGCAGGCGTCTGGGCCGTTACGTCGTAGGTGTCGGGGTCGCAGGATCGACCAGTAGATCGCTCGCTGCGGCGTGTGACGAACTCGCGACCTACGACGCGCTTCCTGGCATTACACCCATTGGCGCCTCCCAGCTGCCAGACGCACGGACGAACGGCACACAGGCGGAACAGGAGGAATCCGGCAGCGCGTCGCCCGCGCGGGGCTCGCGACGTACCAAGCGGTCAGCGGCCCCGGCGGCCGACGAGGCTGATCCGGATTCCGAAGACCCGCAAGAGCTGGCGACCAGGCTCCTTGAACGGGCGCTGCGACTGGGCCAGGAAAAGGATGACGCGGACTGGCTGCATAGCTCCGCGGTGAAGAGCCAGATGAGGCGTATGGACCCGTCATTCAGCGAGAAAGCTCTCGGCTATCGTTCATTCTCAGACTTCGTGAAGTCACGAGAAGCCGTCGCCGAACTCGACGAGACAAACCCCGTGCGGCTCGTACGGCTCAACCCGGCCATGACCGCACAGTAAGGCAAAGCGTTCTGACGGTCACGCGAGATGCACACCCGTGCCGCGCCGAGGATTGCATAGCGTGATGTGCGCCCGCCGCGTTGCGAAAGTGCACTCATCTGCCGCGAGCAGCACATCACGGACGGTCCCTGTGGGCAGCCGTTTCCTCTTCGCCGGCCGTTTCCTCTTCGCCGACCGGATAGCCGATTGTCGGCTCAGCCGCCTACGTAGAGCTCGCCGTCGCGCTCGGTCACGGGCGCCCGCCCGAGTGGCAGGACGCGGGTGAGCATGCGATAACCGAAGTCCAGGCCGGGCACCTTCGCGAAGAGCCCCTGCGGTCCCCGGACCATCCGGCCGGTCCCGACGTCGTAGGCCGAGTGGTGCCAGGGGCACACCAGGCAGCCGTTCTCGTCGATACTGCCACCGGCCAAGTCAGCGCCGAGGTGCCGGCATCGGCGCGTGACCGCGAAGTAGCGTCCCAATGCCTCGTCGGGCGCGTGCAGGCCATGACAGCCCATCTGCGGGCCCATGATCCAGCCAGCCGATGACCGGCCAGCTCATGCCGCCACGGGTGAAAGCTGGCAGCTGCCTATGCGGGCTAGTTGCTCCTGGGCGACGGTCTTGAGATGCTTCGCCCATGTCTTCGCTCCCCGCCACGTTCGCCGAGGACGTCATCGATCAGAGCGCCCGGGCCCAGTTCGAGGTGTTCCTCGACGAGCAGCGCTGGGCGCTCAATGGCTGCCTGGACGGGCTTACCGAGGAGCAGGCGCGCCGATCGCTGGTGCCCTCCCTGACCACGCTGCTTGGTCTGGTGAAACATGCGACCTTCGTGGAGAAGGTCTGGTTCGACGAAGCCGTCACGTGCCGGTCGCGCGCCGAGATCGGCATCCCCGCGACGCCAGAGGAGTCGTTCATCCTTGATGACGACGACACCATCGCCACCGTCCAGCGAGCACACAGCGAAGCATGCGAGTCATCGCGCCGCGCGACGTCATCCCTGGGACTGGACGACATCGTCCGGGGCAACCGGCGCGGGCCGCTCCCGCTGCGCTGGGTGTACCTCCACATGCTGCGCGAGATCGCTCAGCACTGCGGGCACGCAGACATCCTGCGCGAACAGCTCATCAACGCGGCATCCGCTCGTGCCGCCGCCAGCGACCGACGCCGACGTGTAGATCAGGGCATCGGCCAGGTCAGGCGGGGTCGGCTTGAACTCGCTGGCCAGCTCGGCACCGGGGCCGTGTTGTTCGGCCTCGATCTGAGCGCATAGCAGCAACGCACGAGCAGCGTCCTCGGCCCAGCCGACGTTCCTCATTGCCGCCGACGTTAGCCAGGCGGCCTGGGACGTTCACGGGCGCGTTAGCGGGGATGGACGAGGCTGATCTGTGGCCACGTGTCCGCATCGCCGGGCACGGTCCTTCGAGGTCATGGCCATCTATCCGCACCGCGGCCAGGGGCCCGCCGACCTGTGGCCGCGACTGTTCGCCTCGGCGCAGCGCGAGCTGCTGATCTGTCGGCATGCACACGGAATCCCAGCCGGGCGGTCACCGGTCCGGCGGCTGCGCCAGGCTGAGGACAGCGACATGACCGCCGCATACCTGGAAAGCTTCGAGCGCCTCTGGGCGCTCGCCCGATCGGTGGACTGATCCCTGGTGACGCAACCGGTTCCTGCCCACCGGGCCAGGTTCTTCCAGCTCAGCGGAAAAGCTGAAGTCGCGCCATCGTCGGCATTATGCAGATGGGTACAGAGCCGGATCCACGATTCCGGCGAAAAGCGGCTCGTACGGCGTTGGCCTGGCCCGATTCATGATCATCGGCTGCGGGCATCCGACCATACCGGCCAGTCTGGCCTTAGGGTAAGGAAGGGCAGAAGCTAGTTATCGCTGATGACGATCTGGAAAGCATTGCGCCCGCGCTCAGCGCGCGGTGGCCAGCGGTACGAACCCGCCGTTGTGGTGTACGAGTGGCCCACCGCACGCGGCATGCCTGGACGCGATGACCCGTCCCACGACTAGTGCGTGATCCCCGACCGGGAGGTGGCTGGTCAGCGCGAGCAGCAGCCAAGCAAGAACATCATCAAGCACAGGCAGGCCGAGCGCGTCACGGTGCCAGCGCGTTCCATGGCCGAACTTTGCCGTGTCCGTCCTGCCGAACAAGTGCGCCAGGTCCGTCTGGTTGTCGGCGAGCAGGTGAACCATGACGTGCCGCGCTGTCTCTACGGTTCTCCAGGACGAGGAATGCAACCCAACAGTGAACGAAACGGTGGGTGGCTCAAGCGAGATAGACGCGAGTGAAGTGGCGCAGAACCCGATCGGTTTGTCCACGCCAGTGGTGATGACGGCGACTCCCTTCGCATGGTGGCGCATCGCCGCCCTGAATCGATCCGGTCCGGTAGCGAATGAGGTGTCGTCCAGCCATCGCTCGAAGTCGGCCTGCGGGATTACCCATTGCGCACCGCCGTCGCGGTATGACCGCATAGTGGGGGCTACCGCTTTCATGCCACATTCTCCGGTACCCCGGCTGTGGCAGCCAGGTCCCCGGCCATCAGGTCCCCGGCCCGGAGCCTGATTTCCTGGGCGTGCGGCGACGTGCCGCCCGGGCCATACGCCGCCAGGTGCGCGCGCCAGTCGGCGAGCGCGCCGTCAATGTCAGCCAGTGCGTGCCGGCTGACTCCGCGCTGGTAGAGCAGATCGGGGCCGGCGCCATCGAGGGCTGCGATGGCGATGTCGAAATCGGCGACAGCGCGACGGTGCTCACCGATATCTTGCAGCGCGATCGCGCGGTTCAGCAGCAATGTTGGGTCGTCGACGAGCCCGATCGCATGGTCGAGATCGGCGACCGCGTCCGCTGGCCGTCCGGCAGAGTAGGAAAGTACGGCACGGTTGGCCCACGCCGCCACGAAGGCCGGGTTGTCGGTGAGCGCGGCCGTATAGCACGCGTATGCGGCATCGGCCTCGCCTGAGTCGGCGAGAAGCGACCCGCGGGCGGTGAGCAGGTTCGCATTGTTCGGGTCGAGTTCAAGCCCGGTGTCGATGTCGGCGCGTGCACGCTCGGCTTCCCCGCGTTCCAGAAGCAGATCTACCCGGTTGACCAGGGAGTCTATGTGGCTCGGATCGAGCACGATCGCGTAGTCGAGGTCACGCAGCGCGCCATCATCATTCCCGAGCTCCCGCAGCAGGTCTGCCCGGTTGTAGTACGCCTCGTGGAACGGCGGGCTCAACTTGATCGCCGTCGCGTAGTCCGTCAGCGCGTCATCGTACCGGCCTGCGGCGCGGCGTACTCCGGCGCGCTCGAAGTAGTAGTCGCCATACTCGGGGTCACGGCTGATCACCACTTCGTAGTCGCGCAGCGCGCCGGCATAGTCGCCGAGCGCGTTGAGTATCTGCGCTCGGTTGTACAGCAAAACAGATCGGTGCAGCAAATGCTCATCGGGTCCGAGATCGGCGTCGGTCATCGCGATCGCCTCATTCACCAGCGCCAGGGAGCACTCGGGCTCGTTTCTGTGCAGCTCGACCAAGGCACGAGCATTGCGCATGAACGCGCCGAGGAAAACGCGCCGGTGCGGATCGGGATGACGGTCGGCGATCGCGATTGCCGTATTGACCCACTCAAGCGCACGGAATTCGTCATGGTCGTCTGGCGGGAGGTGGCGAGTATAGAGCATCGCTATCATGTAGCAGCTGTTCATGTGAATGTCAGAATTTGTAGTGATCCTGCGCAGCTCATCGAAGTAGGCAAATCCTTTAGAGCCTCGTTTCAGGTAGGACAGGCAGGCACCCACCTTGTTGGTGAAGTTCCAGTAGGGCTCCTGCTTCGACGCTGCGGCCACGAGTTCACGCCCGCGCATCGCGAGTTCCAGCGTGGCCTCGTAACATCCAAGGTCGAAGCAGTCA
>WNFX01000916.1_pt1 | contig 43927 bp, 37 predicted proteins | sample 5400111 | NCBI WGS metagenome assembly WNFX01 (sample SAMN13153363, study PRJNA577476) | soil metagenome | isolation source: 40 cm soil or saprolite under grassland replicate 1 | place: USA:California | collected 2016-06-15
ACTTGTTCAATGACCAGGTCAGAAAGGTCGGGAAGAATGGTCATCGGCTCCTATGGTCTCAGGAAAATATCTTGCTGGAAGAATGTATTCGGTCCTTGAGTCTATCACATTTGGCACCAGCGAGCCTGCGGGAGAACCACAATATGGGTCAATTTCATAAAGTTGTTCAGGATTACAGAAGAGTTTAATGTGGGTTGACTGAATTATTCCTACTATTTCGTTATCCGGGAGATACCTCAATTAATGGCTCATGTTCTGAAGTGACACTGCTGGTAAACCCTTCAGGTCGAGCATCGTTTAAGCCTGTTTTCTCGCGGAAACGAAGCATGATGGAAGCACGAAAATAGGGTTTGCCAGCAGTGTCTGAAGTGGTCAAGAGCCGTTTTAGGGTCAATCAACAGAAAGTCTAAGGGAGGATGCTGAAATGTTCCTGAAAAGGGAAAGCATCTTGGCCTTCCCATGTGATGCTTCGTCTCGGCAGAGGTGGTCGATGGAGTGCAGTTACCGAACATCTTCAAAACTGTGCTATACTGTGCTATACTGTGCTATACTGTGCTGTAACCAAGTGCATGTTCGGTAACCGGGGCTCAGAGAGAAGCTGTTTACCAGCAGAAAGGAGGCAGCGATGCTTCCCACTGTTCAGGGTGATATCCTGGTCTATCGTGAGGGCGACCAGGAGCGTGTGCTGACCATAGGCACGGTGGCCTGGTTTGCCTGGTTGGAGACCGCCTCGACCTTCTCGTTTGTCAGCGATGTCGGCACCTTCACGGCGCGCAAAGAGCGAGCCGGTACCCAGCGGGGCGGCTGGTACTGGAAAGCCTATCGCAAACAGCACGGCAAGCTCTCCTCTCGCTACCTGGGCAAGTCGGAGACTGTCACGCTTGCGCGCTTACAGGCCGTGGCTCAGGACCTCGCCGCTGGAGCCGTCAGCGCCTCACTTGTCCGTGCTGGAGAGGCTGACCTCCCTCCAGCACCACTGCGGACGAAGCGCGATCCGCTTCCCTCCCTGCTGGCGACCAAACTCCACGTGCCGCGTCTGCGTACACCGTTCATCCGTCGCTCTCGCCTCGTCGAGCGACTCCAACAGGGGATGGAGCGTGCGCTCACCCTCGTCTCCGCCCCGGCAGGCTTCGGAAAAACCACGCTCGTGGCCCAATGGCTTGCCGAGAGCGGCACCCCCGTCGCCTGGCTGTCGCTGGAGCCCGAGGATAACGACCCGGTGCGTTTCCTCTCCTACCTGATCGCCGCCTTGCAGAGGCTTGATCCACACATGGGAACCGCCGTGCTTCCATTGCTGCAAGCTCCGCGCCCAGCGCCACCAGAGCGCGTCATGGCCCTGGTGATCAACGAGCTCATCGCCGGTGCTGCGAGAGACTTCGCCCTGGTGCTGGATGACTATCACGTCATCAGTGCCGAGGCCATCCACCGTGCCCTGATCTTCCTGCTTGGGCACCTGCCATCGCACATGCATCTCATTATTGCCACTCGTGCTGATCCACCGCTCCTGCTTGCAGGGCTGCGGGCCAGCAGACAGCTCACCGAGGTGCGTGCTGCCGATCTGCGCTTTGCGACCGATGAGGTCAGCGCGTTTCTGCGGGAGGTGATGGAACTCGACCTTCCTTCCGAAACCATTGCTGCCCTCGAGCGTCGTACAGAAGGATGGGTGGTCGGCTTGCAACTGGCCGCGCTCTCGCGGCAGGGCGGAGCCGATGTCTCCACGTTTCTGGCCGCCTTTACCGGCAGTCATCGCTTCGTGCTGGATTACCTCAGTGAGGAGGTGCTCTCGCGGCAGCCTGCGGTCGTGCAGACGTTTCTGCTGCACACCTCGATCTTGGAGCGCCTCAGTGGTGCGCTCTGTGATGCGGTCATCGGCCAAGAGGGGAGCCAGGCGATGCTGGAAGCCCTCGACCGTGCCAACCTGTTTGTGGTCGCGCTGGACGAGGAGCGAGGCTGGTACCGCTATCACCACCTGTTTGCCGAGGTGCTCAAGAGCCGCCTACAGCAGGGAGAGGGCTCGTTGGTGGCTGAACTGCATCGTCGTGCCAGCGCCTGGTACGAGCAGCACGAGATGCTTGCTGAAGCCATACAGCATGCGTTGGCTGCCCCTGATCTTGAGCGAGCCGCCCGCTTGATCGAGCAACATGGCATGTCCTTTGCGCTACGGGGCCAGACCCACACGATGCTTGGCTGGCTCAATGCGCTGCCTGATGCAGTGGTCCGCAGGCATACACGCCTCGGTCTCTACTCGGCCGTCATGCTGCTGTTCACGAATCAAGTGGAGGCTGCCGAGACCCGGCTGCACGAGATCGAACAGGGGCTCCAGGTCACTGTGCCCAACGACCAGGAACGCGTGATCCGGGGCCAAATCGCCATCATCCGCGCAAACCTCCTCCGGTCCTGTGGGGATCTGGCACGCGCTCTGGCACTCGCACGCCAAGCGTTGGAGCTGGTGCCTGAGACAGATCGGTTTCGTCTGCCCGCTCTGGTGGGTGTGGCCTCCAGCTACCTAGTGAGCGGGGATGTCACGCTCGCCGCCGAGCACCTGGCGATGGCCACCGTGGCCTCTGTACGTGCTTCAGACGACCTGTTCGCGCTCCTGGAAAGTATCACCTGCCTGGCCCGGTTGCAAGGGCTCCAAGGACACCTGCGCCGGGCCGCCAGCACCTATGGAGAAGCGGTGCGGGTGCTCCCAGGGCAGGGGGGATTGCAGTCCCTGCTCGGCAGTCCGGCCTACTATTTCGGCCTGGGCGATCTGCTGCGCGAGTGGAACGAGCTGGATGCCGCCGAACGCCACCTGGTGGATGGCATGGACTTGGTCAAGGGGACACTGCCGGTCTTCGCCGACGAGGTGACGCTGGGCTACATCGCCCTGACTCGTCTGCAGCAGGCACGTGGCGAGTACAGTCGAGCGCTTGCAACACTGGACGCCTTCATGGACCTGGCTCGCCAGCGTCACTTCGTCCCACAGCTCCTGGCACGAGGAAGGGCAGTGCGGGCACAAGTAGAGCTGGCGCAAGCCAACCTGGCAGCAGCTATTCGCTGGGCTGATGAGAGCGGCCTGTCCCTCGCCGATGAGGACCTGAGCTATCCCCTTGAGCAGGAGTACCTGGCCCTGGCACGCGTGTGCATTGCCCAGGGACGCGATGACCCGGCTCGTCCTTTCCTCCAAGAGGCCCTTGGCTTGCTGGATCGCCTCTTGCAGGATGCTGAAGCGAAAGCACGCCTGGGGAGTGTGCTCGAAATCCTCGCGCTGCGTGCGTTGGCTCTGCAGGCGCACGGCGACCGCATCGGGGCTCTCACTACCCTGGAACACGCCCTCACGCGTGCCGAGCCAGAGGGGTACATCCGCCTCTTCGTCGATGAGGGGGTGCCGATGCGCACCTTGCTCCGCCAGGCGCATGGCATCGTGCCTGACTATGTCGCCACGCTGCTCGCCGTCTTTGGCGAACAGCACGTCTCAGCCCCTGCTCCTGCTGTCCCTGCTCGCAGTATGCTGGCAGAACCGCTGACCGAGCGGGAGCGTGAGGTGCTGTACCTGCTGAGTACCGGGGCGTCCAACTGCGAGATCGCCCGCCGCCTGGTCGTGAGCCTGGGCACGGTGAAGAAGCACGTCTCCAACCTCTGTGGCAAACTGGGCGTGCAGAGCCGCACGCAGGCGATTGCTCGGGCGAGAGCGCTCCAGTTGGTGTAACGCCTGCACCTGCTCCTTGCGCAAAAAAATCAACCCCTCAGCTACGACTTTGGTGTACTGCATTTCAACCCCTTCTTCAGCTATACTCCGCACAGATACCGCGACGTGCCAATGAGGAGCAGCACCTGAAAGGAAAAGCGATGAGCGTGTACGAAATTCGCGTCAAAGGCCACCTCGATTCACACTGGTCGGTCTGGTTTGATGGACTCACCATCACCAATCTCCCGCATGGTGAAGCCCTCCTGTCTGGTGCGCTTATAGATCAGGCCGCACTGCATGGGGTGTTGATGAAGGTGCGCGACCTGGGGTTGCCCCTGCTCGCAGTCAATCAGGCTCCCCCCGACGGAGCGCATGAGCAGGGAGGCCCACGCGATGCAGACTGAAACCAACCGACACATCCGTCGGGCCTTTTTGACACAGCGTCATCGCCTGATGTTCGTCTGGCAGCTCCTCAGTTCCTAGCTCTTTTTCTCTCCTCGTCAATGTGCTTGCAAACGTGATTAGAGTCGCATTAGAGAACATGGTCAGACCGTCTGTACGGTCCAGGTGCATCTGCTCCCGTTCTCATCACGGTGGAACGCGAGGCTGACGCCTCGCGAGAAAGGATACTGCTCATGTCTACACCTACGACGACCACGTCGACGGCGACCTCTTCGCCGCTCAAGCGGCTGCTGATCGACCATCCCTTAGTGGCCTACTTTGTGATCGCATTTGCCGGAGCATGGCTGACTGTGCTCCCGCTCATGCTCTCGCAGACAGGACTGGGCGTGTTCTCCTTCACCTTCCCCACGCTCCCGTTTCTCATGCTGGGTGCGCTTGCTGGACCGACACTCGCAGCCTTCGTTGTGACAGCCGCTCAAAGTGGAAAAGCGGGCGTGTGGCAACTGCTGCGTCGGTACGTGTTATGGCGTGTCGGCATCCAATGGTATCTGCTCGTTCTCATTGTCCAGCCTTTAGTCATTCTCTTGGGCTTGAGTGTCTGGCTGGGCGCTGCCCCGCTCTTCGCCCTCGTCCAGCAGTGGCCGCTCCTCTTCACCTTCTACCTCCCACTCGTCTTGACGTTTCTCTTCATTGGGGGTCCATTGGGAGAGGAACCGGGCTGGCGGGGCTTTGCGCTGCCGCGATTGCAGCAGCAGTATGGGGCCGTGCTAGGAAGTCTCATCCTCGGTACGCTTTGGGCCATATGGCACCTTCCTGGCTTCTTTGGTGGCTGGTTGGGACCGTTCACTTTCCCCGTCTTCATTGGGGAAATCATCGCAGCAATAGCCGTCTCGATTATCGTGACGTGGGTTTACAACAACACACAGGGCAGCATCCTCATCGCGATCCTCTTCCATGCTGCAAGTAACGCGGCAGTGAGCCTAGCTACCCATCTGGTCCCGCCTGGGGTTCCTCGCAGCGGTTTGGTCCCCTTCATCCTCGCCTCCAACGGAGTGGGTGTCACCGCGTATGGCCTCTGTGCCTTGCTCATTCTCATCTTCACCAAAGGCCGTCTCTCGTATCGGCCAGACCGTGAAGTGCAACCAGCAGAGGCATCTCTGACAGGTGAAATTGAGTCTATTGGACAGGAATGAAAACAGGGAAGGACTCGTCTCCCTCACAAGAAAGGACACGTATCATGTCAACACTACCAGCAACGTCGCACGCTGCGACCTCTTCACCGCTCAAGCGTTTGCTCACCCGGCATCCGTTGATGGCCTTCTTTGTCATCGCGTTTGCGGGTGCATGGCTTGCCTTGCTGCCATTAGTTCTCGACACGCATGGCTTTGGCCTTGTTCCACTCACCTTCCCAGATGTCGTGTGTTTTCTTCTTGGGGGTTTAGCCGGGCCAACACTGGCGTCCTTCGTCATGACGGCTGTCACCAGTGGGAAGGCAGGTGTGCGCCAACTGCTCCGTCGGTATGTGCTCTGGCGGGTAGGCATTCAATGGTATCTCCTGGTCCTCTTCGGCCCTCCCATTGTGCTCTTGCTGGGCGAGACTATCTTTCTGGGAGCTACTCCATTGAACGCTCTCATTGCGAAGTGGCCAGAGATTTTCACCTCGTATCTGCCGCTCGTAGGGATCATTGTCGTCTTCGCTCAATTGCTGGAAGAGCCTGGGTGGACGGGATTTGCTGTACCACGTTTGCAACAGAAATATGGGCCATTGCTGGGAGCCTGCATTCTCGGGGTGTTTTGGGCCTTGTGGCATCTGCCCACCTTATTCATTAACAGTGATATCGGTTCTGGGCAAGTACCGCTCCCCGAGGTTCTTCCCTCAATGGGGCGGCTGATTCTCCTTGCTGTAATGAGCAGGATCATCTGGACGTGGGTCTTCAACAACACCAGGGGGAGCATTCTCATGGCGATCCTGCTGCATGCCGCTAGCGATGCGGCCATTTCGCTGGTCTTTCTCCAGATCATCGGGTATCCGATACTCTTCGGAGGAAGGCACCTCAGCGGCTGGTTTGCTGCTTTCTACGGCGTATGGGATGTCCGCATCACCTACGCCGTGTGTGCGCTGCTCGTCCTCGGCCTCACCAGGGGTCGCCTCGGTTACCAGCCAGATCGCAACGCGCAACTCGTCGAGGTCTCTCGACCGACAGAGGTGCCTTTGACGAACGCCTAAACGTGAAGGCCATTCTGTCTTCACCTCATGCTGAGGAGGAAACACCGATGCACGTCCAAGCACTCGTCATTGGAATAGTCGGTTTCAGTCAATCGTTGGGTCAGCCCCGCGCTGTCGAGACCCTGCACCTGGCCCTCATCAGGGACCCGTCTCGGGGTCTCTTGGGCCCAAGGATGCAGCGTACCAGACACTGGTAGAAAGAGATGGTTCAGAAACATGAGTCTCTATCGAACAACTCCACGTTATGTCCTCCTCTGTACGCTTCTGCTCGTCGTAGTATCGTTCACGGCACTGCCCGTCGCCGCTGCGCCGCATGCTGGCGCTCCTGATCTGGCCCGGATCGATGCGTATATCAGTGCACAGATGCAGGCCGATCACATTCCCGGCGTGGCCCTGGGCTTGGTCCACAACGACCAGATCGTGCATGTGCGTGGCTTCGGGTCTGCCGACCAGGGCGGGCGAGCCGTCACCCCTAACACTCCGTTCATTCTCGCCTCGGTGAGCAAATCTTTCACGGCATTAGCGACCATGCAACTGGTGGAGGCAGGCAAGGTGGCGCTGGATGCGCCCGTGCAGCGCTACCTGCCCTGGTTCCGCGTCGCCGATTCGGTCGCCTCAGCCCGTATCACCGTGCGCCACCTCTTGTCCCAGACCAGCGGGCTGCCCGCCTCCTCCTGTGAGCCTGACCCGGCCACGATGAGCTTGGAGCAGTTTGTGCGCGGCCTGGGGACCGTCGTCCTCGACCGACCGGTGGGCAGTCGCTACAACTATTGCAATGCGAACTACAATGTGCTGGGACTCATCGTGCAAACCGTCTCGGGGCAGCCCTACGGCACCTACATCGAGCAGCACATCTTTGCCCCGCTGCAGATGCACCACAGTTTCGCTTTAGAGCAAGAGGCCAGGCGCGACGGGTTGGCACAGGGCCACCGGTGGCTCTTCGGGGTGCCTGCCCCGTTTGATTACTACGAAGCGGCTGCCGTGCCTGCGGGCTACCTGGTCTCCAGCGCTGAGGATATGACCCACTACCTCGTGGCGCAGATGAATGGAGGGCGCTTTGGGTCGTCGACCGTCCTCTCGTCGGCCGGGATTGCGACCCTGCATGCGCCTGGGGTTGCTATCACAGAGGGAGAAGGAACCGGCTCGTCGTATGGCATGGGCTGGATCAATGGAACCCTCGCGGGTATCCCAGCCATCTGGCATGATGGAGCCGAGCCCAATTTCACGACGCGCCTGCTTATCGAGCCGCAGACCCACTGGGGCGCGGTCCTGCTGGTGAACGCCAACAGTTCGATTCTCCCGGGCCTCGTGTCTCTGAAGGACGCAGTCACCCGCCTGCTGGCGGGACAGGCACCCCAGGCTTCCCTGAACCTGACCACGCTCTACCTCATCATCGATGGGGTCCTCGTCGTGCTCTCGGCCTTGGCCGTCTTCCCGCTCCTGAGACTGCGACGCTGGGCCAGAAAGTTCGAGCACCGCCTGCAACGGAAGCCCCAGTTCCTCCATCTTGGCCTCCGACTCACCTGGGACGTCGCCTTGCCGGTGGCCCTCTTGCTCTTGCTGCTGTTCTTCGCCAACGCCTTAGGCGAAACGTTTTATGGCGTCTGGCTCCTTTACCCTGATCTGGACTCATGGCTCCTGGTGATCTCTGCGCTCTTGCTGCTCACCGCCGTCAGCAGAGCCGTGCTGGCGGTCCGCGTGATACGACGCACAGCTGCGGAGACCTCCTCGGTGACCCCGTCCCCAAACCCAAGTCTCACGTAAAACGTCCCCTCAGCGTGGCAGGAGTGCGGTGCCGACCGTCCTTCGGCATCTTCTGCTGCTCACACAGTCCCCCAGACTGCGTCCAGAGGAGCCGGGGAAAGGAAGCTGTAAATGTCAAGAGGAGAGTGGATCATCCCAGCATTTGGTACCGTTCGCCGAGCAGGGGCAGCTGGAACCAGCGCAGCAGCGCGGCGATGGTGTGAGGCGACCGGCGCATCAGCCGGCGCAAGGAGGTATGCCACTCTGCGCTCCACCAACTGCCCAGCCTCGTTCCACGATAGGCAATGGCAATGGCCAGTGGCTCTGTGAGGTCCGCCCCGACGCTTGCCAGCCACCACATCGCCTGCCCTTGCAGCTCGTAGCACTCAGGGATGAGCGTCTGGAGCGTGCCGTTCTGGTCCCACCAGAGGATGGTGTGCTCCGCACCCGCCTCGATGGGACGCGAGAGCTGGAGCGCAACGGTACGCGTGGGGGCAGAGAGCGCATCGACCTCTACCGCTGCGAGGGTCCCGTGGTCGATGACTGAGCCTGCCAGGACGCGGGTCCCCCGATAGTGGTTGTAGGCGCCCTCGCAGAGTTGCAGCGGTGCGCCGAAGCCAGAGAGCGCGGTGAGCGGGCGCGGCGTCTTCCAGGGACGCCCGACCCACAGGTCGCCTTCGAGCAGAACCCACCGGTCGATGTCCATCACAAACACCTTGACGGGCTGCAATCGTCCCTGTTCCAGTTCGAGGGCGTCACCCGGCCGGAGGGCGACCCAGCCCTGTGAGGTCAAGACCGCCGCGCCAGTCAGGGGCAGATCGACAACGTGGTGCAGGCGCATCACGGTTGACCCGGTCTTCACTCCCAGAAGCAGCTCGATCCTGCATACTTCTTCCACGCCGAAGAGCTTTGGCGTGACGGCAAGCGGGGAGGTTAGCGCGCAGGTGGAGTCGAGCCACTCAAAGGCGAGTGGCTGACCACCTGCACGGAGAAAGGCGAGGCGCAGGCCTTCCGGGAAGGTGATGACCAGCCGGATGCGCTCCCCGAAGAAGAGGTGATCGGCAGGCTCGTGGAGTTGCACGTGAATGGCGCGAGAGAGCGTCTGCTCAGGACCCCTGACCGGCGGTGATGTGAGATTGGGTTGCCAGAGTGCCTGGTCCTCCAGCATAGCGCGCGTCTCTTGAGACCAGCCCGGCGCGAGGGAGTAGAGTTTTGCTGCAGACTGGGGGAGCGCGTGCCAGGAGCGAACTTCTGGCTCGAGCGAGAGATCGGCGGCGAGCAGCAGAAACACGCCGGTCTGCGGACGCATGACCTGCTTCCAGGCATCAAAGCGCTCTCCGCTGCGCGCGGAAAATGCCGTCACGTCCTCAGTTTCATCCCAGAGTTCAAGCGTGAGGCTCTGCGCCACTCGCCCATCCGGGGTGACGAGGCTTGCCGCAAGCAGGGGCGCGATCTCGGGAAGCTCGATCTCATTCGTGGAGGCGAGATAGGTCCCATCGGTTGTCCTGCGAAGGTGCCCGCAGGCCTGCCCGGCGATCACAATAGCATACGAGTGCTCCTGTAAGTCCAGTTCCGCGAGATTGGTCACCGCACAGACGAAGCGTGGCGGATGGGCAAGATCCCAGCGCAGCCTGGGTGGACCCAGGAAGGGGTCCTGGATGTCCTCGCCCGAGGGCGCGGTGATGGCCGCGCTCCCAACGCCAAGGGAGGGTTTGGCCCGGGCTCCTTTGACCAGGTCGTCAGCCCACTCCGGCAGGACCCAGGGATTCCCGCCGAGCCTCGCGCGGAGCTGTTCCTCCGTCCAGTTGTTGGAGCGGAAAGAGCGCAGCGCCTCCCAGAGGGCGCAGAAGGTCTGACTGCGCATCGACCCGGAGAGAAGCTGCTGGATCGACTGGGTCTGGCCCTGCCCGACGAGCCATTCGGGGAGCCGCCGCGCGAAGCCTGGACGGGAGAAGCCGAATTGCAGGTAGACCGTGTCGTACCAGTTCTGCACCCCCTCGATCCCAAAGACATGCCGGAGATGGAGCCAGCGCGCGGCCTGTTCGACGGCGTCCTTGTAAACGCGGGTAGGGTAGCCCTGCACAAAGAACGGCACCCAGGTGGTCTCGTTGCTTGCAGAGCGGCTCACCGCTGAAGAGAAACGGTAGCTCTGCACAAAGAGCTGCGCGCGGGTGGTCTCAGGAAACGGGCCCCGGCCAACAGCGGTCCACAGGGAGCCCAGGGTCGCCTCGCGGCGCGCGACCTCCACTGGGGACATGAGGAGCAGCGTGCCGATCCCGGCGCTATAGGAGAAGATCAGCTCGTCCTGCGTGAATTTGCGCCATGGCCCCTCCTGCAGGCAGCGGGCGGCCACACCGGAACTGAGGTGACGCATCCAGTCGCAGAGCCAGGCGTAGTCCTCCTGGTCAGGGCGCAGTTCCGCCAACGACCAGGCCGACGCCCCGAACCCCTGCGCCTTGGCCGCTCGTGCAATGGCCGCGGCCGCAGCCCCGATCGTCGTGTAGGCCTCGTCCGCAGGAATCCCCTCGAAAATGCTCATGCGCCACGCTCGCTTCCACTAGTCGCCCAGGGGCAGGACTTCAAGGATGACATCTTTCTTTCCCAACAAGATCAGGTGGTTCCGTGGGCGGGAGAACGCCACATAGCAGAGGGCATCGCGCGAAGCACTCGACCCGAGCAGCTCTTCGTCCAGTTTGATGACGATGACGACGCGCCGCTCCAGGCCTTTGAAGCTGTGAATGGTCGCGCAGAGGATCTCGCGAGCCCGTCCTGTGGGCTGCTCGACGAGCCTGAGACCGCCGCCCACCTCCAGTCCGCGCAATTGGGAACGGTTGAGGGCTTTCGGCGTGAGAACCACCAGGTCCTTCGGCGCGAGCTGCTCGATGGCCGTGAGCTTCTGCAAGAGCTGGGGAAGCAGCCTGCGTAATTCCGCCGAAGAGCTATAGTGATAGATCTCGACGCTCCGCCCCACCGGTCCGCGTGGCCGTGAGTCGTGCTCTCCCTGGTAGTACGCCACGAGCGCCCGGTGGATATTGCGGACGTTTTCCAGGAGCGGGTACGCCTGCAGGTCAGCCGGGACCGCGCCCCGGTCCCAGTACACGCTCTGGTTGTCGTCGTAGAACACGTAAAAAATGCCAGCCTTCCCCTCGCGCAGGCAGACTTCCAGGGCAGCCCACCAGGTGTCCTGAAAATCCTGCCCCTCGTCGACAACGACGGCATCGAAGGCGAGGTCTGGCCGTGCGCTCATTGCAGCGCTGAGCGCAGGGGGATAGTCCACGTCGAAGACGCGCTGCTGGTTGATCCCCTCCGGGGAGGGAAGCTCGATCTGCGCCTCCCGCGCCACCCGGTAGCAGAGCTGATGAAAGGTGCAGACCGTCAGGTTCTCTGTCCTGTCGGCGACCTCGCTCAGGTGGGCGCCCAGCGCTTTATTGTAGCAGGTGAGCAGCGTGCGGAAGCCCTCGTTGGCGAGGCGGCGGGCCTTCTCAACCGCCAGCGTGGTCTTCCCCGCGCCCGCGCAGCCATAGATAGCTGCCCGGCGCGACCGCTGGAGCAAATCGAGCATGCGGAATTGCTCTTCAGTGAGGCGCAGGATTTCTTGCTCTTCAGCCTCCACCTGGATGGCCAGCGGATTGGGGAGCGTCATCGTCGGGGCAAGCAGCCGTTCCAGGTCGGCGATCAGAGCCGCGCCGAGTGGAGAGGCGGCCCGGTCCTGATTGCGCCAGTAGCGCATGATCTCCTCGACACGTTCAGCCAGGCGCGAAAGATGCCGCCCGTCAATGATGATCTCCGGGGGAGCATCGGGCGGCAGCGGGATATGGGCGATGCTGGAGTCGGGAAAAGCGACGGCATGGCCCATGGTGATCCAGCGCGCAGACCAGCCGGGAAGGGACTTGATCTTCTGCAGCAGTGCGTATTTGCACAGCATAACCTGGGTGAAAGGGTCGATCCGGTGTTCGTTGCCCCCGCGATCACGGGTGAGCCACTGCCGCTGCGACCCCTGGTAGCTGATGATTCCCCCCTTGACTTCGAGGAGGAGGATGCCGTAGTCCGGGTGTGCAAGGATGAAATCGGTTTCGCCATCGCGCGGCGCGCCAGCCGTTGCGGTGCGCCCCAGCCATGCCACGTGATAGAAGACAACCCAGCCGTCGCCCAACTGCTGCCAGAGGGTGTCATACAATTTCACTTCTACTCGTTTGCCTGGATCGTTGCGCACCTGATTCGAGAGTGCTTCTGGGTAGATCTTGACCATCGGCCTCCTCCGCGAATGCTCCCGTCGTTCTGGGTATGTAGTATAGCACGACTGGACAGATCCTCCAATGTCTCTCAGGAGAGCGACAGGACTGTATAAAAGTCATCGAGCGGGAGTGCAAAGGGCGCGGCCCTTTGCACTCCCGCCAAAAAGTGTTACATTGACGCCAATGGAGGTGTCTCCACACAATCTCTTCTCGCAAGGGTTGGTGGGGAAGAAAAAAGAGCATGGGAATGCGCCTTATCGAGGGCTGATTGTGTCCTCCTTTGGAGGTATACTTTGCTTGGAAGGAGAAACCAGGCTGACGAACCAGCAGCAAAGGAGAGGCCGATGGCCGAACGCATCTTAACGCTACGTGAACTCAATCGCGCCACTCTGGCGAGGCAGCTGTTGTTGGAGCGGGCGAGCATCGCTCCCCTGGCCGCGATCAGGCAGGTGGCGGGCTTGCAGGGCCAACTCGCCAATCCGCCGTATATGGGCCTGTGGAGCCGTTTGCAGGCCTTCCAGAGGGCTGATCTGACCGGATTGCTGGAGCGGCGCGAGGTGGTGAGGACGTCGATGATGCGCCGCACGCTGCACCTGACCACGGCTGAGGATTATCTGCATTTCCGGCCCGCGCTGGCAGCCCTGCACGCGCGCCATCTGGAGAGCTTTTTTGGCCAGCCGCAGGCCCTCGGCCTCACGAGAGAGCGTCTGCTGGCTGAGATACAGGACTTCCTGCGTGAGAAGCCGCGCACTAATGTCGAGCTGCGCGCCCGGCTGGCCGAACTGGTCCCGCAGATGGACGCGCGCCTGCTCTATGCGGTGCGCGCGTCTCTCTCGCTGATCCAGGTCTTCCCCGGCGGCGCCTGGGGCGTAGGCGGCAGCCCGGCCTATACGGAAGCTCTGGTCTGGCTCGGGCGCTCATTTGTTCCTCCCGCGGAAGGCCTGCGCGCGCTCATTCGCAGCTACCTCGCCGCCTTTGGTCCGGCCAGCGTCAAAGATCTGCAAATCTGGTCTGGCCTCAGCCGCCTCCAGCCAGCCGTCGAGACGCTGCGCCCGGAACTCACCACCTTCCGCGACGAGCAGGACCGCGAACTCTTCGACCTGCCCGGCGCGCCCAGGCCTTCCGCGCATACTCCCGCGCCCGTGCGTTTTCTCCCCGATTTCGACAATCTCATCCTGGCCCACGACGACCGCCAGCGCGTCATCCCCGACCACTATCGCTCCTCTGTCATCCCCGGCAGATCCCTTGTCCTGCCTACCTTCCTCGTCGATGGCTTCGTCAGCGGTATCTGGCATATCGAGCGCACCCCCGCCGTCGTCAGGCTCATCATCCAGCCCTTCGAGCCCCTCTCGGCCATCACCTCCCAGGAATTGCAGGCAGAAGGCCAGCGCCTACTGACCTGGGCCACAGAGAAGATTGACACGTTTGAGATGGTGGTCAGTGTTTACGATGGAAGAGGCGGCAAACAGAATATGTGGGGGAGGTTGTAGAATGAGGTTGGCCATGCACAGGCAAAAGCCCGGCAGAAGCCTATGGGCTTCTCATCGAGAGAGTGACAGGCTGGGGGAGGGCGTTTGCTTGCTGAGGTGGCAGGGTACAGCAGCCCTTCGGGACTTCCTTTCGCGCCGTGAGGAAACGGCTCTACGCGTGAGCGGGCGGACTCGGGGAGAGAAGCAGGCGGAACACGAAATGATCAGTTGTCATCCCAGAGGGTGAGAGCCGTGGTGAGGCCACCTTGCAGGGCACTTCGCGCGGGCATCAGGTTGGATACGGACACCCCGAGCAGGCGCACTGCCCTCTTTTCACTACCCAACTGGGAAAGCAGGGTATGAAGCACCGGGAGCATCTCCCACGCGTACCGGAACCCCTGTGCGCGGCTGACGCTGCGCGTGATGAGCTGGAAGTCGCTCCAGCGTACTTTCAGACTGAGGGTCCGAGCGATCAGCTCCAGGTCGGTCAGCCGACGCTCCACCTGTTCGGCCAGGTTCGCCAGGATGGCCTCCATCTGGCCGCGATCGGAGAGGTCTCGCTCGAGGGTGATCTCCTTGCCGACCGATTTCCGCTCGCGTACTGGCTCGACTGGTCGTTCGTCCTCCGCTCGTACGTGCTGATAGAGCAGGCTGCCGCGCGATCCCAGCAGCGCACGGAGCTGTTCCTCGCCCATCCGTCTGAGATCGGCCCCGGTCAGGATACCGCGTTCTCGGAGCGTAGCCGCTGTAACTTTCCCCACGCCGAAGAATTTCTCAACCGGGAGAGCATCGAGGAATGCCGGAGCCTGTTCCGGTGTGATGAGCGTGAGCCCGTCCGGCTTGTGAGCATCGGATCCTAATTTGGAGAGCAGCTTATTGAAGGAGATACCCGCCGAGGCCGTTAAGCCCGTTTCCTCTCTGATTCGCTCTTTGATGGCGCGGGCCAGTTGCACCGCCTCCGGGAAGTCGCTCACATTTGAGGTGATATCAAGATATGCTTCATCGAGGCTGAGCGGCTCCACAAGAGATGTGATGCTTTTGAAAATCGTCATGATCTGCGCGGAGACGGCACGATACACGTCAAAGCGCGGTGGGAGAAAGATGGCCTGCGGGCAGAGCCGGTAGGCCGTCTTGGCGGGCATGGCACTTCTGACACCGTATTCTGAGTAATTGATCAATGTAAACTAACTAATTCCAGCTTTCTCTACCAACTCGCGTACTGTATCCTTTCGGAGGCGACCTTGGTTCGTATCCTGGTTCCAAAGCGGTCTGACCAAGTATGCCAAAAACCTTGCCATCATCAATAAAGTGCAGACCCTAAAACTGAGCTGATCCGGCGTCTATTATTTGGGACAGTTCGAGCCAGAAGGGCGTGTTGTATTTGATGTATAATAGTCACTGAAGATATCTTCTAGCGCCTGTTCTAGGGTGTAAAAGGTCTTGTTGCTGTACTGAGTAAGACGACTACGCAGAAATGCTTCGTGGTGAAAGATTGGGCAGGGGAGTATCCCGATGACAGCTAAGTATAAGGGGAACCCACAGCGAGCTCGTTCCGAGCCCTCAATAACGCCTCTTTCACCACCTGCTCCCATCGTTGGTAGACAGCAGGAGTTGACACTGGTCATGAGCCACTTTGAAGCAGTCAAAGGAGGGCATGCCCATGTGGCGCTGTTGGTTGGAGAACCCGGGATAGGCAAGACCCGTCTCTTGGACGAAGTCGCCCTATGGACCGCTCAAGATGGGGCGATCGTCTTGCGTGGCGGATCCTCAGAGGCTGAGGGCATGCCCCCGTTTCTGCCGTTTTTGGAGGCACTTGGTCAGCACATCCAGATCACTCCTCTGGACCACCTGCGCGAACAGGTTGCTGCGGCCCCTCAGGTTCTTGCCAGTCTCTTCCCAGAACTGACCGTGCGTCTGAGAGATCTTCGTCTACCCTCTGCATCACCTCCTGAGCAAGCACGCCTGCGACTTTATGAAGCCATTGGCGCGTTTCTGGAAGCCATCGGCACTTCTCATGGGCTCGTCCTCATCCTTGATGATCTCCAGTGGACCGATAGCGCCAGCCTCGATCTGCTCTGTCACCTGGCACGACGCCAGTCGCATGCTCGTCTTCTTCTGCTGGGTGCCTACCGAGAGAGTGAGTTTGCCCATCATCCGGCGCTTGCTCGTACGGTCGCCGAATTCTCACGTCAACGGCGGTTAACAACGGTCACGGTCGGTCCTCTCTCGGCTCACGAGATCGACCTCCTTGCCAGCACGAGGCTAGGCGCTCCTCTCAGTTCAGAGGCCAGTGCGCTCCTATACAGGCAGAGCGAGGGCAATCCGTTTTTCGCTGAGGAACTGCTCCAAGGTTGGATCGAAATGAGGGCACTGGCTCACCAGGGAGGTCAGTGGCTTGCTATTACACCCCGTGACCTGGCATTGCCTCCCAGTATTGTCGGCGCACTGAGTCAACGGTTTGCTCGACTCTCGTCAACGAGTATTGATCATCTGAGAATCGCCGCGATCATCGGGCGAACCTTCGATCTTGTGTTCCTGGCCGCTATCGAGGCGCAAGAGATCGAGGTGGTCGAAGAGCAACTGCGCGAAGCGGTGCATGCTCGCCTCGTCCATCATAATCAACAGGGAACTTTGACCTTCAGCCATGACAACATTCGTGAGTGTCTCTATGCCGAAGTTAGTACGTCTCGACGTCGGCGCTTACATGGAAGCATTGGTCAGCTCCTCGAAGAGCGCTATGCGGGAGCGAAGGTGCTCAGCATCCAGCAATTAGCGGAACTGGCCTTCCACTTTGCCCGTAGTCCAGACCGGGCGAAGGGCATCCAGTACTCGCACCGCGCCGCCGATCAGGCCTTGCAGACCTTTGCCGCCGAAGAGGCGATGATCCACTATCAAACCGCACTTGACCTGCTCGGCTCCGAGGAGAGACCACGAGGTGATCTGTTGCTTGGCATGGGCGAGGCGTCGCTCCTGGCGGGCAAAGAGGCAGAGGCCGTGAAGAGCTTTGCGGCAGCGTATGATGCGCTTTTGCGTGAAGGTGACCTGAACGCAGCGGTCCAGGCAGCACATGGTCTGGGCCGAGCCCACTGGCAACAGGAACAGTTGCTGGAGGCACAAACAGCCCTGGAGAACGCACTGCGATTGATCGGAGAGTGCTCCTGTGCTTCCACCGTCCGCGTACTGGTCGATCTCTCTACGTTGCTGACAGTCTATCTGGGACAGCAAGCTCAAGGGGCCAGCTATGCTCAGCGGGCGCTTGAGATGGCACAGGCACTCGACGATGCTCAGTTGGAAGCGATAGCAAAACGGACCGTTGCTGCCAACCTCTGTATGCCCATCGGTGACCTCACCTCAGCGATGGTACACCTGGAGGACGCCTTGCGGTTGGTCGAAACAGGGAATGATTTCATGGAGGCGGCAGAATGTTGCCTCTACCTAGCAACGCCGTCCTACTGGCTGGCAGACATCCGGCGTTCCCGGGAGATGAGCAGGCGGCAGATCGCCTACGCGGAGCAGTGCCGACAGTCCTACGCCTTGCGTACGGCCTATCCCTGGTTGGTGCTCCTCTCCGCCTCGCAAGGGGAGTGGACGCAGGCAGCGCAGAGGGTGGAGCAGGCGCACTCCGTCGTCGACCAGCTCGCCAACCCAATGCCCCTGTCGTTCCTGCACCAAATGCAGGCATTTCTTGCGTATCAGCAGGAGGATTACGAGGTGGCCGAGCAGGAGTGCCAGGCGGCTCTGCTCCACCAGCAGAGCGGTCCAGGAGGGTTCATGTTTTACGTTGGGCTCCTTGGCCTGGTGCAGGCGACGCTCGGCAAACGCGACGAGGCGACTGCCACCTTGCTCCAGCAGGAAAGCCTTCTTGCCTTCTTGCCGACAGGGACACTGCCGATTGGGCCCATCGCCACCTGTCAGGCACCAGGTGCCATGGCCCTCGGTGAGCATGAGCTCGCGGTCCAGTGCTATGCCCGCCTTCTCCCCTTCCAGGGACAGCTCTACTGGTTTCTGGTGGATCGCGTGCTGGGAATGCTCGCTGCTCTGCGAGGCAACTGGGAGGCGGCAGCGGCCCACTTCGCCGCCGCCGAAGCCACCGCTCGGCGCGAAGACCTGCGCCCCGAACAGGCACGGATTCTGCAAGGACAGGCCGAGGTCGAGTTGGCTCGGGGTGATCAAACCAGTCTCCTGCGTGGCAGGGACCGCCTCAATGAGGCACATGCGCTCTTTGAAGAGCTCGGTATGCTGGCGTCAGCACAGCATGTTCGTAGGCGACTGCATTCCCTTTCCCACTCACCCAGCCCCCTCACGCCCCCGGTTCTTCCTGCCCACCTGACCCAGCGCGAGGTCGAGGTGCTCAAGCTCGTCGCCCAGGGCAAAAGCAATCGCCAGATCGCACAAGCCCTATGCCTCACCGAAAAAACCGTCACCAATCACCTCACCCACATCTTCAATAAAACTGCTTGCGAGAACCGGGCAGCGGCAGCCGCCTTCGCGCTGCGTCACGAGCTGGCCTGATCTGCTCATTGCATGAGACATGTGGCGAGGTTCTGGGAGGACCCTCCCAGATCATGTCGCCTTCCTCTCCTTCGACACACCTCTCCAAAAATGGGAGGTTTCTCCGATGTCAGAACGGGAGAAGGAGGATATACTTCCGCTACAAAGGACGGGCGATGTACGCTCAGGTGTTCTCACAACTGCATGCTGAGGAGCCTGCGTTCCTGGCAGAGCAAAGGAGAGCGGATATGTTCGTGACCGTGTCCACCTACAAGGCGAAGGCGGGCGAAGAGGATGCGATTATTGCCCTGCACGAGGCCTGGCAGCGCCATCAGCAACCAAATGCCAGAGACTACCTTTCGGGGGAGTTGCTCAGGAATGTCAAAGCCTCCCGCGAGTTCATCGCCATCATGCGGTTCGAGAGTCAGGAGGCAGCTCAGGCACTCACAAACAACCCGGAGCGGGCGGTCTGGTATCAGCGCCTGGTGAGCCTGACGGAGGACACGCCCATCCATACTGAGCACATGAGCGAATGGCAAACGTCCTGACGGAATGCTCATGGTGATTCCGCCAGGGTGAGCCGGAGGGGAGGCACATGCTCTGGCCTCACTGCAAGGTGTAGGAAGGACGAAACCATCATTGGTATCAGAGTTCGGAGTGAGCAGCGTTGACCCCAATGACTGCTCTCCTCTCAACGAGACAATCTGAAGAGGAAGGCTCTAAAGGATCCCGTCGATGGTCGAGAAAGAAAACAAACAGGACATTCATTCCCAGACTGCAACTGTTGATTCCGGCAGGACGCCCTTACCATCTCTATCGTTACCGAAGGGCGGAGGTGCGATTCGCGGCATCGGCGAAAAGTTCGCCGTCAACCCGGTCACCGGCACCGGCTCCATGAGTGTGCCCATCGCCACCAGCCCTGGCCGCTCTGGATTTGGCCCGCAACTTTCGCTCTCGTATGACTCCGGTGCCGGTAACGGCCCTTTCGGCTTTGGCTGGAGCCTGGGCCTGCCGTCGGTTACCCGCAAGACCGACAAGGGCCTGCCGCGCTACCGCGATGCCGACGAGTCCGATGTCTTTATCCTCTCCGGCGCGGAGGATCTGGTTCCCATTTTGGATAGCAATGGTCAGCGTGTCCATGCCAGTCCTATCGTCCACAATATCACCTATGATGTCTATTACTATCGACCACGCATCGAGGGGCTATTTGCCCGTATTGAGCGCTGGGTAGCAAGAGATACTGGCATGAGCCACTGGCGCAGTATCACTCGTGACAATGTGACAACCCTCTACGGCTTTGATGAACATAGTCGCATCACGGATCCGACCGATCCACGCAAGATCTTCTCGTATTTGATCTGCCGCACGTTTGACGATAAGGGCAATCTGACTGTCTACAGGTATATGGCTGAGAATGGCACCGGCGTAAACCACGCCCAGGCACACGAAGCCAATCGTTCGGATGGAGACCGAAGCGCACAATGCTATCTACAATCGATCACATACGGCAATGTGCAACCTTATTTCCCGGATTGGTTACCCACGAGTCCAGATACGCCACTACCCACAGATTGGTATTTTGAAGTGATCATGGATTATGGCGACCACTCGCCCGATCTGCCAACACCTGTGCCCGACCAATTGTGGCCGGTCCGTCCAGACCCATTCTCCTCCTATCGCGCTGGATTTGAGGTGCGGACGTATCGCCGCTGCCGACGTGTTCTGCTCTTTCATCATTTTCCCAATGAAAAAGCGGTGGGGAAAAACTGCCTTGTCCGCTCCACCGATTTCGTCTATTCTGACGAGCAGGCTCCCACTGACCCGAAAAATCCTATCTATACCTTTCTACAATCCGTGACTCAGAGCGGATACCGCCGCCAGAACGGTAACTATCTACGCAAATCTATGCCTCCTCTCGAATTCGAGTATAGCCAGCCGCAGGTGCAGACCAACGTTTTGACTTTAGATGCCGAGAGTGTTGCCAACTTGCCAGAAGGTCTTGATGGCTCTCGCTATCAATGGGTGGATCTGGATGGAGAGGGACTTTCCGGTATCCTCACTGATTTTGGCGGCGCGTGGGGCTACAAACGAAACCTCAGTCCGCTTGATTTCGATGGGAACCATGCAACACTTGCTCACTTTGGTCCGTTAGAACCTGTCACCTCGCTACCATCACGCAACGAGCTTGGAGGTCAGCAGCGGTTCGTCGATCTCAGTGGCGATGGCCGACTTGATGTAGCTACTTTCGATGATCCCGCTCCCGGTTTTTTCGTCCGCACCCCGGACGAAGCCTGGGAGCCGTTTCGGGCATTTGCCTCCCTACCACGCCTGAACTGGTCGGAACCGAACCTGAAGTTCGTTGATCTCACTGGCGATGGCCTTGCAGATATCTTGCTCACTGAAGACAGTCTCTATACCTTCTGGCCTTCGCTTGGGCAAGCCGGGTTCGGGCAGGCGGAACAAGTACCTACCCCCTGGGACGAGGAACGTGGCCCTAAGGTGGTCCTCTCCGATGGGACGGAAACGGTATTCCTCGCCGATATGTCTGGTGACGGTCTGAGCGATATTGTGCGGGTCCGCAACGGTGAGGTCTGCTACTGGCCGAACCTCGGTTACGGTCGCTTCGGGGCAAAGGTGAGCATGGATGCCGCGCCGCGTTTCGTCGACGAGGAGCGTTTCGATTCGCGCCGCATTCGCCTGGCCGACATTGATGGCTCAGGGACGACCGACCTCGTGTATGTGGGCGACAATGGTGTGTTTGTTTGCTTCAACCAATCAGGGAATGCCTGGGCGGAGCCGCATCTGCTGGCTGTCTTCCCGACCGCCGATAGTCTGAGTACGGTACAGGTGATTGATCTGCTTGGCAATGGTACTGCCTGCCTGGTATGGTCGTCGCCTTTGCCCGGCGAGACTGCCACACCGCTGCGTTATGTGGATCTGATGGGTGGACAGAAACCGCATCTGCTGGTGCACTTGCGCAATAACCTGGGGGCTGAAACGCGCCTGCGCTATGCTCCGTCCACACGCTATTATCTCGCCGACAAGATGGCGGGCAGGCCGTGGATCACCCGGCTACCACATCTAGTACATGTTGTCGAGCGCAGTGAGGTGTACGACTGGATAGGACGCAGCCGCTTTGTCACCCGCTACGCCTACCACCACGGCTACTTCGATGGTTATGAGCGCGAGTTCCGCGGCTTCGGCATGGTCGAGCAGTGGGACACTGAAGAGCATCGCGGTGATACCGATTTTCCAGAAGCCGATGCCACTAACTGGGACACAACTTCATGGACGCCACCGATGCTGACGCGGACATGGTTTCATACTGGAGCATTTGTGGAGGCGGGGGCGGTCTCGCGACAATACGCCCACGAGTATTGGTACGAGCCAGCTCTGTCCCCTGATGATCGCGCAGCTATGCAGATCCCGGATACGGTGCTGCCAGCCGGACTCGCCCCTGATGAGATTCGTGAGGCATATCGTGCGCTCAAAGGCTCCACGCTGCGTACAGAAGTTTACGCTGAGGATGGTTCTCCACAGGCTGAGCATCCCTATGCTGTCACTGCCTAATTTTTGCCCAAATTAGTGACATGGTGATTGAGACGCGGTGAAAAGCGGCTTCTACAATACCAGCGAGAACCTCTTGAGAGGAGGTTGACTCTCGTCACTCACGATCCTGCTCACAGGATTGAGCTTTCAAGCCATCTGAATAGCTTGTCGCTAATTTGGGCGAAATTTGGGCACTGAGCAGAACTTCAGTGTGCGTCGTATACAGTCAATTGGCGGGAACCGGCACGCCGTCTTTTTGGTCTCTCCACGCGAAACGCTCTCCTTCCACTATGAGCGCCATCCCGACGATCCCCGCGTCATGCATACGCTCACGCTCGAAGTAGACGAATTTGGTCAGGTTCGGCGCTCTGTCTCGATCGGCTATCCACGCCGGGCGGGCTATGCGGAACCTGAGCCGAAGCTGGCTACCAGCTTCGGTACCATGCTCGCCCATGATCAGACGCGTTTATATATCGCGGCTACCGAGAACCGCTATACGAATGACTTCACGGACGCTACGGTCACACCCAACGTACATCGAATATCAAAGCTGTTCGAAACCATTACGGCTGAACTCACTGGTATCATGCTAGCAGCGAGCCAGTCTGCTATTACCAACCTCTTCAGCTTCCACGAACTGGATACCCAGTGGTCTGTGGTCTGGGACGACGCACACGATATCCCCTATGAGGAGATCCCGGCTTCTGACATAGATGGCATTGGGGTGCTGCCAGCGATACCGACTCGACGCATTGTCGAGCATACACGCACACTCTACCGCAGCGACGACCTCACAGGCCAGCTCCCGCTCGGTCAGCTAGAGTCAATGGCGCTCCCTGGCAGGTCCTTCCACCTGGCGCTTACCTCGGGCTTTATCACCCGCATCTTCGGCAATCTGGTTCCGGATGCCACGTTGACCGAGGGCGGCTACGTGCAGTTTCCCGGCATGAACGCCTGGTGGATACCATCCAGTAATATTTTCTACTCGTCGGGTGACGCCGACACGCCCACACAGGAACGCGCCGAGGCTCGCGTCCACTTTTATCTGCCGCGCCGCACTGTAGACCCGTTCGGAGCGGTCAGCAGGGTAGCCTACGACCCCTATGACCTTCTGCCCGCTACCGCCAGCGATGCCGTTGGGAATGTCACGACTACCGAGAACGATTACCGCGTCCTGCACCCATTCCACATTATTGATGCCAATGGCAATAGCACTGAGGCGGCCTTCGATACTCTTGGACTGGTGGTGGGGACTGCCGTAATGGGCAAGACCACCGAACAGCTTGGGGACTCGCTGGTTGGCTTCAACCAGGATCTGGCTGAAGCCGTAATGCTTGCTCACCTCGCTAATCCTTTGAATAGCCCTGATGCAATTCTCGGCACGGCCACCTCGTGCATGCTTTACGATCTCTTCGCCTACTCCCGCACGCGCGATGCGATTCAGCCTGACCCACCTGTGGTCTATACGCTGACCCGCGAGACGCACGTCGCTGACCTCACCGTAAACCAGACGGCCCCCTATCAACATGCATTTTCCTACTCGGACGGCTTTGGACGCGAGATCCCACGGGATACGCAACGAGATGAAAACAAGCAAGCGGAGAAACAGGAAATGATTTTTGGCACAATCCAGATCATTATGTGTCATACTGAGAGCGTGTTGAGATGATGGTCCCCTCACCTGAGAGGATTGGGCGCTCTTCACACCCGCTCAGTTACTACTGAGCGAGGGGAAATACAATGACAGGAGAGCGTATGAGTACAGATAATCCTTCCTCGGTGAATATTCAGGCCGACGCCTCGCCGATCCCCTCGGTGCCTGCATGGTTTGGTGAAGTGGCACTTCTCGCACACACGATGACCCGCCTGGGCTTGCTTTCTGAAATCTCCGAGCAGGTTCGCTTTGCCCGCAAACGCTTCGGCACCTTTGAAGTGATTGACTTTGTCGTCATGCTGATAAGCTATGCCATCAGTGGGGAGCCGACCCTCAAAGCATATTACGAGCGCTTGCAGCCATTTGCGCCTGCGTTTATGGCGTTGTTCGGACGCAGCCACCTGCCTCATCGTGCCACATTGAGTCGCTTTCTTGCCGTGCTGGACGAGCCTTTTGTGGAAGCACTCCGTACGGTGTTCCTCCAAGATGCGCTCGCAAGGCTGGGACCAGAGACGGATGTGGGAGGGCTGTGGGACAGGCAGGGAACCCGATGGACGGTCTTCGATCTCGATGGCACCCGACAGGCTGCCCGACAACGTGCGTTGCCTCAGGGGCCTGATCTGCCACCCGCACAGCGGCGTTTGTCGGCTGTGTGTGCACCAGGCTACACAGGGCGCAAGCGTGGGGAGGTGGTCCGCACTCGGACAACGCTGCTACAGGCCCATACGCATCAATGGCTCTTCACCTCTGGAGAAGCCGGCAATGGAGATTACCGAGGAGAGTTGTTACGGGCACTCACGGTGATCGTTGCCTACCAGGCCGCGCTGGGTCTTCTCCCAAGCCAAGCCCTCGTTCGACTCGATGGCTTGTATGGCAATGGAGCCATCGTCGTGGATCTGATCGCAGCAGGAGTCTGCTTCGTGCTGCGTGGCAAAGACTACGCCCTGCTGGATCTGCCTGCCATCAAAGCACGCCTCGCCTTGCCTGCCGATGAGCAGTTCACCCGTCCGGAAAGTGGTATCTGTCGAGACCTCTTTGATTGTGGGGAGGTGCCTGTCACCGCCGAAGGACATCGCTGTCGGGTCATTGTCGCCACTCATGCGGCTACCACTCTCAAGGCTCCGATTGGGGTGACCCACGACGAAGTCGTCTCTGAGCTCTTTTTCACCGCTTTGCCCGCTCTCGGCTTCACCGCTGCCGATGTGGTCAAGCTCTATTTGCATCGTGGCAGTTTCGAGACCGTACTTGCTGATGAAGATCGTGAGCAGGACAGTGATCGGTGGAGTTCCTACACGCCACACGGTCAAGAGGTCTGGCAGATCCTCTCCCAATGGGTGTGGAACCTGCGCCAAGAACTCAGTCAACAATGGCAACCGACCTCGATGCGTCTCACCGAGTTTTCCCCCCTCTCAAACTGAGGCCCCACCATCCCCGAACCTTTCGGTGACAGGATCATCCTTCGGTCCACCGCACTGGGCACATGCAGCACGAAGAGGAGGCCTGGGAGGACGCGACTTTCTCCTACAACCCGACGGCACTTTGCGTTGTCGGCAAGGGGCACCACTTTATCCACAGGAGCGACGCCCCGAACATGATGGGACGGTGCGCGTGCTCTATGCCGCCCGGATCGCTGACTGTCGCTGCTGTCCCATACGCATCCACTGTCAAGGACATGGCACCTCCACCAAAAAGCCGCGTCGGGTCAGCGCGGTCCTGCATCCTCTAGCGAAGAGGGCGTCAGAAGAGCCGCCACCTTCATGCCTTTCTACCCCTGCCCCGCATCCCATCCTTTGGGGTGATTGGTCACGCTGTCAGCCTCGTCGTGCCTGGATAGAGTGGCAACGCAGCCATCTGGTCACCGTGCAAGTCCCATCCATTTCTCCACCTCTGAGCACGCCTTCACTTCTCTCACGTGCTCAGCGTGCGCATTGGCGTCTGGCGTGGCAGCAACGATTCGCACGCAATGCCCGGCCACCTACGGCCTTACCTATCGAGATGACCATCTATGGGCTCTCACCTGAGTTCGCCCAGACCCTGGGTTTGCGAGTCGCTTGATCTGACTGCGCACGCTCGATGAAGCTCATCCTCGACGTGGATTCTCCTGTCGAGAGAGTTCGTCTGCCGATTTTCGCACCTTTGTTCCCGATGAAGCACGCTTTTTGCCTGACAAGATCGATATTTTCCCTTTTTTCTCTTCCTTTACCCTCTCCTTCCTTCGTTCTGACGACAGGTCAAAGGAATGTATCTCTCCCTTTTTGTTTGCTTGCTTCTATCTCGTTGCGTATCCCGTGGGGCCGTCAACTACACCGTCTCCCTCTCTCGCAGAAGGAGTTTTCACGGTGACCCATCCCTTCCATCCCTTGTATGGTCAGCAGTTTGAACTGCTCAGTTATCGGCACAACTGGGGAGAATACCGCGTCACGTTTTACCAGACACCTGGTCGAGTCCTGGCACTGCCAGCTTCCTGGACCAGCCTTGCCCCATCAGATCCCAGTGTGATCCTTGCTGCCGGTCGTGCGGCCTTTCGCGTGTCTGATCTGCTCCAACTTTCCCAACTCATACATCGGATTGAAGAGCGAAAAGAGGAGGATGAGTGTTAAGTCAATTTTGCCGCAAGTGTAAAGGAAATAATGCCGCAACTTTGAGCATGAGATGGTCTCTTTTCCGAGAGAAATGGTCAGTTCTTGGGATAATCTCGTATCTTTTTTCCTTGACATTTTGCCGAACAATGGACATACTTGAACTAACAATTGTTCTTGTTCAGGAGACCAACATGTCAGACGAAAAACTTGCCCTCTTGCGCCAATCGCATACGCTTCATCCGCATCCAGAGGCGGTGCGTGATCTGCTCTTTACCAGCGGATCGCCTTTTTTCGACCCACGCGATCTGGTGCAAGTCAAATATGAACTCTTACGGCGTGTGCGTGTGGATGGCTATGCTGTCTCCGACGCCACCGTCCTGTTTGCGCTCTCTCGTCCCACCTTTTACGCAGCCCAGGCGGCCTGGGAACAGGCGGGTGTCAGCGGTTTGCTCCCTGCTCCTACTGGCCCGCGCCACGCCCACAAATTGACGGATGAGATCATGACCGAACTCCAACCGCTCGCAAAAACGATGTCATCGACCCAACTTGCTGTGTGGCTACAGGAGCAACGTAGCCTCGCAGTTCACCCTCGCAGCATTGAACGCGCCCTCAAACGGGAGGCGAAAAAAGGGGGCTCATCATGAACCGAAAAGAACTAGAACCGGCCTACGAAGTGGGAGACCATTCCATTCTGGGGGCAAACTGCCTGCTTGTTATGAAAGTACCATTCTGCTTTCCTTCATGAGCCGATGCCGATATACTCTGTAAAGACGATCACAGCAACAGAGGAAGGGCATGAGTAACACAGACCAGACAGTACAGGTGTACCAACTGCGCATTTGGATACGAGAAATCAGTCCGCAGATCTGGCGTCGTCTCCTCGTGCGAAGCGACAGCACCATTGCCCAGCTCCATGAGATCCTTCAGATTGCTTTTGACTGGACCGATGAGCATCTGCATCAGTTCCTCATTCGAGGCAAGCCGTACGGGATCTGGAAACCTGGAGGCATAAGCTTCGACGATAATCCCCATCAGGTGCAACTCCGTGACTTTCATTTCCGCTGGAAGGAAACGTGGGTCTACGAGTATGATCTGACGGACTGGTGGCAACATGAGATTCGTCTCGAACAGGTCCTTCCCTTTGATCCAGCGAAGCGTTATCCCGTCTGTGTGGCGGGGAAACGGCGCGGACCAATTGAAAATTGTGGTGGTGCTTTCGCATTTATGGCAATACAAGACGAGTATCCTCTTTGGAAAGTCATGCCACAGTTTGCGCAGCTGTTGCTTGATCACCGCGATGATCTGGATGACTATCGAGAGGAGTTGCGACATCTGGCCTACTGGGTCGTTCGTGAAGACATTGATCGACAGGCAGTCAATCATCGCCTGGCTGAATATGCCACGACATGTTCACTGGAGATGGAAAGGAGGCCATGATGCGTATTCGGGTACAGGTCATTATTGAATCGGATCAAGAGACGGCTTCTCCGTATGTCGAAGATGTGGCCTGCTTCGAGCGAGGTCCACTCTCGCCCGAAATACTTGGGCTGCTGCTCTCTGAAGCCAAACAGGTGCTGGCCGGTGTCCAGCAGGTCATGACCGCTCAGCAAGTCGAAGAGTATGTGGAACAGCAGCGCCAGTGTTCGCACTGCCAACAACCCCTCGCGTGCAAAGGGCATCATCAGATCGGCCTGCGAACCCTTTTCGGCAAACTCACCCTCGCCAGCCCACGCTTGTATACCTGTTCCTGTCAGCCTCACCAGAACCGCAGTTGGAGTCCGGTCGCCGCGCTGTTCTCTGAACGTAGCACCCCAGAGCTGCTCTGCCAGGAGGTTCGGTGGGCCTCGCTGCTGTCCTATGGTGTGACTGTCAAGCTTCTGGGAGACCTTCTGCCGATGGAGCATCAACTGAGTACCTCAACCATCTCACGGCATGTTCATCAGGTGGCCGAGCGCCTCGAAGGCGAGCTGGGCGACGAGCAGCTTTCCTTTATCGAGGGATGCCCTGACCAGTGGTACAAACTGCCTGAACCGGCTGCGCCACTCGTGGTCAGCCTTGATGGCGGCTACGTTCACGCGCGCTCGAAGGATCGCCGCAAAGATGGATCATTTGAGGTAATTGTGGGCAAAAGCACCACTGGAGAAGGAGCTACCACACGTTTTGGGCTGGTCTCCGGCTACGATCCCAAACCGAGGCGGCGACTGTTTGAAGTCTTACAGGCTCAAGGGCTGCAAATGAACCAGGCGGTCACGTTTCTCACAGATGGGGGAGACACCGTTCGCGATCTGACGGAAGGCCACAGCCCACAGGCTTCTCATATTTTGGACTGGTTCCACATTACCATGCGCCTTACTGTGCTCAACCAGATGGCCAAAGGCGTTTCGGTCGAGCACAAAGGAGAGGCGTTCGAGAAAGAACTGGAGCGGGTGAAATGGTTCCTCTGGCATAGCAATCTGTATAAAGCGCTGCAGACATTGGAAGACCTGGAATTGGACCTTGATGCTGAGGCGAGCCCGGAAGCCGGGAAGCTGGCGAGAACCTTACACGAGTTTGACCACTACATCCGTGCCAACCAATCTTCCATTCCTAATTATGGTGATCGGTATCGCAATGGAGAAGCGATCTCTTCAGCGGTCGCAGAATCCTCTGTGAATCAGATTATCAGCAAGCGGTTTGTCAAGAAGCAACAAATGCGCTGGACTAGGCGTGGTGCTCATCTGCTCTTGCAGATACGGACGCGGGTCCTTGATGAAACGTTATCAACCATCTTCCTGCGCTGGTATCCTGGTATGGAAACGGGCAAGTCACTACGGGAACCTGTGCTAGCTGCAAGCTGAGCCGTATCTCAGAATCTTTTTTGGCCCTTCCTTATTGGAAGCGCTGTTGGCGTTCCCACTCGCGCGCTTTGCGTTTGGCGGCTTCTCGGTTGTCGGCGATGTAGCGTTCCAGGCTGCGCAAGGAGGTATGTCCGCTAAAGCGTTTGAGGTCGACTTCGGTGTAGTCATGGGCAGCACGTATGCTAATGGCGGTATGGCGCAGTTGGTGGAGATCCCAGTCGGGGGTACATCGTTTCCAGAGGGTGTCAGCTTGCCGATACGAGAGGCGTGCGTAGCCGTCGGCGGTGAGATCAGCACGACGAGGCAACCGTGCTTTGCGATGCGTCACGAAGAGCGGACCTGAAGTCGGGTATCCGCGTGTCGCCAGATACTTGTCCAGGAGCGTCCCGACGGCGCGGGAGAAGAACATCTCGCGTGGACGGTCGCCTTTGCCGTGAATGAGAATCGAGCGTTCGGACCAGGAAATGTCGTCGATATCGATGGCCAGCGCTTCTTGACAGCGCAAGCCCCCATCGTAGATCAACCAGAAGGAGACCATTCCAGATTGGGGGCAAGCTGAATGCTTGGTTTACCTCTGGAATGGTCTCCAATGGTTTAGCATTCTGCAGCGCAAGCGGCTACGCATCAGCGACTTCGCTTCTTTGGATCACCTGGCTGAGCGGCTCATGGCATATGTCTCTGAATGGAATGCTCTGTATGTTATTTATAATCTGGAACGCAGTGGAAGATTACTAAATAACTTGCATTATGTATACTCTGAGCTCGTTTCCGATGACCCTTTCCAGAAAAGTCGAGCCAGATTATACATAAAGGCGCATCGATCTCCTGCCGGTTACTCGGAACTGCAGCAGCATGGTTAGCCTGCCACAGAGCCCAGATACGGTCGATGTTAGCGTGGTGCAGCCAAAACAGCGGGTCTGCAGGAGAAGACGATGTGTCCATAGTCCCCCCGACTGCCCCATGTACTAAGTTATGGACTTGCTCCAGTGTCCGCTGAAAGGGCCGGAAGCTTGTCCGGGCCGTTACTGCAGCTAGATCAGCTTTAGTTGGCAGCAGACTGGCATCCCAGTTTCTGGTAATCCCCCAGCTTTGCGCAAGAGCCGGATCGTCCAGTGCGGCGGGTATATTGCGGTCCGCGATCCAATCCCAGTACGGGATCGTCACTGTGTTGTTGTTCATCTGGAGCCGCTGTTCCAGTTGCCAGAGGAATCGCCGATGCCAGGCTAGAAAGTTGCGGCCTACCATACCCATGCCCGGCATAGTGTGGACACCCCACGACATCCCAATCGGGCTCATGGCGTCGACGTGAACTCTGACGAAGTCGCGATAGGCAGGCGGGGTAGTGCCTATGCCGTGCATCGAGTTGATAGCTGCTATGAACGTAGTCCACTCGGCAGGGGATAGCGTTCGTTGATTCTTGCGTTCGAGGGTCATGTGACACCTGATCCCTTTCTTGACGGGTTGGAGGACCACTGCTTGGCGCTGTGATTCGTCTCGGGCCGGACCAGCATCCTGCTCTTCCAGGATCAGGCCTCCGCCGTCATGGTCACGCTGTGCTCAAATCGCCTCAGTTGTGCGACGCGCCAGCGCGAATGCTGTCAGCGATAGGTTGGCTGAGCCGATGGTGGGAAACAAAGTCGGCCCCGCAACATAGGTATTCACGATGGTATGGAAGCGATCGTTCAGATTGGTCACGGGCGTGGGCGGATCGTTACCCATCCACAAAGTGCCCACCTGGTCGCGAACTTTGTTGTCGGGTAGCCGGGGAAGTATTGCTGCTTTCCCGGCTACCCGACCATATTCGCCCACATCGACTCTGGCGCAATCCCGGTCGAGATCCGGCCTCGTCCCCACGGCTCTCACGGCGTCACACGGATCCATCGCCCAATCGATGGTACCCGTGCTCCGTCGACGATGAAGAGCAAGTAGTAGCCGGGAGGTGCCACGTTGCCGTCCGGTGGCGCCAGGACATCGACCGATCCTGCCGCGGTCCCGGTGATCGCGCAACCCACGAATCGCTGGGACTGGTTCCAGCCATGGGTGACGGCACCGGGCCGGATCAGCACCACCTCTGCGATCGAGGTCGCGTTCGGCGTCTGAACGGTGAACGCTGCACCGTGAGCGACCGTAGCCAGCGCGCCCGTTATAACCGGGCGGGGCTGCGAGAAGTAGCCGGGAAAGTAGCGCTCGTGTGGGGTGGGGTTCCCACCGACGGATGGGTCTCCACCCATAAGTACACTGCCATCAGCGAGCAAGATGTTCGAGGAGTGGTAGCCGCGGATGTATTTCATGTCCGCACAACGCAGCCAGCCCGAGTTCGGGTTCTCGGGGTCAAAGATCTCGGCTGGCCCCGGCGCACCGGGAACTCCACCGGCGATAAACACCTTGCCATCCGGCAGCAGGCAGGTCGTGCACTGCTCCGGCCGGGCTACATTCAGGTTGGGCAGCGCCGTCCAGGCAGGGGCGATCGCAGACAGATCGATCATCTCGGTGGTCTGCTGCGCCATCGGTGAGTTGCCGGTTGCTATCAGGATGCGCGGGGCGTAGGTCGGTGGCCGCAGCGGCAGGAGTACGGATGTCCCCTTCTCACCGCCGCCGGGGCTGCGGTCTCCCGCGATCGTGCTCCACCTCAAGGCTGGGTCGTCAACGATCGGGTTTGCAGTCCAGTCAAATCGGCGGGTCACGCTCTGGTGACCGGCGATGAACAGGTCGCCGCCTGGCAGCAGGTATGTCCAAGGGTAGTACGCATAGTCGAACGTTGGGGGTAGCATCAGCGGCATCGACCAGGTCCCCGTCTGCGGGTCGTAGACCTCGATCGATTTCTCCGGTAGCCCAGGCAATGGCCCTCCGAAGATTGTCAGCAGTTTGCTGTCGTGGAGCGTCAACGTTGACGGGTAGAAACGGCCCCGAGCGGTCGACGCGGTCTGCTCCCAGCGCAGCGTCACGGGATCGGGATGGAACAGCAGCGACTGCTGTTGGCCCTGGGATTCCCCGCCATGCGCCAGCAGCGTGCCCTCGGCGTTGTCGATGAACGCATGGCCTGCCGAGTGCAGGTTATTGAAACCCGCGTTCGGGGGTGCCGGCGCGACATCGGCAGGCTGGTTAGCGGGGGTCGCGTATGCGCCCACGGGAGTGCTGTAGTCCCAAAGCCGACTCTGGTCAGGGCGGACATAGCCCCAGAAGAGTACCTTGTTGGTATTGGGCAGCAACGCGGCGTGCATCATTGTGACCTCTGGCAGGCCCGCCACCTCCTGCCAAGTGCCGCATCCGGGAGGGGCGCAGCGGTCAAGGTCGACCACTGAGCAAGAGTTATCCCCAGGATCGATGGGGAGCCCGGTCTCCATTGCCAGTCGGTTCGCCTCGGCAGGGGTGAGCCAGATTCTCTGATGGGAGCGGACGAGGCTGGCCAGGCCCTGGCCCATATGCATCTCGATGTGACAATGGACGAGGAAGTCGCCTCTGAGGTCGTATGGCTTCGCGTCGGGCAGCCGCTTGTCGGGAAGCTGGTGATCCTCGATGTCGTCGGGCAGCAGCAGGACCGGCGGTGCGGTGGTCTCGACGACGAAAGACTCGGCAGGACTTATGCTGCGCACGTCAATGGTGGCGTCGGCAAAGTGCCAGCGCTGACCATGGGTGTGGTAGTTGTGCCAGACCTCCGCGAGGTCGAGGTTGAACACGTACCACCGAATCCCCTGACCGACATGAGCCAGGATCGTTGGTGTGTTGCCGATGAACGAGCGGCCGTTAAAGCAGTAGGAGGCCATACCTGCCGCATCCTCGGTGACGGTGTGAGTCAATGGACCGATATTGGTCCACTGCACCTTCCCGCCTGGAGCCACGGACACAGAGGCAGGATCGAACTTCATGTCGGGTATGGACCGGATCGTCACGGTGGACAAGCCAGGTGCGCCGCCAACGACGTTAACCGTCCCTTGCATGAATGGGTGAATGTTGCAGTGATACCCAAACGTACCAGCAGCACCAAAGGTGACCTCGAACGCCGGCCCTCCGGGAGCAAGAGGACCACTATCGAAGGCCGAAACCCCTCCCGCCCCTTGCATGAAATGGAAAAAGAGCGGAACCTCGATAACGGCAGGCGGATGTGGGTGAGGATGGATCTCTTCCTGCAGAGCCCATTCGACAACGGACTCACGAAACGCCTCGGCCTCGGCCTCGCTGAGGAGGTGTTCCCTCTCCAAGAGCTCCCTAACGTGCGCTGGCAGCTCCAATTCTGGGAGCCGTTCCTCGTGGTGTGCCTTCGGACGGACCACGAGGCCGCCGAAGAGGCCACGGTTGATGCTCTCGCGCAAGCTTCGGGAATGGTCGTGGAACGGCCATGCGCCAATCATATCGTCGGTGACGTCGAAGGTGTAGGTCCAACTCTGGTTCGGGCAGATCTCGTCCGAGCGGCGCCCATCGGAACTCTGCGTACCAAGGGGCCAAGCTCCGTCCGAGTCAATCCCGTACCGGAGCCCATGCACGTGGAAGCTGTGAGGTAGTGAGTCACCGTTCAGGACGTGGATCCTGAGACGCTCACCTGGCTGCGTGTAGATGAACGCGCTTGGGACGCGGCGGCTGAAGACGGGCTCGTTGATGTCTGCTGCCACCAGCTTGTCTGGCTTCGGGACCAGGTAGCCCGGGTCCAGGTACTCGCGATAGACCAGCGCCGTGAGTCGGCGAGCTTCGACCTCCGCGGGCGGAATGACCGTTGACTCGTGGCCCGGATTCCGCATGCAATCCCGCCGGTACTGCTTTGGCGGCATCACCTTGAGCTCTGGTTCCACGGTGCTATAACCAAAAATCCGCTCGATCTGCAGATAGATATTCCGTGAGGCCATGATGCGTTCCTCCTCTGTTCTGTCATGTGGTCCTTTATCTTCTTATTTAGCAAGAGGTAGCCCTAAGTTCTATTGAGCAAAGAACCTTGAAGCGAGGAGAGAAGGCACCTCATCGGCCATTTCGATCGAAAAGGAAGAACTGACATTTCGCTGGGATCATGCCTTACACGTCTCCAGAACAGGGTCGAGAACGTAAACGCTCTCAAAAGAGAAGGGAAACAACGTAACGATTTAACATGAACGTGCAACGTTCTTTCCGTTTCCTCTTCCGGTCTTTTGTCTCAATAGAACTCTAAGATTCGTGCAAAATAGGCAAGAATGCCATCCGATCGCATTCTTGATTCGTAGGCTCTAAAAGGAGTGAAACTCGGTTAGCATCTTTTAACAGCTCTATAGTGACTCAGTCAAAAATGAGCGCTTTGCTGAAAAAGCCTTTCCAAGGATGGAGGCGCCATAGAAGCTGATCATGATGTCCAAGGCGTTAGAATACTCCCCTTCTCCGAGGAGAGATTGGATGTAGAGATTACGCTATTGAAAGCTCCTTTCGTGTCTTCCCTCTGTTTGAACCGAACCACAATAACAAGCTTTCCTTTTTAGGCAGTATGATATATCTGTATATATCATACATAAAATATGACAAAAATCAACAAACGAGCATTAATCATATCACTACCATTATCACTCAATACATCCTTAACTGAAAAAAAGATATTCACGCGGTCAAAGCAGATTAAGTGTTGTAAAAATAGTTGACGTTTAGACTAACAGGAACATAACTGAGCCATATTGGAGACCATTCCAGAACGGGGCAAACTGAAGGCTTGGTTGAGAAGAGCCTCTCTTGTGCAGACAGAACAGCAAGATGCTCATCTTTTCAGCAAGCAATTACTCTGCCCCCGTCCTGGAATGGTCTCCTCGATAAAAGGTGCGCTCGCCGACCGGAGGGATTCCTCGCTTCTGGGCTTCCTCTCGATAGAGGCGGTACACTGCCGCCGCCCGTTTGGATACAGGCGCAGCATAGTGTGTGGAGAGATACTCTTTGAGTAACTCCTTGGAGGCATCTGGCGCGCGAGGAGAGCGGTTCCCACGCTCGGCAACTCGGTCGAGCAACCCGATGTATCCACAGCCGAAATCGGCCTCAGCCTGGTGGTAGGCGGCCATCCAGTTTTGCACGGAGCGTCTCGTAACGGAAATCCGATCCCCTCGAACATAGGCCAGAATTTCACGCCAGCGTTTGTTGGCGGCTTCCAGGCTCTTGGGGCCAGCGTGAGCTAAGCGCTCCCGTGCGATCTCTTGTAATGGCGAAGGGGTGGACAATTCAGCCTGCTGGATATGCCCGAGCGCGACCAGCTGGTGAAACTGTTCCAATGGGAGGGAAAAGGGTGCTCCCACCTCTGGACGCAGAAGCACTTGCGCGTCCTGCATTTCAGCCTCCCACAGTCGCCCATCAATGATCAGCGGCGAAGCGATGGGCGGATCGGGGTGGGCACCACCTGTTGCCTGTCGTGCGGCTTCGACATCCGAGGTTGATGCGTACAAAAAGACGCGCTCCCAGTTCATGAGTGAGGTCGCGGTCAAATCCGTAAAAATGGATTGGGTCGTGAGCATGTGGAATACAGGACGTTCGTCTCTCGGCTCCGCAGTATTTCGCGTATCCACCACTGAGAATAGTGACAGGAAGGAAGTGAAAGATGCTCACATCCCTGAATAATCTCCCCATTTTCGCCCGTGTCACCAGCGCGTTTGCTATTGTCATGATCATCTCGGCTGCCGTGATCGGGACGCTCAGTTACGATTATTTTGGCGCATTGGTCGCTCGCGATCAGGAGCATTAATTGCGGTAGATATCCTCACCCGCGAGGACGACTTTACCCAGTCTCTTCAGACATACCAGCAGCAATTTGAGTTGGCCACGTCTGCTCCCATGAGTGGGGTTCGGGCCATTGTGCTCAGTGACGACCCCAACGATACGATCAGCAAGACGCAGCAGGCTGCGCTCTCGGCGGTAGCCAATACCGAGTGGCCCAGATACCAGACGCTCCAGGACCAGGAACTCCGGTTGCTCGATCCCCGCAGCAATCCCATGCTGCTGAGCAACCCTCGCCTCTCCTATGAGAACGCCTATACGCTTCTGTTTGAGGCAAACCAGCTGTTTCTCGGGCTCAAACTCGATTGGCAGCAGGTGGTGGACTCGGCACAGACCATTGGAGAGATCGTTACCAACGTCGGACCCAGTCAGACCCAGCCGATTGTACAGTCCACGCTGATCGCCCTCCTGCTCACTCTTCTGGTCATCATTCTGATCGGTATCATCGTCAACAGTTCGATCACACGCCCTCTCCACCAGCTTGCGATGCTGACACGTCGCATCGCTTCCGGTGACACGTCTGCGCGCGCTCCGCTTCGGGGGCGAGACGAGATTCACATGGTCGCGTCCTCCATGAACAGCATGTTGGATACGATCGTCCAGCTTCTTGCAGAGGCGCAGTCTCGGGGGGACCGCTTGCAGTTCCAGGTGGAAAAACTCTTACACGAGGTGAGTGGGGTCGGTGAAGGCAACTTACGCGTCCAGGCAGATATGACCTTGCCCGATCTCGGGCTGCTCGCGACCTCATTTAACTTCATGGTCCAGGCCCTCTCCAGCCTGATCATCCGCGTGAAGATGGTGGCACAGGAGGTGGTGAGAACGACAGGAGAAACCGCACGGGTAATGAGCCAATTCGTAGAAAGCAATCGACAGCAGATCGCCCAGATCAACGCGGCGTCAGGAGACATTGAGCGTATGGCTTCCGCCAGCCAGCGGGTCGCCCAGCGCACAAAGGACCTCTCGGTCGTGGCCGAGCAGGCACGCCAGACAGCCAGCGCGGGAGCAGCCGCAGTGCAACGGACTGTCCAGGGGATGGGTCGGATCAATGACAACGTGCGTGAGACCGCACAGAAAGTCCAGCTGTTGGAGGAACGCTCTTCCGCGATCAACGACATCTCCACCTTCATGGGCACGATCGCTCAACGGACGCAGCGCCTCGCCCTGGATGCCACCATTCAGGCGAGCATGGCGGGTGCGAGCGGGACGGGCTTTGCGGCAGTGGCAGACGATATTCGTCGCCTGGCAGAACAAGCCAAAGAACAGGCAAGCAGGATCATGCACATTGAGCGCACCATCCGAGGAGATATCGCAGAGGTGCACAGCGCCATGCGCGAGACCACCTCCGAGACGCAGAGTGGGGCACAGCTCGCGCAACAGGCGGGTGTGGCTCTGGCGTCGATCTTTGCGGCGGTCCAGCGACAGGAGAACGAAATCCAGACGATCTCCCAGACCGCTGTGGACCAGGTGCAGGTATCGGCGGCAGTCGTGCAAGCCATGCAGCGTGTCTCTGCCGCGACCCAGCGCAGCAGCGTGACCACGCAAGAGGTCATGCGATCCATGGAATACCAGGGACAGCTCGTGACGCAGTTGCATACCTCTGTGGGAGCCTTCCGCGTGCGTGATGAGCGACAAGGAATGTTTCCGGCCCTGGTCGGAGAGATCGAAGGAGGGAATTCGATGAATGAAAAGAACCCACCGACCTCGAACAGCGGAACTCTCTCCATAGGAAACGCGTCTGGAAGGAGAGGCGCTCGGCCACAGCAGCACAAAGGAGTCGGGAACCGACCCACCTGGCAGCAACCGCCGTCGTAAGACGAGGCAGGCATTCTACATGGAAGGAAGGAGCCTCAGCTCACAGGCGAAACGCCCGTCCATTGCTGAATCCCCCGGCTCCTTCTGCACCCATCATGACGAGGAGAAGAACGTATGGATATGAGCACGGGAAAGAAGCCACACCCAACGGTAGCAGAACTCTTTGGACTCGAGAGGATCGAAGGATGGCACAGGCCAGAAGACCCTCCCTCTCTCTATTGCTTCAGGCCTGCTGGCCTCCTGCCAATGGAGCAGATCCTTGCCGTCGATGCGATCAGTGGCGTCACACAAGTATGGACTGCCAGTTCCGAGAAGATTCTGGTGGCAGAAACACGACTCGATCTCGTGGAGACGCGTCTGTTCACGGCGTTAGTCCTCTCGTACCCATCTTCTGTGGCAAGGTATCAGATGCGAGCACTCTGTGAAATGAGGGATATTGTGGTGGTGAAGGAGGAACTGGAACGCGCTCTGCAAGAGCAGAGGGGAGATGCGTTCATGCAGCCCGTGGAGGATCTGATTGCAGCGTGCAATGGCAAGATCAGGCCTCTGGGTATGAGGATTCACCGAGAATCGGGGTACGTGCTCACGTCAGATCAACAGGAGCCAGAACAGGTGATAGCACAAGGAGACTCTCATCATGCACGTATTGATTGATCGATGGAGAAGACGCCACTCCGCCTCACTCGAAAGAGGAAGTCATACATCGGCAGACATCAAAAAGCTTACCAGGAACGGGATACTAACTCTCCTTGTCCTGGTTGGTCTGTGCATTATGCCCGAGTGGACGTTTCTGTCAACCTCGACAGGAATGCTGGTTTGTGGAGCGAACGTGACTGGAGTCATCCTCCTGGTTGGTGGATGGTGGTGGAGGGTACGCCAGCAGTTGCCTCGTACACCTTCTCTCAAGCCATAGACAAAGATGAGTACCCGATGGAGAACGATACCTCATCAGAAGGCAAACAGACTCATCAGGAGGCGAAGGGACAAGGGGTCAGCTACGTGGCACTGTTAGCGGATCTCGTGGCAGAGGGAAAGGTCAGGAGACAAGAAAACACGCGAGAGAAGTGGATGAACACGAACAATGACATCTGTGGATGAACAATGGAAACAGTTTTTCGACGAAGCCTATTTCCGGCTCTATAGCGGAAACCCTTCTCAAGAACAGACGGCGCAAGAAGTTGAAGCGATCAAAAACATTTTGAAGCTCTCATCAGGAGCTTCCATCCTCGATCTGGCCTGTGGATTTGGTCGTCATTCCATTCTTCTGGCACGCAATTATCGGGTGACCGGCCTTGATCGAAGTCTTCCCCTTTTGCACCAGGCGCAGATTGAGGCGAGGAAACAGGAGGCCCAGGTCCACTGGGTCCAGGGGAATATGGAGCACCTTGACTTTCAAGGCGACTTCGACGCGATTCTTTGTCTCTACTCGTCCTTCGGCTATCAGACCGATGAAGACGAAGATGTGCAGGCCTTGCAACAGGTACAGCAGGCCCTCAAACCAGGAGGAAGCTTTCTTTGGGAACTGGTCAGTCTTCCCCGGATCGTGCGCACCTTCACCCCGAGTAGCGTGATCCGCTACTCGAACGGTCTCGTTGCTCTGGAGGAGCGGCACATCGATCTCTTCACCAGTCGGAACAACACGCATCTCACGATACTTGACCCAAAGGGAACTCGTCGTGAATACACGCTCTCTCAACGGATGTACACACTGACTGAGCTGCTTCATATGCTCGCCAGAGCTGGACTCTCCATGCAAGCGTGCTACGGCAACCTGCATGGAGATGAAGTTTCTCTTGAGAGCCGTCTGGTGATCGTGAGCCAAAAGTGAATAGTTCAGAACGGAGACAGAGACATGTGAGAACAGGACTGAAAAGGCGGAAGTCACCAGGCAATGAGAAACAGGAGCAATACCAGCGCGTCATAATCGTGAAGAGGACGGAGAAAATATGTCATCTCAAGGCTATATACGCGGTTCTCCCGCAGGCTCGCTGCTACGGCAATGATCGAGGAAGCAGGCTCCGAAGTCAAAGGAACGATCTGGAAGTACAGACACCCCAGCGTCATCGTGCAGGGGGCCGATCCATGGACCCAAAGCGGAGCATACCTTTTCCTGACCTTTTCTCTCATTGAGGTGGGGTGCGCTTCTTCTTGGGACGCGGTATGTTCATCGTGCCTTTGGGTACACCACGCAACTTCTTTTTGGTCGGTGGTCCCGAATGCCGAGAGACAGCAGCCATTGTCGGCGCTACGGTGGCATTGTAAGCTTCTACCCAGGCCCGCATACCCTCCGGCGATTCCATATCAAAACCCGCCTCCTTTCCCATCAGAACAAAGGACTTGGCCATGCCAAAGGTAGCTGGCTCCTGCAACTCGCGCTCCAGGCGTCGGGCGGCCTGTGGTGTCAAGTGTGCGAGCATCTGCTTGGCTTGCGGCAGTTGGTAGACGCGCTGGAGAAAGGACCAGAAGGCGCGTAATTCCTGGATAATCTCCGCCCCGTCCCCTTTTTCCGTGATGACTTTGCGCGGGAAGAGGTCATAGATGACTTCCTCCAAGTCGCTCGGGGTCATCGTTGGGGGGGTCACGCCAGGGTAGTTGATGGCAGAATGGATCATCACTCCGGCCCACCCCAGTTCGGTTCCCGTCTGGGTAATCGCTTGTCCTTCGGGCGAGGCGCTAAACTGGTCCATCAAGGCGTGTTCATAGTGCAACGCAGGCTCCTCCATATACGTGCCCTGCTCATCAAAGACGGCTTCATTGATATCAAATGACATGCTCATCCTCCTTGCTTCGATTCGTCGTGGATTCGACATCCCACGTTTGCTTTTCTCTTCACACTCCTGCTCGACCTTCTTGCACCTGCTCTCCGCGCGGGCACACCACTATCCAGCCAGGATGGTTGCGCGAGCAGGCTCTTTCTCGGCCACATGAAGCACACGCGCTCGCGAGCCGTGGGAGTTTGGCACGACCATACATGCTTCTTTTAATGAGCTTGAGCCGATTCACATGCCCTTCGAGAGGACCCTGGCCGCCATCGGCAGCGTCAGTCCTGCAAGCACCGCAGCCTTGTCTTGTTGGATACCTCTAGCAAACGACTTCAACTCGGGCAAGTGGCTCTCTTCTACCGAACTGAGCCAGCTCTCCAACTGCTGTCCTGTATGCGTTGGGATCATCTGCATGAACGCTTGTGCCAGGCCGTAAGCGGTCTCTGCGCTTGGACTGGCCTGCCGGATTCGCATCAGTTCCTCTTGCTGTATCTGGTCTAGCTTCTCTGGTTGACAGACGAACAGAAAGGCTGGCTCGCTGTGCAGAGAAGTTTTCCAGCGGTGTAGGGAGCAAGGGAACGCTTTTGCGCCTTCGCGGCTTCAATGGGATCGATGGTGGTGAATCTGATTGAGGTGTTCGTAGGGTCGGAAGACTAGTTGTACATGGCTTTGGACGAACCGATGTCCCCACGAGTAGTCAGTTCTCGGTACAGCTGTAATCCATTCCGGTTTCCCTCGTGCCACCACTCTCTCACATAGCGTTCATAGGGATCGATGAGGCTGGGTCGTCTGCGTCGACGTCTGGCTTCGGGAAAGGAGCCAGAAGCAAGCCATCGGTGAATCGTTCGTTCTCCTATCCCAACGCGAGAGGCAATCCCAGCTGCTCTGAGCCCCCGGCGATGAAGTTCAACCACTTGCGTGTAGCGATCCAACTTTTGAGCGCGCCGTCCTTCTCGCGCTAATTCGACACTGCGAGAGCGAGCAGGACGTCTTCCTTCTTCCGGCACAGGTTCCATCTCTTCTCGCTCTTGCGAGGGCTCCGCTTGTACGTGCAAGCCACGTCGGATTTCGGCTCGACAGCGGGCTAACAGCGCGGAGACACTGTCGGCTAAATTCTTTCCGATATGCCAGAGATCGGCGACTTGAAGCGCCTGGGGAGCCCCTTTCCTAATGGCTGCTGCGTATTGGGAGGAACGGTCTCGGCTCACGATTTCCACCGTGGGATGCTTCTCAAACCAGGCCGAAACGGTCTCGACTTCCCGATCAGGCAACACATCGATGGGGGTATTGTTTTCCAGGTCGCAGATCAACGTTCCATAACGCAGTCGGCGTTTCCATGACCAATCATCAATCCCAACCACTCGTGGAGAGGCGGCAGCAGGCAGATCGGCTCCCTTGACCAGACGCAAGAGGGTATCAGGGCTGCCAGGGATGCTCAACTGCTTTCCCAGACGTGCCCCTGCTTCGCCGCCTAATGCAAAGCCCACCTCTCGAAGGGCCTCTTGCAGTCGCAAGGTGAATTTCACCCGAGGCAATGTCAGAGCGGGAAAGCGTTCGGCAAAAATCTTACGGACACAGGTGTTCTCTTCACAGAAGAAGCGACGCACCTGCAAAACCAGATGAACGGGACGTCCACTAGCTGGAAGATCACGTAAGGCACGCGTGTAACGGCTCTGCACCCGCTTGGAGCTCGTTCCACAACACGGGCATGGAGCTGTTGGAGAAGCTGCGCGTACGGTGACCGTCACGTCATTGCTGATGCTGACCTGCTCGATGACAAGGTCAGAAAGGTCGGGAAGAATGGTCATAGGCTCGAATGAAATCAGGAAACTGTCTTGCTCGAAGAAATTTGTTTTGTTCTTTAGTCTACCACATTTGGCAGCAGCGAGCCTGCGGGAGAAGCATAACATAACCGCCAACAGGAGACAAAACACGCTCCTTTGTGTAGTACTTTGTGCCAAAAGGTTGGCCGCTTGCTGAAAGGTGACAAAGAGAGCCTCTACCCCTCCTGACATCTTAGGCAGGCAATTTGAAAAAATGGGAAGAAAACCGTCTCTTAAGTAAGATAGAAAGAGGCTCTTTAAACCGAGTGCTCCCAGTTTGACCAAGGAGGGGAAAACAATGTCAACAGACGAAAAATCGCTCTCATACAGCTACCAGCAGGTTGCTCTGGCCATCATCGGTGCTGGGATAGCAAATGCCGTTACTCTGCTACAGATCAAAGATCCATTTAGTCTTTGGAATACTATGGTGGGGATTATTCTCCTTTGTATTCTTCATGCTTATGCGCCTGATTCCTCTTCTCCTCGTAGCCTCAACATCGCATACGCAGCCACTTGGTCCTTCACTTTACTCACAACCTGCGGTGTTCTTTTCGATGCCATCTTTGGTCGCTTCCATCCGGGTTATGGATCAGGCTGGTTCCCCTGGAATGCATATGACATCTCTTTTTTCGTGCTTTGGGCAATCATTTTCGGCCTTCGCTTCTTTGCTTTCTCTTTCTTGAGCCGTACAGGCAGTGCCCAGAATACTTCTTCTCCACAACAAAAATCACTGGAGCTAGAAACCGACCCACCGCCAGCAAACAATGGGAAGATCTCGACTGCCACTGAACACATATCAGAAAAGAAAAGTTAGCTCTTCATTCTTCAGCGATATGATTGAATTATGCCCTGGCTTCTGGCCGCTTTCTCATCTTTGAGGTAAAGCGGCCAACCTTTTGGGGCTCTTGGTCACATTGGTATTGGTGGCGAATTGGTTTCTCTGGCTCAAACTGCAGAGATGTTGTCTCTCGTCGCAAGCTCAATTTTTGATTTCGCCACCAATACCACATTCAGTGTGCCTGCTTGCTGTGCATCACGGCGCATCTTGTATTATAATGAAAGAAAACTCTTTCCTGTGGTCTGGAGATGTTGTGATGGGGTCTTCCCCTTTTTTTCCTTTGCCTTCAACCCTGAGTATGGATGCTGTTGAGCAGAACCATAACCTGTTGGTCGTATCTCTTTCTGCGATCTCATCTGTGGTCTCTTGTCCCAGGTGTGGAACGCCAGGCTCACGCATTCACAGCCGATACCGTCGCACCGTTGCCGATGTGGCTTGTGGTGAACAACGCGTGGTTCTCAAGCTGACGGTTCGCAAGTGGGTGTGCGGCTCCCCTTCTTGTTCCCAACGCATCTTTGCTGAACGCTTCGTCGAGCTGGTCCAAAGATATGCACGCATGACGGATCGGCTGATCCAAACCTTGCAATCGGTCGGAACCACAACCAACGGGGCCGATGGAGCACGTCTGTCGTCCAGGCTTGCGATGCCGACCACGGGAAAGACAATCATTCGTCGTGTTCTTGAGCTTCCCCTGCCAAGAGATCTCTCCATTCGGAAGGCCGGAATCGACGAATGGGCCTGGAAGAAGGGGGCACGCTACGGGACGATCCTGGTGGATCTCGAACAGCGGCGGGTGGCTGCTCTGCTGGAAGTGCGTTCAGTAGAAACGAGTACCGCCTGGTTTGTAGCGCATCCCCAAGTGGACATCGTCTCGCGCGATCGTGGCAAGATCTTTCGTGAAGCGGCATCTGCTGGTGCTCCCCACGCCAAACACGTTGTCGATCGCTTCCATTTACAAAAGAATTTTGCCGAAGCCTTAGAGAAGTTCTTTCGTCATCACAAACAGTCGCTCAAAGCGGTGGCACACCAGCTTGCAGGGAAGGCGCATGCTGCCCCCAAATCAGTTGCTGAGCAGCAAATCGAACAGGAACGTGAGCAGCGCCATCAGCAACGGGTTCGTCGCCATCA